>Ga0136636_10000239_pt1 | contig 25782 bp, 21 predicted proteins | sample AntDrymUQ8522106_2_FD_104653 | JGI IMG/M metagenome (GOLD analysis project Ga0136636, IMG submission 104653) | Polar desert sand microbial communities from Dry Valleys, Antarctica - metaG UQ852 (21.06) | ecosystem: Environmental > Terrestrial > Soil > Desert | place: Antarctica: Dry Valley... | reverse complement strand
AGATTTTGTTGTAAATCTTACAGCAGCTCCGCCAAATCAGAAACCACCGGTTTTTAAATCTTCCCTTGCACTTAGGAAAGGAGTGATTTATAGGTTTAGTATTTGTAATGGGGAGTCATCTGAAGGGGAAGCGGTTCTGCGTCTTTATGATCAATCAAATTTATTATTAAGTACATATTATCCAGAAACCAGTAAAGAGTTTAAATCTATAAGCTTTTCCTGTCAGAAATCAGCCGCATATACGGTAGTGATCAGTTTTAAGGATGGGAAGAAAGGTGATGCTATCGGGATTTTATCCTACGTAAATAAATAAACTGCCCAAAACTGCATTAAATCAGGTTGAAAAGGTTTTGCGCTGCCAAAAAGAGCGAAAATCCAAGAAGTATATATAAAAGGATTTTATTTCCAATACTTTTCTTTGAATTTATAAAGTAATTAGTAAGAATATAAGATACAGGTATTGCTAAAAGGTATGTTATTCCAATATTAAAGCCGGAGAGTAAACAATAAATCAAAACGGCTGATATAAAAAGCCAAAAAAGAACCATAAAATAATCACGGATATAAATCTTTCTAAACTGAAAAACCTTTAGAAGGTAAACGCTTGCCATCAATACTAAAAGTAAAAGGTAAATGGCAAACGATAAGTAGATCCAATTAATTTTAGGAAGAGAAAAAGAAAATACAAATTGCACTTTTAGCACTAAAAGAAATTCCAGAATATTTTTATTAGTGAAAAAAAGAAATGCAAAAACAAACAGATAAGGGAGAAAAAAACCGATAAAAGGAAATGCTATTTCTCGCCAGTAGAAGTGTCTTTGAACCATTCCTGAAATCCAGATAAAGGGCAAAAGATATATTAGTGGTGCATAAAAAAGACTCCCTAAACCAAGAAGAATTCCTGCTTCAAAAATTCTGTATGAATTAGGTTGATCATTATATGAACCGAAAATAATATTGAGTGTCAGTATTACAAAAAGTGTTGACGGCAGGTACGCATTCCATCCCAATAAATAAGGAGAATAACCCGTAATTATAATAAAAAACAAAGCTGGTAAAAACGTTTTTTGTTGAACCAAAACAAATCTTGCATTTATCCTGACCATTAAAAAAGCTTCATACATCATAATTGAAAATGCAATTACCCCTGACAATATAAAATTTCCATTTAAATATTTGTTTATTAATAAATAGAAAGGCATTTGATTAATGGAATCAGTACTTGCGATTATTTTCGGGGGAACAAACGCAGGAATCCATATTCCAAAAGCGAAAAGGAATACTATTAATGCAGTGAGAAACCGGTCTCCGGTAAGAATTCTATAGAACATTATTTTATTTTAAATCAGCTCCAATATCCCTTCTACAGTATTTTCCTTCAAATTCAAGTAGCTCAATATTTTTGTATGATTTATTTAGGGCTTCCTCAATGGAATTTCCATAGGAAGTAACTGCCAAAACTCTTCCTCCATTGGTAAGTACTCCAATGTCTGATTGTTTTGTACCCGCATGAAATACCATACTATCACTTATTTTTTCAAAACCTTTAATAATTTTACCTTTTTCGTAATCACCAGGGTATCCACCGGCAACCATCATAACTGAGCATACTGTTCTTTCGTCTGTTTTGATTTGCTGTTGATTTAATTCCCCTTTACTGCATGAAATAAGTACTTCCAGAAAATCGTTTTTAATTCGAGGCATAACAACCTCTGTTTCCGGATCACCCATTCTTGCGTTGTATTCAATAACAACAGGTTCACCCTTAACATTAATAAGACCAAGAAAAATAAACCCCTTGTATTGTATACCTTCTTTTATAAGTCCTGCAATTGTAGGCTTGATAATCCGATTTTCAACTTTTTCCATGAAGATTTTATCTGCAAATGGTACAGGTGAAATGGCTCCCATGCCTCCTGTGTTTAATCCGGTATCACCTTCTCCGATACGCTTATAATCTTTAGCTTCAGGAAGGATCACATAATTTTCACCATCAGTAAGTACAAAGACGGAACATTCAATTCCACTGAGAAACTCCTCTATAACAACGCATGAACCAGCCGTTCCAAATTTTCCGGAAAGCATGTCCTTTAATTCTTTCTTTGCCTCCTCCAAATCATTGAGAATTACAACTCCCTTTCCTGATGCAAGTCCATCTGCTTTAAGTACATAAGGTGGATTAAGGGTTTTCAGGAACTTATATCCTTCTTCTAGAGTTTCAGTTGAAAAGGATTTGTATGCCGCAGTAGGAATCTTATATTTAATCATGAATTCCTTGGCGAAATCTTTACTTCCTTCAAGCATTGCCCCTTTTTTAACTGGGCCAATAACCGGAATTGTTTTAAGCTGATTGTCAGCCAGAAAAAAGTCGTGGAGACCTCCAACCAAAGGGACTTCCGGACCAACAATCACGAGTTGAATATTATTTTTGATGACAAGGTTTTTAACTGCTTCAAAATCTTCAGTATTTAGTGCCAGATTTGTTCCACACTGCCCTGTACCTGCATTTCCAGGTGCTATGAACAAACTGGTTAGTTTGGGGCTTTGAGCAATTTTCCATGCCATTGCGTGCTCGCGGCCTCCAGAGCCGAGGATCAGGACATTCATGTTAAAGGTTTTAGAATGCTAAGTTAAAAAAAAGCTTCAAACAGTCTGCTTTTTCTGAAATTCAAGCCTTTCTTTTAAAGGCTTTCAATAAGTTTTTCCATTATCAGGGTCATCTTTGGCGCTGAAGCAGCAGCAGCTTTTTGCACATCCTCTGCACTAACTTCAACAATTCTACCTGGTACACCAAGGTCAGTAATAATAGAAATAGCAAAACAAGGAATACCCATTTGGTGAGCAACGATAATTTCAGGTACAGTTGACATTCCCACAGCATCTCCTCCTATGATTCTGAAATACTGATATTCTTTTGGTGTTTCCAGAGTTGGTCCGGTTACACCTACATAACATCCCTGTTGCACTTTAATTTTGTTTTGTTCGGCGATAACAAGTGCTTTTTTAATGAGCTCTTTATTATAGCTCTGACTCATGTCAGGAAACCTGTCGCCAAATTCAGGATAATGCTTGCCTACCAAGGGATTAGGCAAAAGGTTTATATGATCAGTCTGAATCATCAGGTCGCCAATTTCAAAGGTTGGATTCATTCCTCCGCTTGCATTGGATACGAAAAGGTATTTTATACCCATAAATTTCATTACCCTAATTGGAAAGGTCACTTCCTGCATAGTATACCCTTCGTAATAATGAAACCTACCCTTCATAGCCATTACATTTTTACCTCCCAGAGTGCCAAATATCAGTTTTCCATGGTGACCCGGTGCGGTACTAACGGGGAAATTCGGGATATCTTCATAATTCAACGACATATAAAACTTAATATCATCAACCAATCCCCCTAAACCAGTACCCAAAATTATGGCAACTTCAGGTTGGAACTTAGTTTTTTCCTGAATGAAGGAAACGGTTTCTCTTATTGTCTCTAACATAGCTAATAATCTGTTTATTGAAGTTTTCCGCATCTTCGTTTAGAAATACAACTGAGATGGGAATATAAAACATCGAATTTTTCAAATCTTCGGGAAGATCGGGAAAATTTTGAAAACGACTTGCATCTTTTTCGGTAGTAATAAGAATTTTTTCTTTTCCTGGAAGATTGTTAAAGGCAGAAACAATATCCGAAATATCTTTAATTGTAAAAACGTGATGGTCAGGGAAATACTTTTCGGTTATGTTAATTGATATTTCTTCCGCAAATTTTCTAAGCTCAGAGGGATTTGCAATTCCCGCAATCAATAAAATGGATGGATCAAAAAAAATCAAATCGGAATAATTCTTAATAGGATTGTCTTTAAAAACCGGAACTGGTTTATCTTTTATCACACTTGTAAAGTACAGGTATTGCAAATTTTTAAGATTCAAATCTTTAACGATAATTCTTCTGTCAATTGCTTTTAAATCCGAAGGAGATTTAGTGATTAGTATGATATCAGCCCTTTTTCTTGAAGAAGCAGGTTCTCTGAGCTGTCCTGCGGGAAGGAGAAAGTCATTTATTATTGGGCGATTAAAATCAATCAGCAAAATTGAGAATCCTGGTTTTACGTATCTGTGCTGAAATGCATCATCCAAGAGAATCAGATCAATATTGTTATCAGAGTCTAAAAGTTGCTTTATTCCATTTCTTCGGTTTGCATCCACAGCAACCACTATTTCGGGAAACTTTGATTTTATCTGGAGTGGCTCATCGCCTATCAAACCTGAGTCTGAATGTTCATCTGCAAGAATAAAGCCTTTGGTTTTTCTCTTATATCCGCGGCTAAGAACTGCGATTTTAAATTCTGATCTCAATAAACGAATCAGGTACTCAATATGTGGAGTTTTGCCTGTTCCTCCAACGGTGATATTCCCAACGGAAATAATAGGAATACTAAACTCTTGTTCTTTTAAAAGTTCAAGATCAAAACAAAAATTACGTAACCTCACTATTAAGCCATAAATCCAGCTCAAAGGAAGCAGCATATAAGAAAAGAAATTTTTATTTCTCAATCTGGAATTGAATTATTTAAGTAAAATAACAAAAAACCGCAGTAAAAAGCATTTGGAAGATTCCATTTTTTACTGCGGTTAATGCTATGATAAAACGTTACAAAATATCGATTTCGTATGGCATAATTGCCTGAATACCGCTTAAGCTTTTTACAGTTTGTAGTTGTTTGTAATATTTATAATCGATACCCATTTCCTTATAGATAATTTTAACTCTGGCATCCTCAGTTAACTGCTTGATGAATGCTTCGAATGAAGCATCTTGTTTTGGGAAATCTACAGTCCGGTAATCGGTTAGATTTGCTTCAGCAGCTGCTATTTCTATTGCTTTTTTGAGGCCTCCGAAATCATCTACAAGTCCGATTTCTTTTGCATCCAGGGCGGTGTACACGTGACCGCGACCAATTTTATCAACTTGTTCAACGCTTAAATTTCTGCCTTGAGCAACCCTACCAATGAAAATTTTGTATGTATTTTGAACTTCTTTTTGAATCAATTCCAATTCAGCTTTATCTAGAGGTCTGAATAATGAACCAAGATCGGAATGTGCATTTGTATTTACTACATCGGTGGTAATACCCAGTTTATCGTTCATGAAGTCTTTCACATTTGGTAGCATTCCAAATACACCGATTGAACCTGTAATTGTGTTTTGACTTGCAATAATTTTACGTGCCGGAGCAACAATATAATATCCCCCGGAAGCTGCAACATTTCCAAGAGACGCTATAAGCGGTTTAGTTTCGGATGCAAGTTTTACTTCGCGCCAGATAACTTCAGAAGCCAAGGCACTTCCACCACCTGAGTTCACCCTTAACACTATTGCCTTGATACTGCTATCCCGGCGGGCTTCACGAATAACTTTTGCAATTCTGTCGGAACCCATGTTATCAGCACCTCCGTCACCTGTGACAATTGTACCTCCAGCATAGATTACTGCGATTTTGTCTTTAGCCAAACCCTTTTTTTCATCTCTTTTCTTCGGAACTTTAGTGTATTTTTTCAAGGTAATGGCTTTAAGATCTTTTTTCTGATCGGTTGAGGTTAGAGTTTTCAATTCTGCCAGAATTTCATCAAAATATTTCAAACCGTCTACCATCTTGTATTCAAGTGCAACTTCAGAATTGCTAATAGTCATCTCATCAGCAAGTCTATTCAATCCGACACTTACAAGCTTTCTTGAGGTTGCAATATCAGAAACCAGTGTCTCCCAAATTGATGAGGTATAGTCAGTTATTTGTTGGCGATTTTCTTTACTAAGGCTTTCATACATAAAGACTTCAGCAGCCGATTTGTATTCACCTGCACGAATAATCTGAACATCGATTCCAAGTTTATCAAGAGCACGCTTGAAAAACAAAGGCTCTGCAGTTAGTCCAAGCCAGGCAAGCTCACCAGTAGGAGTAAGGTAAATGCTGTCTGCAACAGATGCCAGGTAATAGCTCCCTTGAGTATAATAGTCAGCATGAGCAATCAGAAATTTCCCCGATTCCTTAAATTTAATTAGCGCATTTCGTATTTCCTGAATACTTGCAGCACCAGCCGAAATAGTAGTAAGGTTCATATAGATACCATCTATGTTACTATCTGAGGCTGCCTTTTCAATATTATCGAGGATTTTATTTAAGCCCATTTTGTTGGCGCCCGAAAAACTCATAAAATCGAGCGAAGCATAAGGATTCTCTGGATCACGGTCAACAACCGGGACATCGAAATTCGCTAATAAAACTGTATGCGGTTCAAGAACTGTTGGTTTTTCGCTTGAAGCGGCGGAGATTATGCCCAGCAAGATAAAAAACATGAGTAAAAGAGAAAGCATCACTCCAACGATGGATGCAAGTGTGAATTTCAAGAAAGATTTCATAGGAAGTGTAGATTAATTATTATTGATAGCATCGAAAATTAGTCCATCTAAAATTAAAATAATATTCAGTACTTTGGAAATCATATTGCAGTTAATATTCGAAGATTATTATGAACCGACTTTTTCTTTTGACGGGAAGTAATTTAGGAGATCGTAATGAGCACTTAAACAAGGCATTAGATTTTATTTCGCGTCAACTAGGTAAAGTTATTTCAAAATCACAAATTTATAGGTCTGAATCCTGGGGATATAAAAGTACGGGGATTTATTACAATCAGTGCATTGAAGTTGAGACCTTTCTTGGTCCGCATGAAACATTGAAAATTATCCTTAAGATTGAGGCGGAAATGGGCAGGCAAAGAGCAGGAGAAGGTTATTCCGACCGGGATATTGATATAGATATTTTGTTCTTTCATAATTTAATTATTGACGATTTACAACTTACAGTGCCTCATCCACGGTTTCATTTGAGGAGATTTGCGCTCCTCCCAATGAATGAGATTGCCGGGGAATTTCTACATCCAATTTTAGGCAAAACAATTTCGGAGTTGCTCTCAGAATGCAAGGATGAGTCCATTGTTTCCAGAGTTTAATTATTTAATCTACAAAATTCCCTCATCAGCAAATGAATAGAAGTGTTTATCTGCTATGATTATATGATCCAATACGTTTATCTCCATAAAATTAGCAGCACTTTGTATTTTTTGAGTGATTTTTTTATCTGGTTCACTAGGTTCAGTATTTCCAGATGGATGATTATGACAAAGAATAATACCGGAAGCAAGTTTTTCTATTGCATTTCTAAGGATTATTCTGGTGTCAATTACAGTTCCTGAAATGCCGCCCTGACTGATACGTGTTTTGTCAACAACCTGATTTGAGCGGTTAAGGATTAAAATCCAGAATTCTTCATGAGGAAGATCTCCTAAAATTGGATGAAGCAGGTTGAAAACATCTTTACTGGAGTTAATTTTCGGCTTTTGTGCTGATTCAGATTGGGTTCTTCTCCTTCCCAATTCAAGAGCAGATAGTAGCATCAGCGCTTTTGTCTCGCCAATTCCTTTTATTTGTTTTAACTCAGAAATACCTAATTTACCTAACTGATGAAGATTATTGTTTGCCGATTCTAAAATTTGTCTGGCTAAATCCACAGCTGAAGAATTTCTTGTACCAGATCCTAAAAGAATTGCAAGTAATTCTGTATCGCTAAGATTATGCGTACCATGGTTGAGCAGTTTTTCTCTTGGACGATCTTCCAGTGCCCAGTTTTTAATAACTGATTTTTTATATTCCATTTCCTTTTTATGTCTTAATGTGGCATGAACGCAAAAATCAGCCAATAAACAAAAGAAATTTTTGGATGTGTAGTTAAAATTTTTCGTTCGAAGAAAAAGAAGAACAAACAAGGTTTGGAGAAATATGAAATACTGTAAAAACAAAAAAAGCTGCCTTATGGGCAGCTTTTAAATATTTTACAAATCAAGTACTTATGACAAACTTGAAACGTGTTTCTGAAGTTTTGATTTCAGATTACCAGCTTTGTTTTTGTGAATTACATTAGTTTTTGCAAGTTTATCGAGCATTGAAACCACTTTTGGGAAAAGTTCGGCAGCAGCTGCTTTATCAGTTGTTCCGCGCAGTTCTTTAAGCGCATTACGCATTCCTCTTGCATAATATTTATTATTCACACGCTTAATTTCGTCCTGTCTGATTCTCTTCTGAGCTGAATGATGATGTGCCATTATTTAATATTATTATTTGTAATCGACGATTCTTATCTGATAAATTTGGCTTGCAAAAGTAAGGAATAATTTGAAATAAAAAAATATTTGCAGGGATTTAATTAAAGCTTGAACTTTGAGATTGTTTACTCATCAAAATTTTTTACATTTATTAGGTTCAATTTAAAGACAAAATGCAACGATCGCAGCAGATTGGGCTTATTGAAACATTTAAAAAAATAAACGATTAAAAGCCTCTTAATTACAAAACATGAATAGCATGAGAATTTCAGGTCTTATTTTGTTCAGCTTTTTTTGTTTGATTTGCAATATTAGCCTTCCTGTTAACAGGTTAGCGGATATTTCTCTTAGTCAGTCTGAAATTGATTTATTTTAAGCCCTATGCCACTACTGTATGTTATTCTTGGGATATGTTTGCTTCTTTTCATGATATTGGTTTTGAAATTTAATTCATTTCTTGCTTTTATTTTAGTTTCATTATCTGTTGCTTTGGCAGAAGGAATGCCTGTTGCAAAAGCTGTTTCGTCGATTGAAAAAGGAATTGGCGGAACCATGGGAATTATTTTAATGGTTCTGAGTTTTGGAGCAATGCTCGGAAAGCTGGTTTCAGAAAGTGGAGCTGCTCAAAGGATAACATCAAGATTAATTTCAGTTTTTGGGATTAAGAATATCCAGATAGCATTGATGATTACCGGCTTTATTGTTGGCGTTTCATTGTTTTATGATGTTGGCTTTTTCGTGATGATTCCTTTGGTATTTACTGTGGCAGCCTCAACGGGATTGCCATTGCTATATGTGGGTTTACCGATGCTTGCATCACTCTCGGTTACCCATGGTTTTCTACCTCCCCATCCTGCTCCATCTGCTATTGCAGTAATGTTTGATGCAGATATCGGTAAAACTATGGTCTATGGTATAATTGTCGCCATTCCGGCGATTTTTATTTCTGGTCCTGTTCTATCCAAATATCTTAGCAGAATTCCGGCAAAACCGTTGGCAGAATTCATAAACTTTAAAGTATTGGCCGATTCCGAATTACCTGGTTTCCGGGTAAGCTTCTTTTCTGCTTTGATGCCTGTAATTTTAATTAGCTTTTCTACAATTTTCGGATTTTTCCTTGAAGAGGATAATGTTTTACGGGTAATTTTCGGATTCATTGGGAATCCAATTATCGCACTGTTAATATCTGTTTTGTTTGCAGTTTATTTCCTTGGAATTGCAAGAGGAAGGAAAATTACTGATATTATGGAATCCCTGACCCATTCTGTTATAAGTATTACAACTATTATGTTACTCATTGCTGGCGCCGGCGCCTTGAAACAGGTTCTTGTTGATAGTGGAGTTAGCACCTATATTGGAGAGCTTCTCAAAGGGTCAACACTGTCACCATTGTTTCTGGGATGGTTGATTGCAACGGTAATTCGCTTTTGTGTCGGATCAGCAACTGTTGCCGGAATTACTACAGCAGGAATTGTACTCCCTCTAATAACAGGCACAGCAGTGGTTCCTGAATTGATGGTTCTTGCAATTGGTTCAGGAAGCTTGATGCTGGGTCATGTAAATGATGGAGGATTTTGGCTCTTTAAAGAATACTTTAATCTGAGTATAAAAGATACTCTTAGAACTTGGACTGTAATGGAAACATCTATTGGGATTACAGGACTCGCCGGAGTGATGATATTAAGCTTGTTTGTAAAATAATACTATTTGATACCTATGGAAAACGATCCTTTGGCTATAGTTCATTTCGTTACAACCTAACACCCTATCTTTATTTCGGGAATAAAAAAAACTTGCTAGCTGTAAAAGTTGATAATTCTCAGCAGCCTAATTCCCGCTGGTATTCCGGATCCGGTATTTACCGTAATGTCTGGCTTGTAAAAACGGGTAAAGTTCATGTTGATCTCTGGGGAACACAAGTATTGACTCCCACTATATCTGAAGCAGAAGCCTCAATAAGTATAGCTACAAGAATTCGAAATTCCACTTCAGATTTGCAGAAAGGGATTCTGGAAACAAGCATCCTTGATCAGAACGGGAATATAGTTTTAAAACGAAAAGCATATTTCAAAATAAGTGCAGATTCTACGGGATTGGTAAAACAAGATTTTACTCTCGAGAATCCGGTTTTATGGACACTTAATAAACCTGTTTTGTACAAAGCGATTAGTAAAGTACTAGTTGGAAAAACTGAGCTTGATAAATATCAAACTGCTGTTAATACTTACTTATCCAAAGCTTTAAGAATTGCATGGAGTGAATTTACCGATTTTTCTTTCAGCTCAATTCGCACCTCAGTTTTCTCAATACTGCCAGAGAGTGTGAGCGATTTCAAAGATGCTCCTGCATTACCCATTCCTTTTGCAAAGGTTTGATCCAGTTCGGTATTGAAATAATTCCTTAGTTTTTCCGAATAGGTATCTCTATCAAGATTAAGATAAACACAAACAGGATAATCAATTAGAGCTTTTGATATGTCCTGAGAAAATAGATTGTTTTCTATCTTACCGCTATTAATAATCTCAGTTATGTATTTCTCGTGATTGGATAAAAGAATAATTTTATTTTTTATCAGGATAAAAAACGGCGTGTTTTCAGCATGAACAATGTAATATCCTTGTTTTTCTTCCAGTGATTTGTTTTGCATTACCAGCTTTAAAAAATCGGTAAAAATCTTTTCATCATTAAGCTGCATGGCTGCAACTAAAATAGGCATATTTTTATCTGAACATTCAGTGGTATCAGATGCATTATTATCTGACTTGATGGGAGTAATCGCGTTAATAGAAAAAGCAAGACTTCCCTGAATAGAATTCAGCACTTCTGCAGGTTTTTTACCGGATTCTTTCTCAAACTCTTCAAGGAAAGCATTATTACCGGTATTAAGTAACCGAATAATTTCCAGCATTTTCTCAGGATTAATTCTTAAGTTTCCAGCAAGGATAAGGTCTTCAGCAGGCAACATTTTCAAAATATCTTTTTCTGCTGCCAGATCAATAAAATTAAACTTGTCAAAATTCTTTTTGAAATCAGGATTTAACCGAAGATTTGAATTGATAATAATTTCACCATTCCCAAATTCAAGAGAAATGTGTGCGTAATTATTATTTATTGCGCCAAATATATTCATCATTCCTAAGCCACCATTACCCAGATTTCCCAACTGGTTGCTTGTTAACCATAGGTTGAGGTCTTTTTGCTCACCCAGAAATGAATTAAAATCCTTTTCACTTAAAATGCAGTTTTCATCTTCAAGTGAAAATAATTCTTTTAACTTTTCTTCGATGGGAGAATTATATGAGCCCTTAATCTGAGTAAGGTGTATAAGTAGTGATTTATTCCAGGCAAGAACATTTCCGTCTTTCTTAGAATAGGTATAGTTTTCAGCATTTTCTTTAGTAAAATCAACATTGTATTCTTCACCCATTTTTTCCAGAAACTTTTCAAAAACCTTTTTACTTTTGATTGGCATTATTACACCGAGGTATTTTTGTTCCGAACCGCAAACGAAAGCACATGAATGGGCGTTTACATCAATACCGCTCATTCCGGGATTTTCGAATAAAAATTTATTAAACTCTTTATCACCAAGTACATCCTTCATAAAATTCAAATCTGCAGCATCTGCTTTTTCCATGAGTTTACCAGGACTAAAACTTGCGATGAATGCAGCATCATCAGGTACAATGGTGTAGATTTTCTTGTTGGATTGATTGCAGGAGCTAATCAGAACTGAAAAACAAACTAGTAAAAGGAAGGTAATTTTATGGTTCATGTCATTGAAATTATAAGTGTTTAAAAGAATATTGAAAGTGGATATACCTTACACAAAGGTAATTCATTGATTTCGTGATATTTGGTGAAGAAATATTCTGCAATGCTTAAAATCTCTATGATTCCACAAAGCATCCAATATAGTAACTGTGTAATGTAAAAGTAAATAGATATAAGTTAAAAATTGCTTTTGTGTTAATTTATTTTTGGTATAAACTCACCACAATGTTTTTATAATTTAGAAAGACTTCAAACGTCAGAACAAAAAATAGTATTAAATTTGCTCAGGTTTTGGTTTCGATGGTGCATTCGGCACCGCAGAATTAAAAGGGAATCCGGTGAATTGTTAATTTTTAGCATGAGTCCGGAGCTGTTCCCGCAGCTGTAAGTCCTTATCAAAGCTTTTTGAAATCTATGCCACTGTTACGATCAGCCTAAGGCTGACAGGATGGGAAGGCTCAAAAAGCAGGACAAGCCAGAAGAACTGCCAGAACTTGTATATGTTTTTTGCTTTCGGTGAAAAAGCAGGGAATGATTCAAATATTTTACCAGAATCATTTTTAACCTGATCGGAAGCGGATTGCGCAAATGCTTTTTAGTAAGCAAATTAAATTTTTGGCTTATGCGATCCGTGTTATTATTTGCCTTGATATTTATGGTATGTCCGTTTTCACGGGCACAGGAACTCATTTTTGCCAGTGAGCTCTTTGAATATTCTCCGGCACCAGGTCAGTTTATAAATGATCCTATCTCCGGTAGTCCCTCAGCTTCACTTAAAATTCTTAACGGAATAGGCAATCCTGTTAGCCTCGGTGCATATGGAGGATTCATTGTTTTGGGTTTTAATTCTCCCGTTAAAAACTCTCCAGATAATCCATATGGTATTGATTTCATTATTTATGGAAATGCCAGTTCCACACATGCCGAACCAGGTATTGTAAAAGTTATGAAAGATGAGAATCTGAACGGATTGCCCGATGATACCTGGTATGAGATCGCTGGATCTGCCCATTTTACTGATGACTTGAAAAAAGATTATCGCATTGAATACACAAATCCTAATCAGCCTTTTGCTTCGGATGTTACATGGACAGATAATTTGGGTGTTAGTGGTAAAGTTTTTAAAAATTCTTTTCATTATCAACCGTACTATCCGCAAAAGGACTTGTTTCCGAATCTCTCTGATGAGAATTTAAGTTTTGAAGGAAACGTTTTAAAAGGGAATGTAGCAATTGAGAATAAGGTTTACGAGTCCCATCCCTATGCTTTTGGGTATGCTGATATGAGGCCATTTATTGGACAATCAATTTCTGGTATTCCCGATAATCCTTATACCAAGGGTATAATTGAAGGAAACGGCGGCGATGGTATTGATATTACCTGGGCAACTGATGCAATGGGTGAGTATGTATATCTTGATGAAATAAATTTCATAATGATTTATACCGGTGTTAATGATGCTGCCGGTTGGCTTGGGGAAATATCTACTGAAATACGGGGGATAGTTGATGTAAATCCCAATAAAGATATTACTGGTCAATCTAAAATGATTTTGGCTGAAGAAATCCCCAAAAGAATTACGAATTATGACGGTATTTCTCTGAAATCAGCGGTTTTCTTTAATGGGCGACAAGTAAAAAATGAAAAAATTCGTTGGGAGGGTGAGAATCCTTTGATTCTCACAATAAAAGCTGATTCTTTATTTGCTGTTGGAGTAGGAAAAACTGTTTTGAAAGGAACTCTGGTTTCTGATGAATCTGTTGTTGTAAGCAAGGAAATGACTGTTATTAACCCAGATAGGATGATTCTGAGTTCCGTGAATAGTATAATTCAGAAGGATGAAACAATTGAAATCCGCTATTCTCTTGTTGATAAAGACGATGAAGAATTAGAAAGTTTGATTCCAGAAGTAAATAATTCTAATTCAGATCATGCAGAAGTATTGGCAATTGATAAGGGAAAGATAACTATTCTAGGCAAATCGGCAGGTAAATCTATGATTTCGCTTTTTTATCCAGCCTTTCCTGGACTTACAGGAGAGATTACAATAGACGTAACCGAGAAACTGAACCCAATTAGAGTTCGTTTTAGCTTAAGCAACCAAAACAAAACCATTATTCCTGGTCAAACATTTATCGTAGAAAAAGCAGATATACTAAGTGTTACAAACCGTTTTCAAGAAGGATTTAATCCCGATAAATCCTTTATCACACTTGCAGATGCTATTGCATGTATTTTGAAAAATCAAGGATTTGGAGAAAATGGTAAATCTTTGGCTTTCAGACAAGACGAATTTGGTGGCAGCGGATTATATGTTTGGCAAATTGGATACGACTGGATTTATGAATATGGTTGGGGAGGCTTGCAAAAGGATGATACCTATGCGAAGACGTGGTTTGCAATTGTTAATACCCGGGTATTCGCAAGCGGATTTGATACTATTGAAATATTTGATGGTGACCGTATTAGCATCCAATATATTCAAGAAAACAGGCAATTATGGAGGCATACAAGAATTATCCCTGAAAAAGATGAAATATCGATAAATGAAACGATACGGTTTTTAACAGAGCAGTTAGATATTTATCCCTCGCAAAGTAATGGTTTTTCTGTATCCGGACCATTCCCCAAAGTAAATGGAGAGGTTAATGTTGACCAATCGGTTTTAAATTCTGAATCAGATCATTTCACTTCATCTTCGGGGGAGTTTAATCTAAATTTTCAAAAGGGTGGTCTTCATGAAGTGGCAGTAGATCAATCTGAAACAGTTGTCATAAATGTAAAATTTCCATTGTCGGATAAAAGTGCTGAAAATAATATTTCATTTTACCCGAATCCTTGTACTGATGAATTGCACATTTCCAACTCGGCTTATGAATCGGTTAAGATCAGAATATTTTCAATGGATGGAAGTTTAAAAATGCAGGATGAGATTTTAGGAGAATCATCTATCAATACTATAAAGATTGGTGATCTTGCTCAAGGAATGTATGTTATTGAAATGACTTGTGACCGTTGGAGCATAAGACAAAAACTCTGCAAACAATAGTATTGGAATGAGGAAAGCAATACATAAAATTCTATTTGCATTATCTGTTTTTCAGTTAATCGTTGCGAACATCTATTCACAGCGACTTACAGATACTCTGCAGATTGAGGAAATTTGTATTAATCCCGGAAGATCATTGCAAACCACTTCATTAACCATTACGCGACTTGACTCATTGATACTTCAAAGCAAGAGAAGCAACAGTTTGTCGGAAGTTCTCGCTGATCATTCGGGTCTTTTTATTAAAACTTATGGCAGAGGAGCAATGTCAACCGCCTCATTCAGAGGAACCGATCCCTCTCACACAAAAGTATTGTGGAATGGAATAGAATTAAACTCTCCAATGCTTGGAATGGTTGATTTTTCGCTTATCCCGATGTTTTTTATTGATATTGTGGAATTGCTGCCAGGGACCAGTTCCATAAATAATGTTTCGGGAGCAATCGGAGGTCTTATAAACCTAAGCACTTCACCTGACTGGGAGAACAGGTTCTCAGGGACATATTTGCAGGATGTGGGGTCGTTTGGATCCCATGATGAGCAATTACGTATCAATGCCGGCAATAATAAATTTCAGTCACAAACCAGAGTTTTTTATTCTCATTCCGACAATGACTTTATCTTCAAAAACAATGATATTATTGATTCCATAGACCTTGAAACCGGCCGTAAATTTCATCCCCTGATGAAAAATGAAGATGCATGGTTCAGCCATTATGGAATTTTGCAGGAATTGCATTACAGACCAACACAGAAGGACATCATAAGTTTGAGTTACTGGGGACAGAAATCTTCCAGAAGTATTCCAATGTTAAGTACCAGTGAAAGTGGCCCTAATAATAATATCAACCGTCAGGATGACAACAGCATACGAGGGCAAATTTCCTACAAACATTTTGGTGAAAAATATAATCTTAAACTCTTCAGCGGAGTGAACTATATGGACTTGAATTTCGCCATGAAAAACCGTATGTCAGATAGTGTTTATATTCTTGCAGTTAATTCTTCGGGTAAGACATCCAGCTTATACAACAGTATGGATATGGAATATTTTTTTAACAACGATCTGAGGGTTGAACTATCTGCCGGGGTTGATTACCACAAGGTCCAATCCCTCGAAAAAGTTAAAATATTGGGTTATAATGAATCAAGGATTCAGAGCAAAATATATGGTGCTATTTATAAAAAATGGTCTCAAAAGTGGAGAAGCAACTTCAAGTTGGGAACTGAAGTTTTATCGGGTGAAAACCTTAAGCCAGTTCTTAAAGCCGGTACAGAATTTCACATACTCACTGACGACCGACTTTATCTGAAACTGATTCTAGCTACGAATTCAAAATATCCTTCCCTTAACGATCTGTATTACCAACCGGGAGGCAACCTCAATCTCAAAGCTGAAAGAAGTCTAGATCAGGAGTTTGGAGTGCATTATAATTATGTGAACGGAAAACTCAGATTTAGTCAGGATTTTTCAATATACATGTCGCAGGTTAAGAACTGGATCATGTGGTATTATAATGTAAGGGGATTTTCTCCTGAAAACATTGAAAAAGTTGATATTAAAGGATATGAAACTAATATATCCTTAAGCTATAAAACCGATAAAACATTTTTTAAAATACAGTCAGGTTATACCTTAACCCATTCAAGGGATATGGGCAAAAACCTGAATCAGTTTGATTTTTCATTTGGGAAACAACTGCCTTATATACCTGTACACTCTGCAAATACCATGGTTTATCTGATGCGAAATACATGGTCATTTTCTTACATCTGGAATTATTACAGTAAGAGAAATACAACTACTTCTAATAATGAAAGTAGTCTTCAGGATTATTTATACCCATATTTTATGAATCAGGCTGCTATTGGAAAGCAGTTTGAGATAAAGGGAAATAAGCTAAATATTAGCCTAAAAGTTCATAATTTATTGAATGAGGAATACAGGTCAATTTTACAGAGACCAATGCCCGGCAGAAATTATAGTTTACAACTAAATTTCAATTTCTGATGAGTTTAAAATGCAGGATCAATTTTAATTTAGGGGGACTTTTTATCCTTTGCATTCTACTTCAATCCTGCATGAACGACGAAACATGGGCTGAGTGGAAGAAGCCAAATCTAGCAGTTGACAAGCTTTTGATTGATGGGGGAGTCCTTGTTTTGAGTGAAGGTAATTTTATGTATGGAAATTCATCTTTGAGTTATTATAATTCAAAAGACGGTGAACTTATAAATGATATTTTCTCTAAGCAAAACGGTTTTCCCATGGGAGATGTAGCACAATCAGCAACAATCTTTGATGGGGAATTGTATGTTGTTCTTAATAATTCCGGGAAAATCATGATTATGAATTTTGGTAAATACCCGGCTCTCAAAGCATTTGACTTCACCCATAAAATAACTGGCTTGCGGTCACCTAGATATATTAGTTTTATTGATAGTTCAAAAGCCTACATCAGTGATTTATATGCAAAATCCATAACTATTCTGGATCCTTTTTCTTATTCAATAACCGGAACAATTAAGCTCGCAAACAACAATCCAGATTTTTATCAGCATCCGACGGAACAAATTATAGTGCATAATGAAGATGTATTTACAAACTGCTATAGTTTTGATAATAAGGTTCTGGTAATTGATAAAAATACCGACCAATTGATTGATTCTATTGAGGTATTGCAACAACCTAATTCAATGGTTTTAGATAAGTACAGTAAAATATGGGTATTGTGCGATGGAGGTTACGAAGGAAGCACATTTGGTAATACTCAGCCGGGCCTTGTTAAAATTGATGCTCTTACACACACTGTCGAGAGAATTTTTATTCTCCCACAAGATAAATGGCCCTCCAAACTATGTTTAAATGGAGGAGCAGATACTCTTTATTTTTTAAATGGGGATGTATGGAGAATGCCGGTAACGGCAAGCAGTTTGCCAGCAAAATCATTTATAAATGCGGCTTCCGGGAAAGATATGCGACTTTTTTCAGGACTTGGAATTGACCCTAAAAATTCAGACGTGTATGTCTCCGATGCAATTGATCATGTTCAGCCGGGTGTGGTTTACCGGTATACTTCTGAGGGAGTCGGGGTGGATACTTTTCAGGTTGGAATTATTCCTGGGTTCTTTTGTTTTTTCTAAATATATATTTTAGGACAAGTCACTTTCCTGTCAGTTTTCTTAGCGTCCTGATCACTATTCCAGCCGTTCCAATCAGTTTTCTCAGCATCCATATCAATTTTTTGGCCATTCTATCAATTCTGAGCCCTTGCTATCAATATTTTCCGCTTCACATCACTCTTTTCCCCTCCCAATCAATCCTGACCCCCTCCTGTCAATTCTGAGGCCCATTATCATTGTTTATATATAAGATATGAACTAATCATTATACATCTTATTATCCCTAATTCAGCATTGAAATAATGTGGACGGAGGCCAACTGGGGTCCCAGCTTTAACTAGTGCGACTTCCTACGGAGTCGTGTGTCTTGTATTATCCATACCTAGGGTAAAACCCAGGTTATGTTAGTGGGTGGCCTCCGGCCACATTGAATGCACCTCATTATCAGTACTTCAAATATCCATTCAAAGATGTGAATAAAGATTAGATATAGGATGGAGGGGCTTGTCTGGCGTATAGAAGAAATTAATAAATTTTATTTTATTAATTTCAATAAGCCAACACTTTAAGAAAAATACTTCTTTAAATTCAGGAAAGGCTTCTCAATTAGTTTATAGGAAAGCATACTTGCGAAAATTAATAATACACCGATTCCTCCTCCGGTTTTTATGAAACTAAAACCGGGTATTGCTAAAACTGGCAAATGCAAAAGGAACACTTTAAAAAATGCGAAGAACCTTAACGAGTCAAACGTATGGAAGGTTTTTCGATTTCCGGCCATGATAAATTATTCTTTAATTAATCTGGAATAGCTAAGCGGATTGTTATTTGAGTCCATGATCTGAATCAGGTAAATCCCGTTTTTTAGGTGAGCAATATCAAGTGTATTATCCTGAGTGCTCATAAGCTTTTTACCTTCAATTGAATACAAGACCACCCTTTCATTTGAGTTGTGATTTATATGCACAAAGGATGAAGCGGGATTTGGGTAAATAGCATATAAATCATTTTCAGTTTTTGGAAGGCCGGTTGCTGTGGCTACAGTAATGTTCTGAACCTCTGAAATGTTGGTTGAATCCAGGTTATCCCATGCGATTACTTTAAAATAGACGTTCGTTCCTTCGATTTGTTGCGGGATAGTAGTAGAATATGTTTCAGCAAAAGGGAGCATTTCCGTAACGTTTATTAAGTCCGTTGCATTATATCCCCAATACATAAAAACAAATTTAATAAAGCCATCAGAATCGATTGCGTTTGCGGAGATCTGCAGAACATCTGCTGAAGTAGGTTGTGAGGGCGAATATGAAACATTACTTACAACAGGAGAAACATTAATTGTCTGCACAGGTGAGCCCCAGATAAGGTCAATATATTCGGGGTGGTCGATAAAAGGGTTACGGTTTTTCTGGTAGCTGAAAACCACATTATTCCGATTCATTTCAAAGGCATCAACGGGATCAAGCTTGTTCCATTCAATAAGAGTAGAAAGATCTCCAAATAAGGGACCCGAAGTATTAGTTGGGATATTGTCAACAACTTCAAGATCCGGAAAGCCATCCTCGCCTTCATATCGGGTTGCCATGTAAAAAATCATGCGGGCAGCGTCGCCTTTTTCAACATCTCGGGGTTCCCAGACATATCGGGATGTGTTGTACATACATCCGGTTGCTCCGCTCGGATCAATGTATTCTGTCTCTGCATTATCAAAATACAGGTTTCCTCTGGCGGCGTTTACAGAAATATCTGCCGGACGTAAATGATGGCAATCGGTTCCGGGTCCTTTAACATTTTCATCAAAGGGGCCATGAGATTTTGCCCATACATGCTCACGATTCCAACCAGTATTGTTATTATATTCCTGCGCTGCATTTACCGACCAACCGGTATAAAAAAGTATGACATTATCAGGATTTGCAGGATCGCGGTCGGATTCCTTTAAGATATCCCAAACGTCTGTAGACCTGCTGGAATAAGGGAAAGTAGTATGTCCTTTGATTTTATTGTGCAATGCAGTTTTCAGCTCCAATCTGGTTTTCCCGGTGGCAGTAGTATAATAATCTACCGGTGCCTGAGTAAAGGCCGGGTTAATGTAAAAAACACATACAAAAAAAACAATCATCAAGCTCTTCATATCTTCTCGCATTGGGGTTATTCCTGGAATTTTTCTATTATTCCTTTAACTAAACGACATTGAATAAAAATTCGTTAAAAGTAAAAGTTCACGAAAGTACGTATTATGCGAATATGAAGAAATTATGTTTCAAAGTTGCACAACATTTTTCCCATTTAATGCCCAAGCCCATGCACCATGAGAATCGCATGATCCAGCACAGGTAGTATTTCATTCAGGTACTCTTCAACTGCTAAGGGACTTCCCGGAAGGGCGAAAACCAAAGTCTTACCCTTTAACCCAGCAACAGATCTGCTTAAGAGAGCCGCCGGATTTTGCTGCCCATATTTATAGCGGATCATATCCATGATACCCGGAATTTTCTTGTCCAAAAGTGGGTTAATAACTTCGGGTACAATGTCCCTTGGTCCAATTCCCGTTCCACCGGTTGTGATGATGATATCTGCATTCTCTTCCAGCGATTTAATAAATTGCTTTTTCAATAAAGTTTTTTCATCCGGTAGAAGTATTCTTTCAACTTTAAGTATTCTGTTTTTATTTTCAAAATGGGATTTTATTCTCGTATTTATTAATTCCCCGCTGATGTCTTTGTATTCACCTTTACTGGCTCTGTCACTTAATGTTATGATGACAATTTTGAATTCTTTTGGATGGTATTCCAGGGTATCACCGGCTTTCATCGAACCTCCCTGCAACACTCTTGCGAAAATGCCTTCCTTAGGCATCACGCAGTTTCCTACTTCTTTGAAAATGGCACAATTTTCACCATGGCATTTTTTCCCTATCTGAGTAATTTCAAGTTTAATTGTTTTGTTGGATAGGATATCCAGGGGACTCATCTTATAAAGGATTTCTCCTTCGGTTGTAATGTTTTCAGCGAATTCACCGTACCGGATTTCTCTTTTTGCCAGTGCGGAAAATTTTTCAAAACTTTCGGTTCCAAGAAGACTTACCTGACGGTGCCATGATCCAGAATGAGCATCCCCCTGAACCCCTTTTGAATCAAGAAGGATTTTGGGAATAGCTTCTTTTATTGTACCCTTTTCAAGAGAGATATTTACCGATTTTACGAGTATCATATTTTTACCATTTTATCTTAATTTGCTGAGAGCAGCATTATTTTATTGCTTTTTTCTCTTTACTCAAAAGCCGTATTTCACCGATTTTCATGTTCTTATCTACCGCTTTACACATATCATAAACCGTCAGGAGAGCTATGCTTACTGCGGTCAGCGCTTCCATTTCCACGCCGGTTTGACCGTTGCAATGCGCTTCAGAAGTTATTTTTGCACCCGTATCTTGCAGTTCAGCTTTAACATCCAATTTGGTAATCAACAGAGGATGGCACAGAGGAATAAGTTCACTACATTTCTTCCCTCCCTGAATGCCGGCAAACTCTGAAATACTTAGCACATCGCCCTTTTTTATTTGGTTTTCCCGAATCAGTTTTATTGTTTCGGAGGATAAGATGATAAATCCCTCGGCAACTGCAATTCTTTCCTGCACTGGCTTTTGACCAACATCAACCATTGATGCCCGACCCGAATTATCGGTATGTGATAGTTTCCGCATAATTTATCCTCCTATAGAATAGAATTTCCCATTGTGATTAAGGCTTCCGCAAGCCGGTTTATTTTTAATGGCTTCCTGAAGTGCCTTTTCATTTCCAAGTTCACGTATATTGTAGGCCGAAGAGCTGAAAAGGCAAGGTTTCAGGTCACCGCTTGCTGTCAGTCGCAATCGGTTGCAGGTATTGCATTTGCCACCTTCGCCTCCCTCGACTTCATAAAAAATTCCATTTTGAAGATCCATCTCGCGGATAAAGCGGACAGAAAGCTGATTCTCAAAAGCGTATTTTGCAACCGATACAGCATCCGGCTCAAGTCGCGATTTCTTTATCACACAATTGAGTTTAATGGGATTAAGTCCTGCTGACTGAGCAGCTTTTATTCCCCTCAAAACATCCTGAAGATCACCAATTCTGGTAATTTTGCGGAAACGATCGGGATTTAAGGCGTCAAGACTAATATTTACCCTCATCAATCCTGCATTTTTAAGCTGAACTGCATATTTTTCGAGAAGAATTCCATTCGTCGTCATTGAGAGATCTTCGATTCCGGGAATCTGACTGATCATCTCTATCAATCGCACAATATCCTTACGAACTAGTGGCTCTCCCCCGGTAATTCTTATCTTGGTAATTCCATGGGATACAGCAATTTTTGCAAACTCAGCTAGCTCTTCAAAACTTAGTATGCTTTTACTTTGGAGCAAGGGAATGCCCTCTTCCGGCATACAATACGTGCAGCGAAGATTGCAACGATCGGTCACCGAAATGCGCAGATAGTTTATGGTTCTATTAAACGAGTCGTACATCAACTAATGATCCTTTCTCTAATTTTTTAATACCCTCGGGAATCCTCATAAATCCGTTAGCCTCAGCAAATACAAAAATATGCGCTGAGCCATGGTACTCAAGAGTTCTAACCATACCAGCGGGTTCAATTATTACAGGTATAAAACTCAGTCGTTCTGAATTTTTAATATGAAAGTCTTCTGCTAAAATTCGTTTTTCCATTTCATTGTTTTCGAGGGAGTTCTGAAGCTTCAAAAGCAGAGGTTTTACAAGCATTTCGAACTGAATTAGTGCAGAAACCGGATTTCCTGGAAGTCCGAAAATGTGGCAATGATCTTTTGAAGCATAAAGGATTCTCTTTCCGGGCTTGACGTTCAGACCATGAAAATGAATTTCAAACCCCAGCTCTTTGATTATTTCTGGAGCATAATCGAAATCGCCAACCGACACACCGCCTGAGATGATACTTACCCTATTTCTTGAAATGGAATCAATGATTGTATTTTTTAGTTTCTCACGGGAGTCGGGAATGATACCGAAGTTTTCAGGTTTTATTCCCATGGTGAGGCACTGGGCTTCGAGTTGAGGCCCGTTACTATTTCGGATTTGACCATGAGAAGGCTTTTGCGAGGGATCTACAAGCTCACTTCCTGTACATATTATTCCTACTTCAGGTTTTTTATATACAAGTGGATTTGAATATCCCATAGAAGCGAGAACCGGAATGTGTCTGGGTTTAATTGTTATTCCTGCCTTTAATAGTATTTCGCCTAGTTTTACATCTTCAGCAAATTCACAAATGTTATCAGATGTTTTTTGAGCGATAAAAATGATTTTTCCGGATGGATCTGTACGGGTATCTTCAAGCATAATCACACAATCTGCACCTTCCGGGACTTCTGCGCCGGTCATAATTCTGGAGCAATGTCTGGGAGTAACAGAAAGAGCAGGTTTTGAGCCTGCAGGAATAGATTCTATGCATTTCATAGGCTTTTGCAGGTCGGAGCGGAGACAAGCAAAACCATCAACCGCCGATTTGTTAAAGGGAGGCATGTTCATGTCGGCAATGATGTCTTCCGCAAGAATACTTAAGAGAGAGTTGGCGAGACATAAATTTTCTGTAATTCCAATTGGAGAAACTTCACGTACTATTTTTTCGGCATCAGAAAATGATTTCATATTATTGAAGTATTAACCAACTGTTATTTTTGAAAAATAATTTAGACTCAAAATTACCGGTTCTGACATCATGCGGAGTCAATACCTTATCGGCGAGTAATTCAAGTTTTCCTATTTCGGGTTTTGAGAATTCTTCGCCTTTGATGATCAAGTAAATGCCCGGCACAATAAGTTTTCTCAACCCGCCGGTTTCGCATACTACGGGGCGATTTTTTGTGAATTTTTCAAGTGCTGATAATATTTCTGGCAATCGATAATCGGGTCCCTGAGCATAATAGCATTCTTCAGCACCTGCCTGTAGCATTTTTGAGCTGTCTTTGGTGGATATCAGGGTTTCCCTTATTAACGAAAAGTCATCCTTTCGAATAATCCATTCAGAATCTTCTGGTAGAGTATGAAAATGAGAGGATATTTTTACAGCAACCGGGTTCAAAGCACTTATTTGGCTGATGATCCTGCAGACAAGAGTGGTTTTCCCGACATTTCTTCCGGTGCCGGAAACAAGAAGCCAGTTTGAGAGTGTAACCATCAGATGACTATTAATTTAAAACTTGCCATTAAAAGAACTGCAGCAAGAAGGTATTTCAGACTTTTAATTGGAATTTTAAATGAACCTGCCCATGATCCAAGTAATCCACCTCCAAAAGCCATAATTGTCATTAACACAAACTGATCGGCAAGCTGCACTGCTCCGGAATTTATAAAAGTTGAAGCTAGTCCGGTTGCTGAATTTAAAAAAATAAATGCAGCTGAAATTGCTGCAGCCTCGCGCAAGGTTGCCCAGCGGAGAAGAATAAGCAGAGGACTTAGAATAATACCTCCGCCTATGCCAATCATACCAGAGAAAAACCCAAGGATTGCTCCGGTTATCAGTGCAACAGGAAGCGGCATCGTGCGCGTTTCACCGCTAAGGGTGTTGGTCTGGAATAGCATTCTTAGAGTCGCGATGAACAGAAATACCCCAAGGATAATCTTATATATATCCGGATTAATTTCCAGAGACGCTCCTAACCAAGCCATTGGAATTGACGTGATAACGAGAGGAAGAAGAAGTTTTAACCTGAAGTATCCGCCCCGATAAAAGTTATAAAATGCTATTGAAGAAACAAGGAGATTAAGTGAGAGCGCAGAGGTTTTCATTACCACAGTTTCAAATCCCCAAAGAGCCATAATAGCCAGATAACCGCTTGCACCTCCATGTCCAACAGAACTGTAGAGGAATGCAATTACAAAAACCACAATTAGAAAAACAAATTCCATGTTTTACATTTTATTTGAATCAATCAAACCTGTCAGATCTTGATTCCTCCTTCGCGTTCCGCTTCGGTGGACGAGAAGGAAGTGGTTTAATTCCCCCACCTCTGAGTCGGAAAATAAAAATTCCATTGATACCTCGATGGCTCTGCCTCGGGGTAATTCATTTTACTTCGCAGTCTTTATAGTCAATTCAGAAGAATTTAACCTATCAGAGACGAAGAAAAATCTGTAAAAATGTGGACTGAAATTACGAACCATCCGACGCAAAATGGAAGAAGAGTGGTATCTCCGGAGAATCCGGAAAACCATTCACCCCTTTCCAATTCAGGAACTATTTGTTCCGTCGGGAGGCCCGGTTGTTTCCTTCCGGACCCAGGGCCATGCTTTCATTGACTAAACTTTAGAAAACAGGGCTCGAGGCGTTTTTGCAGAATACAAGTTTAAGGAATTTATTTCAATTGAGGATATGGTAAGACATATTTACCAACATATGTAGATTTATGTATTTGAATTCGAGGGAAAGGAATTAATACTTCACAATAAGTGGAGGTAATTTGAGCAACACAACATCAGTACTAACTGTCACCAGGATGGGCGCCCAGTCATCGATTCCATAATATAAACCTGTCAGGTATAAGACCTGACAGGTTCCAATCTGTCAAGCTCTAAATTTTCTGAGTGCATTGATCATTGCAACTAGGTTTTCGATGGGCACATTTGCCTGAATATTATGGACAGTATTAAATACAAAGCCTCCGT
>Ga0136636_10000237_pt1 | contig 25843 bp, 39 predicted proteins | sample AntDrymUQ8522106_2_FD_104653 | JGI IMG/M metagenome (GOLD analysis project Ga0136636, IMG submission 104653) | Polar desert sand microbial communities from Dry Valleys, Antarctica - metaG UQ852 (21.06) | ecosystem: Environmental > Terrestrial > Soil > Desert | place: Antarctica: Dry Valley... | reverse complement strand
TGCCAGAAGGCGTTGAGATGGTGATGCCTGGCGACAACATCGCCATGACCATCAAGCTGATCGCTCCGATCGCCATGGAAGACGGTCTGCGCTTCGCCATTCGTGAAGGCGGTCGTACCGTCGGTGCCGGTGTCGTTGCCAAGATCATCGAGTAATTTATTTTAAAAACCGGGAGGAAAGCAATTTCCTCTCATCGCTCTTTGGAAGTCAAAAATGCAAAGCCAAAAAATTCGTATCCGTCTTAAGGCCTTCGACTATCGTTTGATTGATCAGTCGGCGCAGGAAATTGTTGAAACTGCAAAGCGTACTGGTGCAGTTGTTCGTGGTCCGGTCCCGTTGCCGACCCGGAAAGAGCGTTTTGACATCCTTCGTTCGCCACACGTAAACAAGGCTTCGCGCGATCAGTTGGAGATACGTACCCATTTGCGTTTGATGGACATCGTTGATCCTACCGACAAAACAGTTGATGCGCTGATGAAGCTGGATCTTCCGGCTGGCGTAGACGTCGAAATCAAGTTGCAGTAATTAGAGGATGCGGATATAATCCGCGCCTTTCGGGGGTGGCCGTAATGGTCGCCCATTTGTTGTTTTACATCGTCCGGCCAATCGCAGCCGACGATGAGGAGAATAACCATGAGTCTAGGCCTTGTAGGTCGCAAGGTTGGCATGACTCGCATTTTTGCTGAGGATGGCGCGTCCATTCCGGTAACTGTGCTTGACGTGTCAAACAACCGCGTGACCCAAGTTAAAACGCCGGAGATCGATGGCTACGCAGCCATTCAGGTCGCTTTCGGCAAGCGCCGTGCCTCGCGCGTTTCCAAGCCTCTCGCTGGCCATCTGGCTAAAGCAGGAGTGGAATCCGGGCATGTCCTCAAGGAATTCCGTATCGACACTGAGCAACTCGCCTCTTTTAAGGCTGGTGATCAGGTTGCTGCCACAATTTTTGCTGAAGGGCAAAAAGTTGATGTGACAGGTAAGTCTATCGGTAAGGGTTTCCAAGGGGCGATCAAGCGTCACAACTTCAGTTCAAACCGTGCGTCCCACGGCAATTCGCTGTCACATAATGCGCCGGGTTCAATCGGTATGGCGCAAGATCCGGGTCGTGTTTTCCCCGGTAAGCGTATGGCCGGTCATATGGGTGATGTTCAGTGCACGATGCAGGGCTTGACTGTTGTGCGTGTCGATGTTGAGCGCCAGCTTCTGCTGGTTCGTGGTGCCGTTCCTGGTGCCAAGGGTGCTGACGTGATTGTGCGTCCGGCAGTCAAGGCTTAAGGAGACGACATGGAACTTAAGGTAATTAACGAACAAGGTCAGGAAGCGGCAATGCTGCAGGCTTCTGACGTGCTGTTCGGTCGTGATTTTAATGAAGCGCTGGTGCATCAGATCGTTGTGGCATATCAAGCCAACGCTCGCTCCGGTGATCGTCAGCAAAAAGATCGCTCCGAAGTGCGTCATACAACGACCAAGCCATGGCGCCAGAAAGGTACGGGTCGTGCCCGTGCCGGTAGTAATGGTAGTCCGCTTTGGCGTGGCGGCGGTCGGATTTTTCCGAACTCGCCTGAAGAAAATTTCAACCAAAAGGTTAACAAGAAGATGTTCCGCGCCGGTATGGCCGCGATTCTTTCTGAGTTAGCCCGACAGGGTCGGCTGGTTGTTATCGACAATTTGTCAGTCGATGCGCCGAAGACCAAGCTGTTTTCAGAGAAACTTAAAGGCTTGGGCCTTGAAGGTAATCTTCTGGTCATCACCGATGCGCTGAACGAGAATTTGTATCTTGCCTCACGCAATCTGCCGAACGTTCTCGTACTCGAGGCTCAAGAGGCTGACCCGGTTTCATTGGTTCGCTTCGCCAAGGTTCTCGTAACCAAGAGTGCGGTAGCTAAGTTCGAGGAGATGTGGGGATGAATCAAGAACGTCTGATGCAGGTGCTATTGGCACCTCAGATCTCCGAAAAAGCGACTTATGTTGCTGAAAAGCATGAGCAGGTGATCTTTCGCGTAGCCTCCGATGCAACCAAGCCCGAAATTAAGGCTGCTGTAGAACTTCTCTTCAAAGTTAATGTTGAGTCGGTACAAGTTGCGAACGTTAAAGGTAAAGTGAAGCGCTTCAAGGGTGCGGTCGGTCGTCGCAAGGGTTGGAAAAAAGCCTACGTTTGCCTAAAGGCCGGTCAGGAAATTAATTTTGTTGACGGGGGGAATGCCTAATGGCTCTTGTTAAAGTTAAGCCGACTTCCCCAGGTCGTCGCGCCGTTGTCCAGGTTGTCAATGCACACTTGCACAAAGGTAAGCCATTTGCTGCCTTGGTTGAGTCTAAGTCGCAAAATGCTGGTCGTAACAATAATGGCCGTATTACAGTTCGCCACCAAGGTGGTGGGCATAAGCAGGCCTACCGTGTTATTGACTTCAAGCGAACCAAAGACGGTATTCCGGCTAAGGTTGAGCGTCTTGAGTATGACCCAAATCGCACAGCAAACATTGCACTTTTGTGTTTTGCTGATGGTGAGCGTCGTTACATCATTGCCAACAAAGGCATGGTTGTAGGTCAGGCAATCATGACGGGTTCCGAGGCGCCAATTAAGTCTGGTAATTCACTACCGATTCGTAACATACCCGTCGGTACGACCATCTGCTGCGTTGAGATGTTGCCTGGTAAGGGGGCTCAAATCGCCCGCTCAGCTGGCACCTCTGCCCAACTTTTGGCGCGTGAAGGTACCTATGCCCAGATTCGTCTCCGCTCAGGTGAGGTCCGTCGCGTCCATGTTGAGTGTCGAGCCACGATTGGTGAGGTTGGTAACGAAGAGAATAACTTGCGCAAGATCGGTAAGGCTGGTGCAAATCGTTGGCGTGGTATCCGCCCAACCGTACGTGGCGTCGCCATGAACCCCTGCGATCACCCTCATGGTGGTGGCGAAGGGCGAACTGGCGAAGGTCGTGTTCCGGTTAATCCGTGGGGTCAGCCCACTAAGGGCTACCGTACCCGTAGCAATAAGCGCACGAACAGCATGATCGTTCAGCGCCGTCATAAGCGTTAAGGGGTAGGAAATGGGACGTTCTCTAAAAAAGGGCCCGTTTGTTGATGCGTACCTGATCGACAAAGTCGAAGCGGTCCGCGCCACCAGCGACAAGCGCCCGATCAAGACTTGGTCACGTCGTTCGACGATCCTCCCCGAGTTTATCGGTTTGACGATCGCTGTACATAATGGCAAACAGCATATTCCAGTATTCGTTACTGAGAATATGGTCGGTCACAAGCTCGGCGAATTTTCGCTGACCCGGACGTTTAAGGGTCACACCGCCGGCAAAAAGGCCAAGAAGTAAGGAGCTGACATGGAAACTCGTGCAAGTTTGCGAGGCGTACGCCTCTCCGCGCAAAAAGGTCGCCTAGTGGCAGATCTGGTGCGTGGCAAGCCGGTTGGTCAGGCTCTCAACATCCTGGCTTTTTGCCCCAAAAAAGGTGCAGAAATCGTCAAAAAAGTGCTGGAATCGGCTATGGCCAATGCTGAGCATAATGACGGTGCCGATATCGATGAGCTGATGGTCAAGATCATCTACGTCGAAAAAGGAACAGTGCTTAAGCGGTTTACAGCACGCGCCAAGGGTCGTGGAAATCGGATCATTAAGCCGACCTGCCACATTTATCTGACCGTTGGTAACTAAGGAAAAGCCATGGGACAGAAAATTCATCCGACTGGCTTTCGTCTGGTCGTTACAAAAAACTGGAGTTCACGCTGGTACGCTAACAGCAAAGACTTTCCAGGCATGCTGCAAGAAGATGTCAAAGTTCGTGAATATCTGAAGCACAAGCTTGCGCATGCATCTGTTGGTCGCGTTCTTATTGAGCGCCCGGCCAAAAATGCTCGTGTTACTGTTTACTCTGCACGTCCTGGTGTCGTTATTGGCAAAAAGGGCGAGGATATCGAACAGCTTCGTTCAGATCTTCAACGCATCATGGGCGTCCCTGTCCATGTTTCGATTGAAGAAATTCGCAAGCCAGAGATCGATGCCAAGCTAATTGCTGATTCGATTGCACAGCAACTTGAAAAGCGGATCATGTTCCGTCGTGCCATGAAACGCGCAATGCAAAATGCAATGCGTCTTGGTGCCAAGGGTATCAAGGTGATGAGTGCTGGTCGTCTAAACGGTGCAGAGATTGCTCGTAGTGAATGGTATCGCGAAGGTCGCGTGCCACTGCATACGTTGCGTGCTGATATTGATTATGCAACCTCCGAAGCGCTGACAACCTACGGGATTATCGGAATTAAGGTTTGGGTTTACAAGGGCGACATGCTTGATCGCAATGAGCAGCCTGAAGTTGTTGACCCGGCTGCTGATGATCGTCGACCGCGTCGTGCTCCGGGCAAGCCTGAAGGTGATCGTCCGCGCACGCGTACAGTCAAAAAGCCCGATGGCGCAGGTGCTGATTCAAAAGATCCGGCCAAGCGCGTAAGAAAGGTTGGTGTCTAACATGTTACAACCTAGTCGTCGCAAGTTCCGTAAGGAGCAAAAGGGACGTAACGAAGGCCTGGCAACCCGGGGCACGAAAGTGTCATTCGGTGAGTGGGGTCTTAAAGCGATCGGTCGTGGTCGTTTGACCGCACGCCAAATTGAGGCTGCCCGTCGCGCCATGACACGTCACATCAAGCGTGGTGGGCGTATCTGGATTCGTATTTTCCCGGATAAGCCAATTTCAAAGAAGCCAGCTGAAGTTCGTATGGGTAATGGTAAAGGCAATCCAGAATATTGGGTTGCTGAAATCCAGCCTGGTAAGGTCTTGTATGAAATGGATGGGGTAAATGAAGCATTGGCCCGCGAGGCGTTCGCGCTTGCAGCAGCCAAGTTGCCTATTCCAACCACTTTTGTGACTCGTCACCTGGGATAATTATGAAATCTAGTGAACTGAGAACCAAGAGCGTGGACGAGCTAAAAAAGGAGTTGCTTGACCTCCTTAAGGCCCAATTCGGTATGCGTATGCAGCTGGCAACTCAGCAGTTAAGCAATACCAGCCAAATGTCCAAGGTGCGTCGCGACATCGCTCGCGTACGTACGCTCATCCGTGAAAAGGCGGTGCAGCAATGAGTGAGACCACAAGCAGCAAGCGTACTTTGGTCGGTCGTGTAGTTAGCGACAAGATGGAAAAGACTGTGACTGTACTTATCGAGCGCAAAGTTAAGCATCCGATGTACGGCAAAATCATGGTTCGCTCCAAAAAGTATCATGCACATAACGAAGGAAATGCTGCCAAGGCAGGCGATCTAGTTGAGATCGTTGAAACCCGTCCGGTTTCGCGTACAAAGTCTTGGGCAGTGACCACAGTGTTGGAAAAAGCGATCGTTGTATAACGAAAGTTTCTGAAAATGCTTGTGTGGAGATGGGAGAAGCCGGTATAATCCGGCTTCTTTTTTGCGGTCTCCTGTTTCGGGTTCGCAAATTTGTTCGACCCGTACGGGTTCCAAGACTGACCGCTTTTGCGGATTAAGTTGGGGTTAAACTTAAATGATTCAGATGCAGACAACTCTGGATGTCGCCGATAACACCGGTGCTCGTTCAGTAATGTGTATCAAAGTGTTAGGTGGATCCAAGCGCCGGTACGCCGGTATTGGTGACATCATCAAGGTCAGTATCAAGGATGCTGCGCCGCGTGGCCGCGTCAAGAAAGGCGATGTATATACAGCCGTGGTGGTTCGCACTGCCAAGGGTGTGCGTCGTCCGGATGGTTCGCTGGTGCGTTTCGACGGCAATGCCGCGGTTCTTCTCAACAACAAGCTCGAGCCTATTGGTACGCGCATCTTTGGGCCTGTTACGCGTGAATTGCGTACGGAGCGCTTTATGAAGATCGTTTCCCTGGCTCCTGAAGTGCTGTAAGGACGGGACATGGAAAAGATTCGTAAAGGCGATGAGATCATCGTTATAACTGGCAAAGACAAGGGTAAGCGCGGTTCCGTGCTACGTCGGGTCGATGATGAGCATGTCCTTGTTGAGGGTGTGAATCGTGCCAAAAAGCATATGAAACCGAACCCGGTCAAGGGTGTCGCTGGCGGTATTGTCGATAAAGACATGCCCATTCATCTCTCCAATGTTGCACTATTCAATCCTGCAACCAAAAAGGCTGACCGTGTTGGCTTTAAGGTTCTCGATGATGGTCGCAAGGTTCGCGTGTTCAAGTCGAACGGCGAACTGGTAAGCGCATAAGGAGCGATCATGGCGCGTTTGCAAGCATTTTATAAAGAAACGGTTGTTGCTGAATTAACCAAGCAGTTTGGTTATAAGTCAGTGATGGAAGTTCCGCGTATTACCAAGATCACTCTTAATATGGGTGTTGGTGAGGCGGTTGCTGATAAGAAGGTTCTCGACAATGCGGTGGCTGATATGCAGAAAATTGCAGGTCAAAAGCCGGTAACCACAAAGGCTCGTAAGTCAATTGCGGGTTTCAAGATTCGTGATGGCTATCCGATTGGTTGTATGCTGACCCTTCGTGGTCCGCGAATGTTTGAATTCCTTGATCGTCTGGTAACTATTGCTCTACCGCGAGTGCGTGACTTCCGTGGTGTTTCAGCAAAGGGATTTGACGGTCGTGGTAATTACAACATGGGCGTCAAAGAGCAGATTATTTTCCCTGAAATCGAGTACGACAAAATCGATGCTCTTCGGGGTATGAATATCAGTATTACCACAACCGCGAAGACCGATGCAGAAGCTAAAGCTCTGCTGGCGGTGTTCAAGTTCCCGTTCAAGAATTGAGGCTATCATGGCTAAACTTGCTCTGATCAACCGCGAAGAGAAACGTCGCAAGATGGTGGCACAGTACGCCAAAAAGCGTGGTGCACTTGAGGCGATCATCAATGATGCGAGCCTCTCTGACCAGGAGCGTTACGACGCTCGTCTGAAGCTTCAGGCTCTGCCGCGCAACTCTAGCGCATCCCGTCTGCGTAACCGCTGCCAATTGACCGGCCGTCCGCGTGGAGTTTTCCGTAAATTTGGTCTGTGTCGACACAAGATCCGTGAACTCGCCTTCAGTGGTGAGATCCCGGGTGTTGTTAAAGCCAGCTGGTAAGAAGGAGATTCAGAAATGGCTATGAGCGATCCGATCGCGGACATGCTAACTCGCATCCGCAACGCCCAGCTCGCCGAAAAGGCGTCTGTCTCCATGCCGTCTTCTAAGGTGAAAGTGGCAATTGCCGCTGTTCTCAAGGAAGAGGGCTACGTTGAGAAATTTTCCGTAAATCCGGCCGGTGGCAAACCTACGCTAGATATCGAACTCAAGTATTACGCCGGTCGTCCGGTCATTGAGCGTATCGAGCGTATTTCAAAACCTGGTTTGCGTATTTACAAGGGTTGTGAAGATATTCCTCGTGTCATGAACGGTTTGGGTGTCGCTATTGTTTCGACGCCTAAAGGTGTGATGACTGATCGCAAGGCTCGCGCTAGCAAGGTTGGCGGCGAAGTTCTTTGCATCGTGGCATAAGGAGTAAATTCATGTCTCGTATTGGTAAGAATCCTATTGTTTTGCCCGCCGGAGTTGAAGTTTCGGTTGGTGAGCAAATTACTGTCAAGGGTCCGTTGGGCTCATTGGTAGCAATTTCCCACCCGGCCGTTACTGTCGCTGTCGATGGTCAAAGTGTTACAGTTTCCAAAGTTGAGGGCGTCGTTAATTCCAGCGCCATGTGGGGCACTATGCGTGCCAACATCAATAACATGGTTACTGGTGTCTCAAAGGGATTTGAGAAGAAGCTTCAGTTGGTAGGTGTTGGTTACCGTGCGCAAGCTCAAGGTGATACGCTAAATCTGTCGCTTGGTTTTTCACATCCTGTAGCGCACAAGATGCCTGCTGGCGTTCGTGTTGAGTGTCCGACCCAGACTGAGATCCTGATTAAGGGATCCGACAAGCAACAGGTCGGCCAGGTCGCTGCCGAAGTCCGTGCATATCGTAAGCCAGAGCCCTATAAGGGCAAGGGTGTTCGATATTCGGACGAAGTGGTGGTTATCAAGGAAACCAAGAAGAAGTAAGGGTGGCATATGTTTAACAAGAAACAAGCGCGTCTGCGCCGGTCCCGCAAAACCCGGGCCAAAATCGCCGAGCTTAAAGCTGTCCGCTTGTGCGTTAATCGCACGAACTGCCACATTTACGCCCAGATTATTTCACCTTGTGGTGGAATGGTTTTAGCTTCGGCTTCTACACTGGAAACTGGTGTTCGCAAGGATGTTGCAAATGGTGGAAATAAAGCCGCTGCAACAACTGTCGGCAAGCTAATTGCTGAGCGCGCCAAAGCTGCTGGAATCGAACAGGTTGCGTTTGATCGTTCCGGACTCCAGTTTCACGGTCGAGTTCAAGCGTTAGCGGAAGCTGCGCGTGAAGCCGGTCTGAAGTTCTAACCGACGGCAAAGGACAAGGTTAATAAATGGCTAAACCTGAAAGAAGTAAGCGCCCGCAGCAAGCTGAAAAGCCTGATGATGGCATGCGCGAAAAAATGGTTGCTGTTAATCGTGTTACCAAAGTGGTTAAAGGCGGCCGAATTCTCGGTTTCGCTGCTTTGACCGTTGTTGGTGATGGCGATGGCAGTATCGGTATGGGTAAGGGCAAGTCCCGTGAAGTTCCGGTTGCAGCTCAGAAGGCAATGGATGAGGCTCGTCGCAAGATGGCTAAAGTCAGCCTGAAGAATGGTACCGTTCATCATACCGTTATGGGCCGTCACGGCGCTACGACCGTAATGATTCAGCCCGCACCAGAAGGTACCGGCATTATTGCTGGCGGCGCAATGCGTGCTGTCTTCGAAGTGGTTGGTGTCACTAATGTGGTTGCCAAAGCACACGGCTCAACCAATCCTTACAACATTGTGCGTGCAACTATCGACGGATTGTCGAAGGTAAATACGCCATCTGAGATCGCTGCCAAACGTGGTTTGTCAGTTGAGCGGGTTCTGGGGTAGGTCATGGCTGATAACAAAATCAAAGTGACGCTGGTTAAAAGCATCATCGGGACCAAGCAAGATCACCGCGCTACGGTGCGTGGACTTGGTCTGCGTAAGCTAAACAGCTCATCTGAACTCGAGGATACGCCAGCTGTTCGCGGCATGATCCAGAAGGTTCAATATCTCGTTAAGGTTGAGGGATAAACCATGCGTTTAAATACCATCAAGCCAGCTGAAGGCTCAAAAAAGGCTGCGAAGCGTGTTGGTCGCGGTATTGGATCGGGCCTTGGAAAAACTTGCGGCCGTGGTCACAAGGGCCAAAAGTCACGTTCAGGAGGCTTTCATAAGGTCGGTTTCGAGGGCGGTCAAATGCCTTTGCAGCGCCGTTTGCCGAAGCGTGGTTTTAACTCGCTAACGCGTGCTCGTAACTATGAGATTCGCCTGACGGATTTGGATCGTTTGCCGATTGATGCAATTGATCTGCTTGCTTTGCAGGCTGCAGGGATTGTTCCTGGAGATGCATTGTCCGCTAAGGTTATTCTTTCTGGTGCGATTACACGCAAAGTTACGCTCAAGGGCGTCGGTGCGACCAAAGGTGCAAAGGCTGCTATTGAAGCAGTCGGTGGATCGGTCGCTGAGTAAGTCTGGGAAAGGTTAGAACGTTGGCAGCAAACCCCAATACAGTTGGCAAGGGCGGCAAATTCGGTGATCTTAAACGCCGTCTTTGGTTTCTCCTTGGTGCGCTCGTCGTTTATCGTCTAGGTGCTCATATTCCGGTTCCCGGAATTGATCCCAACGTTCTCTCCGATCTTTTCAACTCGCAGCAAGGTGGCATTCTAGGCATGTTCAACATGTTCTCGGGTGGCGCTTTGTCGCGGTTTACGATTTTTGCACTTGGGATCATGCCGTATATCTCGGCGTCGATCATCATGCAGCTAATGAGTGTTGCTAGCCCACAACTTGAGGCTCTCAAAAAAGAGGGCGAGTCCGGTCGGCGCAAAATCACTCAGTACACACGTTATGGAACCCTGGGTTTAGCGCTTTTCCAGGGTTTGGGTATTGCCGTCGCACTCGAAGCTCAGGCTGGTCTGGTTAATGATCCTGGATTCATGTTCCGGTTAACTACGGTCTCTACATTGGTTACTGGGACAATGTTTTTGATGTGGCTTGGAGAGCAAATCACTGAGCGCGGTCTCGGTAATGGTATCTCGATCATTATTTTTGCAGGTATTGCCGCTGGTTTGCCGAACGCAATAGGTGGGCTTCTGGAGCTGGTTCGTACCGGTGCAATGCACCCTCTGACGGCCATCGTTATCTGTTTGCTCGTTGTTGCTGTGACTGCCTTTGTTGTTTTTGTCGAGCGCGGTCAACGAAAGATTCTAGTCAATTATGCCAAGCGACAAGTTGGTAATAAGGTTTATGGTGGTCAGAGTTCGCATCTCCCACTCAAATTGAATATGGCTGGTGTTATACCGCCGATTTTTGCATCGTCAATTATTTTGTTTCCGGCAACAGTTGCCGGGTGGTTCGGTTCGGGTGAGTCAATGCACTGGCTTAAAGATGTTGCCGGTACGCTTTCACCAGGCCAGCCAATTTATGTAATGTTATACGCGGCAGCGATCATTTTCTTTTGCTTCTTCTATACCGCTCTGGTTTTCAATTCTAAGGAAACCGCTGACAACTTAAAGAAGAGTGGTGCTTTTGTACCAGGAATTCGTCCTGGTGAACAAACTGCTCGCTATATTGACAAAATTTTGACGCGATTGACCCTGATTGGCGCGGCTTATATCACCGTGGTCTGTCTGTTGCCAGAGTTTTTGATTTTGAAGTGGAACGTCCCATTCTATTTTGGCGGTACTTCACTTTTGATTATTGTCGTTGTAACTATGGATTTCATGTCGCAGGTACAGGCATATGTAATGTCTCACCAATATGAAAGTCTCTTGAAGAAAGCAAACTTCAAGGGTTCTCCGATGATTAAGTAATTCTCTTTTGAAGAAGAATCGTAGATAATGCGACCCTTCTTTTAGGACGCCAGTTTTTTTGGCGCCAATGCAGTTATTCATGACGTAGATTTTCTTCTACGTTAAGTAAAAAGTTCTCTACGCAATAAACCGCAGGGCAAGGAATCACGGCTGCTTCCAAGTTCTCGCAGATGAGGAGTAAGACATGAAAGTTCATCCTTCAGTGAAGCGCATTTGCCGTCATTGCAAAGTCGTCCGTCGCAAGGGTGTCGTGCGCGTCCTTTGCAAGGAACCACGTCATAAGCAGCGTCAAGGTTAATTCCTTGTCGATTTCGGCATTCTTTAATTTTAGAAATATTGGAGTGATTCAATGGCCCGTATTGCAGGGGTAAACATTCCGAACCATCAGCATGCAGAAATCGCTTTGACCGCGATTTATGGCATCGGCCGTACCCGCGCACAGAAAATCTGTGATGCAGTCGGGGTTGTTCGATCAACAAAAATGAAAGACTTGTCCGATTCGGACATGGATCGCTTGCGTGACGAAGTAGGTAAATTCACCGTTGAAGGTGATTTGCGCCGCGAAGTTACGATGAACATCAAGCGTTTGATGGACTTAGGTTGTTACCGAGGTTTGCGTCATCGCAAGGGTCTTCCTTGCCGTGGTCAGCGCACCCGTACCAACGCACGTACCCGCAAGGGCCCGCGCAAGGCTATCGCTGGTAAGAAGTAATAGGGACAGAAAATGGCAAAGACTGCTACTAAAGTTCGCAAAAAGGTTAAAAAGAACATTGCTGAGGGCATTGCCCATATTCATGCATCGTTCAATAACACCATCATCACCATCACCGATCGTCAGGGCAATGCTTTGTCGTGGGCGACCTCCGGTGGTGCTGGTTTCCGCGGTTCGCGTAAATCCACACCTTTTGCAGCACAGGTTGCCGCAGAAGCTGCTGGCAAAGCTGCTCAGGAGTGTGGTGTCAAGAATGTTGAAGTACGAATCAAGGGCCCTGGTCCTGGTCGTGAATCTTCTGTCCGTGCGCTCAATGCGCTGGGTATGAAGATTACTTCAATTTCTGACGTGACGCCGGTGCCGCATAACGGTTGCCGTCCGCCTAAAAAGCGCCGCATCTAAGGAGAAAGACAAGTGGCTCGTAATCTCGATCCGAAATGCCGTCAGTGTCGCCGCGAAGGCGAAAAGCTCTTCCTGAAGGGCGAAAAGTGTTTTACCGACAAGTGTGCCATTGAGCGTCGTTCGTATGCTCCTGGTCAACATGGCCAAAAATCTGGCGCTCGCCTCTCAGACTATGGTGTGCACTTGCGCGCCAAACAGAAGATCCGTCGCGTCTATGGCGTTCTCGAAGGTCAATTCCGCAGAGTGTTCGCTGAAGCCGATCGTCGTAAGGGCCAGACCGGTGAGAACCTTCTGCAATTGCTCGAAGCTCGCCTTGATTCCGTTGCTTACCGTATGGGCTTTGCTGCTTCACGTAGCGAATCCCGCCAGATCGTTCGCCACAATGGTGTTTTGATCAACGGCAAGCGCGTCAACATTCCTTCCTACCTTGTTAAGGTGGGTGATGTTGTGCAGCTGACCGATCGTTCGCGTGCTTCTCTACGTTGCAAAGCTGCTCTAGAAGCTGCCGAAGCGCGTGGGTTCCCGGAATGGGTCGCAGTTGATGTTAAAGAAGGCAAGGGTACGTTCAAGGCAATGCCGCAGCGCTCAGAGCTGCCGTCTACCCTGAACGAAGGCCTCGTCATCGAACTTTATTCGAAGTAAGCAAAGCACTGAGCAGAGGAATTTTAGCCCATGCAAAGCAGTGGACTTCTGAAACCCCGCATTATTGACGTGCAGAGCGTTTCGCCCGTGCAAGCCAAGGTGATCATGGAGCCGTTTGAACGCGGCTACGGACATACCCTTGGTAATGCGCTGCGCCGCATTCTGCTATCGTCCATGCCTGGTTACGCGCCGACCGAAGTCGGCATCGAAGGTGTGCTCCATGAGTACTCGACCGTTGATGGTGTGCAGGAAGATGTCGTTGATATCCTCCTTAACCTCAAGGGTGTTGTGTTCAAGTTGCATAACCGTGATGTGGTAAACCTTAATTTGGTCAAGGAAGGTGAGGGCCCTGTCCGTGCTGGTGATATTAACTTGCCGCACGACGTGGAAATCATCAACCCGGAACACGTGATTGCTCACCTCTCCGTTGGTGGCAAGCTTGCCATGGAGATCAAGGTCGAAAAGGGTCGTGGTTACGTCCCTGGTAACGTCCGTAACCTGGGCGATTCCAAGACCATTGGCAAGCTTGTTCTTGATGCCTCATTCAGCCCGATTCGTCGAGTTGCTTATTCTGTCGAAAGCGCTCGTGTTGAACAGCGGACCGATCTGGATAAGTTGATCGTCGATATCGAAACGAATGGCGTTGTTGAGCCGGAAGAAGCGATTCGTTACGCCGCTCGCGTGCTGATGGAGCAACTCTCCGTGTTTGCTGACCTGGAAGGGACTGCACCGATTGCCGAGGCTTCCAAGCCGGCTCAGGTTGATCCTGTGCTGCTTCGCCCGGTTGATGACCTCGAATTGACGGTTCGCTCTGCGAACTGCCTTAAGGCTGAGAACATCTATTACATCGGTGATCTTATTCAGCGTAGCGAGAATGAACTTCTCAAAACGCCGAATCTGGGTCGCAAGTCGCTGAATGAGATCAAGGAAGTGTTGGCCTCCCGTGGTTTGACGCTTGGCATGAAACTGGAAAACTGGCCGCCCGCCGGTCTGGAAAAGGTCTAATCGACCGATTCTCGCTCTGGTCGTCAAGGGACGCCTGCAGAATATAGAAAGGATTAACCATGCGTCACCGCAGTGGACTTCGCAAACTGAACCGTACTAGCAGCCATCGCCTTGCGATGCTGCGCAACATGACCGTTTCTCTGCTTCGGCACGAAGCTATCAAGACAACCTTGCCGAAAGCCAAGGAACTCCGTCGTGTTGTTGAGCCCATGATTACTCTCGGTAGCAAGCCGACGCTGGCAAATAAGCGTTTGGCCTTTGACCGATTGCGTGATCGTGAAATCGTCGTCAAACTTTTCGCTGAAATTGGACCGCGTTATGCAGCTCGCCCGGGCGGCTACCTTCGTATTTTGAAGTGTGGCTTCCGTGTTGGTGATAATGCTCCGATGGCATTTGTCGAATTGGTTGATCGTCCTGAAGCCACCGAGGCTGTGGAAGTTGACGAGAACGCTGCTTAATTTGCCGCGTTTAGGTTCAAAAAAAGCCGGATAATCCCGGCTTTTTTTGTCGCTAAAATTTGTTACTTACTAACAATTTGACTTTGTGGCGCTAGAAATTATGCATTCCGGGTTTACAGCTTGAGCTCTGACTTGTAACCCATTTATTCCATTACCAGCCGTTGACCGCAGCAGTCAAAAAATTATTCGACGGCTTTATCGTTCGGCGATTTGTAGAGCGCTTTCGTTTCATCTGAGAGTGGCATGCCAAGATTCAGTCCCTTGGGTGGAATGGGGTTCATAAACCACTTGGTGTAAATTTTCTCGGCATCGCCCGAGGTCATCGCTTTAATCAAAGCCTGATCAACGACCCTTTTGAATTCAGGGTCATCCTTGCGCAGCATGCAGCCGTAGGCTTCTTTCGATTGCGCCGTACCGACGACTACCCAGTCGCTGGCTCTCTTGGCTTTGGCAATCTCGCCGAAAAGCAGTGCGTCGTCCATCATAAAAGCGACAGCGCGGCCGGTTTCCAGCGTGAGGAAGGCTTCGCCGTGATCCTTGGCGGAAATGATGCTCATCCCCATTTTTTTATCTTCATTCATCTTGCGAATCAGGCGCTCTGACGTGGTGCCGGCGGTGGTGACGACGTTTTTACCAGCGAGGTCGGCAAAGTCATTGATGCCGGCTGTTTTCTTCGCCATCAGCTTGGTACCAATGACAAAAATTGTTGTCGAGAAGCCAACCTGTTTCTGTCGTTCCAGATTGTTCGTCGTTGAACCGCACTCGATGTCAATGGTCCCGTTTTGAATCAATGTGATCCGGTTAGCTGAGGTGACCGGCATCAGCTTGGTGTCAATTTTGGCCATCTTCAGGTTTTCCTTGATGCCTTCAACTGCTTTGAGCATCAGTTCATGTGAATAGCCAATGACTTGTTGTTTGTCGTCGTAGTAAGAGAAGGGGATCGACGATTCGCGGTGGCCGAGCGTGATGGTGCCCGTTTCCTTGATCTTCTTCAGGGTTAATGACTCCTGGGCGAGCACGGGGGCTGCACTAAATGCGGCGGCAATGATTGCGGCAGAAGCAAATTTCATTAAATGCATTTTAGGTTCTCCTTTGGGGTTGCTTTAAGGGCAGTCAATAATCATCAATGAGACATCGTCCATGGCTGGCACGTTCTGCATATGCTCCTCTAGCGCCATTTCGATGCGCTTGAATCGTGTTTCAGGTGACGAGTTTGCCGTTGCTATTATCAAACCATTGATGCCGAATTGCTCACCACCGGCGTTAGTTGCTTCGAGCAAACCATCCGAGCAGATGAGTAGTTGGCTTTCCTTTTCCCAGTTGAAGGAAATGGGTTGGCAAGACAAAGTCTTGTTATCGACAATGCCAAGCGGCAGGTTGGTCGATAAAAATTCTTGAACGGTTCTTCCCCAGCGATCAAACATGAAAGCGGATGGTGTGCCACCGACCCAGATTTCACCGACGAGAGCCTCTTCATCAAGGCAAACCAGCGTAGCAGCGACAAAGCGGCCGATCGGGATTGATTCTTTTATCTGTTGATTCAGTTCAGCAATGATTTCATGTACCGGATGGTTACGCCGGGTCAGTCGGTAAAAGATAGCCAGCACGGGGAGGACGCTGATCGCTGCGGCCAAGCCGTGCCCAGTGGCGTCGGCGAGTAATGCGTAAAAACGGCCTTCCGTGGAGCGCGAGGCGGCAACGATATCGCCACTGAAGTTTTCGGCAGCAATGACCTTGTAGCGCAAACGCGGATCATCAAGGCCGGGGCGATGCAGTTGCATGTCCATCAAGCGCAACGCCAGTTGCTGTTCGTTTTGTGTCTGGTCGTAAAACTGCTGCAATAGTTGGGCGTTGTCGCGTAAGGTTTGTTCAGAACGCTTTTGTTCAGAAATGTCCCGAATGACCCCGACGAACATGCGATTGCCATCCGTCGTTATTTCACTAACCCCCAAGGTGATCGGGAATTTTGTACCATCCTTGCGTCGCCCTGTGGTTTCTCGGGAAAGACCAATAATCTTGGCAGGACCACCACTCAGGTAGTTTTTAAGGTAAGCGTCATGTTCGCTGTGGTTAGGCTCATGCATCAAAATATTGACGTTTTGGCCAATCATTTCGTGCGTTTCCCAACCGAAAATTTGCTCTGTGGCGCGGTTGACCGTAGCAATGATTCCGTGTGCATCAATGGTGATGAGCGCGTCAATCACATTGTCGGAAATTGCCTTGACTCGATGCAACGCATCAATTGAACTCTGCTGCAGGGCCAAAGAGCGCTGCATTGAGCGCAGTTTCGCCTCAAGGACGACGAAATTGATTGGCTTTGTCAGGTAGTCATCGCCGCCAGCTTCCAATCCCTCCACCAGATTTTCGTCGCGATTCAAGGCGGAAAGAAAAATGATCGGCGTCCAGCGCTCAACCGTCATGGCTTTGATCCGACGGGCTGCTTCAAAGCCATCCATCACCGGCATCATGATGTCGAGCAACACAAGATCGGGCGCCTCGGCGGCGAAGCGTTGCACCGCTTCTTCACCATTTTCGGCGAGAATGACCAGATGCCCGAGCTTCTTCAGGAAGACCTGCAGGATGTGCAGATTGGTCCGGTTGTCATCGACCGCCAGCACCTTCATTTTCTCAAAATTCAATGTCATGGTTGGCTAGGGTCAAGGGTTGTTGGTGGTGCTGAAATGGTAGCGACGGCGGCATTGCCGCAGCCCTCATAACACAGGCTGGTAAAACTAAGCAGGCGGGCCATTGCGATACCTCGGCCATTCGGATCAAAGGCGCGTTCCGGATCAATTTCAAGATACTTCTGCCAATCAAAACCAACGCCCTGATCTATTATCCGCAAGGTGACGCTGCCGTTGTCGCGCTGAAAGTACAGCTTGACCACTTTGTCGGCATTGATCGCCAGCGCGCTGCGGCGGTCAAGCTCCGGACGCCAGCAATCCTCGCGCTTGAGTTGTGACTTCTCGGCGTAGGTCAGGCCCAAGTTGCCGTGTTCAACGCCGTTGATTAAAAGTTCCGAGATGCCCATGACGACCGCGTCCGGATTCGGGCACGCCTGCGCAATGAAAGAGGCAAGTTGGCTGGCTTCGTCTACGCTGCGAATAGAAAATTCGGCTTGATTGAGAAAATGCAGGGAGTTGATATGGCCATGTAATTGTCGGCGCAAAGCATCACGCGTTTCAGCGTCGGCCAGGGCGGCTTGAACGATAGCCAGCAGATTTTCGCGCCGGTAAGGCTTGGTCAGATAATAGTAGGCACCGGTTTCAAGGCCTTCGCGAATCTGGGCGGCAGAGTTGGCGGCGGTCTGCATGATGACCGGTATGCCGGCCAGGCGCGGGTCAGCCTTGATGCGCTTGAGCAGGCCGATGCCATCCAAGCCGGGCATCATCCGGTCAAGCAGGATGGCTTTGAATTCATTTTTCGGGTTTTGCAGCAAGTCCCAGGCGGCCTCGCCACCGTCAGCGGTTTCCAGAGAAAGAGAGGCTTCACCATCGAAATATTCAAGCAAAATTTCCAGGTTCAGCGCTTCATCGTCTACCGCTAGCACGTGTGCTTTATTCATGTTTTCCCGGCACCTATCCCACTGTCTATTGGCAGGGTCACGGTGAAGCAGGCGCCGCCCCCGATATTGTTATTGGCAACAATCGTACCACGGTGTTGCAGCACAATTGCCCGAGTGATCGCCAGTCCCAACCCGGTGCCGCCAGCCCCGGTTCGGGTGGCACTGCTTTGTTCAAATTTTTCGAAAATACTATCCAGTTCACCCGCTGGAATACCTACGCCGCTGTCGATGAAACGAATCGCCATGGCTGGCTGCATGCCATTATCTGCGGCGCGCCGGCCGAAGGGAAGTTCTGCTGAATCAAGCTCGATGCGGATGGTGCTCTGTTCGGGTGAAAACTTAATGGCATTGGACAACAGGTTAAAGATGACCTGTGTGAGCCGCGTCGCATCGGCTGAGATAGCGCTGTCAGGCACCAAGGTGACAATTTCGATTTGCAGCTTATGGGCCAGTAGCAAGGATTCAAGCTGGGCGCTGGCCTGGTGTAGCAGTTGCGCTAGATCGGTCGGCGCTAGGGCGAGGTCTGAGCGGCCTGACTCCAGCTTGGTCAGGTCAAGCAACTCATTGATCAGGTCGAGCAGGCGCGTTGCACTTTGTTCAATGCGCTGAAAATATTGTCCGAGCTTGGCTTGGCCGTCTATTTCAGCGCGTTCGCTACCCAGTTGGGAGAAGCTCAGGACGGCGTGCATCGGCGTACGCAGTTCATGCGACATGTTGGCGAGAAATTCAGACTTTGCCGCACTCGCCGCTCTGACTCGTTGCAAGGCGGCATCAAGGCTGGCGGTGCGCTCGGCAACCCGTTCGTGCAGATGGTCGCGGTGCTGACGTAGCTCGGAGGTCACTTCGCTGGCATAACGCTCGGCTCGTTCACGGTGGGTGCCTAGGTTAAAAACCAGCAGGGCGAACAGGGCGTTGCTCAGCAGGCCGCCATACAGAATGACTGAGGGCAGGTCGAAGGCTAAATGCTCAGTTGGGTGCGCTCTTGGGCGGAACTCAAGAATCCAGTTGCGTCCGCCAAAATCAATTTCGTGGTGATAGATTTGCGCCTCCGGCTCGACTTTCAGGTTCGGGTCGGAGTCGAAAATCAGGGTTGGGCTTGTCTGCTCAGTCGTTTCACTGGCGAGAGTTTCGTCAAAAATTTTCAGGGCGAAATTGCTGCGGGCGTCATGCTTGAGTGTGGCAAAAAAATCGTCAGTAAAGTAGGCGGTTAAAACCACGCCGGAAAAAGCGGCGTGCCGTTGGCTGACTGTGTTGAGCGGCAGGTTCGGCTGGTAGAGAGCGTGCAAAAGCATGAAAGCTGGGCGTTGAGTGGTGTCGGCAACTAGAAAAATGGGGCCGGTGATTGCTACGTCACGACTGGTTATGGCGGTATTGATCGCTTGACGACGGGTTGGTTCGGAGAGTAAATCAAAGCCTATGGCGGCGCGGAGTTGGGTGTTTTCCGGCGCAGCGAACATGATCGGTGCGGTCAGCTTGTCGCTGGATTCTGGAAAAATATGGAAGTTGCTGCGGTCGACCTGCTGGCGGGTCGAAAAAACGAATTTTTCTGTTTCGGCTGGACTAACAGCCATTGCGTAGGCAAAGGAGAAAAGCCCGGAAAGATTGCCGGTGATATCCGTTCGTTCGGCGTAGCGCCGCCAGGCGGGCAGACCCTGATTGGGGTTGGCCGAAGCAAAGGCATTTAGTGAGCGGAGAAATTGGCCATGCAGGCGCAAACGGTCGCGAATCTCCGTGGTCATCGTGGCGCTGATCTGCGTGTTGGAAATCTCGTTGCTGTTCGACTGTATTTCGGATTGCCAACGCGAGATAGCAATTGTCACGGTGCCAAAGAACAAAAACACCACGGTCGGCAGCAACCAATTTGGCAGTCGGCGTTGGCTGTTGCGGAAGCGTAGGCTGAGATCAATCATCGGCTGGGCAGGTGAGGTTGCGATCAGTATAAAACCAAAGTCATAGATTATTGCGGGGCGCTAGCGCTGTCCTCCTGCTGTTGTAGCGTCCACATCCGGGCGTATTGGCCTTCAGCGGCGAGCAATGCAGCGTGTGGGCCGCGCTCGATGATATGGCCGTCGCTCATGACGATAATTTCGTCGGCGTTCATGACGGTGGATAGGCGATGGGCGATGGTGAGCGTCGTCCGGCCTCGCGCGGCGAACTCCAGCTGGCTCTGGATGGCGCGCTCGGTGGCTGAGTCGAGCGCTGAGGTGGCTTCGTCAAAAATCAGGATCGGCGGGTTTTTGAGCAGGGCGCGGGCAATGGCGACGCGCTGTTTTTCGCCACCGGAAAGCTTCAGGCCGCGTTCGCCAACCTTGGTTTCGTACTTTTGCGGCAGCGATTCAATAAAGTCGTGCAGTTGCGCCGCTCGAGCGGCAGCAAAAACCTCATCGCGGCTGGCTTCCGGGCGGCCATAGTTGATGTTGTAGAAAATCGTATCGTTAAACAGCACGGTGTCCTGTGGCACGATGCCGATGGCGGCGCGCAGGCTGCTTTGTTTCAGGCTGCGCAAGTCGTGGCCATTGATCTGGATGGCGCCACCGGTGACGTCGTAAAAGCGGTATAGCAGGCGCGACAGGGTTGATTTGCCGGCCCCGGAGTGGCCGACGACGGCGACTGTTTTGCCCGGCGGGATGGCGAAATTGACGTTTTTGAGAATCTGCCGATCTGGCTCGTAAGCGAAGTCGACCGCAGCGAAATTGATCTGCAAGGCGCCGGCCGGAACGTCGCGGGCATCCGGGGCGTCGGCGATTTCGCGGTTTTCCTTGAGCAGATGAAACATCCGTTCAATGTCGGTGAGGGCCTGGCGGATTTCGCGATAGACGATACCGAGGAAATTGAGCGGCGCATAGAGCTGGATTAGGAAGGCGTTGACCAGCACCAAGTCGCCAATGGTCATTTCGCCGGCCACCACGCCACTGGCGGCGCGCCACATCATAGCGGTGACGCCGAGGGCGATGATCGCCTGCTGGCCGAGGTTGAGGAAGGCAAGCGTGGTCTGGCTCTTGGTTGCGGCGTCTTCCCACTTGAGCATTTGCTCGTCGTAGCGGCGAGCTTCCCAGGCTTCATTGTTGAAGTATTTGACGGTTTCGTAGTTGAGCAGACTATCGACGGCGCGACTGTTGGCGGCGGAATCGTTTTCATTGACGGCGCGGCGAATATCGATCCGCCAATTACTGACCTTAATGGTGAAGATGATGTAGCTGACCAGCGAGACGAGGGTAATGACAACGTAGCCAACGTCGTATTTAACAAAGAGAATGCCCAGCACCAGGCCGATTTCGACCAGCGTCGGCAGGATGGAATACAGCGTGTAGGAGATCAGGCTGGAGATTGAGCGGCTGCCCCGTTCAACGTCGCGCGAAACGCCGCCGGTCTGCCGTTCGAGATGGAAGCGCAGGCTGAGTGAGTGCAAATGACGGAAAACCTCCAGCGCCACTTGCCGGACGGCGCGTTGCGTTACCCGGGCGAAAAGGATTTCGCGTAGTTCAGTGAACATCGCCGTTGAAAAGCGCAAGACGCCATACATGGCAAGGAGCAGCGCTGGCAGGGCAAGGACTTGTTGGCCGGCCGACAGGCCGTCGATCATCTCCTTGAAAATCAGCGGGACGCCGACGTTGGCGACTTTGGCGGCGACCAGGCAAGCGAGCGCAGCGATAACGCGTAGCCGATAGCGCCAGAGGTATGGGAAGAGGGTGCGCAAGGTTAGCCAGATGTGGCTTTCGGCCAACGGTTGCCCGGCGGGGGGCTTGGGGAGAGCAGTGGAACGGCGCATGTTGGGGGTCGATTCTGTGATTTTTATGGACTGGTTTTCGCCAGTATATGAAAACTGGCCGCTTTCCGCGAAAATCAGTCTTTATTTTGAATTTGGGGCAAAAATGACCGTCGACCGCAGCAGTCTCCCTTCCCGGCATTCCACCTTGCGTGTTGTGCCGATGCCGGCTGATCTGAATCAGCACGGGGATGTTTTTGGTGGCTGGGTCATGGCCCAGGTTGACGTCGCCGGGGCGATTCCCGCCATGCGCCGGGCGCGTGGCCGGGTGGCGACAGTGTCGGTCAATTCCTTCCTCTTCAAGCAGCCGGTTTCGGTCGGCGATATTGTTAGTCTTTATGCAGATATCGTGCGCGTCGGCAAAACATCGATTACCGTCAAGGTGGAGGTTTACGCCGAGCGTGATTACACCAATCCGGTAATCGTCAAAGTGACCGAGGCGGAGCTGACCTATGTGGCGATCAATGAGGTCGGTAACAAGCGCGAGGTTCCAGCCGAAAATGCGGCGGAAGTGTAATAAAATCACGCAGTTAATCATGCAGTTCTTCAATTTGCCGGCCTTTTCGAGACTGAAGTAATGAAAAAAATGACGCTCCGTACCGTTCCCGCCCTGTTGCTGGCTGTTTTTTCTGGTGCCGCTTCGGCTGCTGCCTTCCAGCTTTGGGAGCAAAATGCCAGTGGCCTTGCTACGGCTTATGCCGGTTCTGCCGCCGTGGCGGACAATGCCAGTACCGTTTTCTTTAATCCGGCCGGCATGACGCAGTTGAAGGGTGGCCAGCTTTCAGTCGGGGTGACTGCGGTGGGGCCGAGCTACAAATTTAATAATCAAGGTTCGACCGGGATCGGTGGCAATGGCGGTGATGCGGGCAGTTGGGCGGCAGTACCGAATGCTTATATGTCCTGGCAACTGACGCCGAATCTTTTCCTCGGCTTCGGAATTTCCGCACCTTTTGGTCTGGCGACGGAGTACGAAGACGCAAATTGGGTCGGCCGCTTTCAGGCCATCAAGTCCGAGATCAAAACGGTGAATTACAACCCGTCACTGGCCTATCGCGTCAATGACAAGGTTTCGTTCGGCTTTGGCGTGAATTACCAGACGATTGATGCGGAACTCTCTTCCGCCTTGCCAGGTGCGGCCCAGTTTTCCCGCTTGAAAGGTGATGATGCCGCCTGGGGCTGGAATGCCGGTGCGCTGTTTACGCTGTCGCCAGCCATGCGCGTCGGTGTTTCCTACCGTTCGGCCATCAATTACACGCTTGAAGGTAATGCCACGACCGCCGTCTCATCAACGCCGGTGCGGGCCGACGTCAAGTTGCCGGAAACCTTCATCCTCTCCGTCTGGCAGCAGGTGTCGGACAACTGGGAGGCGATGGGCGATCTTTCCTATACGCGCTGGAATACGCTGCAGTCACTGAATGTCATTAGCCGTAACAGCGGCGCCCTGCTGACCTCGGAAACTTTTAATTACGACAACACCTGGCGCTTTGCTTGGGGTGCAGCCTACAAGGCGAGCGATGCCATGAAGCTGAAGTTTGGTATCGCCTATGACCGCACGCCAGTGAGCAATGCCGATCGCAGCGCCCGGGTGCCGGATAACGACCGGGTCTGGTTCTCGCTCGGCGGCCAATGGAATGCTGGCAAGGCGGGCAAGATTGATCTTGGTTACGCCTATCTCTACGTCAAGGATCCAAGTATTGAACAGACGAAGGGCGCCAATACCCTGCGCGGTAGTTACGATGCGGGCGCGCATGTGGTTGGCCTGCAGTATTCCCTCGGCTTCTAAGTCTTTGTGAGCGGAATCACCGTGCCAGCGCTGGAATTAGGCGGAATAACGCTGGGTGTGCGTGAAGGCGTGATTGTGCTGATCACGCTGGTGGCGGTGTACATGGTGTTTGTGCTGCTGCGCATGCGTCGGCTACGCAAAAAGCCCGCGCCGATAGTGGTGCCAGTTCTGGCGAAAAATCCGCCGGGCGAAGATGTTCCGGTGCTCAGTGATGTCGAACCCGCCCCTTACATCGCAGAGGCGGTAGAGGTGTCCGACGCTGAAACCGATCAGCCCTGGGCGCAAACGTCGAGCGATTTGTCTGCCGGTATGCTGCGGCGAGGGCTTGAGCTAGAAGTAGCGCAATTACGCGACGAGGTGGATGCGATTCGTGGTGAGTTGGCCGCGTTGCGTCAGGATTTGCAGCAGGAAGTCGCGCATCTTCACTCGGCGCAAGCGGTCTCGCCGGTTTATGGCGATGCGATGCAGATGGCTGCCGCTGGCTATGATCCGGCGATGATCGCCGACCGTTGCGGCATCGCCCGGGCGGAGGCTGAGTTAGTGGTCGCGCTGGCCAAGAGCCAGATGCAATGAGGTAAGTGATGGCTGAGAACGATGAAATCCCCGATAACGAAAATAACCCAAGCGAGATCCGTGGCAAGCTGATTAAACGCTTGGCCGTGGCTGGCGTGCTGGTCGCCAGCCTGCTCGGCATGCTGGCATTTTTCGATTACCTGGCCACCGCACCAGAAGAGCCTGAAGTGCCGGTTTTCACCCGCCCAGTCCCCGTTGTGCCGAAAAAAGAAGTCTCGCAACCGGTGACGCCCGCGACAAACCTACCGGAACCGCCCACCTCGGCCGCGCCGGAGCCGGCTGTTGCCGAGCCAATTACAGCAGCGCCAACTGCGCCGGCGATTGAGGCGCAGCCATCTGCCGTCGTGTCGGTAAAGCCCGGGGCTACTGCGCAAAATCGCCCATTTCCAGCGTCGACCGCAGCAAATGCGCAACCCGCTGCGCCAGCGCCCGCACCTGCACCTGCACCGGTTCGACCCTCACGTCCGGTACCGGAGGCAACCGATGCACCGACAATCGAAGCGGAACCATCGCCACCAACGGCAATTCCGGCCAAACCATCGGCCCGCGTGCTTGAGGCTAAACCAGCGCAAGCGGTGGTTATCCCGAGTCCACAACGACTTTTCTCCGGATTTCTCGTCCAGGCGGGCGTTTTCTCCAGCGCCCAGCGCGCCGAAGAGTTACATGCCAAGCTCACCCTGAGCGGTGTTCCTTCGACGATAGAGTCACGCGTTCAGGTCGGGCCTTTCCGAACCCGGCTGGAAGCCGAAACGGCTCAGGCAAAACTCAAGGAGCTCGGCATTGAAAGCGTGTTGCTGCCACCCAAGGGTGGCAAGCACTAACTCAAGGCATTCCCGGCAGGCGCGGCAAGCCGAGGCTGCGGCGAACGTCGCGGTGTAACTCGGCGGCACCTTGCAGTGGCGATTCCATGCGCCGGGGTTCCTGATAGCGACGCTCGTCGCGACGGGGCTCTTCGCGATAATAGCCACCACCCCGATTGTCGTAACGCCGACGATCAGACTCGTAATAGATATTGGTGCTCGGGTAGCTGCGATAGCTTGGATAAGCCTGGTAGGCCGGGTAGCTCTCGACATATACCGGCGCCGCCCGATAGCCCGCCGAATGCATCGGCACCACGGTGCACGCCCCCAAGCTGGCAAAAAGTGCGACAGCTAGACTGAGGCGGGTGAGTTTCTGGACGATTTTCATGGCGCGGCGATTCAGGTGGTTGTGTAATCACTTAACGCGCTCACCCCGGGCTTGGCCTACAGGCTTAACGTGCCAATCTGTAACTGAATGTTAAGGATTTTGTTCAGCCAGCGCCGTGCGTATCCGCCGGGCAAAAACCGTCATTTCCTTGGCCGCTTGAATATCTCCCTTCGTTTCTGCGACGGTGATGCCGCGCTCGTAGGCGGCGAGTGCCTCGGCGTGCTGGCCGGCCTCGCCCAGTGCTTTGCCCAGCGCTTTCCAGGCCGCTGAATATTGATTGTCGCGGTCGACCGCATTTTGGAAGCAATTTGCCGCTTTCGCCGGATCGCCGGCCTTGAGGTATTCGTTGCCGAGCGAGAAGCGGAGCAAGGCGCCGTCGCGCGGGCCATCGAGCATTTTTTCCAGGGATTCGATACGTGGGTTCATGGGTGACCAAGGCTAAAATAGGGTTTTTGAAATTCACTGACAGGACGCATTACATGGCCAAGACCATCATCTCCACCCCTAACGCCCCGGCGGCGATTGGCACCTATTCGCAAGCTGTGCGCGTTGGCGATACCGTTTATATGTCTGGGCAGATCGGGCTTGATCCGGCTTCCATGCAGATGGTAGACGGGATCGACGCGCAAATCGTTCGCGTTTTCGACAATCTCAAGGCTGTCGCTGAAGCGGCTGGTGGTTCGTTGGCTGATGTCGTCAAGCTCAATGTCTTCCTGACTGACCTCGGCAACTTCGCCAAGGTTAACGAAACGATGGCGCGTTACTTCAGCGAGCCTTTCCCGGCGCGGGCTGCGGTGGGCGTCAAGGAGTTGCCGCGTGGGGCGCTGGTTGAGGCTGATGCGGTGATGTGTATTTGATT
>Ga0136636_10000236_pt1 | contig 25898 bp, 25 predicted proteins | sample AntDrymUQ8522106_2_FD_104653 | JGI IMG/M metagenome (GOLD analysis project Ga0136636, IMG submission 104653) | Polar desert sand microbial communities from Dry Valleys, Antarctica - metaG UQ852 (21.06) | ecosystem: Environmental > Terrestrial > Soil > Desert | place: Antarctica: Dry Valley... | reverse complement strand
CAAATCAGCTCAGATAAGACAGTTATTTTTTCTACGCATATTATGCAAGAAGTGCAAGCAATTTGTGATCGCGTAATTGTAATTAACAAAGGAGAAATCGTTGCCGATGATTCGGTTAATAATTTACTGGCAGCCCAAGGACAGTCGGATGTTGTGGTTGAGTTTGAAGGCGAAGTAAATAGTGAAGACCTCGCCACCTTAGAAGGTGTTGAAAAAGTAACGGTAATTAAATCGGGAATTTTCAGGCTTAAAGCCAAGAATGGAGCCGACCTGCGTGCAGAGGTTTTTAAATTCGCTTCCGAAAGAAAACTTTCATTGATCGGATTAAGAAAAGAAGAGAATACATTGGAGGATATTTTCAGATCATTAACAGTAAAAGAAACCGTTACATGATTCAGGTATTCGTTAAAGAGTTTAACAGTTTTCTCAATTCACTAATTGCCTACATCGTAATAGGTGCCTTCCTTACGGGAATCGGTTTGTTAACATGGGTATTTCCGGAAACCTCAGTATTGGATTACGGCTTTGCCGATTTGGACACCTTGTTTTCAATGGCACCGTATGTGTTCATCTTTTTGATCCCAGCCATCACGATGAAAAGTTTTGCTGAGGAAAAGAAGATGGGTACGTTAGAACTCTTGTTAACAAAACCTTTAAGTGATTGGAGTGTGGTACTTGGAAAATTTCTTGCAACCTGGGCGTTAGTTTTCCTCGCACTTGTGCCAACTGTTATTTATTATTTCTCAGTTTATAAATTAGGAAACCCTGTTGGTAATGTTGATTCTGCGGGTGTGATGGGATCTTATATTGGGTTGGCATTACTTGCCATGATTTTCAGTGCGTTTGGGTTGTTTGCATCCTCACTCACGTCCAACCAAATTGTTTCCTTTATTCTGGCAGCTTTTTTATGCTTCCTAATTTATATAGGATTTGATTCGTTGTCCTCATTTGGTGGAAACGCTGCGCTTTTCATTAAGCAGTTGGGAATCATTTATCACTACGAATCGCTAAGCAAAGGTCTTGTTGATAGTCGCGATGTAATTTATTTTCTAAGCGTGACAGGCTTCATTTTACTAACAACCAAGGTGGTTATAAGCAGCAGGCAATGGTGAAGTGGATGAAAAGTAGAAGAACCGGTGACTTATTGCTACTTGCCAATGGCCTTGCATTGATAGTGTTGTTGAATCTGTTGGCGTCTTTCTATTTTTTTAGAATTGACCTCACCGAAGAGAAAAGATACACCATCCAATCTCAAACCAAGGAAATCTTAAAAAATCTTGACGATGCAGTTTTTGTAGAAGTATTTTTGGAAGGGGAAGACCTCAATCCTGAGTTTAAAAGATTTCAAAAAACAGTGCGTGAAACGCTGGAAGAGTTTCGCATTCATTCAAATAATCGCGTTCAATATACTTTTACAAATCCGCTACAAGCGCTAAATGAGAAGGCGAGAAATGAATTTATTGCCGAGTTAAACTCAAAAGGTATCAGTCCGCGCAATGTAATTGAAACGCGCGATGGGCAGCGCAAGGAAAAATTTGTATTTCCTGGTGCGTTGATTTCTTATGAAGGATTTGAAACTGGCGTGATGTTGTTAAAGGGAAATCGCGCACAAAGTATTAATCAATCTGTGGAGGAAGTTGAATATGAATTGGCGAATGCGATTCACAAGTTAACAAACACAAATCGAAAGCGGGTAGGGCTTGTTACCGGGCATGGTGAACTGGATAGTCTTGAGTTTGCAAGTTTTAATAATTCATTGCTCGATCAATATGATGTATTTAAAGTTTCGCTTGCAAGGAAGCCGCTAGTTACGGGGTACGATCTTTTGATAATTGCAAAACCGAGGCAAGAGTTTTCTCAATCAGAGAAGTACAAATTAGATCAGTATCTGATGCATGGCGGAAAGATTCTATTTCTGTTGGATCGCTTGGATGCCGATATGAGTCACGCATCGGAAGAGAATTATTTTGCTTTCCCCTATAATCTTAATCTCGATGATCAATTGTTTAAGTATGGAGTGCGAATTAATCAAGACTTAATTCAAGATGCTGTTTCAGGAAAGTATCCAATTGTTGTGGGCGGAGATCGGAATCGCCCACAAATTATGCAGTTGGACTGGCCATTTTTTCCATTGGTTAACCAATACGCAAACCATCCAATTACACGAAACCTCGATGCATCCTTATTAAAATTTGTGAGTAGTATCGACACAGTGAAAGCAATTGGAATTACTAAAACTCCATTATTATTTTCGTCACAATATTCCCGCAAGGTAACAGCGCCAGTTAAAGTTGGGGTTAACGATCTGCGGAAGCAAATGCAGGGTGGAGGTTTTAATGCCGGATCAATTCCTTTAGGTTATTTATTAGAAGGTGAATTCACATCTTTATTTAAAAACAGATTTGCCCCAGAAGGAACGGATACACTTGGTAGGAAAGAAAGTAGTGTACCAACAAAAATGATAGTTGTGGCTGATGGTGACCTTGTGCGCAATGATGTTAATCCACGCGATGGCAATCCGCAGCAATTGGGTCTCGATCCTTTTAGTCAATATACATTTGCGAATCAGGATTTGTTAATGAATATGGTAGCTTATCTGGTTGATGAAAATGGATTGATAAAAGCCCGGAACAAGGAAGTTAAGGTTCGGCCTTTGGACAAAGAGAAAGTGCGAGTTGAGCGAGCTTTCTGGCAGTTTCTAAATTTAGGACTTCCATTAATCGTGCTTATAATATTTGGTGTCATCCGGTCATATTGGCGTAAAGTTAAGTATTCCAGATTTTAAATCATGCAGGAGAAGAAAAACATTCGACTATTGATTTCACTTGTTGCACTAACTGCAGTGTGTGTGCTGGTTGCTTTTTTTGGAAGTGCTGATACCTTGATGCAAGTTGATAAGAACCTTTTTCGGGTTGATGATCAGATGCAGGTAAGCAAAGTGTTGCTAACGAATGCAAAAACTAAGACTGAAACAGAACTTAAGTTTGATGGTTCAAAGTGGGTAGTAAATAATTCTTTTGAAGCCGATCAACAATTAATAACAGTTTTCTTTGCGACTCTATTACAAGCTGAACCGAAGCGGCCAATTGCAGAAACCCTTCAGGATTCTATCAGCAGCAAAGCTTTAAAGAATGGAATTCGCGTTCAGCTTTTTGAGGACAATCAAATCGTTAAAGATTTTTGGGTTAGCGGAAACGATCAGCGCACTGAAACATATTTTCAGTTAGCAGCGGATAATACGCCATACTTAATTACAATTCCTGGCTATCGGGTTTTTGTAGCTTCTTTATTTGAGTTAGCACCTGTTGAGTGGCGCGACAAATGGATCTTCAATTTCAATTGGCAAAATTTCAAATCGTTGTCAATGTCATTCATCATAGAGCCAAAAGAGGACTTTATAATCTCATTTCAGAATCAATCTTTTGGGATTGAGGGATTAACTTCGGACACAACCCGCCTAAACAATTTTCTGGATGCGGTTTCTCTGATTCGAGGGGAGCAATTCATTATGGCTGGCACTTCAAAATGGTATGACAGTTTATTACAAACTGCCCCTAACTACACAATAGTTGTTACCGACATTGCCAAGAGAACCTATCAACTGGAGGTGTTTCCCCCAATCGGGCAACAACAAGGTGTTTTAGGAAGACTTAATGGCGAATTGCCAGTCATCTTTAATCCTGAGGCAATAGTGCCAATTTCTCGAAAAAGGAGCTATTTAATAGGGAAGAACTAGCCGTTCATTCCATTTTTCAGATTGGTTTTTCTTTATAACTTTACCGCCCTGTTAAAACCATAAAACACTGATTTGCGATGAAGTTTATTGTTAATTCAAGCTACCTGCTTAAGCAGCTTTCTAATATCAACGGTGTAATTACTACAAACCCGGTTGTTCCTATTTTAGAGAATTTTCTATTTGAAATTGATAAAAGCAACTTAACGGTTACTGCCTCCGATCTTCAAACTTCGATGATTACGGAAATCACGGTGGAGTCTAAAGAGAAAGGCAATATTGCGGTTCCAGCCCGAATTCTTCTTGACACCTTGAAGAACCTGCCGGATCAACCAGTAACATTTTCTATTGATGAATCAACTTATAGCATTGAAATAAGTTCTGATAATGGACGCTATAAGTTAGCAGGTGAAAACGCAACTGACTTCCCGAAAGTGCCGGCTGTTTCTAATGATTTTTCAGCGTCAATTTCCTCTGAAGTATTAGCCAGAGCAGTTAACAATACAATTTTTGCAACCAGTAGTGATGAGCTTCGCCCAGCTATGACGGGCGTGTATGTTAATTTGGGTGAGAAGAATACAACCTTCGTGGCAACCGATGGTCATCGTTTGGTTCGCTATCGCAGAACAGATATTAAGTCCGATAATGGTAATTCGATTATCATTCCGCGCAAAGCCTTGAATTTATTAAAGGCAACTTTGCCAACAGAAAATACAGATGTGAGCATCGACTTTAACATGTCAAATGCATTTTTCAAGTTTGGTCATATTCGTATGATCTGCCGTTTGATCGATGAGCGTTTTCCGGACTATGAAAATGTAATTCCATCACAGAATCCCATCAAGATGACAATCAGTCGTACGGATTTGTTAGGTTCATTGAAACGGATTTCTATTTATGCTAACAAAACTACCCATCAGGTTCGTTTGAAAATCACGGGTAGCGAATTGCAGGTTTCTGCAGAAGATCTTGATTTCTCTAACGAAGCCAATGAGCGCCTTTCGTGCGATCATGAAGGCGAGGATATTGAGATTGGATTTAACGCGAAATTTTTGATTGAGATGTTAACTAATTTAGACACGGATCAAATAAAATTGAACATGTCGGCCCCCAACAAGGCCGGTGTAATTTTCCCTTCTGAGAAAGATAAAAGCGAAGACATTTTAATGTTGGTAATGCCCGTAATGCTGAACCAGTACGTATAGATTTTTTATTACCTAAACCCTTGAGAGCCTCGCTTGTAGCGGGGCTTTCTTGTTTAGAATTAAAACTGAAACTGATCCAAGTATACGAAAACTGTAGTGCTAGGAAATGCAGAAGAACCTGGTAAGGAGAAGAAATAGAATTTACCTTTGATAAAGCAGGGACTGACCAAAAAGTCTGCAAAGTGCGGAGTGTCATGCCGGACTTTGATCCGGAATCTGGCCGTGTGCGCAGCAAATGCATATCGCGGCTCAGCACCACGATGACCGATAGACTTTTTGGTCAGCCCCGTTTTTTATAACGATGACCCTACTTCAAATCATCAAAATTAAAAGAGGTCTCTAAAAACTTAGTCGTAAACTTTCCTGAACGGAAAACAGGATTGTCCATCAACTTTAAATGGAAAGGGATGGTTGTCTTCACGCCTTCAATAATAAACTCGCTCAAGGCGCGCTTCATTCGTGTAATTACTTCTTCACGCGATTGCCCTGTTACAATCAGCTTGCCAATCATCGAATCATAATTTGGCGGAATGGTATAGCCTGCATAAACATGGCTATCAATCCTAACTCCATGGCCACCGGGCTTATGCAAGTTTATGATTTTGCCCGGAGAAGGACGGAAGCCATTAGCAGGATCCTCTGCATTAATTCGGCATTCCATCGCAAATAAATTAGGATAATAGTTGGTTCCCGAAATCGGCACACCAGCTGCAACTTTAATCTGTTCCTTTATAAGGTCATAGTTCGTTACCTCTTCTGTAATCGGATGCTCTACCTGAATCCGGGTGTTCATTTCCATGAAGTAAAAATCTCCATGTTTGTCAACCAAAAATTCAATTGTACCAGCTCCTTCGTAGTTAATTGCTTTCGCACCTTTTATGGCAGCTTCGCCCATCCGCTCGCGCAACTCCTGACTAACCACAGGCGATGGTGTTTCTTCAACTAATTTCTGATGCCTTCTTTGAATGGAACAATCGCGCTCCGATAGGTGACAAACTTTTCCATACTGATCACCTACAACCTGTATTTCAATGTGTCTTGGCTCTTCAACAAATTTTTCAAGATAAAGACCATCGTTACCAAAAGATGCAGCGGCTTCGCGCTTGGCATCATCCCACGCTTTTTGAAACTCAGATTCATCGTTGATTATTCGCATACCCTTACCACCACCACCGGCAGTAGCCTTAACGATAACGGGGTACTTTATTTTCTTGGCGATCTTCTTGCCTTGCTCAACAGATTCGAGAAGACCATCAGAACCGGGTATACATGGAACGCCCGCTTTAATCATAGTAGCCTTGGCAGTTGCTTTATCACCCATAGATCTGATCATATCAGGCGTGGGGCCAATAAATTTTATTCCGTACTCATGGCACACGGACGAGAACTCAGCATTCTCAGAAAGAAATCCGTAGCCTGGATGTATAGCATCTGCGTTGGTTATCTCAGCAGCAGAAATAATACGCGGAATATTTAGGTATGACTCTTTGCTTGGTGGAGCGCCAATACAAACGGCTTCATCGGCAAAACGAACATGAAGACTTTCGCGATCGGCAGTGGAGTAGACGGCTACCGTTTTAATATCCATCTCTTTGCACGTGCGGATAACTCGCAATGCAATTTCTCCTCTGTTTGCAATTAATATTTTCTTAAACATAAGGTTAATTCAAAGATTCAAGATTCAAGATTTAAGATTGAGAGATTAATTTTGAATCTTGAATCTTGAATTTTATAAGTTAATCAGGTTCAACAATAAACAGAACTTGATCGTATTCAACGGGTGAAGAATTCTCAACCATCACTTTCACAAGTGTACCCGATACTTCGGATTCAATTTCATTGAAAAGTTTCATTGCTTCGATGATACAAACGGTTTGTCCTTTCGTGATTTTATCACCTACGGAAACAAATGGAGGCGAATCGGGATTGGAAGTTCTGTAGAAAGTACCAATCATGGGTGACTTAATTTCTACCATGGTGCTTGCCGCTGCTGGCTTAGCTGTGGCTGCGGCAATAGGTGCCGTTTGTACAGCAGCAGGTGCAGTCATTACCGGAGAAGATGACTTAAGTACTTTTTGGTCCGGCTCTCGCTTGACGCGAAGTTTTAATTCTTGCGTTTCGATATCCACTTCATTAAGCCCAGAGTGAGCGATGAAGTCGATGAGGTCTCTGATTTCAGAAGTTTTCATGTCAGATTGTTTTTTAGGATCAGCAGAACCAGTTTTTTTTGAAGTTATTTTTTTTGTTGCCATGACTATTCTTTAACACGTTCAACGTACTCACCTGTGTCGGTTTTAATTTTGATCGTGTCACCAGTGTTTACAAACAATGGAACTCGTATTTCGGCCCCTGTATCGATAGTTGCAGATTTAAGTGTTCTAGTCGCTGTGTCACCGGCAAGTCCGGGTTCGGTATAAGTAACATTTACAACTACATGCGATGGTGGCTCGGCAGTTATCGGATTTGAACCATCTTCAAATGCAATCAACAAGGTAACACCTTCTTTTATGTAATTAACCGACTGGCCAAGTAGTTCCTTATCAATATATACTTGTTCAAATGTGGTATTATCCATGCATACCAAACTATCTCCATCCTGATATAGATATTGATATTCTTTTGTTTCCACTCGTAATTGATCGACTGACTCACCCGGACGAAAACGGTTTTCAACAATTTTACCAGTTCTCACACTTCTCATTTTTACCTGATAAAACGCACGGAGGTTACCCGGTGTGCGATGTTGAAGTTCTTCAACTTGCACAATTTCACCGTTGTATCTAATGTAATTACCTTTACTAAGGTCGGAAACAGTCGCCATAAAAAATTAAGACTTTAATTTACAAATGAAATGATTAATAACAATTTAATAGTGTTAGCGGTAATTTCTAGTTGCTGTTGTATGCCCATTTTACATAGACGGAACCCCAGGTAAAGCCACCGCCAAAAGCAGCCATCAACAAATTATCGCCTTTTTTGAGTTTCTTTTCAAAATCCCACAAGAGCAGTGGAATTGTTCCTGCGGTGGTATTGCCGTAGCGCTCAATATTCATAAGAACTTTATCTTCGCTTATACCTACTCGACTCGCTGTTGCATCGATAATGCGTTTATTTGCCTGATGGGGCACAAGCCAATCAATAGTATCTGCTGTTAACTTATTTCTTTGAGCTAATTGAGCGGAAATATCAGCCATATTAGTAACAGCGAACTTATAAACTGCTGAGCCCTCTTGATACACAAAATGCTTACGGCTGTCAACACTTTCATGTGATGCAGGCACGCGGCTGCCACCGGCTTTCATGTGAAGATAAGCTTCGCCACTGCCATCGCTTTTTAGCATGTAATCTATTACTCCAACATCTTCAGTTGTTGGCTCTAATAATACACATCCGGCACCATCTCCAAAGATGATGCACGTTGTGCGATCTGTGTAGTCTACGATGGCCGACATTTTATCACCACCAATTACAACCACCTTTTTATACATGCCCGATTGAATAAAACTCGACCCGGTTGCTAATGCATATAGAAACCCTGAACAGGCTGCACCCATATCGTAACTGAATGCATTAGTTGCACCAACGGCTGTAGCAACTATGTTAGCCGTTGCCGGGAATGTCATGTCAGCGGTGACGGTTGCAAAAATGATAAGGTCAATTTCTTTCGGATCAATCTTTGTCTTCGCGAGTAAATCTTTAACGGCAGCAATGCCCATCACGCTCACCCCTTGATTTTCGCCTTTCAGAATTCTCCTTTCTTTGATTCCAGTGCGTGAGGTAATCCACTCATCGTTAGTCTCCACCATTTTCTCTAACTCCTGATTTGTCAGAATGTAATCTGGTACATAACCCCCCACACCCGTAATTGCAGCTCTTAGTTTACTCATATGTTGGGCGGCATTTTGCCATGTGCTTTAAAAAACAAATGCCCGACTGAATTTTTCAATCGGGCTTACTGAAACGCGCGTATCTCAACTCTTTTGGTTGCCAATAAGACAAACAAAAATGAAATTGCTTTTTTGTTTTTGAAATGTAATCATGGCGTATTAAGCCAATACCTCTTTTTCCATTACCACATTGCCTTTATAAAATAACTTTCCCTCATGCCAGAAAGCGCGGTGCGGTAAATGATTTTCGCCTGTTGTCGGACAAACGGTAAATTGTTTTGCAGTTCCCTTATAATGAGTTCTTCTCTTATCTCTGCGTGTTTTCGAAGTCTTTCGTTTTGGATTTGGCATAACCTAAATTGTTTATTTTAACTTTTTTAATTTTTCCCATCGAGGATCTGTTTCTTCCCGAGTTTCCTCTTCATCCTTCGATGTACTATAAATCATTTTAAACTCACTTTCATCTTCAGTTCTAAGGCTGGGATGAATTTTCTTTATTGGTATTGATAATGCAATGAACTCATAAATAAACTGCCCCAGATCAAGGTTTACCTGATCATGGGTGATAATCATGATTTCGTCACTCACTTCCTGGGCCTCTTCGCCATACTTGAACATGATCCTCCGGTTTTCTTTGACTGGAAAATCAAATTCCTCGAGCGATCGGTCGCACACAAGTTGGGCCGCACCAGCAATTGCAAACTCAACATCAATCAACGTCTCCTTTTTTTCGAGAATTATGTGAACATCAAAATACCCATTGGAAACAACCTCGCTTCCGTATTTTTCGAAAAATCCATCCTCCAATTTAAAATCAAAAAGATGGGTCTTTTTACTCAACCCGATGATATTAATGATAAAATCTCTCAACCCTGGGGTTTTTAAAATAAGCGGGCAAATTTATCAGTATTTATTGAATTTACGTCCATCATGTACCGGATTTTTGGCTCTTTGCAGGATAATTCCTTTAAAGACATAGATTCTACCAGTATTCGCTAAAAGCGACAGATTTTAACTCTTCTTTTGGCTTCTTTCCCGAATTTTCGACTAGAAATTCAACCACATTTTTCTTAAATCCAAGCTTGATGGCTATGCTTTTTGTGAAAATTACTTCGCTTTCAAATACTTTTTGATCGGCAAAGATCAGTTCGATGCAATTCATCAAATAATCGAATTTTTGATCGTTTGAAAGCGCGCCCAACGTGTCAATAGGTTCTGGATTCCGAATTAGCTGATTGACGTCCTCTTCCGGAAATTTTCGATCCTGAGCAATTTTCATAATCATCTCGCGCTCTGCTTTCGCAAAATGTTTGTCAGCCTCTGCGAGTTGAATTAAAATGTTAAGCTTCTTTTTGGTAACGATATCCATCAAATTCCATTCGGTACTTTCAAATCTAACATGTATTGCCTGCTCATGCTGGCAAATATGAAAAGAAGTTATTCCACCAATATAAGATTAATTTATTTTTCTACCAAAAATGCTTTCCTATTTCGAATAATGTCGCAAGCCACGTACATAGCCTCGCGCATTGAACTCTCGCTTGCTTCATTTTTTCCCGCCAGGTTATAGGCAGTACCATGATCGGGCGAGGTGCGCACATGAGGCAACCCGGCCGTATAGTTTATGCCCGACCCAAACGAAAGAGCCTTAAAAGCAATAAGACCTTGATCGTGATACATTGCAATAATTCCATCGTACTTGGTGTGCTGGCCTGTCGCAAAAAAACCATCCGCTGGAAACGGACCGAAAATTAGCTTCCCTTTAGTTTTCAGATCCTGAACAACAGGTTTTATAACGTCAATTTCTTCATTGCCAATCAACCCTTCATCACCTGCGTGCGGATTAAGACCCAAGACAGCAATTTTTGGTTTATTAATCAAAAAATCATTTTTCAATGTAAGTTCCATCAATCGAATCTTTAACTCAACGCGTTCTTTGGTAATAAAAGATGGAACATCCTTTAAGGGAATATGCTCAGTTACTAGACCAACTTTAAGGTTGTTGCCGACCATTAACATAAGGCTTTCGCCAGCGTTAAATTCTTGGGTCAAATATTCAGTATGTCCCTGAAAAGGGAAGTCTTCACCATGAATTGTGTTTTTATCGATGGGCCCGGTTACAAAGCCATCAATCAGGCCTTCCTTCACTTCTTCCACTGCTTTCCTTAAGCAAAGCAAAGCTGCATGCGCGGTTTGTTTCGAAGGTTGCCCAGGATTAATTTCATATACATCTTCCCAGCAGTTGACAACGTTTACGGTCTTGGAAAATAATTGGCCTTTTGATTTCACAACGCTGTAGTTGAACTCTTCCAAATTCATCAACTTCCTGTAAAAGGAAAGAACCTTTGTTGAGCCGTATACAACGGGGGTCATTAAGTTCAACAATCTATTATCGGCTAATGCTTTAATGACTACCTCCGGCCCTATGCCGTTAAGGTCACCAAGTGTGATGCCAATTCGGGGTTTATCTATTGTGTGTGGTTGAGTCATGGTAAGAAAATTGAAATTACTTCTTTTGCAAGTTAACGGAAATTTCTTGTTTTGATTTTATACTCCGTAGTTTGCCTAATTATCAAGCGGTGGTTGAGTTATCAGTATAGAAAAAAATGGTTCGTCCAAAAAAACATCTCGGTCAGCACTTTTTGAAAGACAAGAACATTGCTGCGCGCATTGTTGATTCACTTATTCTTTCGACAAACGTGGATCAGGTGATTGAAATAGGACCGGGCACGGGCGTACTTACTGAATTTCTAACCCAAAAGCCTATTGATTTGAGATTAGTTGAAATTGATCGAGAGTCGATCCCTTATTTGAAAGACCATTTTCCTGCTTTGAATGAAAAGATTATTGAAGCAGATTTTTTAAAACTGGATTTGGATCAAATTTTTAAAGGTAGTATCCAGATCATTGGAAATTTCCCTTATAATATTTCATCGCAGATATTTTTCAAAGTGCTTGAGCATCGAAACCAAGTCAACCAGGTAGTTTGCATGCTCCAAAAAGAAGTAGCTGACCGCATAGCTGAAAAGCCTGGAAGCAAAACGTATGGTATTTTGAGTGTGCTGCTTCAAGCGTACTATAATATTGACTATCTGTTCAAAGTACCCCCCGGAGTTTTCTTTCCACCACCCAAAGTAATGTCTGCTGTGATTAGACTTACACGCAATAGTCGATTGCGGTTGGAATGTGATGAGGCTTTGTTTAAAGTGGTGGTAAAACAGGCATTCCAAAACAGGCGTAAGACATTGCGCAACGCACTGAAAGTTCTAAATTTGCCTGCCTCTGTATTGAGTCATCCGTTACTGGATAAACGGGCTGAACAATTGGAGGTCGAGCAATTTGTTTTTCTTACCCAGCAATTAGAAAACTCCCATGAAGGCCGTTGAATTTGAATTGAATAAAGAATTTCGTGATCGTTTTCAGGAGGCGCTTGATGCGCGCGATAGTATTTTTATACGGGAAAGTCTTGAGGAAATAAATCCAGCTGATATCACTTCGCTTCTTTATGAATTTAATGGAGCAGAATCCAAATATGTACTGGACTTACTTTCATTGGAGGTTCGTGCAAAAATCATTAACGACCTTGATGCTGATACTCGTAAAAGTTTTTTAGCCAATTACAAGGCTTCAGAAATTACTGAGCTAATCAATCAACTAGATTCAGATGATGCGGCCGATATTCTGAATGAGTTGCCCATCAAAATCAGTGAAGAAATAATTGCCCGTCTAGACCCAGACTTAAAATCACAGGTTATTGATCTTCTGCGATATGATGAAAACGTGGCTGGAGGGTTGATGGCTAAGGAATTGATTACCGCCAAAGATTATTGGACCGTGGTGCAATGTGTGGAGGAGATTCGAAAGCAGGCCGAGCATGTTTCAAAATTCTATGCAGTCTACGTTATCGATGATTCGAACAAGCTCTTGGGAAGAGTTTCACTTCAAAAATTAATATTATCCGATTCGCGCACGATTGTAAAAGATATTCTGGATGACGATATAGTTTCCGTAGAAACCTATTTAGAAGATAGCGGGGTGGCCGAGATCATGAGTAAGTATGACTTGGAGTCGGTTCCTGTAGTGAACGTAGAGGGACATTTGGTTGGTCGCATCACGATTGATGATATTGTGGATGTAATCACCGAGCAAGCCGAGGAGGAAAGACAAATCATGTCCGGTATTACCGAAGACGTTGAAGAAGATGATAGTGTGTGGAGAAATACGCGTGCTCGTTTACCATGGCTTTTTATTGGAATTTTGGGTGGCATGGTTAGCGCGCGGTTTATGGGTTTCTTTGAAATGGAGATCGCCAAAATAACAGCTATTGCTTTTTTTATTCCTCTAATTCAGGCAACCGGAGGTAACGTAGGAATTCAATCCTCATCGCTGGTAGTGCAAAGTTTAGCCAACCCTGGTTTTGTTAATGAAGGGCTTTGGAAAAGGTTGCTCAAAGTTTTTAGTGTGGCCTTAATAAATGGTTTAGCCCTTGCTATAATTGTTTTTGGAATTACGTGGGTTGTTTTTGGTCATGATGCATTAAATCTGGTAGTTTCGATTGCGCTTTTCTTTGTGGTGGTCTTTGCTTCTTTTATAGGCACGGTTACTCCACTCATTTTAAACCAATTAGGATTTAATCCGGCCTTAGCATCGGGCCCATTTATTACAACCACTAACGATTTGCTCGGGTTAGCAATTTACTTTCTAACCATTCATTTACTCCTCTAAAATTTTAGCGCAAGTTGCCTACAGAGGTAATGTATTAATGAATCCGTTACTTTTTGGATATAGGGGTGTGATAAATTTTAAGTTTATTTGGGTCTTCATAAAAGCCATATTATTTAAACAACCTAATTCGATAAGACTTTAAATGTTGAACTACAAGAAAATAAAGCACAGGCTTCAAGAGCGATTCAATACGATTGTTGAGCGACCTTTGCTCACATCTTCTATTGTGTTGACGGTAGTAGCAGTGTTGGTGCTGGCATTGAGTATGAAGTATTATATCAATGATTTTAGCAGTTTTTGGCCTCAGATTTTAGCTGAAGCACACGGAATGATTTTCGATATTGCCATTATCGGTATTCTTCTTTTTTGGTTAAATCAAAATGGAGAAACCCGACAGCGTATTCGCTTTTATCGCGATGAGATTGATGATTTTCGTTTGTGGGAATCGGATGAAGCGGCTTTCCGTACCGTGGGAAATATAAAGCGCTTGAACCGCCACAAAATTCATGACATCAATTTGGTTAATTGTTATTTATCGCGCACTAATTTGAACTACGTTAACCTTAAAGGATCAAATCTAAACTCTGCCAATTTTTCTAACTCATCATTGATAGAAACCAATTTGGAGAATACACGCCTAAATCAAACTAATTTCGAAAATTCTAATTTGAATCAAGCCTACTTAAAAGGAGCTTACGCCAGTGGAGCAAATTTTAAAGATGCCTTTTTAATTAAATCACAATTTGAAAACGCATTTTTAATTAAGACTAATTTTAAAAATGCCTTTCTTATGGAAGCTAACTTATCGGGCAGTTATTTGATGGGAGCTGATTTTGAAAATGCGAGTCTTTACAAAGCTGATTTACGCGGGGCAAAAGGGCTCACGCTTGAGCAGCTAACAAAAGCAAAAACCTTATATCTTGCAAAATTCGATGACGAATTATTAGAAGAAGTAAAAATGATTATGCCTGAATTGGTAGGAGCCTGATTTTGTTTTAGTAAATTTAAAAATTAGTTTTGTCATAAGACTTAAACAACGGCTTCCGGTGGAAGCCGTTGTTTCTTTTTTACCTCCAGTTGAAACGAGGAGAGTGAACGTGGTAAATTGTTAAAATTAAATTCGTATGAGTAAAATTTCTTACTACACAAAAGAGGGATTAGATAGACTCACCAATGAGTTGGCTACCTTAAAGACCAAAGGCCGATCGAATATTGCCAAGCAAATTGCCGAAGCGCGCGATAAAGGTGACTTAAGTGAGAATGCAGAATATGATGCAGCTAAGGATGCGCAAGGCCACCTTGAGGCAAAGATTGCTCAACTAGAGAATTTGATGGGCGGGGCTCGTTTATTGGATGAAACGAAAATTGACACCTCCTCAATTTCTATTTTGTCGAAGGCAACTATTAAAAATAAGAAGAGCGGTGCCTCAGTTACTTACATGCTTGTGTCGGAAGAAGAGGCAGATTTAAAAGCCGGAAAAATTTCAACTCAATCACCCATTGGTAAGGGATTGCTTGGGAAAAAGAAAGGTGATAAGGTGGTAATAAAAACGCCAGCCGGAGAAATGGAATTTGAAGTCCTTGACATTAAAGCATAAGACTTCATTCAGTATGGCTTCCATTTTTACAAAAATTATAAACCGCGAAATACCCGGCTACATTGTTGCTGAAGACGATCGCTTCATCGCGTTTTTAGATGTAATGCCATTGGTTGAAGGCCATACCTTGATTGTTCCTAAAACTGAGATCGATTACATCTTTGATTTGGATGAAGCAACACTTGCTGACTTAATGATCTTTGCCAAAAAGGTAGCAGTAGGGTTAAAGAAGGTAGTTCCATGTAAGCGAATTGGTGTAGCTGTTATTGGTTTAGAAGTACCCCACACGCATATTCACTTGGTACCCATGAATTCGATGGGCGATATTAATTTCACGAAAGCTAAATTAGTAATTGAGGCTGAGCGGATGAAGGCTATCAATGAAAAAATAAAAGGAGCACTGCAAGAATAGCACCTATAGAAAATCAATATCTACGTTCAAAGGATACCGCATTAAGAACTCCAGCGCTTCCTCAACAGTCATCCCTTCAAATAAAACTTTATACAGTCGGTCAGTGATCAAGGCCCGCACTTTATAATGATCAGCACATTTCTTTGCGATGCGGACAGTATTTATACCTTCTGCAATTTCTGACATGTCAGCCAGAATATTAGCTAATTTTTCTCCTTTTGCTAATCGATAGCCAACGGTAAAATTCCTGCTCATTGGACTGTTGCATGTAGTTACCAAATCGCCAATTCCCGCAACTCCTAAAAACGCTTTTAAGTCACCCCCTAAGGCACGTCCTAAATAAACCATTTCAACAGCACCGCGGCTTATTAGCAGGCCCTTTGCATTTTCTCCATAGCCAAGGCCACTTAAAGCGCCAGAGGCAATAGCAATGATGTTTTTTAACACTCCGGCTATTTCAACCCCAACAATGTCATCGTTTTCATAAACCTGAAAGCGATCGTTGCGCAAAAGTTTTTTGCCGAGTTGCTTTACCTCATTAAAGTGGCTGGCTACTACCGTTGCACCAGGTTGGCGTTGAGCTAATTCTTTAGCAAGGTTGGGTCCTGCCAAACATCCTACGCGCACCACAACACTTTCTTCCTGAATAACCTCACTCATTGTTTTTACATGCTCCCTTGTGAGCTTGGAGATGCTTTCTATCGTTTGTCCTTCAGGCAGTGTTATGTCAAAACCTTTAGTGCCATGGATAAGAATGTGGTATGGATGAAGGTGTTGTGAAAGCTGTTTCATCATGGCACGAAAGTGCGCAGAAGGAACCATCGGAAAAATTACATCGCACTGGCTTGCCAACACGGCCATGTTATGGGTTGGTTCTACGTTCCGGTGCAGGGCATACCCTTTGCTTTCTCGGTTCGCATGCATGTCTGCAACCATTTGCTCATTGCGCGCATAGAGAATAACTTTTCTATTTATTGCTAAAATATTTGCAATCACTGTTCCGAAATTACCGGCACCGATTACTCCAACAGGCTTGTCAGATGCAGCAGTCGAGGTCATAGCCTACCAAACGGTTATGGTAATAGTAAAGCACAGTAAGGTCGCGGGTTATGATATTTCCTTTCTTGTTAAATAGAAGCGGACGCTTTAAATGAAAAATACCAACGTTTTCCACACCCAGTTTAATAACTTCATCTGGATTCCCCTTTAGGTGTGTGGCATGGCGCACATTTCCTGCCGCTTTTAGTTCATAAATCTTTTTTCGAGCACGCTTAAAAGTTTCTTTAAACTCAACATAATCCAACTCAAGATCTTCTTCGGGTATTCTAAGCAAACTGAAAAGATCTAACATGGGAAACTTCTTCTGCCACATTTCAAAAGCTACAAAAGCAGCAAGGTGACTGGCAAATACCCGGTTGATGCGATGGTATTCTTTAACAATGCGCAGGCTAAGCATGCGCGTGTATTCATCTTCCCGCTGTTTATCTGTTGTTACATGGTCGTTTGAAATGAAATAATCTTTCGTGTCAATAATTCGTCCTTGGTTATCGATGCTATTACCGGCCTCATCAATATAATTGCCGAGTACATCCAAGCCAGTACCAATGGACACGGAAATATTCGAGCCTTTCGTGAAAAATTTAAACAGAAAGCGGATTAACTGCATACTGCCATATTTATCCTGTTCAGGAAAATATTTATCCTGACCCTTCGCGTGGAGGTAATCTTCTATCAAATCGGGTGCTTCCAACACAAAATTGTAATTAAGCGTAACGGGTACAATAAATATTTTACGCACCGGGCCAGCTGGATTTTCCAGATAAAGGTTTCGCTGGGCTTCAATCGCTGTGCTAAGCAATCCAAGTTTTAATTGTTTCTCAATTAATCCTGACCGCGAACGAGTGCCACCAGGAAAAAATAAACTATGCGCACCCTTTTGTATCGCCAGATTGGAATACATTTTTAATGTTTCCAGGTAGGGGAGGTTCTTTTTTCTTCTATCTACTTTATAAGCTCCAAGGCTATTCATAAAGTAAGCCAAGATTTTTATGTTGAATAGATTGAGGCCCGCTCCGTAGATAAATGCCGGTAAGCCGCATGAGTGAATAACCCAACCAATTAAAATGGAATCGAGATTGCTGAAATGCGTTGGCACCATTACCACCGTACCCTCCTTGGCAAGTTTTCGTAACATTTTTACTTTGCCAACAATCTGTATTTTATCGCGCAGTGTATATTGATTGCGAAAGAAAGCACCAAACTTTTTTACTCGCGCGCCATTCAACAATCGTTGAAACCAAAATTTTATTAACTCGCGGGTAACGCGATAGGAGTTAGGTTTAAAATTGCCCGCTATCTCGTTGGCATAGCGCATCACAATTTGCTCAAGAATCGAGTCAGCCGATGCACTGATTTCCTCGGTGGTTTTTGAACCTAACTCAACGAGTGCGTTCTTGATGTTAGACCAAAATTTTGAATCATCCTTTGGATCTACGCGCCAGCGGTTGCGCTTTATACGATTCTGTTCGCGGTAAGCCGTTGCTTCAAGGTCGCTGATAAGTTGTTTTGCATTTGGTCTTAGTTGCTTGATTCGCTCAAATGACTTTTGGGCTACTTCCTCAACAAACTCTTTTCTGTTTTTGCTTAGCTGATAGACAGGCCAGTCAGGAATACCATCAAGAATGGGTTTGTATTTTTTGTTCTTATTCTTTTTTTCGTCCAGTATTTCCATCTTCGAATTATAGCCAGCCCAAGAGGCCAAAGTTAGTCGGTGCGCATTCAAACACAAAAATCAAATTATTCGTGCCTTGCAACAGCGAGGGAAAGGCTTTTAGCCATTTCATCGAAGCGAGCCAAGGCTTGAGTTAGAAAATCTTCATCGAGTAAGTTGAGCAAGTCATCTTCACTCAAAACGTCAAGTTCGCTAATTTTATAGGTTTGTTCGAACGATCCTGCCTCCAGTTTAATCAGGTAGCGGTTATTCCAATTAAAAATAGTGATTTTAAAGTGGGCGTAGGGAATCTCTTTAACAACTCTCATAGACTTAAATGCTAAATTTAAGATATTTTGAATTTAATAAGCCGTGTCAAATTGCGAATTCGGTATTTGCCATCAAATAATTTGCGAAATTGAGCGTTGATCTATCAAAAAGTGGCTTTTTAAAGATTAGTAATTGTGGTTTACTTGTAACCTAATCTTATTTTTGAGTGTTGTAACTGAGTAGCTTGAATTTCATGGGAAAGAAGAGATTAATTTCTTGGATCGGGAAAGTGATAGGCGTGTTAGTGCTAACACTGGTTGCGCACACACACGTTAAGGCTACGCATTTGCGTGCTGGAGAGATTACTCTTGAGCGTGTTAGTTGTACAGGTCTCACGTTCAAAATCACCATTAATATTTACACCGATACGGGCTCACCGATTAAGTTTGGCGATGGCACTTTAGATTTTGGTGATGGTAGTAAGATCACAACGCCCCAAATTGATAACACGCTAAGGCCTGATCTGGGGCCTGAAGTTGGGTTTGTTCGTTTTACAATCGAGCATACATTTGGGGGTCCTGGTCGATATGTAATCAGTTATTTGGAAGCAAATAGAAATAACGGTGTGTTGAATATGACTAATTCGGTTAACACACAGTTTTTTATTGAGACTTCAATAACGATTGATCCCTTCTTAGGATGTAGCAATACTCCAGTATTGTTAGTGCCACCTGTAGATAAAGGATGCACTGGGGTTGCGTTTTTCCATAATCCTGGTGCTTTCGACCCAGACGGTGATAGCATTTCATTTGAATTAACAATTCCGAAAAGAGAAAAGGAGACTAATGTGTTTGGGTATTTAGATCCAAACGTTCAAAAGTTTTATTCAAGCATTGGTATTAACTATGGTACCGCTAATGAAGCAGGCTCGGGTGCCCCTACTTTTTCAATTAATCCCACAACCGGAACTTTACTCTGGGATGCACCGGGCGCTCCTGGCGAATACAATATTGCATTCGTAATTAAAGAATGGAGAAAAGTTAGGGGTGTCTGGGTGCAGATTGGTTATGTAATTCGTGATATGCAGATTATTATTGAGGACTGCTTGAACAAACGTCCGGAATTGCAAGTGCCGCCAGATATTTGTGTGGAAGCAGGTGCGTCCATTTCTATTGATGTGTTTGGAACGGATCCTGACTTTGACAGCGTAAAGATAGAGGCATTCTCAGAAATCTTTAGTGTTAACCCTTCGCCAGCTACTTACTCGCCAAACCCTGTAAGGTTTCAAAAGACAGCTCCTGGGGTAAATGCAAAATTTACCTTGGATTGGAAGACCACTTGTAATCATATTAAAGACCAATCTTATCAGGTTGTATTTAAAATAAGTGATAAATCTCAGAATGGTCCGTCTCTCGTTCAATTTAAAACTTGGAACATTCGAGTTGTTGGGCCAGCGCCTGTGTGGCAAGCCCCTGTGGTTGATCTGGGTGCCCGATCGGTCGCCTTAAAATGGGATGATTATTTATGTAAATCAAAGGCAGTGACGATGCAGATTTGGCGCAGGGTAGATCGATTTGTTTATACTCCGCCAGTGTGCGTTACAGGCATGCCCGATTTTCTAGGATATTCTCTAATCAGAGAAGTAGCTATTGGTACAACTGGTTTTACAGACACGAACAACGGCCGCGGATTGGCTGTGGGTGCTCAATATTGTTATCGACTTGTTGCTTTGTTCCCTCAGCCTGGTGGTGGAGAAAGTTATATATCGCAAGAAATATGTTTACCTCCAATTTTGGCGGATGCGCCAGTCATTACTAATGTTACAGTAGATTTAACCGATGCAACTGATGGTAAAGTAACGGTGCGATGGACACCACCGTTTGATGCAAGTGTCATTCAATTTCCACCCCCCTACACGTATGAAGTGCAAAGAGCGGAGGGATTTTCGGGTGATATAGGAATTACTCCAGCCTTTCCCGGAAGGCGAGCGGATACCGTCTGGACAGATTCAGGTATTGATACTAAGAATAAGATTTATAATTATCGAGTTACGGCTTTTGCAAGCAATGGTACGCGTATAGATGTTTCACAAACTGCATCTACCGTTAGGCTCGAACCAACGCCACAATTTTTACGGATTGCATTAAGCTGGAATGCAGATGTGCCATGGTCAAATCAAACCCAGGATTATCCTAAGCATTTGATTTACAGAGGGCCCGAAAATTCGGTTGAAGGTGGCCTGACTTTAATTGATAGCGTTGATGTAAACCAGTTTCAGTTTCACTATGTGGATTCTGGTCAATACCTGAACAGGGCCTTAGAAAACACGAAAGTCTATTGTTATAAAGTGATGACCAGGGGCGCTTATGGCAATCCAAAAATTAACGAGCCGTTAATTAATTTTTCTCAAATCACGTGCGCTCAACCAAATGATGAAATTCCCCCGTGCAAGCCTGAATTTGCTATTGTGGCGCGCGATTGCTCGCAGTATTTGCAGACTTCTTCCTGTGGAATAAATCTTTATAGCAATACGCTTACGTGGAAGCGACCAACTGATCAAACATGCAAAGAAGATATTCGGAGTTATGAAATATATAAAGCAAATAAAACTTCCGCAACAGACGATGAGTTTTCACTAATCGCCATGGTTACGGATACTTTTTTTGTTGATACCAACCTGCCGTCTTTTGCAGCTTGTTATAAAATTCGGGCACTTGATCGCGCAAACAATCCTAGTGATTTCAGCGAGGAATTTTGTTTTGATAATTGTCCTTATTATGAACTGCCTAATGTGTTTACTCCTAATGGTGATCAATGTAACGATCTGTTCAGTGCTTATAGCGACAGAATTTCGAGTGTGGTGGGAGAAGGTGGCGTAGGTCCTTGTGGACAGGATTTAGCTGATCTGCGCACACGCTGTGCTCGATTTGCACTTGGAGTTGAATTTTCAGTATTTAATAGATGGGGAAAACAAGTTTACAGTTACAATTCAGGCGGGGAACGCTCCATTTACATTGATTGGGATGGTAGAGATGACAACGGGAAGGAATTGACAGGTGGCGTATACTATTATAGCGCTGACGTGACATTTAACGTTGTAAACCCGGCCGATCAAAAACAAACCTTTAAAGGATGGGTACACTTGGTTCGCTAAGTCACCCGCTCATTTTATTCGATGGGGTGTGCAATCTGTGTAATACCTCTGTGCTCTTTATCATAAAAAGAGATTCAAAATCGGTTTTTAGATTTGCTTCGTTGCAATCAGAATTGGGAAAGACGATGCTGCGGGAGTTTAACTTGCCCGTTACTGAACTGAATAGTGTTTTACTTATTCACAATGGTAAGCTTTATCAAAAGAGTAATGCGGCATTGGAAATCACTCGTCATCTGCGGGGGTTGTGGCCTATGTTTTATGGGTTTATGATCATTCCAGCTTTTATTCGAAACGGTTTTTACAATTGGATTGCTAACAATCGCTATACGTGGTTTGGTAAAAAAGATGCGTGTATGATTCCAACCCCCGAATTGAAATCGCGTTTTATTGCCTGATTTATTTTATGGAATTTTGATGTTAGTATTCCAACTCGTAAACTCACGATTAGATTTCTGAATTTACACTCAATTATGAAATGAGCATAGAGAATACTATACCAATTAGTATAATAGTTAATAGGCGAATTCCATGTGACATTAAACAAAACAATTATTAACACATGAAAGCTTTTATTTTTCCTGGACAAGGTGCGCAGTTTGTAGGCATGGGCAAAGATTTTTTTGACACTAATGCGACCGCTAAAACACTTTTTGAAAAAGCAGATGCAATACTTGGTTATAAAATAACCGAGATCATGTTCAATGGCGCAGCCGATGAATTGAAACAAACAAAGGTTACCCAGCCTGCTGTCTTCATTCATTCTGTAGTCACTGCGTTAGCGCAAGATGCAATTCAACCAGAAATGGTGGCTGGTCATTCGCTTGGCGAATTTTCAGCGTTAGTTGCCAACAAAACACTTTCGTTTGAAGATGGGCTTAACCTTGTCTACAAGCGAGCTATGGCTATGCAAAAAGCGTGTGAGATAAACCCCTCAACAATGGCTGCTATTATAGGTCTTGATGATCATGTTGTGGAGGAAGTTTGCGCTTCTATAAAAGAAGAGATTATAGTGGCCGCCAATTATAATTGTCCGGGTCAACTGGTTATTTCGGGTTCTATAAAAGGAATAGAAATAGCGTGTGAAAAATTAAAAGCAGCAGGAGCCAAGCGGGCATTGCCTTTGCAAGTGGGCGGAGCCTTTCATTCACCCTTAATGGAACCCGCTCGCGAAGAATTAGCGGCAGCCATTGATTCTACGCAGTTTATGAATCCTGTGTGTCCGGTTTATCAAAATGTGAATGCATTGCCATCAATGGATATTCTGGTTATCAAGAAAAATCTGATTGACCAATTAACTGCGCCTGTGCGTTGGACTCAGTTGGTTCAAAAGATGGTGCAGGATGGTGGAACCAACTTTATTGAATGTGGCCCCGGCAAGGTGTTGCAAGGGTTGGTGAAAAAAATTGCTCCACAAGCAGAGGTATCGAGTCTTTAAATCTTTTTTACTTTAAGAGGGTCTTTACATTCATCCAGAAGTTGCTTCTGATTTTTATTCAATATTGGGTGAATAAAGTGCGGAACGATTTCGGCCAAAGGCTCTAAAACGAATCTCCTTTGAGCAATACCTGGATGAGGTACAATAAGACTGTCAGAATTGATAATTTGATCCTCTATATAGAGAACATCAACATCAATGGTGCGCGAACCCCATTTTTCACTCCGTATTCTTCCTAATTCCCGTTCGATGGAAAGTGCTGCAGTGAGCGTGGCTTGGGGTGAAAGTTTAGTTTCTACAACCAGTGCTTGATTCAGAAAGTCTGGTTGATCTGTTTTTCCCCAAGGCTCACTTTCATAGTATGACGATTGCAACAATACGGCTCCGATCCGCTTCTGAATAAGCCCACTGGCTTTCTTTAGGGTTCCTTTTCGATTTCCTAAATTACTGCCTAATAGTAAAATCACTTTGCCTGATTTCATCTTGGCGGAAAGATAGTGAAGGTGTTTCTTTACGGACAACCTTTCAGTAATTTTGCATCCTAATTTTTGACGTATGAATTTCTTTAAAGCATTTTTGGCCTCATGCCTCGGCTCCCTGGTAGCGTTTATTATTTTTTGTTTGCTGGGCGTCTTCCTATTAATAGGGATAGCGTCCAGCTTTTCGAGTAGCGACTCAGTAACTGCTGTAAAGGAAAATTCAGTTCTCCATCTTAAGTTAGATATTCCGATTACGGAGAATGAGATTGAAAATCCCTTTGAAGGATTGCCGATACCGGGAGCCGTTTCTTCCATCGGGTTGTTACCCTTGAAGCGCTCCATCGAACACGCCAAGTCAGATCCAAATATTAAAGGAATCTATTTAGATATGAGCATGTTTATGGCTGGCTATGGGGTTGCCCGTGAAATCAGGCAAGCCCTTGCTGAGTTTAAAACCTCCGGCAAATGGATTGTAGCGTACAGCGAATTCTATACCGAGCAAGCCTACTATGTGGTTTCTGTGGCCGATAAAGTGTTCTTGAATCCAGAAGGTGAAATTGAGTTTAACGGATTAGCTGTGGAAGTATCCTTCTTTAAAAAACTTTTTGACAAACTCGATATCAAACCGCAAGTATTTAGGGTTGGCGATTTTAAAAGTGCGGTGGAACCATTCATGCTTGATCACATGAGTGCCGAAAATAAATTGCAACTCAACGAATTAATCTCTGATATTAATACCGTTATGCTGAATGATATTTCGTCAAGCCGCAATATTGAATTAGATCGCTTGCGCGAGATATCAAATAAAATGTTGGTGACCAATACGAGCTCTGCGCTGAAGTTGGGGTTGATTGACTCGCTTTATTATTATGATCAGGTGCAAGCAGACTTGCGAGACAGATTAAGTCTCAAAAAAAATGATGAGATCAACTTTATAAAATACAGTAAGTACAAAAAAAGTTTTTCGGCCTATTCAACTTCTAAAAATGAAATTGCTGTAATTGTTGCCGATGGTGACATCATGCCGGGCAAAGCTTCGAATGGGCTGATTGGTTCCGATACGTTTGCCGAAGAGCTAAGAAAGGCACGCACGAATGATAAAGTGAAAGCCATTGTGGTTCGTATCAACTCGCCTGGTGGAAGTGCTCTTGCATCGGATGTGATTTGGCGGGAGATTAAGCTAGCCTCAGAAGTAAAACCGGTGATTGCATCCATGAGTGATTATGCAGCGTCAGGTGGTTATTATTTAGCAATGGCCTGTGATACTATTGTGGCGCAGCCTACAACCATCACGGGTTCAATTGGTGTGTTCAGTGTGTTGTTTGATATGAGTAGTTTCCTTGATTCGAAATTGGGAATAACCTTTGAAGAAGTAAAGACTGGCGAGATTGGTGAAATGGTAACGGTAACCCGACCGCTTACTTCTGTTGAGAAGGCAATCTGGCAAAAAAGAACGGAGGAAATCTATGAAGCATTTACCAGGAAAGCAGCTGATGGGCGAGGCATGTCGGTGGAGGCGTTGAAGAAGATTGCTTCCGGCAGAGTGTGGACAGGTGCGCAAGCAAAACAGAATGGCTTGGTGGATGTGTTGGGCAACTTTGAAGATGCAGTTGCAATTGCCGCTGGAAAGGCTGGCGTCAGTGCTGATTACAAAATGAGATTCTATCCAGTGCAGAAATCATTTATTCAAGAGTTGATAATAGGCATGGAAGAAAATGCCGAAACAAAAGCGATGAAGGCGACTTTGGGTGACCATTACAGCAGCTATCAACAACTTAAAAAGTTAAAGTCATTACAAGGTGCCCAAACTCGGATGCCCTTTGAATTAATGATAAATTAGAAATTTTTGAGCCAAAGCCGATGTAATATTTCATTCAGAAATGACATAAACACGTGTCTTTTTGACAAAAACGAATGAAATCAAACCTCATGGTTCTAGCCGTTAATCGGCAATTGGTCAGGCCATCAGCACGTTAGACGATCAATCCAACAGCTTAAGAGAAGTTTGCACACTTAGTTTACGCACAAGCGTAACGTGTGATTATTCTACCAAAAGACATGGTTACTTCTCGATACCTTTAAATTCAGGTATTGGAGTAGGTCAGTTTTTTGAAGAAGACTGGTAAGATCAGATTATTTCCACTGATCAGCGTCTTCTAAAACAAAACCGCCACTGTTCTTTGAAGATGCTGTTTTCTCCTCTTTAGCTGAAGTTTTTGCTGCAGATGAGTTGTTATTGAAGGCAAAGGCAGTTGACAGTGCGATAACCAATGCGCCAAAGAAAATTATT
>Ga0136636_10000234_pt1 | contig 25933 bp, 25 predicted proteins | sample AntDrymUQ8522106_2_FD_104653 | JGI IMG/M metagenome (GOLD analysis project Ga0136636, IMG submission 104653) | Polar desert sand microbial communities from Dry Valleys, Antarctica - metaG UQ852 (21.06) | ecosystem: Environmental > Terrestrial > Soil > Desert | place: Antarctica: Dry Valley... | reverse complement strand
TAGGCACGGTGATTGGGCTATGTGACCGGGCTTTGGGGTGAAAGGCGCGCGTCGGCAACCGCTTGCATACATCACCGTCAATTTCGCGTGTGTTTTCACCCCAAAACCGCATGCACATAGCCCGATCGCCGGGCCGGGTTTAATGCGCAGCGCCGGGTTTGATGCGCAGCGCCGGGTTTGAGGTAAGACCTTGATTTCCTCAGAACGCCACATCACTCTGAATCGCACCCTTGTAAAGACTGGCCTTTGACAAGTTGCCCATATCAGCCACCTTGGCCAAGCCACCGCGAGCGTCAACCACATGGCGCAGGGCTGCAATAAAAACGGTGGATTCCAGGTCTTGCGTGGCCTGCGTCAGGTACTGCGCTGCAAAGTTGTCATCCTTGAGCTTGTTGTTCAGCCAGTCGGTGTGATTCATTGAGTGTTTGATAGTTTGCAAAAAATGTAGCTGACAACGCTTTAACCATGAGGGTTACAGACTAAAAATATGAAATCTTTACTGGTATTAACTTGGATGCTGTCAGACTCAAAACGTTCCCTTGTGTGGGCCAGCCGAAAAGAACGGCACGCCAAAAAATGTCAGGAAACCAATCACAAACACCACAAATGCCATCATGGACGACCAGCGTGGCGTTGGCTTGTAGGTGATGCGAATATGCAAGGCCAGCGCCAGCAGCAGCCAGGTGATGAAGGCCCAGGTCTCCAGCGGGTCCCAGGCCCAGTAACGGCCCCAGGCATCTTGCGCCCAGATGGCACCGGCAATCAGCATGAGTGCATTAAAGATCATGGCCAGCGCCATGAAGCGGTAGGCCAGGTCATCAAGTCGGCGGTCTTCCGGAAGATTTTGAAAACGCGACAGGCCGAATTCGGTGCGCCGCAGCTGGATCACGCCCGCCAGCCCAACGGCCACCAGCATGGCACCCAGAAACACCTTGCCCAAGCCCACATGAATATACAGCCAGGGTGTCAGAAAGCTGCGCGGCAAATGGGTCTCGCCTGGGCTCTCCAGCATCAGCCAGCCCATCATGACGAACAAAATCGGCATCACCACAGCGGCAGAAGGGCGAATTTGCGGAATGCGCCAATAACTGAGAACAAACACCAGCACCAGGCTCCAGATGTTGCTCAGCAGAATCTCGAACATGCTGACAAACGGCCCATGCCCGAGCCGGTCCCAGCGCACCAGGATTGCCGCTGTCTGCAACACCCAGCCCAGCAGGATCAAGGCCAGCACCGCGCGCTCGGGGCGCTTTTTAAGCACCACCCCGCCAATGGCCAGCGAGCCACCCACCACATAACAAATGATCGCCGCCCACAAGATCCTCAGTTCAATTTCCATCCAGATGCTTCCAATCAGTCATTTTTTAATAAATTTATATGTTTTAGGCCTCTAGCCCTTATAGAATATGCGTAAGTAGCTATAGTTTATGAAGCACATCAAGCGGTGCCAAAGGTGCGCTAATTTACCTGTTATCGGCATTCCAGGGTGTTGACGCGTATTTTCGCCAAAAATAGGCGGCCAGGCTCAGCACTGCGATCACGCTGGCGGCCAGCAGCCAGGGCACGGTCCAGTCGTAGTAGACCTGATAACCCATCCAGGTGCGCAACTCCTGGTATTGCAGCACACCACCGGGCAGATTCACACGCTCACCCGGCTGCAACTCCCAACGCCCATCACCATGCCGAACCACCAGGGTGCGGTCGTCAGGCAAACGAAATCGCGAGGCACGGTCGGCTGGAATCAAGACCTCTTTAAAGGACAGCATCATCCAGATGTCGTCTTTCAAAGTGCCGGGTCGCCAGGTGGCGGTTTGTGCCTCAGCCTGGGTCGGGTAACTGGGCAGGTGCAAGGCCCCAACGACGGGTTCGCCATTGGTGGGCTGCCACTGCAACACGGGTGCAAATCCCTTGTTGGCGGTGACGGTAAAGTGGTAGCCCCAGACCACCAGCGGTGTGTTGTCGTGCGCGGTGCCAGTGCGCTCAATACCACGTTCGTCAAGCCAGCGCACGCGGCTGACTGTCGACACCCGCACCGGCCCCGGCGTGTAGTCGATGTCCATGCCTTCGTTGATGAACTGTACGCGGTCGATGCGCAGCGGATGCAGCGGCCCGGTTTCGCTGTGTTTGAGGCCGCTGAATGCTTCACCCTCGGTGACCTCTGCGCCACCCTTCAAGTAGGTCAGGCGACCAGCGGCGGCCAGCAGCACGATCGTGATCAATGCCAGGTGGAACACCAGCAAGGGCGTATTGCGGCGAAACACCCCATTGGTGGCCACCGCTGCAATCAGATTCAGGCCCAGCAGCAGCAGCGGCGCGGCCAGCCAAGGTGTCGCGTCGTGTTCCAGCTTGTAGATGGCGATGGATGCCGCACCGAGAAGGATCAGCCCGACCAGTGTGAGTTTGAGCGAAGCCAGTGCCTTAAGAAATCCGATCATCGGTGATGTGAGCGACCCGATTTCAACTAGCGGTCTCGCACTGGCTCTTCATGCCATCGCGACCACCATTGCACTGGCTTTCATTCCAGGTGCCACCCGACGGAAACGACGTGATCTTCAGGTAAGCGCGGCGGTAGTATGGCCCACGGGTGTAAGGGCCGGTGCCGACATTGGTGCCGGCCGCCAGGCCTACTTCAGGCCCGACATCGTTCAGATTCACCAGCAAGCCGCGGTTCTTCCAGCCGTGTGGCACGGCGACATGGCAAAAATTGCACTTCATGTTGTTATCGATCCGTTCCGAGTGCACGGCGTGCCCATCGCCCTTGTCGGTATTAAAGCCGGTGCCGCCACCACCAGAATATGCGCTTGAACTATGACATTTGAAGCACAGCGTGTTGGTACCACCCTCGCCGGATGTCTGATCCCATATGCCTTTAAGTAGGAAGTTGTTGGCGGAGCCATGCGGTCCCCAGGGCGCACCGTTGTCACCACCCGTCGGGATGGCCGTGGAGGCAGCGGTGTCTGAGCCATGGCAGTCAGAGCAATACATGGTTTGCACGCCGAGCCGACCCGCCCTACCACCCGTTCCAGTGTTGTTCCAGGGTGCAAGGAAAGCCCCGGCGCGGTTGAGGCGACCGGTGGGTGCCATCACGGGGTGCCAGGAACGGTGGTTGTTGGTGTTGGTGGCTGCCACCGCTGCAGAAGTGCCAGCGCCACCGTCGAATCCGAAACTTACCGTGCCGACTGGCACTGCATGGGTACTCGGTGCCTGGAACTCCTTGGCCTGGTTGGTGTAAGTGGTGTGAGTCCGTGCGTCACTGGTGCGTGTCACGCCCGTCAGCCCAGAGCCGCCAAGTGGTGGTCGTGATGCGCTGTTGGGATAGAGGTTGTCGTCGTTGTAACCGTAGTCAGAATGGCATTTGAGACAAATCTGGTATTCGCGAGAGACGTAACTGGCGCTTGCAAGCGTGCTGGTGTTGACGCCCGGGTCGCCCCGTTTGACGGCATAACCAGTGGGAAGGCTTTGAAACGATCTTGATCCGTAAGTGGGCTCTACGCCCCAACTGCCGCGCAGCACGCCAGAAATTGTGTTGGTGTGGATGTCAGTCGCGTCGTCTGTGTGTTTGTGTGTGCCAGAAGCCGACATGCCGGAATTGTTGTACGTCAAACCACCAATGTTTCCTGGTAGGCCGTCCTTGTATTTGATGACCCGGTGCGGGTTGTGGCAGTCACTGCATTCCGCGTGGCGGTTATTCAGGTTGCCAACGCCGAGCTTGGCTCGTGACTCAAGCAGGTCTTTGCCACAGTTGCCGGTACCGGTGTTGTTGTTGCAATTGGCATTGGTGCCGTCATTGAAAGTTCCACCAATTTCATGCACTTCGGTGCCTGCTGCCTGCGCCAAAGAGGTGATGGGCATGCGCTTGTTGCCAGCTGTTGTGAAGTCGGTCTTGATGTCGGGCACTGCCGTTGACGTATTGGCGGTGTAGTTGATAACCGATGTAGCCGCAGTGCTGTGGCATTGGTAACAGGTTTCTTCCATTGCGGCTCCGCCACCAGCCTTGGGTGTGGAGGTGTTGTCGGTGCCTTCACGCAACAAGCGCCGCGCACCTTGCACGGTGTGGGTGTCATGGCAATTCAGACATGCCACTTGCCACACCGGCGGGCCGTTGGCGCCGTTCAACGGAAATTCCCGGGTGGTGGCAGCAGCGCCTTTGTAGGTTTGTGTCGCGACGCTTTTGTTGGCATGGGCCGAGTAGGCCCACGACAAACCACCCTTGTCATGGCAAGCAAGGCAAATGGTGTCGTTGGTCTGGTTGAACGTGCCGCCTGCGGGCTGATCGACCTGGAAGCGGTTGACGCGCAAAAACTTGGCATTGCCATTGCCGGTGGTGGTGTCACGCAGGTGCGGGTCATGGCAGGTGGCGCACTGCATTTTGCCGGCTTCAAGCGGCATCACTGGCTTGGCTTTGCCAAGGGCACGGTTCATGACCACACCGCCGATGGTGTTTTCTGCGACGGGTGTGCGTAATTCCCCGTCACGACCAGCAAGGGTGCTGTCGTAAGTGAAAGAGATCGGGTGGTCGTTGCTGAGGTTGGTGCCCAAGTTGCGGGTGAACCCTGTGGTGGCACCCGTGGTTGGCATCTTGCCGGCATTGGTGCCGGTCATGGCAATGGTCACGTTCTGCGCACCGTTCAAGACATTGACTTTGTCAATGGCCATGGTGCCGTCATGGCAAGACAGGCAAAGCTTTGAACTTCCCCCAGGGCCCGCTGCCAGTTCGGCTGCGCTCGCCTCTATTGAAGTGGAGGTGTAGGTCGGTGTGTAGGTGGCCGTGGACAAGGCACGGTTCCACAGGGGAGCGGCGATTTCTGTGTTGGCACCGTGTGGTGTGTGGCAAAACACACACACTTGGGTTTCAGAGGTTGCCTTGACCGTGCGGTCTGCTGGGGCGTTCAAAGTCTGGCCGTTTCGCACATAGGTAGCAGGCGCAGACAAATTGTGTTTGGTGCCGCGCACATCAGAAATCTTGTTGGTGGCCGCAATTTGCGCGTGCGAAAAACTTGCGCAAAGCAGTAGCACTGCCGACAGCGACTTGATGAGAGTAGAACGCTTGTAAGTAAACATCACGTTCCTTCTATGTATTGAAATATTACAACGCGTCCATTAAACATGTCGGCCACATACACACGACCTTTAGAGTCGCTCCAAACGCCTGAGGGCAGATAGAACTGCCCAACTTCCTGGCCGGTCCCGCCAATGGGCATCAAAAACCGGCCCTGGCTGTCAAAAACCAATAGATTGTCGTACAGAGATTCAACCACGTAAATATTTCCGTTGGCGTCCACTGTGACACCTTTGGGCCGGTTGAGTTCCCCGTAATACAGTCCGCGCTTGCCCAGGCTGGCTTGAGGTTTGCCCTGGGCGTCAAAAATCTGGATGCGGGCGTTCATGGTGTCGGTGACATACAGTTTGTCGCCGCTAAAGGTCATGTGGGTGGGGAAATTCAGCTCGCCTTCGGCCTCACCCCGGCCACCCAACGTCTCCAGCCACTGGCCGGCGTCGTCAAACACCTTGATGTCGTGCGCGTGAGTGTCAGAGACATAAACTCGGCCACGTTTGGCGTCCCGGGCCAGACCGGTAGGGCGATTCAGCAGACCTTTGCCAAAGCTGCCAAGCGGTTTGCCGTCTTGATCAAGTCTGAACACTTCGCCCAGTTCAGCATCGGCCACCAGCACTTGCCCGTTGGCACCGAGAACGATGCCAATCGGTGTGACAAAGCGCCGCTTTTCAGTGGCTTGCTCCCACACCAGCAATTTGCCCACGGCCTGGTCAAACACAAACACGGCGTGGTTGCTGACATCAGTGACATAGACGCGGCCTTGTTCGTCGACAGTGCCGGTTTGTGGTCGCTGCAGGGTGACTTTGTTGTTGCCCTCTTCAAACAGGCCGACCAGCCAGTACAGAACCTTCATGCCTGCGTTGCGGGTGTTGGCTTCGTCAGAGACAAAGTTGTCTTCGCCCAGCAATTGCCCCACGTAACGGTAGCGCGGGGCGTCAGGTGCTTGCGGCCATGTCTTGAGTGGTGCGGCGTTGCGAAACTCAGGGTCCATGTGCATCGTGTACTTGACATCGGCACAGCCACCCAGGCAAAACACAGCCGCCAGCAGCAGCAGGAAAATGTGGGGGCGAATCACGTTACTCGTCATCATCGGGTGTCAATATGTGGGCAGGGGCGCGCAAGTGGAATGTCTGGATGCGTCCATTCAGGCTGTCGGCGATGTACAAGGTGTTTTGGTCTATGGACAAACTGGTGATGCGGTTGAATGAAGCAGGAATCGCGCCAGCACCACCCACGGTGGTGATTAGTTGTCCACGCTCAAACACTTTCAGGGTGTTGTCAAAATTGTCACTGACAAACACGCGGTTGTGGCGGTCCACAGCCACGGCATTAGGCATTTTGAGAACATCTTTACCCAGGCTGTAGCGCTCGGCGCCGTCAGCACTGACCACCACCACTTGCCGACTCAGGCGGTCCACCAGGTACAAGCCATCTGGCCCTTGCGCCATGGCGACGATGCTGCGGCCCATGTGGGAACGTTGTGCTGAAATCGCGCGCCCGAAACTGTTGAAACCCACCACGTGGTTGTAGACACTGTCGGCCACCCACAGGTTGGCACCGAGCTGGTCAATCACAACAGCGACCGGTCGGGCAATTTCCATGTCATTTGAAAATGTTTGCAACTGTCGCCCATCCACCGCCAAATGCAAGATTTTCCCGGCATTGAGATCAGCCACATACAGTGACAAGTCTGCGGCCACCGCCATGTCTGACACGGTGCTGCCGGCAAAACCTATCAGGGGCGTCAAGGTTTGTTGCGACAGGTCGTACCGGTAAATTTTCCGGTGCCCGCTGTCAGCCACATACACGTAGTTGCCGCGTGCCGCTACTGCAGTGGGCACCCGGAAAGTAATGAAGCCGGAACCCTGCGGCATGGAGGACAGGCCGGGCTTTGACAGGTTATTGGCTTTCGATGCCCAGGCCCCGGTCAATGTGATCCACGGGGTCATGATGGGCTTGCCTTGACTGGTTTGTGCCACTGCAGGCGCAGCCAGGGTGATGGCCACAAGGCAGGCGACACCGGCGCGCCAGAGTCGGCAGCCCATGTGAATAAGGGGTGTTGTACAGCGTGATTGCATGTGCGCTTGGTTGTGTTGATCCGGTTGACAAGCTACCAACGGCCGGGCCCAGCCGTGGAGTCGCCGCCGTTGATGCCGCTGGGCAAGCCGCGTTTGCCTGAATGGCACAGGTCACAGTTGGCTGGCCCCCAGGCAATGCGGTCGTTGTGGCACATGCCGCAGAATTTACCGTCAATGATGTCTGACATGCGCACGTCATTGCTGCCCGCGCGCATCTGGAAGCCAAGCTCGCTGTGGCAGACCTTGCAGCGAAACCGGATGCGGTGAAACCAGTGCGGAAAAATCACCGGGCGCACGCCTTCTTTTTCAGCGCGGCGGTTCAGCACCACATCGCCATATTCAGCGTGTGACGGCATGCACAGCATTGCAAGCCAGATGGCAAACAGACCGCAGATGACGCGCATGGCTGTCATTGCCTGACCACACTGTGGCAGCGCTTGCATTCAGTCAGGGGGAAGGCCACCGCGCCATGACACCGCCCGCAAAACTCGCCTTGCAAAATCTGAAACATGTTCAGACCGGGTGTCGTGCCCGTCTTTGATTTAAAAATGTGGTCGTGGCAGTTGGTGCAGTCAAGCCACTCGGTATGCTGGCGGTGCGGAAATTTCACCATGGGCATCTCGCCGGTACGGGGAAGAATGATGTCCAGGTCAAGCACCTGCACTTTGGTGCCGGGCAGAATGCTGGCGCGAGGATCGATCAGCCCCTGTTCCAGGGCCTTCACCCAATTTACCTGATTACCCACGGCGTCGGGGGGCAGTTTTGAAAGCGCTTCACCTGGCTCCTGGAGCAGCAAAATAGCGGGGTTGGTTGGGTCATGAAGCTGGTCTTTGGCAAGTGGCAGGTGTTTGACCTGCGCCCAGACCAAGCCTGCCGACATCAGTATGACAAGCAAGAACAACATGCTCTGCTTGAGGAGTTGACGACACCTGATGAGCGCCACGACCATCTTATGCCTAGCCCGGGATGTAGATGCCTGCGCCACGGATGGCACGCACCAACTCCTTGGTGGAGTCTTCCAGCAACTTGATACCCGCTTCAAAGTCTTTTTTGGCCGCCATGCCTTCGGCATTCAGACGGATGGCCGCCGCCAGGTCAAGGTTTTTTTGCACCATGGTCTCAAGGTTGGGGTTGGAGGCACGCTTTTCGTCCAGCAACACTGTGACCAGCATTTTGTGCGTGTCGTTGCGATCTATCTCGTAGGCGTATTCTTCTTCCTTGTTGGCAAATTCAAGTGAGCGCACCAGCGTGTCGCCTTGGCGCATGCCCTCAACGGCCATTCGGGTGGTGAGGTAAACCTGGTCCAGCACGGCGCGGCCTTCGTCAAGTTTGCCGGCCTTGGCAAGGTTACTGGCTTGTAGAATCTGGGCCTCAATTTTCTGAGTGGTTTCAGTGCCCTTGGCACCCTGCTTTTTCTCCAGGCTGATGCGCTTTTGCGCTGACAGCAGCGCTTTTACACTTTCCAGGCGGTTGTCAAAGTCGCGTTGTTTTTTCTCTCCGGTGATTTGCTCAGGGGCTGCCAGCCGGGCACCTTCAAACAGCATTTTTGCGGCCTGGTCCAACAGTCGTGAGGCCTCTAGCAAGTTGTTTGCCTGGAAAGCGCCATCGGCTTGCTTTTTGAGATCGCGCGCTTTGGTGCGGAATTCAATAGCCTGCGGGTTGCCACTGGCTTCAATTTGTTTGGCCGCTGAAGACTTTTCAAGCAGTGTGTCAACCGAGGCCAGGCGACGCTGCAATTGCGCTTGGTCTTCGGGAGGCCGTGCCGGGCGTGTCACCGACGAACTGTTCTCGGGAGAAGGCTCTGCAGCAATGATGCTGAGTGGCAGGCTACCTGCCAGACAAAGCACAGCCAGTGCGCTTGATTTTTGGATGAATTTCATAGAGATACCGCGTTGATTGACAACTGATTCGAATAGGAATGGCGCAGACGTTTTCACACGAATGCGCTTGCATTCAAGATGAGGTGTTACTGCGCCGGTGCGCTGACCGCCATGGTCTTGCTCTTGGAGTGGCAGCGACGGCAGTCAGAAATGGGGAAAGCCACCTTACCGTGGCAGACACCACATTTTTGCCCCAACAAAATAGCCGCCATGCTGATCTGGTTAGCCCCTTTTTGCGGGATGAAGATGGCCGGGTGGCAGTTGGAGCAGTCCAGCCATTCGGTGTGTTGCTTGTGTGGATACACCACGTCGGGCATGGAGCCTTTGACTTCCCGCACAATGTTCAGGTCCATCACCATGGCCTGGACGGTGGGGTCGTTGCGGTCAAAACGCGGATTGATGGCCTTGTTGTTGAGGGCTGCCACCCAATCGATGCGGTTGCCATAGTTGCTTTTGGGCAAGGTGTCGAACGCCGCCAGCGGCGGTTGCAAAGAAAGCGTGCCTTCATTGGCAGGGTCATGAATGCCGTCTTCAGCCGGGGGGAGGTTGCGTTTGGCGGCAGGGCGCATCAATCGGTTGAAGGTGTTCACGCTACCGCCAGGTGCAGCTGCCACGGGTGTTGCGGCAGTGACTGGCGGCTTTGTGGCTGCAGGTGTTGTCGCCACTGGGGCTGGTGCGACTGGTGCTGCTGCTACAGGTGCTGGGGCTGCTGGTTTGGCCGCGACTGGTGGAGTCGCTGGTGTGGCGGCCGCAGCTGGCTTGGCTGCTCCCGAACTCTGCGCGATCATGAAGCCAACGATGGCTTTAATGTCAGCATCTGTCAGCTTGGGGTTGCCACCACGGGGAGGCATGACACCCTTGCCTTTGGTGGCATTCGTGACCAGTGTCTGGGCGCCGGTCTTGATGCGTGGCGCCCAGGCGGCAGCGTCGCCAAGTATCGGGGCACCGGCTGCACCGGTGCCATGGCAGGCAAAACAGTTGGCTGCATACAGCGCCTTGCCGTCTTCGGCTGCCCCTGCGGCAGCGGTCAGGGCAAGGGCAGAGACAAAGAGAGCTGCGCGCAGCATGAGTGTGTTTTTCATGGTGGCTCCTATTATTTTGTCTTGGGTGCAACGAGCGCATTGATGGTGCTCTCATGCACTTGGGTGGGTGTGCCGGGTTTACCTGAGTGACAAAGGTCACAGTTTTCTACCGACCAGGCGATGTTGCCGTTGTGGCAGGCGCCACAGTACTGGCCATCAATGATCTTGACCATGTTGATTTCATTGCCGCCAGCCTTGAATTTGAAGCCAAGGTCAGCGTGGCACACCTTGCAGGCAAAGCGTATTCGATGGAACCAGTGGGGAAAGATGGCTGGACGCATGCCAGCCGCGTCTGAGTAGTTGTTGATGACGATGTCGCCGTATTCGGCGTGTGCCAGTTGTGTCTGCGTCAGCCCTGTGACCAGTACCGCCAGGACAAGCAGCGCACGCCGTAGCGTCACCAAAAAAGTTGTAAACAAACGCATCTCCAACCTACCTTTCTAAGAAAAACAAAAATACCAAAATCAATAAAACGGGACTTTAAAAGGCCCCAAAATTACGTTGCAGCGTGAAGGCAATCGACTTGTTAACCTTCTTGACTTTGTCGATACTCTCAGCTTTTGTCACTGGGTCAACAGTGATCTTTGGCGTGCTTGTGCTGGCTATCAACAAATTCAACCGCAACTGAGTGCGCCCAATAAAGTAGCTGAACTGATTTTCCCATGCGGCTGTTTCCTGATCCTGTGAATCACCAAACAAAGGCAGCACAAATTCACCGTTTAACCGAATATCTGAATTGAAACGCAGTCGACGAATTCCGAACATGCGTTGATTCTGATAACTGATTGAACCACTTGATGTAGTGATAAACCCTTTGTCTGGTTCCGGGATTTGAGACCCCGGAAGACTCGAAGTTCCCGCATTGAGGCCATTACTTTGGCGCACAGCCTGAACGGTGAGGTTGCCAGACCATGAGCTGTAATTGCTGGTGGGCAAATTGCTGGACGCCTGAAAATTGATCAACTGAAAGAAATCACGGTCACCATCCAGCGCTCTGGAGTCACTCATGCTCAAGCGCAGCAATGACGAGCTGGATTCTTGAGATGTGTTCCAAGTGATTGACGCGCCGTGACTGACGCGCTTGGTGGACGCACCGTCGGCACGGCGGCCGGCACTGGCTGACAAACCCTGGTTGACATCCATTGAAATGGTGGAGCCGCCTTCGAGATTGATGCTTCGATTCAGGCTGTGAGTGAATTGCAGGTTCAACTGCCTCTGGCTTTCTTCCCCACCCGTCTCGTTGCTGACATTGGCCGATGTGCCCCAGTTATAGCGAAAGTTGCCTAGTTGTATGCTTTCGGGTTGATAGGTGACGCCTGCGGACTGGTTGGTGGTGGTACTCTTTTGGCCATTGGCGTCCGTGACGTTCACATTGCCGTTGGCATTCAGGCGTGTGAACTGGTTCAGCTCATAGGAAATACCAACGTTGCCATTGAGGTTCTGGTTGCGGGCTTGAAAGCCGTCATCGCCATTGCCTCGTCCAGAGCCGTCCACCGCCAGTGAAAACACACGCACGCCACCGTTCACTGTGAATGGCCGGTCATCTGGTTGCCAAAACGCTGTGCTGTTGAGTTGCAGTACACGTGTGGTGGTGTCACCCTGCAGAAGTCGGTAGGTGCCATTGCTGATGTTGGCCTGGCTTTCCACCGACAGATCGTCGTTTGGTCGGTAACTGTCTTGGGCCAAAAGGTTAGTCTGTGTGATGTTTTCACTGCTCACACTGCGGCTGTTGCTGGTTCGGTCAAAATGAAATGTCAGGTTGTGTTTTTCCAACCGTTGCGACATTTTCAGTTGCAGACTGTCTTGCTGGTCGCGGCCACTTTCGGCGCTGGTTTGTGACGTCCTGTCCCATGACAAGGTGGCATCTCCTTGTGGCCTTGCGTAGGTTTGAAGAAAGCCGAAACGCTGCCCTGCATACGAATTGGCAATGGCCAAGTCAGATGACACGCGGGAATCGCTTTGCTGAAAATAGGCCTCAAAAGGGAATTGACTGCGTGGCAACACAGACAGCCGTGCGCCTCCAGTCACGAGGATATTGCGGCTGCTGTTGTTGCCGCTAATTTGGTTGTCAATGCTGTTGCTGGCAGCGTTGGCGCTGTCAGTGCTGGATGTGAATGCCACATCACCCTCGATATTGGCAAACCAGGGTTGCCAAATGTAGGTGCGGGTGCGCGCTCGCAGTGTGGCGGTCAAACCGGTCTGGCTGCGTTGCTGGTCGCCAGTGTCTTCACGCCGCAGACTGTACTGCAGGGTACCGCCGATTTGTATTGGCGGCAGTGACCAGGACAGTCCGGTGCCTTCATTGGCTTCCTTGGCATCTGAACCAGCAGCAGGTGACGGGTCTTTTTGCTGGGTTATCACGGCCGGTGGCGGCAGCGCGGCATGTGATGTGCCGTGACTCGCCAATGCCAACAGTGCCAGAAGCAATGTTGGCTTGCCACCTAATGCTTGAGCGATCTGGTCTGCCACGGCGTGCCCATTGAATCCTCAGTTGATGACGCTGTGCGTCAACAAGTCACAGTTTGACCGACTACTTTGCCAAAGGCAAGTAGCGCGACTCGTCGATCTGTATGGATGTTTTGGTTTTTAGATTGGCAATGAAGGCAGCCCAAGCCAAATTGCCTTGTTCACGTTGAGCCAACTCGCGAGCACGCACCTTGACTGTGTTGTAGTCATGTTTTTTGGCTTCTTTTCGGTCAGTGAGTCGAAAAACAGTGAACCCTTCCAGCAAACGAATACCGTTGCTGACCTCGCCCGCCTTCAACTTGGCCAATGCATCCTGGGTGCCCGCCGGTAACATGCCGCTGTGCAGGTAGCCCATGTCGCCACCTTGTTTGGCCGTATCGTCGGCCGAGTATTGGCGCGCCAACGCGGCAAAGTCTTCACCCGTTCGCAGACGCTTTGCAAGCGCGTCGGCTGTTTCGCCGGCCTTTGCCCAGGCGGCGCTGGGCGAAGACGGGTCGACCTTAATCAGAATCACCGAGAGGCGCAGTTGCTCTGGCTCGGTGAACTTGTCCGGGTTGGCTGAAAAATAGGCTTTTGCCTGATCCTCGCTGACTTTGGCCTCTGAACGCACCGATTTTTCTATCTGGGCAAGCATGTCGTCTTGCTCAAGGCGCGCGACCAAGGGTGGCAGCATTTTGTCTTTGTTCTTTTTCCACTGGTCACTGCCAGCGTAGCGCTTTTCATAAGCTTGGATTTGTTGGTCGATCTCGGCGGCGTTGGGCTTGAGGCCCTTGCGCTTGATTTCATTGACCAGAAGAATTCGCGTCACCATTTGGTCGGCCACTTCGCGTTGCAAGGAAGCCAACTCGGATTCGGGTGGTTTGCCGTGATAGAACTTGGCCCGTGCTGCATTGTTGTAGGCGGTGGCATAGTCATCTTGCGTGATCACCTGGTTGCCAACTTTTGCAAAGACTGCGGTTTGTTTGGCAGTGCTCGATGCGGGGGCGCCAGGCGCACCCTGCGCAAGCGCCACATGGGCGAATGCTGTTGAAACTGCAAAGGCCAAGACTTTGGACAAATAGTGTTGCAAGCGTGTCATGAATTGAAATTCTATCTGGAGTTGTTTGAGACGTCATTAAACAAGAAGGGTAGACAGGACAACCTGTCTACCCTTCATTACCTGACTAAAAAATCAGTTTACTTGATGTGGCAAGCCAGACACACCGCACTGTTCGTATTCGCTACACGCAAGAATGTGGCGGTTTCGGTATGTGGGTCATGGCAGCTGGCGCATTCCACATAGGGTTGCGACACAGTTGATGCGATGGCACTGCCAGCACCACTGCCGCCAACGTAAGCAGCCTCAGTGCGGGTGTAGAGTTGCATGTCAGACTTCTGACGTCCTACGCCACTACCAGCAGCTTCAACCCACCAGACAGTTTGACCATTCAATGCAGTTGACTTCGCAGGTTGGAAGTCTGCATCCTTGAAGCCAGTGTAATCAGTGCCTGCTGCAGGCAAGGATGCTGCAGTAGGACCCCCTGCGTACTGGATGCCTACTGGGTGGTCATTTTTCAGATCAGTGCCAATGTTGGTGATCAGGCCAGCGCCGATCTTGCCACCAGACTGGTTAGCACCAGCCCAAGTGCCGGCTTGAAAAGCCGCACTGCCTGCTAGGCCAGAACCGGGTGCATTGATCATGGTGCTCATGGCTTGGGTGCCGTCATGGCATGATAGACATGCCAAAGAAACAGAACCCACTGGGGCTGTGGCCCCATTCAGACTGGACGTTCCCAAGCTGTTGTAGGTCGTGAAAGAAGCGGCGGCCGGCATGGTGCGGTTCCAAAGGGGAACGGACGCGCTGGTGTCAGCACCGTGAGGTGTGTGACAGAACACGCAGATCTCTTCGGTACCGCTGAACTTGTTCGTCCCTGTGCCCAAGCTTCCCAAGTTATGTTTTGTATTGGCAATACCGGCCAAAGCCTGCGTGCTGCCCAAAACACCAAGAGCTAAAAGCACCACAGCCGCACTGCCGGTTACTTTTTTCATACTGCCTTTAAATAAGGACTTTTTTGTCATCTCATCACCTGCCTTTCTGTAAGTCTGAAATTTTAAAACAAAGTAGTTGAAAACTGCGCCCTCAACCCGTTGTTGTTTTATGTAAGCAAATTGTGAGCCAGGTCCCTAATGGTCGTCAGACCCAACTCAAAGGCCCGTCTTGATGCCGTTTGTAAGTTTTGGCCTGGGTGGTTTCCTGAAAATTAGAAAATGGTCTCATATAAAAGAATGAAAGGTGTTGAGACTACTTTTTCGCGCCTGACGCCTGCCTAAAGGTGAATCCGTCGCCAGCAGCCAATTTGGCGGGGCGGTACACGTCTACTTTTCTGAAGTATTGGTCGACCATGTACACACGGCCGTCACCATCCACCGCGATGCCTGAGGGCAGCAAATATTTGGCCATACCATCCTGGGTGTCGCGCGACCCGACTGCAAGCAGAATTTGCCCCTCTGTATTGAATATCTGAAAGTTGCCAAAGGCAGCATCAACGATGTAGATGTTGCCCTCCGCATCGGTGGCAGCTTCTTTGGGTCTGGAAAACTGGCCGCTGCGCCTGCCAATGGCACCAAATGTTTTAGCGAAAGTGCCGTCCGGCCTGAACACCTGCACCCGGAAGTTGCCACCGTCCACCACATACAGCAAGCCGTCTTTGCCAATGGTCACATCGCGTGGCAAGTTCAACTCACCCGGCCCAGTGCCACGGGTGCCAAAGTCGAGCAAATGTTCGCCAGTCTGCGCGTTGAATACGCGGACCCGGTGCTCTTGTGTATTGACGCCACCGGTGTCAACCACATAGATGCGGCTGCCTTCTGCGTCTACCGCAATACCGGAGGGCCGAATGAACCAATTGCCGCCATCGCCCAAGGTGCGCAGGTGCGTGCCGTTGAAATCATAAACCTGAACCACCTTTGCGGTGGCATCCACCACGTACACGTTACCTTTGTCGTCTACGTCCACGCCAATTGGGGCAATGAGCTTGCCGGCACCGTCTTCGCCAATGTAGAAAAAGCGTTCGTTGGGAATGTCAAACACGGCCACCGCCCGCAGCGCGCCGTCACTGACAAATACACGGCCGTGATAGACAGCCACCCCATAGGGTTTGCCGAGTCCTTCGCCAGTGATACCGGATTCGCCTGTCAGCATTTGCCGCAGCCCTGCATTTTTGTCCTGTTTGACCACGTCCGCACTGCTGTAAAGCGTGCGTTCGTAATAGAAGCGCGGCTCGTCAGGCGGTGACGGGAACACCGGTACGGGCACCTCGACCCGCGCAACTGGAGGCGCAGCGCAAGCGACAAGCAATACGACACTCAGTAATTGAATACTGCCCAGCAGTGCTCGATTGAAAAATTGTTTGTTCATTTGTATGTTTGCATCCTTTTGATTCATTGACTTGGGAGTGGGACTGACAAAAAGGTGGCAAGTCAATGGAACAATGTATCACCGTCGTCATCAGAGTATACGGATCAAGATCATAAAACCAGTTTGCGCCGAGCTGGCAGGTTTGAATGCAAAGCAGGGAGGGCTGACAGTAAAATTTCGATTCTCTCCAAGATGTGTATCGTCACATCTCGCACTTTTCATTAATTAGGCATCAAACACCATGACCAAAACGAGATTGAATTCATTAGTACGCAGACTGGGGGCTCTGATGGATCGTCGTCTGTCGGCCTTGTTGATCCTATGGGTGATCGGCAGTTTTTCAGTGGCGTTTGCGGCTGCGCCAAACAAGGCTGGCGCGACCAGTGCAGTCATCAAGCCGGCCGTGTTGTACCACAACTATTGTTCGGTGTGTCATGGTGACAAGGGGGATGGCAAGAGTCGTGCGCAAAACAGCTTGAATCCCCCTCCGCGCGATTTCACAACGCCAGGTGCTGCCCAGATTCCTCGCGTTAACATGATTGCCGTGGTGCAAAACGGGCGCCCCGGTACCGCCATGACTGGGTGGAAGTCACAGCTCAATCAGGCTGAGATTGAAGCCGTGGTTGACTACGTCCGTGACAACTTCATGATGGCCTCCTCGCTGGCTGACAGCAGTCGCGGTCGTGCGGTGTACAGTAAAAATTGTGCGGTGTGCCATGGTGAAAAGGGTGACGGCAAGAGCCGAGCCCAAGGCAGTTTGATCCCACCGCCGCGTGATTTCACATCCGCTGCGTCACGCGTTGAGTTGTCCGCCCAACGCATGATCACTTCGGTGACTTATGGGCGCACTGACACCGCGATGGCTGGATTCAAAACACAACTCAGCAAGGAAGATATCAGCGCGGTGGTGGATTACATCCAGGCAGGTTTTATGGGTGGGGTCAACACAGAGGGTATCTCTGGCATCAAAAATAGCCGTCGTGAGGCACCTGGCGGCGCCAACGCGCCGCCAGCGCTGGCTGCTGCGGTGCCTGCGCCAAAACCGGTTCAAGAGGCCACTGTGGTCGATATGAAGCTGCCCATGCCCAGCGGACTTAAGGGTGACGTGAAGAGTGGTGAGGTGTTTTATTATGGAAACTGCGCGACCTGCCACGGGGTAACCGGCGACGGGCGCGGTCCTCGGGCCTATTTCATCAACCCGAAACCGCGCAATTTCTTGCACCCTGCATCACTCCAGTCGTTTAACCGTGTCGCGTTGTTTACAACGATTTCCCATGGCAAGCTGGGTACCGAAATGCCTGCCTGGAACAAGGTATTGAGTCCGCAGGAAATTGCCAATGTGGCGGAATTTGTGTTCCAGAAATTTATTCAGCCAGGTTCCGAGGCGGGCAAGACTGCCAAAGCCAGCAAGTGATGCGGGTCGAGCTTGGTTTGTTGCTGGTGGTCTCGTTGACTGCCTGCTCTGATTCAACGCCGCCCGCTGTGGTTAAGAGCCCGCCGCAGGTTAGCCGTGCGGCTTCGGTGGCGCCGACGCACGAGCTGGGTCGCAGTGTCTACAACTTTCGTTGCTATTTTTGCCATGGTTATTCGGGTGATGCGAAAACCCTGGCAACTTCTTACCTGAGCCCGCAGCCGCGTAACTTTGCGGCCACTGAGCCGGAGCAATTGAGTCGTGAAAGGATGCTGGCGGTCATCAAGGATGGTAGTCCTGGCACCGCCATGCGCGGGTTCGAGGGAATTTTGAACCAAGCCGAGATGGCTGCTGTGGCGGACTTTGTTCGCCAGGAATTCATGGTTTCTAAGTCACCCAACACGCATTACCACACGCTCGCGAACGGTTGGCCGGATCATCAGCGTTACCGCATCGCGTTCCCGTTTGCCACGGGCGCCATCGCCCTGGACACCCGGCCCGAGCAACTGACACCGGAACAGCTGGAGGGCCGTCGCCTTTACATGGCGAGTTGCGTGAGTTGTCATGACCGCTCGAACACCAATGAAGGTGGGGCAGCTTGGGAATCACGTCCCCTGTCATATCCAAGAAATGGATTTGTACCGGGAGTCGGGCAACCTGTGGACACGGTGTCGGGCGCCTCCCCGTACCAATTGCACGACAAGAAGCCCGAGTTGGCCAATCTGTCACCACAGCAGTTGCATGGAGAGACGCTGTATCAGGAAAACTGTGCGTTTTGCCATGCGGCAGATGGCACGGGACGCAACTGGATCGGGAGTTTTCTTGAGCCGCACCCGCGTGACTTGACTTCTCCCGCATTCATGACCAGCATGACCCCCGCTCGTCTGGCAGGCGTGATTCGCAATGGCTTGCCTGACACCTCCATGCCAGCCTGGAAATCAGTGTTGACTGAGGCGGAGATTCAGGCAGTCATTGCCTACATTGGTCGGGCTTTTCATCCGCTGACGGCTGACGTGCCGCCCGTGTTGACTGCCAAGGGCACGCAGCCAAAGTAATCAAATCTGGCTTGTGTGAAGCCATTGGCCCCGTCAGACGATGTTCATTCACAGTCATTTTTTTGAGGCGATGGCCAGCCGCTGTGAGATTCGTTTGGCCACTGGCGACGAGTTTGCGGCGCGGGCATTGGCACAATGTGCAGCCGATGAAGTCAGGCGCATTGAGGCCAAGTACTCGCGTTATGAGGCCGGCAGTGTGGTGTCACGCATCAATGCAGTGGCGGGACATGACTGGGTGACCTGCGACGATGAAACACTGGCGCTGCTTGATTTTGTCGACACCTTGTTTGACACCAGTGACGGATTGTTTGACATCACCTCAGGGGTGTTTCGCCGTGCCTGGAACTTCAGGCAAGGTCTGTTGCCATCACAAGAGACCTTGCAGGGGCTGTGCCAGCTGGTTGACTGGCGCAGCGTGCAGCGTCAGGGACAGTGTGTTCGCTTACCCAGGGTGGGCATGGAACTTGACTTTGGTGGTTTTGGCAAAGAATATGCTGCGGACTGTGCGGCCAAGGTCTTGCTGGGGCGGAGCGTCAGGTATGGCTATGTGAATCTGGCTGGTGACATTCGCGTGTTGGGCCCGCAACCCAAGGGACAGCCCTGGGCCATCGGCATTCAGGACCCACGCGACAGCAAAAGCCTGATAGCCAGCATCGCGGTGAGCAGTGGCGCGATTGCTACAAGCGGTGACTATGAGCGTTATTTTGAGTGGGACGGGCGCCGTTATTGCCACATCCTTCACCCGCGCAGCGGTTGGCCGGTGAGTTATTGGCGCAGTGTCAGCGTGCAGGCTGCGTCAGCCCTGCAGGCAGGCAGCCTGGCCACGGTGGCCATGCTCAAAGAGGCGCAGGCGCTGGCATTTTTGGCGCAGCAAAATGTGAGTTATCTGGCGGTTGATCAGCAGGGGTGTCTGCATCACAAAGAAGCAACAGATGGCCCGTAAGGCGGACTTTAGACCGCCATGGTTAGTTTGCGTTAAAAAGGCGCGTCTGACGGGTTTGGGGTTGCCGCAACCGGCGGGTCTTCAGACGTCACGTTGTCAGTTTCAACCGAACGCGCCAATTCAGCCACTGCGGCGCGTACCGAAGCCTTGTCGCCGGCGCCGGCAAACTTGCTGTATTTGCCCAGCAGCGTCACCATCTGGCCGTAAATGCGCGGGTTGGCGGCCATGCATTCTTTTTGTTCCAAAAAGTTGGAGTCGCCAGAGAAATTACCCACCAAGCCACCGGCTTCGGTGATCAGCAGAGAGCCTGCGGCCACGTCCCAGGGCTGCAGGCCGGTCTCGAAAAAGCCATCGGTAAAACCAGCGGCCACATAGGCCAGGTCCAGCGCAGCAGCCCCGGGGCGGCGCAAGCCGGCGGTGCGCGGCATCATGTCGCCCATGATGCGCAGGTAAGTGTGGATGTCGTCGTCATGGCGATAGGGGAAACCGGTGGAAATCAGGCATTCTTGTAGCCGGATGCGTTTGGCCACACGCAGGCGACGGTTGTTCAGGTAGGCGCCGCGGCCCTTGGTGGCAGTGAACAAGTCGTTGCGGCTGGGGTCGTAAATGACGGCTTGCTCTACCTTGCCTTTGACGGCGAGTGCAATGCTCACGCAGTACACCGGCAGGCCGTGGATGAAATTGGTGGTGCCGTCCAGCGGGTCGATGATCCAGACAATCTCGGAGTCTTGTGCGCCATGTGTGCGGCCTGATTCTTCGGCCCAGATGGCATGGCCTGGGTAGGCGCCGAGGAGGGTTTCTATGATAATTTCTTCAGAGGCCTGGTCAACTTCGGTGACAAAGTCGTTGACCTGCTTTTGCGACACACGGACCGATTCCACGTCAAGGGCGGCGCGGTTGATGATGGCGCCGGCCGCGCGGGCGGCCTTCACGGCCACATTGACCATGGGGTGCAAGTTTGAAGGGTTCATAGATTTTGTAATGGAGGAGCGGGCGGGCTGACCGACGATGCGGGCAGCGACAATAGCCGCATTTTAACGGTGTGACCATGCAGACCCGATTTATCCTGATCAACACCAGCCACGCCGGCAATGTGGGGGCTGCGGCACGCGCCATGAAAACCATGGGTTTTGATGACCTGGTGCTGGTGGCTCCGCGCTGGGCCAATGTGCTGAACCGCGAAGAAACCATCCAGCGTGCCAGCGGTGCCCTGGATGTGCTTAAAAACGCCCGCATTGTGGATACGCTGGATGACGCGCTGGAGGGCATGACACACCTGTGTGCCACCGCCATGACCCCGCGCGACTTTGGCCCACCCACCACCACGCCACGCAAGCATTTCGAAGCACTACTTAAAACAGAGCTATCTACGCAATCAGGACAAGGGCTAGAGGCTGAAAATGCTAAAAATTCTGGGATGGCGTTTTTGTTTGGCTCTGAGCGGTATGGCATGCGCAACGAAGACGTGTACCGCTGCCATGTGTGTCTGAGCATTCCCAGCAACCCACAGTTTGGCTCGCTCAATCTGGGTGCGGCGTTGCAAGTGATTGCCTACGACTGGCGTGAAGCCCTGGCAGCTTTCCCGGTCGAGTCCGCCACCCAGGCGCCGGTGCTGGCGGATGCCGCGCAGGTGGCGGGCATGCTGGGGCACATGGAACAGGCACTCATCCAGATCGGTTTTCTGGACCCTGCGGCGCCCAAGAAACTCATGCCGCGTCTGAACCAGTTGTTCAACCGGGCGCAAATCACCCAAGAAGAAATTCAGCTGCTGCGTGGCATTGCCAAAATGATGATCAAACCACAGCCCTTCCCGGTCACAGGGCCAGGTCTCAAAGATTAGACTTCAAACATGTTTTCAAGAATTAAATCCGACGTTCAATGCATCCTGGAGCGCGACCCTGCAGCACGCAGCACCTGGGAAGTGTTGACCTGTTACCCCGGCCTGCATGCGGTCATTTTGCACCGCCTCGCGCACTACTTTTGGACGCATGACTTCAAATGGCTTGGGCGCTACACCTCACACATTGCCCGTTTTTTGACTGGCATTGAAATCCACCCCGGTGCAAAAATTGGTGAGCGGGTGTTTTTTGACCATGCCATGGGTGTGGTGGTGGGTGAAACCGCCGAGGTTGGTGACGACTGCACCATTTACCAGGGCGTGACACTGGGCGGCACCTCGCTTTACAAGGGCACCAAGCGCCACCCTACGCTGGGCCGTGGCGTGGTGGTGGGCGCTGGCGCACAGGTGCTCGGGGGCTTTGCCGTGGGCGACGGCGCCAAGGTGGGGTCGAATGCGGTGGTGACCAAGCCGGTGCCCGCGGGTGCCACGGCGGTGGGCAACCCGGCGCGCATCATTCAGGCCGATCAAGACGTCAAACGCGAAGAGGTGGCCGCCAAAATGGGGTTTTCAGCCTATGGCATCACACAAAGTGACGACCCGCTGAGCCAGGCCATGCGCGGCCTGATTGACAGTGCGGCCGGGCAAGAGCACCAGATTGCCATGATCTGGAAAGCCATTGATCAACTGAACTGCCCGCGCCAAGTGGTGTCCATCGTGCCGGTGGATGCCGCCCGCCAAGAGCATTTTGAGGCTGAAAAGCTAAACCAGTTGGTAGGCAGGTAACTGATGACGTTTGATTCCTTCAAGCGGCGCCTGCTCGCGCGCTTTGACCTGCGCCATGACCAGGCCGACAACGCAGAAATAGATAACACCTTTCGCAGTGGCGTGGAGTTTCGTGGCACCAATTTGTGGGTGCTGATTTTTGCGATTTTTATTGCGTCGATTGGCCTGAATGTCAATTCCACTGCGGTAGTTATAGGTGCCATGCTGATCTCACCCTTGATGGGGCCCATCATGGCGCTGGGTTATGGTGCTGGCATCAACGATTCGGGGTTGATGCGCTCGTCGTTGTTCAACCTGGGGCTGGCTGCGCTGATCAGCCTGCTGGCATCCACCGCCTACTTTATGGTCACGCCGCTGACACAGGCGCATTCAGAGTTGCTGGCGCGCACCACGCCGTCGATCTGGGACGTGTTGATTGCCTTGTTTGGTGGCCTGGCGGGTGTGATTGGCACCACCCGGCGGGTGAAGTCCAACCTGATTCCCGGCGTGGCGATTGCCACCGCCCTGATGCCGCCGCTGTGCACGGCGGGCTACGGCCTGGCCATTGGCAACATGGAGTATTTTTTTGGGGCGTTCTATCTGTTTGCCATCAACTGCGTGTTCATTGCCATCGCCACGTTGGCCATGGTGCGAGTGATGCGCCTGCCCAGTCTGACCATTCTGCAAGACCGCGCACTTGTCAAGCACCGTACCGTGGTCGGTTTGGTGGTGCTATTTACGCTGGTGCCCAGCGTGTTTTTGGCCATCAACCTGGTGCATCGGGAATGGTTTGACTCGAATGCGGCGCGCTTTGTGCAGCAAGTATTGAGCAGTCGGCCCAATTTGTTGGTGGTGTCGCAGCAGCCAGACTTCAAAGCCGGGCAGTTAAGGGTGAATCTGGTGGGTGATCGTTTGTCAGACACAGACGTCAAAGCGCTTGAGCAACGCTTGCCGGAATTTGGGCTGCAGGCGGTTAAGCTGACCCTGGTGCAGTCGGGCCAGGCCATGCCGGACATGAACCTGGTCAAAAAAGACCTGTTGAACGAGTTCGTGCAGAACAACCGCATAGACATTACTGAGCGTGAGGCGCGCATCCTGGCGCTGCAAGAGCAGGTGCAGGTTTTGCAAAAGGTTGCCTCGTCGCAGCTGCCTTTGCAAGCCATTTACCGCGAAGTGCAAGCGCAATTTCCTGATGCCGTGCAACTCAGCGTGAGTTCAGGTTTGCGTTCATACACTGCCAAGGCAGGCACACCAATGGATTCAACGGTGGAACGCCCCTTGTTGTTGGTGCAACTGAAATTGCGCAACGAGTTGAGTGCCGATGCTCAAGAGCGCCTGCGCCTTGGGTTGCACACACGCGCCGGACTGACTGACTTGCAAGACGTGCAACTTGAGGTGTCTGTGGTTGCACCCGCAAGACCCGGGGCAGCGGCAAAGAAGAAGCGTTGAGCGTATTAAAAATGCTAGTGACTGGCCCAATATATATAAGGGCTAGAGGCTAATTTCTCTTAAGAAAATGCGCGTAGCGCTGTTTTCAGTCAGTGACCACCTATTCACAGCAAATCTTGTAATTTTTTCCCAAGCGAACCCAGGCTGACAAAGGTCAACTCATACATGGCGGTCAGGCCGCTGGCTTGCTCGTCGGTCAGGTCGGTGGCGCAAATGATGAATCGGTGCCGGTCAAGTCCCAGGCGTTTCCTGAGCCGCAAATATTTGTCGATGTCGCGGCGGTACTCCCCGGACTTGCATTCGATGCATACTGGTTCCTGCCCATGCGCCAAAACCATCACGTCCAGCTCATGCAGGTCTTCGTTGGGGAACGCCACTTTGACACCGCGGGCACACGAGAAGGCCAGATTTTTTCCCTTGAGCTGTTGAATGGATTCAATGAAAGCAAACCATTCCAGCCAGCCACCTTCAAAAAACTGCCGTACCGCCGGTGCCGTCTGTAGCGTCAGCCTGATGATTTTTTCGGGCTTCTGGTAGTGGTAACGTGAAAAAAACGTGTGACTGTAGAGTTGACGGCACAGGGCGTTCAGGGCTTGGCCGTCTTTTTGGCTCAAGCCGCCAACTTCGATGTTGACCCCGCTGTGGCTGTTTCGGTACGCATAACGAATACGTTCCACCAACTCGCCAAACAAGTCATAACGATCACCAATCAGCCGGGCCGCGTCGTCAAAAAATCCACTGGTGTCGACGGCTGAATGGTCAAAACTGGCTTCGATGTGACGCGCAACAAACCATGCGTTCAGCGGTTCATGTTGCTGCGCGTTGGCAAGCACCGCGGTGTTGTGCACATCAATTCCCGTCAGTGAGTGATTTTTCTGCGTTGGAGACTGGTTGGCGCTGGTGTCTGGCGCAGGGTTGTTTGCCCCGGTGTCGGGTTGCTTCAGCGCCTCAATTTCCCTGAGGGCAGCGATGTATCGCTCGGCAAGTTTTTCAACGTAGTAGACCGTGTTGAACACAGTGCTTGGTGTGTTGCAGCGTTCACAGTTTGCTTTGCTGCCCGTGGGCGTGCTGGTGCTGTCAGACACAAAACCACAGCTGTTGCATCGGTAAATCGGCATGGGGTGTTCAGTAAACGGGCGTGGGGATAAAAAACTGTATGAATGCTACATTAATAGTAGCTACATACGCATGTTATATAAGGGCTAGAAGCCAATTTTCTTTATAAAAACGTACGCACCGCAGTTTTCGGCCGGAATGCCTTGCAGACCGCCTCATCCGCTTCCAGATACGGCCCACCAATCAGGTCGATGCAGTAGGGCACGGCCGCAAAAATGCCGGGCACCACGGATTTGCCTTCGGCATCACGCAGGCCTTCCAGCGTTTCTGAAATTGACTTGGGCTGACCCGGCAGGTTGATGATGAGTGACTGCGCACGAATCACCGCCACTTGGCGCGACAAAATCGCGGTGGGCACAAAGTTCAGGCTGATCTGGCGCATTTGCTCGCCAAAACCTGGCATTTCCTTGTGCGCCACCGCCAGCGTGGCCTCAGGCGTGACATCGCGCAGGGCCGGGCCGGTGCCACCGGTGGTGAGCACCAGGGCACAACCGGCATCGACCAATTCAACGAGGGCCGCTTGAATAGCCGCCTGCTCATCCGGAATCAAACGTGGTTCAAACTGCAGCGGGTTCTTGAGCGCACGGGTCAGCCACTCTTGCAGGGCGGGCAAGCCTTTGTCGACATAAACGCCGCTGCTGGCGCGGTCACTCACCGACACAATGCCGATCTTGACCGGGGGGTAGGGGTTCAACGCGGCTGAGTTCATGAGGCTTCGCTGGCCGGGTTGAAGACCGGCGGCTCAGGCGCACGCGCAGGGATGGCGTTGAGTTGCTCGCGCACCAACTGGAAAATGTCGCGGTAGGCGCGGCCGTGGCGCATCGCCGCACCAGGTTTCTCCGGCTTGGCATCCTTGCGTGCCTGACGAATCAGGGCGCGAAGTTGCTGCGTGTCGCAACCGGGGTACAGGTTGATCCACTGCGCGGCGGCATCTTCGTCGGCAATCAGGCGGTCACGCCAGACTTCGGCTTGGTGCAGTGCCAGGTTCTCTGAAGCTGAACCGTTGGCTTGTTCATCCAGCGATTTTTTGACCGCTGCCAGCACCTCGGGTTCGAGTTTGCGCATCAGTTTGCCGATGAACTGCATCAGGCGGCGTTTGCCCTCGAAGTTGGTGATGCGTTTGGCCTCGGCAATTGTGTCCTTGAATTTCTCGGAAAGGTCCAGGCGCGCCAGCAGGTCGGCGCGCAGGTCGAGCAGATCGGCGCCCAGCTTTTGCAGCTCGGTGCTTTCGCGTTTCAGGTCGGTGCGGCTTTGGTCGTCGGTGCCCTTGAGTTCGGCCTTGAGCTCAATATCGCGTTCGCTGCCCTCGGCCACAAACTCACCGCGTACAAAATAGCCTTTTTTAAGTTTTCTTGACATAGCCAAGTATCATAGCCGCGCTATGAAAAAAACCAACAC
>Ga0136636_10000233_pt1 | contig 25947 bp, 24 predicted proteins | sample AntDrymUQ8522106_2_FD_104653 | JGI IMG/M metagenome (GOLD analysis project Ga0136636, IMG submission 104653) | Polar desert sand microbial communities from Dry Valleys, Antarctica - metaG UQ852 (21.06) | ecosystem: Environmental > Terrestrial > Soil > Desert | place: Antarctica: Dry Valley... | reverse complement strand
CGCTGCGCCCCGAGGGCATCCAATGGCCCGTTAACGCTGAGGGTAACCCCAGTTTCAAGCTGACAGACCTCACGGCCGCCAATGGCTTGGCCCACGAATCTGCCCACGACGCCTTGAGCGACGTGCGCGCCACCATTGCGCTGGCGCAGTTGCTCCGCCAAGCGCAGCCACGCTTGTTTGACTTCTGCTTCGGCCTGCACGCCAAAAGCGGCGTCATGACCGAACTGGGCATGCCGTTCATGCCGCGCAACGCCAAACCGTTTTGGCACGTTTCCGGCATGTTTTCGCCGCAGCGCGGCTGCATGGCCCTCATGTGGCCGCTGGCCATGCACCCCGGTAACAAAAACGAGCTGCTCGCCTGGGACTTGGCGCACGACCCCGGCGAGTTGGCAGGCATGAACGCAGCCGACATCCGCCAACGCCTGTTCACCAAAACGGCGGATTTGCCCGAAGGCATGAGCCGTTTGCCGGTCAAATCTATACATATCAACAAGTCCCCAATGGTGATGAGCAACCTCAAAGTGCTCAACCCCGCCATGGCGCAGCGTTGGGGCATTGACGTGCAGGGGCAGTTGCAGCACGCCCAGCGGGCGCTGGACCTGCCCGATATGAGCGCCATCTGGGCCGAGGTGTTCAAGCGCGAGGCGGGTGCCACGCCAGATGTAGACGAAGACTTGTACGGTGGCTTCATCGGCAACGCTGACCGCAGGCGTCTGAATGACCTGCGCCAGTGCAGCCCCGAACAATTGGCAACCGCTCGCCCAGCTTTTGAGGATGATCGCTTGACCGAGCTGCTGTGGCGGTACCGCGCACGCAACTTTCCCGAGAGCCTGAGTGCCGAAGAAGCTGCCCACTGGGACGCCCACCGCGCTTCGCGGCTGATCGGCGGGGAGGGCGGCGCGCAGACCCTGACCGCGCTGTTTGATGAACTCGACCGCCTAGCTGAAACCGCCGACGAGCGCGGCGAGGCCATTTTGGGTACCCTGTATGACTACGCGGAGATGATTGCGCCTTGAAGTTATCCGCCACCCAGCGCCGACCCATGCAAAAGCTTCGGCGATTGGGCTTTCAAACGTTTGTTTGCCTGAAGCCGGGCGTGCACTGCGGGTTCAACCCTTGGCATCCAACCTCACCGCGTCCCAAAAATCCGGTCGCCCGCGTCACCCAGACCCGGCAGGATGTAGCCATGCTCGTTGAGCTGGCGGTCGATTGCGGCGGTGTAGATCGCCACGTCCGGGTGCGCAGTGCGCAGCGCCTGGATGCCTTCGGGGCAAGTCAGCAGGCACACAAACTTGATCGACCGGGGAGACAGCGCCTTGATGCGCGCAATGGCCGCCGCTGCCGAGTGGCCGGTGGCCAGCATCGGGTCCACGACTACCACGTCGCGTTCTAGCATGTCGCTGGGCATCTTGAAGTAATACTCCACTGGGTGCAGCGTGTCCGGGTCGCGGTACAGGCCAATATGCCCGACGCGCGCGCCAGGCACCACCGTCAACATGCCATCCAGAATCCCCGTGCCCGCACGCAAAATCGACACCAGCACCAGCTTTTTGCCGTCAATGACCCGTGCTGTGGTGGTTTCCAGCGGTGTCTCGATTTCAATCTCTTGCGTCGGCATGTCGCGCGTCACTTCATAGGCCATGAGCATGGACAGTTCATTGAGCAGCGTGCGAAAACTGTTCGTGCTGGCGTCTTTGCGGCGCATCAGCGTTAACTTGTGTTGCACCAATGGGTGGTTGATGACGTGGACGAGGGGGTCGGTTGAAACGGTCATGACTAAACTTTCTGAAGTGCCCGGATAGGGTCGTGTGGGGAGGCCGCTCGGTTAGCGTCGCCCGCCAAATATACCCCCAAGAACGCCGCGCAGCACCTGGCGGCCGACTTCACGCCCGATGGCGCTGGCGGCGCTTCTGACCAGCTGCTCACCTGCAGAGGTACGTCGGCCATTGCCGCCGCCAAAGATCGAACCCAAGGTGCTCCCCAGTCCGTCCAGCATGCCGCCGCCTGTCGGTGCGGGTGCGCCACCCGTGCCATGGCGAGATGTCGTTTCAGCCTGTGAGGCGCGGGTTTGGGTGCGTCCTTTGAGCTTCTCAAAAGCAGAATCGCGGTCCAGGTGGGTCTCGTACACGCCGGCCACGATGGATTGGGCCAACAGGGTCTGGCGTTGCGCCGCTGAAATGGGGCCAATCTGGCCGCAGGGCGGCAGCACAAACACCCGCTCCGTTGGTGTGGGACGACCTTTTTCGTCCAACAAGCTGACCAGCGCTTCACCCACGCCCAGTTCGCCAATCACCGCAGCAATGTTCAAACCGGCGTTGGGGCGCATGGTTTCGGCGGTGGCTTTCACTGCTTTTTGGTCGCGCGGGGTGAAGGCGCGCAGGGCATGCTGCACCCGGTTTCCCAACTGCGCTAGCACCGAGTCAGGAATGTCCAGTGGGTTCTGCGTCACAAAGTACACCCCCACGCCCTTGGAGCGCACCAGGCGCACCACCAGTTCAATGCGCTCGATCAGCACCTTGGGGGCGTCGGCAAATAGCAAATGGGCTTCGTCAAAGAAGAACACCAGCTTGGGTTGATCCAGATCACCGACTTCGGGTAAGTTCTCAAACAGTTCACTCAACAGCCACAGCAAGAAAGTGCTGTACAGCCGCGGGGCATTCATGAGTTTGTCGGCCGCGAGCACATTGATGACACCTCGACCACGTTCGTTGGTCTGCATGAGGTCGTCAATGTTGAGCATGGGCTCGCCAAAAAACTTATCGCCGCCTTGCGACTCAATTTGCATTAGGCCGCGCTGGATGGCGCCAATGCTGGCGGCGCTGATGTTGCCGTACTCTGTGGTGTAACTGGATGCGTTGTCGCCCACGTGTTGGCACATGGCGCGCAGGTCCTTCATGTCCAGCAGCAGCAGTCCATCGTCATCGGCGATCTTGAACACCAGTTGCAATACGCCAGCCTGGGTCTCGTTCAGGTTCAGCATGCGCGCCAGCAGCAAGGGACCCAAATCGCTGACCGTGGCGCGCACGGGGTGGCCTTGTTCGCCAAACACATCCCACAAGGTGGTGGGGTAGGCTTCGAACGCAGGCGTTGCCAAACCGCGTTCTGCGATGATTTTGGCAAGTTTTGGGGAGGCTACACCGGCTTGTGAAATGCCGGTCAGGTCACCTTTGATGTCAGCCATGAACACCGGCACTCCCAAACGAGAGAATCCCTCGGCTAGGGTTTGCAGGGTGATGGTTTTGCCCGTGCCGGTGGCGCCCGTGATTAATCCGTGGCGGTTGGCCTTGTCCGGGCGTAAAAAACATTCTGTCTGTCCATACTTTGCAATCAGGATCGGTTCAGCCATGTCAACCTCAAAAGTACAATCAAGCCAATAGAGTAACGAACTTTCTAAGGACTTCTCGTGGCAGGACACAGTAAATGGGCCAATATTCAACACCGAAAAGGCCGTCAGGACGAAAAACGAGGCAAGATTTGGACGCGCATCATTCGTGAAATCACAGTGGCGGCGCGTGCAGGTGGTGGCGACTTGTCGACCAATCCGCGCCTGCGTCTGGCCATTGATCGCGCCAAAGCGGCCAACATGCCTGCCGACCGCATCAAATACAACATTGACAAGGCAACAGGCTCGCTTGATGGCATCAGTTACGAAGAAATACGTTACGAGGGTTACGGTATCGGTGGCGCCGCCATCATCGTGGACACCATGACCGATAACAAGGTGCGTACCGTGGCTGAGGTTCGCCACGTGTTCTCAAAGTACGGTGGCAACATGGGCACCGAAGGTTCAGTCTCATTTCAGTTCAAGCATTGCGGACAGATTATTTTTGCGCCGGGCGTGGGTGAAGACAAAGTGATGGAGGTGGCCTTGGAGGCCGGTGCCGACGACGTGGTGACCGATGACGACGGTGCCATCGAGGTGATCACGCCAGTGGCAGAGTTTGAGACCGTCAAGAACGCTCTCGAAGCCGCTGGTTTAACCCCAGAAATGGCTGAGATCACGATGCGCGCCGAGAATCCGATAGAAATGAGTGGCGATGAAGCCGCACGGATGCAACGTCTGCTCGACGCCATTGAAGACCTGGACGATGTTCAGGGTGTTTACCACAACGCCGAAATTGATTCGGGTGACCTATGAAAATTCTCGTTATCGGCGGCGGTGGCCGTGAACACGCTTTGGCCTGGAAACTGGCGCAATCTCCCAGAACGCACAAGATTTTCATGGCACCGGGCAACGGCGGAACCGCGCTAGATCCTCGGTTTGAAAACGTCAACATCACCGACGTTCAAGCGCTGCGTGAGTGGGCCGTGGCGCAAAAAATTGTGCTCACCGTGGTGGGTCCAGAAGTGCCCTTGGCTGCGGGTGTGGTAGATGAGTTTCGCAAGCACGGTCTGCGCATTTTTGGTCCGACACAGGCCGCCGCGCAACTGGAAAGCTCCAAAGCCTTCTCCAAAGCGTTCATGAAGCGCCACGGCATTCCCACGGCCGAGTACGAGACATTCTCTGACCCAGTGGCCGCGCATGCTTATATTGAAAAGATGGGTGCCCCGATTGTGGTGAAGGCCGACGGCTTGGCTGCAGGCAAAGGCGTGGTGGTAGCCACCACCTTGGCTGAGGCCCACGAGGCCGTGGATTTCATGTTGGTGGACAACACCTTGGGTGTGTCGCACAACGAGGGCGGCGCACGGGTGGTGATCGAAGAATTTTTGCAAGGCGAGGAGGCGAGCTTCATCGTCATGGTCGACGGCAAAAACGTGTTGCCTTTGGCCACCAGCCAGGATCACAAACGTTTGCTCAATGCCGACCTTGGGCCCAACACGGGCGGCATGGGTGCGTATTCACCCGCACCTGTGGTTACCCCCGCCGTTCATGCGCGGGCAATGCGCGACATTATTCTGCCCACCGTGAGGGGGATGGAGAAAGATCGCATTCCGTTCAGCGGCTTCTTGTACGCCGGTCTGATGATCGATGTCAACGGCAACCCAAAAACGCTGGAGTTCAATTGCCGCATGGGTGACCCAGAAACCCAGCCCATCATGATGCGACTTAAAACCGACTTGGTCGATGTCATGATGGCAGCTACCGAACCTGGCTCCCATGGCAAGTTGGACCAAGTGGAATTGCAGTGGGATCGCCGAACTGCTTTGGGGGTGGTGATCGCCGCGCACGGGTATCCACTCAATCCGCGCAAAGGTGATGGGGTCATGGGCCTGCCCAAGGAGGCTGAAGATGCCTGCGTGTTTCACGCGGGAACCCAACTGGTCAATGGCGAAGTGATGACATCTGGTGGGCGTGTGTTATGTGTGACGGCGTTGGCCGACAACGTTCGTCTTGCACAGCAGCGTGCCTATGAGGTGGCGGCTGGTATTCGTTTTGACGGCATGCAGTACCGCACGGACATTGGTCACCGCGCCATCAAGAGCAACGTTGCATGACGGGTCTGTCCGATGCGGATGACGCCAGTGTGGTGGTCGGCCAGTATCTGCAAGGTTTGCAAGCCCGCATCACGAGCGCGATCTCAGCGGTCGACGGAACGCCTTTTTTGGTAGATGCCTGGCAAAAGCCAGCTGGCGAGGTGTTACAAGGGCGGGGTATCACTCAAATCCTTGAAGGTGGCCATGTGTTTGAGCGTGCGGGCTGTGGTTTTTCGCACGTATCAGGCCCTAGGCTCCCGCCCTCAGCCACCCAACACCGCCCGGAACTTGCAGGCGCGCCTTTTGAAGCGATGGGCGTGTCGCTGGTGTTTCATCCGGGCAATCCCTATGTACCGACCGTGCACATGAACGTTCGCATGATCTCTGCCACGGCAGTTGGTGGGGACAGGGTGTGTTGGTTTGGGGGTGGCATGGACCTCACGCCTTACTACGGTTTTGAAGAAGACGCCGTTCAATTTCACCGCACGTGCCAGGCGGCGTTGACCCCGTTTGGCGACGACAAGTACCCGCGTTTCAAAACATGGTGTGACGACTATTTTTTCTTAAAGCACCGCAATGAGCAGCGTGGTGTAGGTGGCGTTTTCTTTGACGACTTTTCAGAACTGGGATTTGTGCAAAGTTTGGCCATGATGCAGGCTGTCGGTGACAGTTTCCTGGACGCCTACATGCCGATCCTTGAGCGGCGCAAAGACATGCGTTATGGCGAGCGAGAACGTGCTTTCCAGCTGTATCGCCGCGGCCGCTACGTCGAATTTAATTTGGTCTGGGACCGGGGTACGCATTTTGGGCTGCAATCGGGTGGGCGCAGTGAGTCGATTTTGTTGTCCATGCCGCCTTTGGTGAGTTGGGCGTACCAACAGGTGCCTGCTGCTGGCACGCCGGAGGCAGAACTCTATAGCAAGTACCTGGTGCGCCGGGACTGGGTCTGATGGGCGCTGCACAACACAAGCGGCGTGTTGGGGTCATGGGTGGGGCGTTTGACCCCCCACACCAGGCACACGCTGCGTTGATGCGGGCTGCATGCGAGCAGTTGGGGCTGGATGAACTGCGCGTCATTCCTACCGGGCTGGCATGGCACAAACCGCGTGCGCTCACGGCAGGACACCATCGCTTGGCTATGGCCACTTTAGCCTTCTCGAACATCCCCCAAATGGTGCTCGACCCTCGGGAGATTGATCGCGTGGGTCCCAGTTTGACCATTGATACGCTGAACGAGCTATCGGCAGAGTTGCCTGACCCTGAACTGTTCCTGATCATTGGTGCCGACCAAGCTTTGGCGCTGACAAGCTGGCGTTCTTGGCGTGATGTTGTTCAAATCGCTATAATTTGCGTAGCTGATCGCGCCCATTTCACTGAGGCCAAAACCGAATTTGACGCAGAGAAAGCCTATCCTTCGCGGTTCAGGCGTTTACAAATGCCGGCCATGGCCATCAGCGCAACCGATATCCGGACAAGAATTTCTGTACATCAGGGCATTTCCGCTCTGGTGTGCGAGCCCGTTGCACGTTATATTGCCGACCACCACCTTTACCAGACTGTTTGATGACTACCAAAACCACTACCAAATCCGAGACAAAGCCAACCCTAAAAACCGCAGTCAAGGCTGTTGCGCCCAAAGAAACGGGCAAGAAGGACATTCAAAAGCTCCAGCGCGCCATTGTCGATGGTTTGGAGGATGTCAAGGGCCAGGAAATTGTGGTGTTTGATACCGAGCATTTGTCGTCGTTGTTTGAGCGGGTCATCATCGCGTCTGGCACCTCCAACCGCCAGACCAAAGGCTTGGCATCAAGCGTGCTTGATGCGGTACGCAAAGCCGGTTTTGAGAAGCCCCGTGTCGAGGGCGAGGCCAATGGCGAGTGGATCATCGTGGATTGTGGTCAAGCGGTGGTGCATGTGATGCAGCCTAACTTTCGGACCTATTACAACCTCGAAGAGCTGTGGGGTGACAAACCCGTTCGTTTGAAGTTGGGTTCTGCCAAGCCTGCTATGTCGTCCGAAGCCAAAGTGGTCAAGGTGGTAGTTGCTGAGCCATCGGGCAAACCTGCGGTCAGTTTGCGCCGCTCAAGCGCGGCCAAAAAAGGCGTGGAAGAAGCCTTTCCTTCCAAAGCCCAGCTGAAGAAAACCCAGGACGCCAAAGCTGCTGCCGCCAAAAAAGCCGCAACAAAACCCGTATCCAAAAAGACGGCCAGTTCCACGAACGCCAAAGATGCGGTGAAGCCCAAGGTGAAAACCCTGATCGTCAACGCCCCGGCAAAACCCGTCGCCAAAAAAACAGCGGCCAAAAGCAACCCTGCTGCCCGCGTACCGGCGAAGAAGGCCGCGACTCGCAAAGCCTGACGGTGCGTTTGCTGATTGTTGCGGTGGGGCAGCGCGTGCCTGATTGGGCGCAAACCGCTTGGGATGATTACGCCAAACGGTTTCCTTTTGAGATCAAAGTCGAACTCAAGGCTGTTAAAACCGAGCCACGGGGCTCCAAAACGTTAGAGACCTTGTATGCCGCGGAGCGCACGCGCATTGAGGCGGCTATTCCCAAAGGGTGCCATGTGGTTGCCCTGGATGAACGCGGCACGACCTTAAACACCAAGTCGTTGGCTGGAAAACTCAAGGACTGGCAGTTGTCGGGTGGCGATGTAGCCTTGGTGATCGGCGGCCCCGATGGCTTGGATCCGGCCTTTCGGCAAGCGGCCCATGAGCGCATTCGGCTTTCAGATTTGACCTTGCCGCACGCCATGGTGCGGGTGTTGCTGATTGAGCAGCTCTACCGTGCGTGGTCCATCAATGCAAACCATCCCTATCACCGTGAGTGACGCTGTGGCGTCCTTTGACTGCATGAATTCTTTTGTTTACCTTGCCTCTCAAAGCCCCCGGCGCAGACAACTGTTGGAACAACTGGGCGTGCGTTACGAGTTACTGCTGCCCCATGAAGACGAAGACGCCGAAGCGCTGGAAGTAATGCTGCCAGGTGAATTGCCACTGGCCTATGTTGAACGCGTGACCCAGCTCAAGCTCAATGCCGCGTTACTGCGCCTGCACAAACGTGGGTTGCCCAGTGCGCCGGTCTTGTGTTCGGACACCACCGTGGCGCTAGGCCGAACCATTCTGGGAAAACCAGCCGATCCCAGTGACGCCGCGCGCATGTTGCATCTTTTGTCGGGCAAAACACACCGTGTGTTGACGGCTGTTGCATTGGGAACCACCGTGAGGCGGCAACAGTCAGTATCCATTTCCAGAGTGACCTTTTCGTTCATGACACCCCTTCAAATACAGACGTACGTGGCGACCGGAGAACCCATGGGCAAAGCTGGCGCCTACGGGGTGCAAGGGTGTGCCGCCGCGTACATCTCACACATCAGTGGCAGCTATTCCGGCATCATGGGTTTGCCCATGTTCGAGACGGCAACCTTGCTTCGAGACTTTGGTTTCACGACCTAAGGCGATAAATCCTATACCTATGCAAGAAGAAATCCTGATCAACTGGTCGCCGCAAGAAACACGTGTGGCCATGGTAGAAAACGGCGTACTGCAGGAGTTGCACGTTGAGCGTTCTCTTGAGCGTGGGCTGGTTGGCAACGTCTATTTGGGCAAAGTGGCCCGCGTTTTGCCGGGCATGCAGTCGGCCTTCATCGATGTGGGTTTGGAGCGCGCTGCGTTCTTGCATGTGGCCGATGTGTGGCATCCGCCAGCAGAGGGCGAAACGCTGTCTATGGCGCGTAGCGCTTCGCACCAAGTTCCTATCGAAAAACAAGTGTTTGAAGGGCAAAGCCTGATGGTGCAGGTCATCAAAGACCCGATTGGCAGCAAAGGCGCGCGTTTATCCACACAAATCAGCATTGCCGGGCGGATGCTGGTGTTTTTGCCGCAGGATGACCATATCGGCGTGTCGCAAAAAATTCCTGCCGTTCAAAGGGATGAGCTGCGTAAACGCATGCTGCAATTGGCGGGAGACCAAGGTGGCGGGTTTATTTTGCGAACCAACGCTGAAGACGCAACGGACGCTGAACTGCTTGACGACATCACCTACTTGCGCAAAGCCTGGAGCAGGATCAAGGATGCCACTGGTCGGCTACCCGTAACGTCGCTGTTGCATCAAGACCTTGGTTTGTTGCAAAGGGTGTTGCGCGACCTGTCCAGTGAGTTGACTCAGTGCATCAAAGTTGACTCGATGGAACAGTTTGAGGCGCTGAAAGCTTTTGGTATTGAGTTCATGCCTGCAACGGCTCAAAAACTGCAGCATTACAAAGGCGAGCGACCCATTTTTGATCTCCACGCCATCGAAGAAGAAATTGCGAAAGCCTTGGGTCGGCGCGTGGAACTTAAATCCGGTGGTTACCTGATCGTTGATCAAACGGAAGCGTTAACGACCGTTGACGTCAATACCGGCGGGTTTGTGGGCGCACGCAGCTTTGATGACACGATCTTCAAAACCAACTTGGAAGCAGCCCAAGCCATTGCCCGTCAACTGCGTTTGCGCAATCTGGGTGGCATCATCATTGTCGACTTCATCGACATGGTGCGAGAAGACCACAGAGAAGCCGTCTTGGCTGAGGTTCGCAAACAGTTGGCACGAGATCGGGTCAAGACCATGTGTGGCGGATTCTCTCAGTTGGGTTTGGTAGAGATGACGCGAAAGCGCACGCGCGAGTCGCTGGCGCATGTGCTGTGCGAGCCCTGTCCGTTGTGCGAGGGCAAAGGTAACGTGAAAACTGCACGCAGCGTGGTGTACGACATTTTTCGCGAAATTCTGCGTGAGGCGCGGCAGTTCAATCCACGGGAATTCCGGATAGTTGCGTCGCCTAAAGTCATAGAGTTGTTCTTGGACGAAGAAAGCCAGCATTTGGCTGGCCTGAGCGAATTCATTGGCAAACCCGTGTCCTTACAAAGCGAAAGCGCCATGGGCCAGGAACAGTACGATATTGTTTTGTTGTGATTGACGTGCAACGCCATGAGTAGACGACCCATACCGATTTTGATGTATCACCAAGTGGACCACGAACCACCCAAGGGGTCACCTATGCGAGGCTTGGTGGTTTCACCCAAAACGTTCTCTCGGCACATGTGGGCCATGCGCATGTTGGGCTACCAAGGCCTGTCCATGTCAGAACTTGAACCCTATTTGCGAGATGAAAAACAAGGCAAGGTGTTTGGCATTACCTTCGATGATGGCTATGCCAATAACCTGCACCATGCGTTGCCTGTCTTGCAGCGGTATGGCTTTACCTCCACCTGTTATGTCGTCGCGGATCTGGTTGGTCAGTACAACCGGTGGGATGATGGGCGTGGGGTCCCGCGTTCGCCATTGATGACCGCTGAAGAGTTGCAAAAATGGGTCGACGGGAAGCAAGAGGTCGGTTCACACACCTTGACGCATGTTTTTCTGTCCGAGTTGGATCCCGCGCAGCAGTGGGAAGAAATAGCACAGTCTAGGCGTGGCCTTGAGGCGTGCGTTCGTCAGGCGCAAGGCGTCAGACACTTTTGTTACCCCTATGGATCCATGAACCAAACGTCGGTCGATTGTGTGCGACGGGCCGACTATGCTACTGCCACCACTACGGTGCGAGGCAGGGTATCGCACTATGGGTCTGGACTAGCCTTGCCCAGGGTGTTGGTCAGCCGGACAACCACATGGATGCAACTGCTGGTCAAGTGTCTGACCCGTTACGAGGATCGCCGCGGCATTGACAAGTTACCCACCACGTACGTATGAAAGTTGCCGTTCTTTCCCGACATTTTTCTAGGCTTGCTGGCGGCGCTGAAAGCTATGCGGTGCAATTGGCCGAGGCCATGCTCGATGAACACGATATCACCGTGGTGTCCCAGAGCTTTGATGCAGCCAGCCAACGGTTCAAGCATATCCGTGTACCAGCTTTGCCCATTCGCAGCCGCTGGATCAACCAGCTGTGGTTCAGCTGGTACTCGAGGCGCGTGACCTCAATTGGTTTTGATGTGGTTCATTCACATGAAAACGTGTCGCACGGCGCGGTCCATACCATCCATGTCAAAACCATGCACGCCAGCTTGCAGCAAAAGGGCGTGGGAACTTTTCGACGCTTGTTAAGTCCGCGGCTGTTGGCCTATTTGTGGTTGGAGAAAAAACGCCTGTGCGGCGACGGTCATCACCATGTGTTTGTATCGCAACTGTTGTTGGATGAAACGAAAGATGTGCTTGCCCAACTGAGTTCGGGGGTGTTCATTCCACCAGGCGTCACGCTGCCAGATATGGCGGCATCCAAGTTGCAAAAGCAAGCGTTTCGACAACACTTAGGTTTGCATACGGAGAAGTTGATCATAGGGTTTGTAGGCCACGACTATAAAAAGAAAGGTCTTGATGCCTTGCTTGGCGCAGTCGCGAAGTTGCCTTTTGATGTTCAACTAGTGGTGGTTGGGAAGCGAGACCATGTTCCAAAGTACGCCGACCTTGTTCGCAAACTGGGACCCGGCAAAGAATGCATATTCTTAGGCGTTGTTCGGGATATGTCGAGCGTGTATGGTGCTATCGATTGTTTGGCCCATCCGACCACCCAAGACGTGTTCCCCATGGTCATGCTGGAAGCCATGGCGCACCATGTGCCTGTGGTGACCACCATGGCACCTTACAACAGCATGGCGAGCATGTTGACCCATCAGATCAACGCGATGCTGGTGTCAACGCCCAGTGATGAGACTGCACTGTGTGCCGCTCTGGATGATGTTCTGACGCAGGCCCCACTGCGTACGAGCCTGATCAACGGGGGGCGAAACTTTGCTGAAAAGTACAGTTGGACCGAGGTCACAAAGCGCTACAAAGCGGTCTTTGAAGCCGCCCGAACCACTTCGCATCGTTAGCGTGAAATGCAACCGTCATTGCGAACGAAGTGACGCAATCCAGGACTCCAGAAGCCCTAGACTGCCACGCTGCGCTCGCAGTGACGGCAGGTTTTTCAGTTTTAGGGTGGCCTCAATGCCATAGTTAGCGCAGTCGCCTGAATAAGCAGGACGCTCAGCCTTTGAAAGCGGGTTCACTGACGTGCAGGCCGATGCGGTAGAGTTTGGCGTAAAGCCCATCATGCGCCATCAGTTCTGTGTGGTTGCCGGTTTCTGCAATTTTCCCGTGATCCAACACCACAATGCGGTCAGCATGATGAACTGTCGATAGCCGATGGGCAATCACCAGTGTGGTTCGATTTTTCATCAGTCGATCAAGCGCCTCTTGGATGGCCCGCTCTGATTCCGTGTCGAGTGCTGAGGTCGCTTCATCCAGTATGAGAATCGGGGCATCTTTGTACAAGGCACGGGCAATAGCAACCCGCTGTCTTTGGCCACCCGAGAGTTGCGCGGCGTTGTGGCCTACGGCGGTATCAATGCCATTGGGCAGACTCTGAATGAACTCGTGTAGATTCGCCGTCTTTAGACAATCCAATACCCTGTCCCGATCGATCGGAAGCCCGAGCGCAACATTGGCGGCAACGCTGTCGTTAACCATCACCACTTGCTGGCTGACCATTGAAATTTGGGAGCGTAGGGAAGCGAGATCCCACTCACGCACATCATGCCCGTCCAGGGTCACACGCCCACTGTGAATGTCTACAAAACGGGTTAAGACATTGACCAGGGTGGTTTTTCCAGCGCCAGACGCTCCCACCAAGGCAACGGTTTCACCCGATCTGACCATGAGATTCTGAATGTCCAGTATCGGTTCGTTCACGTTGGGGTAGGTCACCTGAAGTTGGTCAAACCATAGATGTCCGCTGGACCTTGGCAGAGAAAAAGAGCCACCGCGTTCGTCGTGGGTCGTTTCGATCAGGTCCATCGCACGCTCCAGAGACACCAGGCCACGGGTGATGGGGCCGGCAACCTCCGACAGTTGACGCACCGGTGCAATGATCATCAGCATGGCGGTCACAAACGCCACGAACCCGCCGACAGATGTTCCTGAATGGGCGCTTTGAACCAGTGCCACCGAGATTACGGCAGACAACGCCACCGCTGCGAGCATTTGCGTCATCGGGGTCATGGCCGCGCCAGCAACTGTGGATTTCATCGCGAGATGGCGAAGAGATTCGCTCAGGTGTTTGAATCGCTCGGCTTGCGATGCTTGCGCCGCATACAGCCGAATGTCCCGGTGAGCGAGGACGTTTTCTTCAACCACATAGGCCAGTTGATCGGTTGCTTCCTGGTTCGCCTGGCTCAGTTTGTGCACCCGTCGGGTCAGTACCTTCATGACCCAGGTGACTGCCGGAAACACCGCTGCTACGATGAGCGTGAGTCTCCAGTTCAAGTAAAAAAGATAACCCGTCAGTGCCATCAAAGTCAGCCCGTTGCGCATCAGACTTAGCATCGCATTGACCAACATGGCCGCGCCGTTTTGGACTTCATAGACAACTGTGTTTGATAAGGTGCTGGATGACTGAGACCCAAAGAGCTTGAGTTCGGCCGCCAAAATTTTTGCAAACATGGTTTGGCGCATGACCAACAAGCCTTGGTGGGTGATGCGCGTCAAGGCAATTTGGGATAAGTAACCTGCGGTGCCCCGCACCCCAAACAACAGCAGCAAAGAAACAGGGACTTTCCATATCTCCAAATCGCCTTGCTGAAAACCTCTGTCCAGCAATGGCTTCAACAACGCCGGAATCATGGGTTCGGTGAGTGCCCCCACGATGGCACTGATGCACAGTAACGCCCAGGTACCCGGGAGTGTTCCGAAAAACGGCGCGAAGCGGCGAATTCGCTTTAACACGCCGACGTTTGTTGACTGGGTCATGCCTGCATTCCTTGATCAGATCCGTGCTTGGGATGTTGGGTGGTTTTTTGGCCTCTCAGCCCAACCGCCATGAGCACACCCAGGGTGACGCAAAAGTAGTCGCCAATCAACGCGTCGTACATCGAGGCGTTGAACAAACACACCACTGCGACCACTGCGGCTATTGAGATGATCGCCCGCGATATTGGCTGAGCGAACGTCAGTGCATCCCGTATCAACGCGACAATGAAGGCAACGAAAAGCAGCAAACCCATCACGCCCAGTTCAACGCCCCACATCAGGTACTCTTGGTGCGCGTTGCTTCCTAAATTTTTTCCGAAGTACTCGTCCGCGCGCTCACCCTCAAGACGCCGAACGGTCGTTGTCCAGGCACCTACACCATGACCGAAAGCGGGCTCTTCAGCGATCGCTTGCAGCGAGCGTTTCCATGCCTGCAGCCGAAAGCCAGAGGAACTCGTCTGTCCTGTGCCTGTGGTGCTGTAGGTCTGCATTTCACTCACCGCAAGCGAAACGCGCTTTTGTACCAAGCTGGATCCCATGTAAAGCGCAGTCATCAGCACCATCGGAATCACAACCACCGTAGGCAAACGAAGACGCCTGGGAACCAGCCACATGATGGCCAATGACAGAACCACCAAACTTGCGATGTAACCCGTTCGGCCTTCCTGTAGAAAAACGTTGTTAACCAATGCAGCCAACGCCAGAGCGATCCAGACCCATGGATAGCGCCCCAACTGCGAGCGCAGGTGCCAAAACACGGCCGCAGTTCCCGCAAAAATCAAGGTTTGGTCAAGGTAGGTCGAGAAAACGACGTACCGGTATTGAGGCACGTCCAGACTGGTGACCCAGGGAACGCTGATTCCCGCTGCCATGACCCATGAGGTCACTATAAAAAATGCCTGACTGACCAAAAAAACCAAGAGCACCCATGCTGCTTCTTTTTTAGTTCGAAGCAACACAATGAGCAAAACGATCGCCAACAGTTTGCTGTGTTTTGCGAAGGCTTGCAAAGCAATGTCTGCTGGTGCAACCGTGAAGAGCAAGCTGGTGCCAAAAGCAGCAACGATCAGCAGTACCACTTTGACGGTCCAAAGACCGCTGATGGCATCGTCTTTGTCGTTTTTTATGCCGCGTACACTGAGGTACATCAAGCCGGTCAAAAACAGAACCAGCTTGCCAAGACTGATCCACGCCATAGGTAAACTGACGGTCATTGCAACAAAGCTGAGCAGAACGAGTCGCAGGCGATCAGTCATGGGCATCATAGATAGTGGGTGTTCTGTGCATTCATTCGAGCCTTCGACTTTAACCGATGGGCCGCTTGCGATCATGGCGCACCACAGCGTTCAACTATGATCATGAGCCAACCCTCAAACTGCGCCTATGCTGCTTTCAGTCATCATCATCACCCACAACGAAGAAGCCAACATTGCTGATTGCCTGCGAAGCGTCAGTTTTGCGGATGAGGTGGTTGTGTTGGATAGTGGAAGTACCGACCGGACGGTTGAGATTGCCGAATCTCTTGGTGCAAAGGTGCACCACAGTGCGGATTGGCCGGGCTTTGGGAAGCAAAAGAATCGGGTGCTGGCTCTTGCAAAAGGACAATGGATACTGTCGTTGGATGCGGATGAACGCGTAACGCCGGAACTGCAGCGGGAGATCAAGGGCAACATTTTGCGCAGTGAGGCGCCTGATTGTTTTGCCATTCCACGCATGTCCTGGTTCTGCGGTCGTTTCATCCAGCATTCAGGGTGGACGCCAGATTTTGTGTCGCGCCTTTTTCGGGCTGGAACAGCAACGTTTTCAGATGCCCTGGTACATGAAAAACTGATGCATCCACAACACGCGGTGCGTTTGAAGCACAGTTTGCTGCACTACAGTCATCGCCATTTTTCGGATGTACTTGGGAAGATTGATCGCTATTCCACTGCAAACGCCCAGCAGGCCTACGACAAGGGCCGTCGGGCTACTGTTTTGAGTGCAGTTGGCCATGGCTTTTGGTCATTCTTGCGAACCTACGTGTTGAAGGCCGGTTTTTTGGATGGTGAGCACGGCCTGGCACTGGCGATTGCAAATGCACACGGCAGTTATTACCGACATGTGAAGCTCTGGCAACTGGCTCAGGCGAATGGCCCTATTGGGGTGAGAAAAAATGCTGAACATCGTTGAGCCCACGCTCAATAGCTACACGGGGCATTGTTTCAGTCTCGTCCAAGCCATTGCTGAGTCAGTCCAGGCGGGTCCAGTTCGGATTTGGGCAGGTGTCGAAATTGAACGATTTTGGAATTCTGTAGGAACCATTAAGCCGCATTTCCATCGATCGTTTCGACGCATTCAAAGCTTATGGCTCTACCGCAAGCTTCTGCGGGAGCCGGGAAAAATCCTCTTGTCTACGGCGAACTCGCTTGATTTTTTACTCATCAATTGGGCAGCACGCGGCGTCATCCCCAAAGGAAAAGTCTACCTGTACGTGCATTGGTTGGGTGGCAAAACCACGCATGCGGCAAAGTTAGCCAAGCTGGCCCAGCAGCAACCCAACCTTCAGGTGCTGTGCACCACCGACTCCACAACAGCTTTTTTTCACAGCTTGGGATTCATGGCTAAAACGGTTCTCTACCCAAGAGTATCCGGCAACAACGCCGCGACGGCGTCGGCGGCGTTTGATCATTTGTTATGTGCCGGGGCCGCGCGTTTGGATAAAGGTATCGATCACATCGCCAACTTTGTCCAAGATTTGGCTGTTGACCCCGAGAGTTGGCCCCTGTGGGTTCAAACTTCTCCACCGCACCAAAGCAAGCACGCGCCAGAGGTTCATGCGCACATTGAAGCCATTCAAAATTCAAAGTACGCGGGTCTTCGGATACTGGATAAAACCTTATCACCCGCGGAGTATTTGGCCTTGTTTTCGGGTGCGATCAGTGTTCAACCCTACTCTGCAGTCGATTTTGAAGACCGGGTAAGTGGTGTGGCTTTGGATGCCATATCAGCAGGGTGCCCTATCATTGTCACCAGCGGAACGTGGTTGGCGCAGCTGGTGCTAAGGCACAATGCAGGCGTTGCTACCAGCGACTTGACACCCGCCGGATTGCGAAAGGCAGTTCAGCAGATATTGTCGGATTACCCAGGTTACTCTCAAAGAGCACTGGAAGCCGGTGGGGTTTTAACGCAAAAACATGGAGCAGATCAAATAGTATCTGCAATCTTCGAGAACTAGATATTTCCAGTTCTGATATTTTTTTGGTGTGACTTTTTAGGTTCCAATTTCAACCACAGTGGTTCATTTTTTACAGACATGCGACTCGTATACCTCCAAAAACTATTTTTCCTTGTTTGTGCTTTGGTTAGCTTTTCTTCCTTTGCGCAGTTTCGTGTGGAGGTGTCTGGCGTCGGCGTGACGCAAATGCCAGTTGCGATTGCGGCGTTTCGCGGACAAGTTGCTACCAACGAAAAGTTGTCGAACATTGTGCAAGCAGACCTGGAAAGAAGCGGGCAGTTTCGATCGGTGGGTACAGCCATTGGCGCTGTGGATGAGACGTCGTTGCCCAATTTGTCGGTGTTGCGTCAAGCGGGAGCGGATGCTTTTGTGTCGGGCAGCGTGATGGGCTTGGCCGATGGACGATTTGATGTTCGATTCCGTTTGTGGGACGTTGTCAAAGGCCAGGACCTCGGAGGGCAAAGCTTTGTGGTGTCGGCCTCGGAGCTGAGGTTGGCGGCACACAAGGTGGCCGACTACGTGTACGAAAAGTTGACTGGCGACAAAGGTATTTTCTCAACACGTATTTCATACGTTACAAAAACTGGATCGAAGTACCACCTGTGGGTGGCCGACGCTGATGGTGAGAATGCGCAAGCGGCGTTGGCAAGTCCTGAACCCATCATTTCGCCAGCTTGGTCGCCGGACGGCAACCAACTCGCCTACGTTTCCTTTGAGTCGCGTAAGCCCGTGGTTTACGTTCACAATGTGAACTCAGGGAAACGGCGTTTGATTGCCAATTTCAAAGGTTCGAACAGTGCGCCAGCTTGGTCGCCAGATGGCAAGTTGATTGCTTTGACCTTGAGCAAAGAGGGTGGCTCGCAGTTGTATCTGCTTAAAGTCGATGGTGGCGAGCCCCGCAGACTGCTTCAATCAAGCAGTATTGACACAGAGCCAGTTTTTTCTCCGAATGGACAGCACATTTACTTTGTCAGCGACCGTGGAGGGTTGCCGCAGATCTATAAAGTTTCCGTGAACGGGCAGGGCGTAGAGCGGGTTACGTTCGCGGGAACGTACAACATTTCTCCGGCGATAAGTCCAGATGGACGCACACTGGCATTTATTTCCCGCATTGGCGGTGCGTTTAAATTACATGTGCAAGACTTAGCCAGTGGAGCCGTTAAGGCGTTGACCGATACCTCTGCCGATGAGAATCCAAGCTTCTCCCCCAACGGTAAAATGCTGGTATACGCTACGCAGCAGCAGGGTCGCGAGGCGCTATCAACGACCACCGTAGACGGCAGAGTTAAAACCCGATTGAGCGGTCAAAACGGCGATGTCCGTGAGCCCGATTGGGGCCCATTTCCTTGAAATTAGTAACCCAGAAAGTGATTATGAAAAATTGTATATTGATGATTTGTATGTCCGTGCTCCTTGCTTCCTGCGGGACGTCTGTGCCACTGAATGATGTGCCTGTGACAGAAGCTACCACGAAAAATGTGGCTGACGGCAACGCAACTGCGACGACGGGTGCAACCTCACAAAGCGGTGTTGCGCCGGTCGTCCTGCCTGATAGCTCAACCGCCAACGTCGCAATGGCTGCGGCCAAAGTGATCTACTTTGATTTGGATAGTTATGTGGTCAAACCAGAATTCCAGACGCTCATTGCCGAGCATGCGCGATTCATTAAAGCCGGGGAATCTCGAAAAGTTGTGATCGAAGGCCACACCGATGAAACGGGCGGGCGTGAATACAATTTGGCGTTGGGACAAAAGCGTGCCGAATCAGTTGTTAGCGCCTTGACGATTTTGGGGGTTCCCGCAGCGCACCTCGAAGCGGTTAGTTTTGGAAAGGAAAAACCAGCATTATTGGGTTCAGACGAATCTGCTTGGTCAAAAAACCGTCGTGCTGAAATTCGTTACCCATGAAACGGGGGGTGTTCGCGCGGCACGCGCTAGGTAAGGCAGTTTCAAGTGGCCTGATTTGTCTTTGTTTTGCTTCGGTTGCCCACGCTGGTTTATTTGAGGATGACGAAGCTCGAAAGGCAATACTGGAACTTCGTCAGCGTGTCGACCTGTTGAAGGCCGATAGCGACGTGATTCGTAAGTCGATCAGCGACGAAAACATGGGTCTTGGAAAGAGCTTGCTGAGTCTTCAACGGCAGATAGAGTTGCTTCGGACCGAAGTGGCAACACTCAGGGGTAGCAACGAGCGGCTGGCGAAAGAGGTTGCAGATTTACAACTTCGACAGAAAGAGCATACAGAAGCCCTCAACGAACGTTTGGGACGGTTGGAGCCCAGCAAAGCCATTGTGGATGGCGTTGAGTTTCTTGCCGATCCACGAGAAAAAGCTGACTATGAGACGGCTTTAACTGCCTTCAAAAAGGGCGACTTTGCGGCGGCACAGAATTTATTTGCTGGTTTTGTCAGTCGCAATCCCGCGAGCCAATATGTCGTTCCCGCTTTGTTTTGGCTCGGAAATGCGCAGTACGCGACGCGTGACTACAAGGAAGCCATCATCAATTTCCGAGCGTTGATTGCAAAAAGTCCCAAGCATTTGCGTGCGTCCGAGGCTTTGTTGTCCGTTGCGAACTGCCAGTTAGAGCTGAAGGATTCGAAGGCTGCCCGCAAGACCTTGGCCGATCTTATCAAGAGCTACCCCGACACCGAAGCAGCTCAAGCCGCAAAAGAGCGTCTGGCGTCGCTGAAGTAGGTCGCAGTGAGATAGAGATGGAGATGGATCGTCGGTTTAACGGCATAGACCGTCTTTATGGGCGAGGAAGCTCCGAGCGCGTGAAACAAACGCACGTCGTTGTGGTCGGAATCGGCGGAGTAGGGTCGTGGGCCGCTGAGGCGCTTGCTCGAAGCGGCGTCGGTACACTGACCCTGATTGATTTGGATCACGTGGCGGAGTCCAATACCAATCGCCAAATCCATGCAACGCAAGCAAGTATCGGACAAGCCAAAGTGATTGCCATGCGAGATCGCATCCATTCCTTTTATCCTGAGTGCGTGGTTCAATGTATTGAAGAGTTTGTGACGGTGGACAACTGGGCCGCGTTGGTACCGTCAGGTGTCGATGCGGTCATTGATGCGTGCGATCAGCTCAAGGTTAAAACAACTTTGGCAGCGTGGGCGAAAGCCACAGGAACTACTTTTGTAGCGTCGGGTGCTGCAGGTGGCAAGCGGCATGCGCATCTTGCAACCCTCGTTGATTTGGCCAAAGTGACACATGACCCCTTGTTGGCAAAAGTTAGAAACCAACTGCGCAAAGAACACCTAGCGCCGCGCGATGGAAAAAAAATGGATGTAATGTGTGTATTCAGTGCTGAAGCAGTAACGCGGCCTGACGAGGCTTGTCTGGTTGGGCAGGTTGATGGCACATTGAACTGTCATGGTTTTGGATCTGTTGTAACGGTAACTGCAACGTTCGGACTGTTGGCTTCAAGCTATGTTCTCAATGAACTTGCAGCGTGACCCAAAACACCCAATAAAACTGGCTATAATAGAGGGCTTGAAACAATTCAAATTGTTTTGATATCGGGATGTTAGCTCAGTTGGTAGAGCAGCGGACTTTTAATCCGTTTGTCGTGGGTTCGACCCCCGCACATCCCACCAATTTAAAAAAGCCTGATCAGATGATCAGGCTTTTTTCTTGGGTGTTTCACTATGCTGTTATAGCCCGATACAGCATGTAGCTGGCCAGCAGGTACAGGATGCATGCAAAAATCTGTTTCAATCGCTTAACGGGCAATTGGTGAGCGATGGTTGCGCCGATGGGTGCCGTCAGCACACTGCAACAGGCGATCACCGCAAGCGCTGGTATCCAGATGTAACCAATAGAGTAGGGTGGTAGCTTCGCGACGTTCAGGCCGCCAACTGCATAACCCACTGTGTTTGCGATGGCGATAGGGAAGCCCAAGCCCGCGGAGGTTGCGACGGCGGTATGGATACCGATGTTGCACCAGGTAAGAAACGGCACGGTGATGAAGCCACCGCCTGCGCCAACCAGTCCAGAGAAAAAACCAATCACGCCCCCGGCGCCGATCAGCCCCAATGGACCCGGCAGTTGCCGTTTGGGAGGCGGTTTTTTGTCAAGAAGCATTTGGGTTGCAGAGACGCACACAAACGCTGCAAACAAAACCGCAAGTGTCGTGCCCCGCAGTGCGGAGAACACGCCGAAACTCGCAACGGCGGCACCTATCACAATGCCGGGTGCGATGGATTTGACAACACGCCAGTTCACCGCTTGACGGCGCTGGTGCGCACGGACACTGGAAATGGACGTAAATACAATCGTCGACATGGATGTTGCAATGGCCATTTTGATGGCCAGATCCGTCGGAACCGCACGGTTTGACAGGATTGCGGTGATGAACGGCACCATGATCATTCCACCGCCAACGCCAAGCATGCCAGCTAAAAAGCCAGCTGCAAGCCCCAGAGTTGCAAGCTCAAGTATCAACAGGTATTCGTGGGGCATTTTGGGGTTGTAGGGAGGTGTCTGCCACACCACCAAACCCGCATCCTGAACCGGGGTTCAGGTGGGCGAGGTCAGTCGATGTTTTGGGTTCATCTGACGCGAGATGATCACGCTAACATGACAATATTCCAAGCCCTGGCTCAATGAGCATTGGTTCAAGGAATGTGAGGCCCAGTGTGTGTGGCAGACACCCAGATTGTAGAACCGTGGACTGCTGTGTGCGTCAGAAATTGGATGTTTTGACAACAATATGCCAGTAGATATTAGGTCGTGACGGACGACCTTCGCGCGAATGCTCAGCGCGAGTATTGAACGTAGATTTCGTTCGATTTGACCATTCCTAGCTCGGTTCGAGCTTTCTCCTCGACCATCTCCAACCCGGCCTTGAGATCATGGATATCGGCGGCGAGCTGGTTATTCACCTCCAGCGCCAGCTGATTGAGGCGGTCTTGCTCGATCAGTTGCGACTGGAGGTGAGATACCTTAGGAACACTGCCTCGGCCAATCCATAGCTGCGCGTGGACTACAACCAGTAGTGCAAGCAGTAGGGCAGGAACGAGACGGTGTCCCATAGGCAGACTTAGCGCAGGTTGTAAAACGCCGAGCGGCCTGGGTAACGAGCGGTGTCGCCCAGATCTTCTTCAATGCGCAGCAATTGGTTGTACTTGGCCATGCGGTCAGAGCGGCTCAAGCTGCCGGTCTTGATTTGCAAGGCGTTGGTACCCACAGCGATGTCAGCAATCGTCGAATCTTCAGTTTCGCCGGAACGGTGGCTGATCACAGCGGTGTAACCAGCCGTTTTTGCCATTTCGATGCAGGCAAAAGTTTCGGTCAACGTGCCAATCTGGTTGATCTTGATCAGGATGGAGTTGGCGATGCCTTTATCGATGCCTTCTTTGAAAATCTTTGTGTTGGTCACAAACAGATCGTCACCCACGATTTGGACAGTCTTGCCCAAACGGTCGGTCAACACTTTCCAGCCGTCCCAGTCGCCTTCGGCCATACCGTCTTCGATGCTGATGATGGGGTACTTGTCAACCCAAGTTGCCAGCATGTCAGTCCATTCTTCGGCGCTGAGGACCAAGCCTTCGCCTTCGAGGTGGTATTTGCCGTCTTTGTAGAACTCGCTTGCAGCGCAATCCAAACCAATCGCGATTTGCTCACCAGCGATATAGCCTGCTTTGTCGATGGCTTGCAAAATCATCTTGATGGCTTCTTCGTGGTTCTCAACGCTTGGTGTGAAACCACCTTCATCGCCTACCGCAGTGCTCATGCCCTTGTCGTCGAGTATCTTCTTCAATGCATGGAAGACTTCAGCGCCGTAGCGCATGGCTTCACGGAAGCTGGGCGCGCCGACGGGAATGATCATGAATTCTTGCAGATCGAGGCTGTTGTTAGCGTGTGCACCGCCGTTGACAACGTTCATCATGGGAACGGGCATTTGCATGCCGCCCATGCCGCCAAAGTAGCGGTACAAAGGCAAGCCGGACTCTTCAGCTGCGGCACGGGCAACGGCCATTGACACGGCCAACATGGCGTTGGCGCCCAAGCGAGATTTGTTTTCTGTGCCGTCCAAGTCGATCATGGTCTTGTCCAGGAACGCTTGTTCGGAAGCATCCAGGCCCAAAACCGCTTCAGAAATTTCGGTGTTGATGTGCTCAACCGCCTTCAATACACCTTTACCAAGGTAACGGGACTTGTCGCCGTCACGCAGTTCGATGGCTTCACGGCTGCCGGTGGATGCACCCGATGGAACCGCTGCGCGGCCCATGACGCCGCTTTCCAGCAAAACATCACATTCAACAGTGGGGTTACCACGGGAGTCCAGAATTTCACGTCCTACGATATCTACGATTGCGCTCATTGGCTTCTTTCTTAAGTTAAACAAAGGGAAAAGGGTGACATGCTGAGGGGTATTGAATCAGCCCAAAAAGTCAGTTTCAAGAAATCCATGCCTTTTTGTGACGCGGTCCAAGTCCAGCAGGGATTCCAATAACGATTTCATGTGCCGCAGTGGAACGGCATTAGGACCATCGCTGAGTGCTTGATCCGGGTTTGGATGGGTTTCCATGAAAATGCCCGCCACGCCGACGGCGATCGCTGCGCGGGCCAACACGGGAACCATTTCACGTTGACCACCACTGCTGGTGCCATTGCCACCGGGCAACTGAACCGAGTGGGTTGCATCAAAGACCACAGGCGCGTTGGTGTTGCGCATGATCGCCAACGAACGCATGTCGCTGACTAGGTTGTTGTATCCAAAGCTGGCACCACGTTCGCAGGCCATGAAATTATCTTCTGGCAGGCCAGCTTCACGAGCGGCCGCGCGTGCCTTATCAATGACATTTTTCATGTCAGCAGGCGCTAAGAACTGCCCCTTCTTAATGTTTACCGGCAGCCCCGCTTGGGCAACAGCCCGGATGAAGTCGGTCTGGCGGCATAAAAAAGCGGGGGTTTGGAGCACGTCGACAACCGAGGCGACTTGGGAAATCTGCTCTTGCGAGTGGATGTCAGTCAGAATCGCCAGCTTCAATTCGGATTTGACTTTTGCCAAAATTTCGAGTCCTCTGTGCATACCCGGACCTCGAAACGTATCTCCACTTGATCGATTGGCTTTGTCGAAACTGCTCTTGAAGATGAAGGGTATACCCAGACTGGCAGTGATTTCTTTCAGCGTGCCAGCGGTGTCCATCTGCAATTGTTCAGATTCAATGACGCAGGGCCCGGCGATTAAGAAAAATGGCTTATGTAGCCCGATGTCAAATCCGCAGAGCTTCATCATGCCACCGCTTTCTGGCGTTGTTGTGTTGACTGGTTATCCAAGGCAGCGCGAACAAAGGCATTGAACAAGGGGTGACCATCCCAGGGTGTCGACTTGAATTCCGGGTGAAACTGAACGCCAACATACCAAGGGTGTGTGCTTCGAGGAAGCTCAATGATTTCAGTCAAATGCTCACGTTGCGTCAGTGCCGAGATCACCAAACCAGCCTGTCGCAATTGATCTAGGTAATGGACGTTGGCTTCATAGCGGTGACGATGTCGCTCTGTCACTACGTCACCGTAAATTTGGTGGGCAATGGTGTTTTTTGCTACATCGGAGCTTTGCGCGCCTAAGCGCATGGTGCCGCCTAGGTCTGAATCTTCATCGCGCAACTTGATGCTGCCATCTTGATCCTTCCACTCGGTGATCAACGCAATGACAGGGTGCGCACAGTCAGGGGCGAATTCAGTGCTATTGGCACCTGCTAAGTCCGCGACGTGACGTGCAAACTCAATGGTGGCAACCTGCATGCCTAAGCAGATACCGAGGTAAGGTATTTTGTTCTCACGCGCAAACTTGGCGGCGCAAATCTTACCCTCTACCCCTCTGATGCCAAAACCACCCGGAACCAACACTGCATCGAATTTGGCCAGCTGTGCACAGGTGTCCGGCGTGATCGACTCGGAGTCGATGTAATGGATTTTGATTTGCACATGATTTTTCATGCCGGCATGTCGGAGCGCTTCGTTCAACGACTTATAGCTATCGCTCAGATCGACATACTTGCCGACCATGGCAATGTTCACCAGTCCCTGTGGGTGACCGGTTTCATACACCAAGTCATCCCATCGCTTTAAGTTGGCTGGCGGGGTGTTGAGGCGCAATTTGTCAACGATAAGGCCATCAAGTCCCTGTTCGTGGAGCATGCGTGGTACCTTGTAAATGGTATCGACGTCCCACATCGAAATCACACCCCAAAGTGGCACGTTCGAGAACAACGAGATTTTCTGGCGTTCCTCATCTGGAATGGGGCGGTCTGCTCGGCACAGCAAAACGTCGGCCTGAATACCGATCTCGCGCAGTTGTTTGGCAGTGTGTTGTGTGGGCTTTGTTTTAAGTTCGCCAGCGGCGGCTATCCAGGGGACATAACTCAGGTGCACAAACGCGCTGTTGTTGGGGCCCAGTTGCAAACTCAGTTGTCTAACCGCTTCCAGGAAGGGCAGCGATTCAATGTCACCCACGGTTCCACCGATCTCGACGATGGCGACATCTACCGCGTCTTTGGTAGCAAAACTCGCGCCACGTTTGATGAAATCCTGAATTTCATTGGTCACATG
>Ga0136636_10000232_pt1 | contig 25948 bp, 25 predicted proteins | sample AntDrymUQ8522106_2_FD_104653 | JGI IMG/M metagenome (GOLD analysis project Ga0136636, IMG submission 104653) | Polar desert sand microbial communities from Dry Valleys, Antarctica - metaG UQ852 (21.06) | ecosystem: Environmental > Terrestrial > Soil > Desert | place: Antarctica: Dry Valley... | reverse complement strand
GCCGCCGCCTGACAAGCTCCAGCACGATCACTACCTGCGGCGTTACCATGTTACCCACAAGCCACGAATTATCGGCATTGGTCGCGAAGTCACCGGATTGCGACGCGACGGCACGACCTTTCCACTTCGGCTTGGCGTTAGCGAAGTGGTTTATAATGATCAAAAATTCTTCGTTGGCTTTATCCATGATCTGACGCAGCAAAAAGAAGTGGAAGAACGCCTTAAGGATTATGCCATGCATCTTGAAGAATTGGTAGAAATCAGGACACAGTCGTTACATGAAACCATCCATGCGCTTGAAATAGCGAAGGAGCAGATCAGCAATTCTCTTGAAAGCGAAAAGGAATTGGGGAAATTGAAGAGCAGGTTCATCTCTATGGCTTCACACGAATTCAGAACACCTCTCAGTACGATACAGCTGTCGGCTTCGTTGATCGACAAATATGCTGAACCTGCCGGCCTGAAGGAAATCAATCGGCATATCGGCAAAATCAAGGGTTCGGTGACCGGACTTACTGCAATACTCAACAATTTTCTGCAGATGGAGAAACTAGAAACGGGGAAAGTCGTCGCCAACTTCTCAAATTTTGATCTGGCAGACCTCGCCACAGAAATTACCGAGGAAATGCAACTGTTGACCAAAATGAAACAAACCATTAATTATCGCCATTTCGGCAGCGACACCGATGTAAACCTTGATAAAAACCTGATACAGAACTGCATTGTCAATCTCATTACCAATGCGGTAAAATATTCTGGTGATGATGCCATTATTGAATTCACCACCAAAATCAATCCTATGGCCTGCAGCATAACGGTAACGGATAACGGTATCGGGATTCCTGAAGAAGAACAAAAATACTTGTTTGAAGCCTTTTTCCGTGCGCACAATACTGGTACAATCCCTGGGACAGGGCTCGGTCTTAATATCGTTGCACGCCACGTTGAACTGATGGGCGGAACGGTTTCCTTCCAAAGCGGTACAGAAAACGGGACAACATTTACCTTATCATTCCCTGCATTATGATCAAAGTACTTATTATCGAAGACAACGATGACATTCGCGAAAACGTAATGGAAATACTGGCACTTGCCGGCTACGAAGTTTACGAGGCCAATAACGGTAAAAGCGGAGCCGAATTGGCTATGAAAAAACTGCCAGATATCATCCTTTGCGATATCATGATGGGTGACCTTGACGGTTACGGCGTGTTGCACCTGCTGAATAAGCATGAGGAAACCAGGGCAATTCCTTTTATATTTATGACGGCGAAATCAGAAAGGGCCGACATCCGCAAAGGAATGGAACTAGGCGCAGATGATTACCTTACCAAGCCTTTTGACGATACTGAATTGCTCAATGCTATCGAAACCCGGCTCAAGAAAAAACAAATCCATCAGGATTTTTACAGCAAATCTATTAAGGGGCTTTCTGATATTGTTTCGCGGAAAGACGGGCTGGATGAGCTAAAAAATGCCTTGAAGGAACGCAAGGTGCGCGTCTTCAAAAAAAACCAGGTCATCTATTACGAAGGCGACCGTGCCAATGGCATCTGGATCGTACTTGGTGGTAAAGTAAAAGCGACAAAAATGGCCGAAGACGGCAGGGAGCTTATGACCGGTATGTTTGAAGCCGATCATTTTCTGGCGATCAATACGCTTTTTTCCGACGGTGCTTTTATCGATACGGCCACCGCACTTGAAGAAAGTCATCTGGTCCACTTTCCGAAAGAGCAATTTGAAGAATTCATTACTCTTTATCCCGATGTGTCTGAAAAGTTTATCAGAATACTAAGTTGCCAAATTAGGAACCAAGAAGATCAACTCCTGCAGCTTGCCTACCAGTCGGTCAGGAAAAGGATTGCCGAAAATATATTACGACTGCACCGACAGGATAATAATCCGGGAAGTATTACGATCACTAGAATCGATCTTGCCGCACTGTCAGGCACCGCTCCTGAAACGGTGAGTCGCACGCTCTCAGACCTTAAGGATGAGGGAATTATTGAGAAGAAAGGTAGTGCAATAACAATTCTTGACCTGAAAAAACTGGAAAAAGTTAAAAATTGACGTTAATCCGATGTAAGGTCCTTATTCATTTTATTGGAAGTTTTATTAGGACATCCATTCGATCGAGAGGAAATTCTCAACTTCACTTACACCCTTTACAGTACGTACCAAACGCGTAACAAGGTTCTTTTGGTTGATGTCCTCGACCGTGCCCTTGAGAATCACTTTATGTCCGAAAATTTCAACCTTAATATCGCTCCTAATTGAATGATCACCGTAAATTACTGCAAGTATATCCTTTTCGCAAACAGGCGTTTCTAGGGACTCTGGAACAAATATATTATTGTCGATGCCCTTGATACCGTCGATGCAACTGATGCATTCCACGGCGAGTTCTTTTTGGTATTTCCAGATTAGCCTCCCATCAAGCCAGACATAGCCGTCCTTCACCGTCGCCTTAACATCTTTATGGGCAATTCCGAAGTTCTTTATAAATTTTTCTGCAATGGTGGAAGCTATAGCTTCATCGCTGCATTTTTCATCTTCACTCAATATAACTGAAAGCACATCGGTTACCTGCCTGGTGCCTTCAACTTCTTTCGCGATTTTTTTTGCTATTTCTTTTTTGAAGTATTTGTCAACAGATCCTGTAAGTATAGCTTCTCCAAGATTTACCTCGGCGTTAAGACTGCAATGCGCAAGCAATGGGCTTGTTTCAAATGCCTTTTCGATCTGTTTTTTTATGTTAAGGTCACTCATCATGTTCCGGTTGATTTGAATTAACAAAATTGAATCATAAAGATTGTCAAAAAAATGACTGCCGTCACCTTCTTACATGATTTCAAACATACTAGCACCCGCAAAGAATGAGTAATTTTGATACAGATCATTATTAAGCTAAACTTAAGTTATTGCTAAAAATATGGCGCGCAAACTGACGTTAATTAAAGAAATAATTTATATGAAACTTCTTGTATTGTTGTTCTTTTTTATCATTCCTATTCAATGGGAACCCAGTTTTGAAAATGCTAAAAAAATAGCAAAAGAAAAACATGATCTGATATTGTTAAATTTCTCCGGTTCCGACTGGTGCGGCCCTTGCATCCTAATGCGAAAGAATTATCTTGAAAGCGATGCCTTTACAATGATGGCCAATAATAATTTAGTATTGGTTAACGCCGATTTCCCTAGAAAGAAAAAAAATATCGGTACATCTGGGCAGATAAAACGCAATGAAGCACTGGCAGAAATTTATAATAAAGAAGGCTCTTTTCCTTTAACGCTTATTTTAAATGCCGATGGCAAAGTGTTAAAATCATGGCGTGGAAAACCCGAAATCTCCGTAGAAAAATGGGTAGCGGAAATTAAAGCCATTTGCGATGCGAATAAGTAATATCGCGATGGAAAAGTTTTCGAAATCCCTTAAATTAATGGGGAACAACTTTACCATTACTGTTGTTGCTGAAGATGCTGTTTCGGCACAGCAAAGCATCGAACTGGCAATCAATGAAATCAGAAGGATCGAAAAACTTTTCACAACATTCAGCCCTGACAGTCAAACCAATTTCATAAATGCAAATGCCGGAATAAAACCTGTAGTAGTCGATGACGAGGTTTTCAACCTGATTGAACGCAGCATCGGAATTTCCAGAATCACACAAGGTGCCTTTGATATTTCTTATGGGAGTATTGACAAAAGTCTTTGGAATTTTGATGAAAATATGACAGTATTACCGTCACCAAAGCTAGCGTTGAAAATGGTCTATCTTATCAATTACAAGAATATCATTCTTAACCACAAAGATAAAACTGTATTCCTTAAAGAAAAAGGGATGCGCATTGGATTTGGCGGTATTGGAAAAGGTTACGCTGCTGAAATGGCTAAAACCATATTGATCCGGAATCAGGTTGAAAGCGGAATCATAAACGCCAGCGGAGACTTAACCGCATGGGGTAAACAGCCTGACGGGAAGCCGTGGACTATTGGCATCGCAAATCCCGACCATCCGCAGGATGCTTTTTCATACCTTGAAATATCGGGCAAAGCGATAGCCACTTCCGGAAATTACGAAAAGTATATTATGATTGGTGAAAAAAAATATTCGCATACCATCGATCCCAAAACGGGTTTGCCGATAACGGGAATTAAAAGCGTAACGGTCATTGGCGATAACGCTGAATTTGCGGATGCCATGGCAACGCCAATTGCTGTAATGGGAATCACAGCGGGACTTTTTTTAGTGGATCAGTTACCCGAAATATATTGTATTATCATCGACGATAACAATAAAATTTATACGTCAAAAAACATCAATCTGAAATGAAAAAAGTAACAACAGTTATACGAGTCGGTGCCCTTGTGTTCGTCATGAGCTCGATTTCCTGTGAGTCGGTAAAAGAGTACCAAAAAGGAAAACTCAACGATTCTGAAATGGTGTTATCTAACCGCAAAATTCAGAAAACTGAAAACAGTTTCCAAACCTATCGCGAAGGTGCTTCGGGTGCCAATGGCGGCAAAACAGGCGGCGGCTGCGGCTGTAATTAATTCAACCCCTAGCGAACCAAACAAATGAAAAGAATATTTATTACAGGATTTGCTCTGCTCGGTTTGTTGCGATTGTCAGCGCAAACAACGGCTGCAGATTCGACAAAATATAAAAGCACAAAGCTAAAACTGGACGAAATCAACCTGGTTTCGAGCTATTATAAGCAGGACGGAAACAATGCGGTGGTAACAGGCGGTACCGGTACAGAAGAACTTACAGATATTTCGAATACAATCGATGTCAGACTATTGAAGTATGGGAAAACCGGAATTAAACATACATTTGATGTTGAAGCCGGAATCGACCATTATACTTCGGCCTCATCAGATAGGATTGATTTGCAGGCCAATTCATCGGCTTCATCTGCAGACAATCGTTTTTATCCGTCGGTATTATATACAAGAGAAAACGAAGAAAAAGGAAGCACTTTAGGACTGGGTTTATCGTCATCGACTGAATTTGATTATCAATCTTTTGGCGGAAATGTCAGCTATTCCAAAAAGACAAAAAATAAAAACGGGGAATTCACCGCTAAATTCCAGGCTTACCTTGACCAAGTTAAAATGATCTTGCCTGTAGAGCTTCGAACGCCCAATTCTCCTTCAGGAACAGAATCACGGAATACATTTGCAGGTTCTTTAAGCTACTCGCAAATCATTAATCAGAATCTGCAAATTATGTTCCTCGCCGATCTGATTTCACAAAGTGGCTATCTAAGCCTTCCTTTTCACCGTGTCTATTTTAATGATGGTAACGTACATCAGGAAAATTTACCAGATACAAGATTGAAAATACCTTTGGGTGTCAGAGCAAGTTATTTCCTTGGTGATAATATAATTATTCGCGCCTATTACCGGTATTATACAGATGACTGGAAACTAACGGCACACACCGCCGATTTGGAAGTTCCCGTGAAACTAACATCCTTTTTTTCAATCAGTCCGTTTTACCGATATTACAGGCAGCAAGGAACACAATATTTTAATGCCTATCGCGCACATACTGCTGCAGAAGAATTTTACACTAGTAACTATGACCTGTCTACTTTTAATAGCAGTTTCTATGGCGCAGGATTGAAATTTACGCCGCCAAAAGGTGTTTTTGGGATAAAGCATTTTAATACGGTTGAAATCCGCTATGGTCATTATACGAAAACAACGCAGATGACATCGAATATCGTTAGCATAAACTTAAAATACAAATAGCAAAACTGAAAAAATGTGCATTTTACATTTGTAATGTGCTGGTTTGGTGTAATTTTAAAGACAATAACCTTAAAGAAAATGATAACAATTGACAACTATTTAGACAATCACTTTATACACAGAAGCAATTGGTTACGAGCCGCTGTTTTGGGAGCGAACGATGGAATAATTTCCATTTCCAGTCTTGCCATAGGCGTTGCCGCTGCAAGTTCAACTAGAGAGCCTATAGTTTTGGCAACAGTAGCTGGACTTGTTGCAGGCGCACTATCAATGGCGGCTGGCGAATATGTGTCGGTAAGCTCACAAACAGACACGGAGAAGGCAGACATTGAAAGAGAAATAAAGGAGCTTAAAGAAATGCCCGAAGAAGAATTAAACATACTGGCTCAAATCTTTGAGAAAAGAGGACTAAAAAAAGAAACAGCTATGCAAGTAGCAATTGAGTTAACAGAGAAAGATGCATTAGGAACGCACATAAGAGAAGAACTAGGGATAAACGAAATTAGTCAAGCAAATCCCATACAAGCGGCAATCGCGTCAGGTGCAGCATTTACAGTTGGAAGTATATTACCTCTTTTAGTAGTTCTTTCTGCACCTATAAAAGATATGGAATATTGGCTATATGGCTCTACAATAGTTTTTCTAATTATTCTGGGAACGATTGCAGCAAGAACGGGGGGTTCAAGTATACAAAAGGCCATTTTAAGAATAACTATTTGGGGAACAATTGCGATGGGCTTATCTGCATTAGTTGGCTATATCTTTGGAGTTAAAGTATAATTATAAATTAAAAAAAATCAATATGAACGAAGCTCATTTTCATTTACTGGTAAATCATTTACCGATCATTTTTCCCGTTGTAGGTGTACTCGTTATGGTTTCAGGAATAATATATAAGTCAGAAGCGGTTAAACGAACTGCTTATTTAATTTTCGCCATAGGTGCATTAACTGCAATTGCTGCTATCACAAGCGGCGAAGGTGCCGAAGAAATAGCCGAAAAATTAAATGGTGTTACTGAAAACTTCATTAAAAACCACGAAGAAGCTGCGGAAACATTTGCCATCCTATCTTATATTTTAGGTGGAATTTCGATAATTGGACTATGGGCTAGTGTAAAGCAAAAACCATTTTCCACTATTATTGCTTTTAGTGCATTGTTATTTGCATGTGTGGTTTTATTCTTCGCTAAACAAACTGGAACAACAGGTGGCGAAATTCGACATACAGAAATAAGGAGCGGAAACAATGTTCCTGCTATTAATAATATCGTCACTGAAAAAGACGATTCCGATTAACCAAATATATTAGCCCGACGCTGTTTTAAAAATATTTTCTCGTGTCGTTGTGCCCTCCTTTGCCCTAATAATCCGAATTTCTGTATAGTTTATTATGGGCACGTCTGGTTAAGTTCAATAAAAAAATTATAAAATGCGATACATTTTAGCTGTAATCATCCTCGTTCATGGCCTGATCCACTTCATGGGGTTTGCAACTGCTTTTAACTACGGCAACATGAGCCAAATCAGTAAAGAAATTTCCAAACCTTTCGGAATGCTTTGGCTGTCTACTGCGTTTTTGTTTATTGCAGCAACCCTATTATACTTGTTAAAAAAAGATGCATGGTTATTTTTTGGATTTACTGCAGTAATTATTTCACAAATACTACTAATTACTGTTTGGAAAGATGCAAAATTTGGAACTATCGCGAACATCATTATTCTTGTAGCTGTAGTTTTAAATTGGGGAAGTTATCATTTTGAAAAAGGCTATCAAAAAGATGTAAAAGAAAATCTGCTACGCACCAACGGTTTGAAAACTGATTTACTTGCAGAACGTGATTTACTTTTGTTACCCGAGCCGGTGCAACGATACTTAAAATACACAGGCGTGCTAAACAAGCCCAAATTAAAAAATGTACGCATTGTATTCGAAGGGCAGATGAGAGAAAAAGGGAAAGATTTTTTCCCGTTTACCTGCGTACAATATAATTTTTTTGACGAACCCACAAGATTGTTTTTTATGAAAGGAAGCATAAAAGGTTTTACCGTTCCGGGTTATCACAAATACAGCAATGCAACTGCTATGATGGATATAAGACTTTTTGGATTGTTTTCCGTTGTAAAAATAACAGGAGAAGATATGAACAAAGCAGAAACCGTAACCCTTTTTAATGACATGTGTTTGATGGCACCCGCAACATTGATCGACAAACGAATTACGTGGCAGGACATTGACAGCAATTCGACAAAAGCCATTTTTACAAATCATGGAATTTCAATAACTGCTATTTTATATTTTAATGCACAAGGCCAAATGATTAATTTTATTTCCAACGATAGAGATGTAAATCATAATCCATTTTCTACACCTGTGAGTAATTATAAAAATATAAACGGCATAAACATCATGACGTATGGTGAAGCTATCTGGCATTATCCCGATGGAAAATTTGTTTACGGGAAATTTAATTTGAAGGAGATTGAATATAATGTTTCTGAATTAAAATGATTGAATGTGAAACTTGATAAAAGAATGGCAACTGGAAATCAGCCATGGAACAAGGTGTAAGCCTTCTAGAACATGTCCATCATTTTGCGTGTAGTGCCATCTGAAAAATTAAAACGAAAATAAAACGTACGGGAAAAAAATAAGGTTATGACTCAGCTATTTATATGACATTACGCTCTGCAGTGCTTACAATAACATGTTACTAGCGGGCTTTTTTAAGTTTACAATTGAATTTATTTAATAAATATTATATTATGGAAATCAACTGGATGATATTAGTACTCGTGGGAATTGGCATATTAGCTTTGCTATTTTTCCTTATTCGTCAAAATCAGAAAGACGAAAAAAAATTCGAACGTGAATTAAACCGTGTAAAGAAACCAACGGAATCGGAAATCGATGATAGCGACGATGATCTATAACTACGGTGGAAAACATCGATTACTTCTAAAACAATAGCAAAATGGAAAAAGTCAATATGGACAGCTTAGTGACGGTGCTCGCAGCTGTCGAAAAACTGGGTTTCAAAAACCAGTTTGAGATTCAAGGGACAAACCTTGTTTCGTGGAAAACTAAAAATCATTTCCTTCCCAATCAGGTTAAGATCGTTCACTTCTACCGTTTTGAAGGCGAATCAAACCCCGATGATAGCTCCATCCTTTATGCAATCCAAACGAGCGATGGTGAAAAAGGCACGCTCGCAGATGGTTATGGCATTTCAGCCGATTCAGAAACAGCAGCATTTATATTCAAAGTAACAGACATCCATAAATAAAACTACATGAAAAAATTGCATTTAACTCTGTATATTATTTTTGCCTTTACGGCAACTATTGTTTTACTCAACCGATATACCCCATTTCATATCACCGATTATAGGGTCCATTTTTTCTTCCTGTTTTTTGCCGCCTCCTTATTTGTAATTATTATTGGGCACCTCGTCAAAAAAATAAGGAGCACGCGGTCTATTCTTTTTACCTTTATTATTGTTGGCACGCTATGCTTTTTGAAAGCATTTTTTACATGGGGAGGCGATTGGAAGACGCAAACCATATTGTACCGCAATCTTGCCGATAAAAACAAAACGATTGATTTTCAAATGCGTGGTGACAGATTCTCATTTGGTTATAAAAAACGCGTTGTCGGGATACACAGTCTGGCGCCTTTTATGGAGTGGACAACCGATGTTGATACAATGTACATTGATAAATCAAAATGGGAAAAGCTTGATTTGAACGTAAACGAAATGCAATTACCTTGAGAAATTTAGTCTATAAGAATCCATTTTAAAACAGTAACTTCAGTTTCTATTTAAATACCATGAAAAAAATACTTGTTACCACCGACTTTTCACGCAATTCTAAAGCAGGGATTCGTTTTGCAATACAATTGGCTTCCCAAGCACCATGCGAACTTATTTTCTATTATGTAAATACAATTGCGGCAATGGATGCCTGGAGTCCAATAAATTTCAAAAACCCCAATGCTTCCAATGATTTATTGCTAAAAGACAAACTGAATACGTTTATAAGAAAAATTTACAGAGATACAGGAAAAGAGGCTGGGAAAATAGATTGTATCATTGATGACAGCCATGATGTCGATACCGCAATCATCTCGTATGCTCAAAAACGCAATGCCGATTACGTCTGTATGAGCACGAGAGGCGGCGGCATAATCAATAAATTTATGGGTACCAATGCCTCGTCGTTGATCACCTCTTCACCGGTTCCGCTGATAGTCGTTCCTCACACCTATCGCATGAAACCTCTAAAATCTGTATTATATGCTTCCGATATTGACCAAGTTGCAGCAGAGCTTAAAACTGTAGAAAAATTCGCTAAACTAGTCGATGCTGAAATTGGCGTGTATCATTATGATTATTTCATCGAACAAGAGGAAGTAAAATCCAAACTAAATAAGATTGCCGATAAATACCGTTTGGATAACGTATCGTTCCATTTTAGAAAATTCAACGCCGAGTTGTCGCTTCTCCTTCATTTAAAAGACGACATACGAAAATCAAAACCCTCAATTGTCGCAATGTTTACAAAACAAAACCGTAGTTGGTTTGATCGCCTCTTCCTATCCAGTAAAACTGCTGAACTGGGTTTTGATACAAAGACACCCATGCTTGTTTTCAGAAAGTAGAAAGCATCAAGTATCGATTCGGTCGGCATCCGTCCATAAACTGCAATAATTGGATTACATTATTACTATCATTAACTCCTACCCTATGCCTAAAATAATTACAATTACGTTTAACCCGAGCATTGATAAAAGCGCGATGGTAAAGGCATTAGTTCCTGATAAAAAAATGCAGTGTTCCCTACCAAAATCAGAACCCGGCGGCGGCGGGATAAATGTTGCCCGGGTTTTGCATACACTCGGTGCAGATGTTTTGGCTATTTTTCCTTCGGGTGGCCATACCGGAACTCATTTAAAACGCCTTTTACAAAGTGAAAAAGTGTCGTTTGAATCCATTCCATGTAAAAATGATACGAGAGAAAATTTTGCAGTTCTTGATGACTCGGATAAAAAGCAATATCGTTTTGGAATGCCTGGTAATAAATTGTTTAAAAACGAATGGCAAGCGTGTTTGAAAATTATTGAAAAACAAAAAAACATAGATTTCATTGTTGCCAGCGGAAGTCTGCCTATGGGAGTTCCACTCGATATTTATGCACAATTATCCAAAATTGCTAGAAATTGCAATTCAAAGTTTATAGTAGATACTTCGGGTGATGCTTTAAAAAAGGCGGTTGACGAAGGTGTTTATCTACTTAAACCCAATCTCGAAGAATTAGGACTTCTATTGGGTAAAGTCAATCTAACAGCAGAAAATGTTGAAGCTTCCGCCCAAGAATTAATTAGTAATAACAAATGCGAAATAATTGTGACTTCACTTGGCGCAAAAGGAGCTATGTTGATTACAAAAGAAAAAACATATAAAGTTACCCCTCCAAAAGTAGCCGTTAAAAGTACCATAGGTGCCGGTGATAGTATGGTTGCTGGTATTGTATTCGGACTGGCAAACGGAAAAAGCCTCGAAAGGGCTTTACATTACGGAGTCGCCTGCGGTACAGCGACAACAATGAATTTCGGATCACAACTATGCCAAAAAAAAGATGTCGAAATGTTGCTGAAAATTCTAAAATAACGAGGATACCACTATCATTAAATTGTAAAAAAGCGATTGTAAATAGGCGTTCCCGCTTATTGCTAAGCCAAGCGTGATTGCCGGTAGCGCCTTAAAAATAATAAGACCTATAATAATTAAAACCCGTAGTAATGGAATTCAAAGATTATTATAAAACCCTCGAAATAACTAAGGCAGCTACTGAATCAGATGTAAAGAAAGCTTATCGCCGACTTGCGCGCAAATACCACCCAGATCTGAAGCCTAATGATAAGGAAGCTGAAAAGAAATTCAAGGAAATTAACGAGGCCAATGAAGTATTAAGCGATCCCGAAAACCGTAAGAAATACGACAAGTACGGCAAAGATTGGAAGCATGCAGCCGAATTTGAGCAATCGGGCTATAATCCTAATCAGCCGAGAAGTGCGACACGCGAAAGACAGTCGTCTGATTTTTCAGATTTTTTCCAGTCGATGTATGGAAACCAAAGCAGCGGAAGAGACAGGAGATCCCAATTTCGCGGGCAAGACCTGAATGCAGCATTGCAACTGTCTTTAAAAGATGTATATACGACCCAAAAACAAACCTTGACGGTCAATAATAAAAAAATCCGGATTACGATTCCTGCAGGAGTAGAAAACGGACAAGTCATAAAAATTTCCGGACATGGAGCAGCGGGAACCAATGGCGCTGCATACGGGGATCTTTTCATTACTTTTTCAATAATTGACGGTGCGGATTTTAAAAGACAAGACAGTAATTTATATGCCGATGTCGATGTCGACCTATATACTGCTGTGCTTGGCGGAACAATTTTAGTGAACACATTCGATGGTAAAGTAAAACTGAAAATTCCCGAAGGAACTTTAACCGGTTCGAAAGTTAAATTAAAAGGCAAAGGTTTTCCGGTCTACAAAAAAGACGGGCAATTTGGGGATTTGTACATCACTTACAATATAAAATTACCAATCAATCTTTCCGCTAAAGAGAAACAATTGTTTACAGAACTTTCTAAGTTGAGAGCGCAAACATAATTTTTAAAACCGATAATATGATGACGACCACTTCACTATCATCAGTCATAAAAAAACTGCTTGTCTTGTCTCTGATTTTTGCAGGTTTATATTTCGCCAAAGCTTTATTGATGCCACTGTTTATCGGCGGTATTTTGGCAACTTTGTTTTTGCCTTTATGCAATTGGTTGGAAATGAAAAAAATGCCCAAATCAATAGCTGTTTTATTGTGTATGATGGCCTTACTTCTTGTTGTTATCTTATTGATTTCATTGCTGGGTTTAAAGATTTCTGACCTCTTAAGCGATTTGGCTTCTATAAAACAAAAGGCATTTGAAACAGCCCGGAGTGTCCAGGATTATATTTTTAATCATTTGAATATTTCCAGAGACGACCAGTTTAAAATCCTCATAAAAGAACAGCCCTCCTACGCCAGTATTATGCAGATAATGCTAAGTTCGGTCACATCTTTCCTTACCAATTTCATTCTGGTTTTGGCATACTTTGTTTTTCTATTGCTGTCGCGAAATCACATCAAAAAATTTTTGCTCAGGATTACAACAACTGCTGAGCACCCTGAAATGGAAAACATTATTTTTAGTGTTACACGTATTTCGCAGCAATATTTAGTTGGACTCTCAAAAATGATCGTGCTGCTGTGGATTATGTATGGCATTGGTTTCGGCATAATCGGACTAGAAAATGCGGTATTTTTTGCCGTCCTATGCGGACTGCTCGAAATTGTGCCTTACCTGGGCAACATTGTCGGAATAGCTATTACCGTTGTCATTGCGGCGGTAAGCGGAGCCGATCCGGAACTATTGGTTGGCATTGTAATCACCTATGGTATTATACAGCTCATTCAGACATCTTTCTTTGAGCCGCTGATCCTGGGTCCGCAAGTAAAGATAAATCCGCTTTTTACCATTATCATATTAGTAGTTGGGGAATTGCTTTGGGGTATTCCTGGGCTAATCCTTGCCATTCCGCTTACGGCAATGTTTAAGATTGTTTGCGATCATATTGAAGCCTTGAAGCCGTATGGATTTTTAATTGGCGAAATTAAAAACGCCAAAAGCGAAATGGGGCTTATAAAAAGAATGAAAAAGAAATTCCAACATTTGAAAAAGAACTAGCAGGTAGGAATATCAGAAAAATATATGGATAAGTAATATTCGAAAATTTAACTATGAAAAAAATACTCATCATCAACGGACATCCGAACAAAGAAAGTTTCAATTTTGGACTAGCCGAAGCATACAAAAAAGGGGCGATGCAGAGCGATGCAGAAATTAAAGAAATCATAATTAGAGATTTGCAATTTAATCCAAATCTTACTTTTGGTTATCAAAAAATAAGTGTTTTAGAGCCCGATTTGATAGAAGCCCAAGAAAAAATAAAACGGGCTGATCATTTGGTTTGGATTCATCCGGTATGGTGGGGCGGATTGCCTGCGATAACGAAAGGTTTTATTGACCGTGTGTTTTTGCCCGGTTTTGGTTTTAAATACAAGGACAATTCAGTTTGGTGGGACAAGCTTTTAAAAGGAAAAACTGCACATATCATTACAACACTTGACACACCAAGTTTTTACTATTGGTTTGGTTTTGGCAGACCCAGCGTGAACCAACTTAAAAAATCAACTTTAGAGTTTTGTGGAATAAAACCGGTGAAAGTTACTTATGTAGGACCTTTAAGAAACTCGAAAGAAAGTTTTAGAAATAAATGAATAAAGAAAGTTGAACGCTTTGGAAACAACAATGCATAAAAAATTAATTGTAGGAACATGAAAGCAACCTTAATTCAAAATTACTACAGAAGAATAACTATGACGTAAATTCTAATTTTAATAGCAGTCATTGCTCGAAAAAAAAATATCCATAATAAAAAGAGTAATCAAAAAAACTAAACCTATGTCAGCGATTAGAAATAACAAAAATCCAACGGGAAACCCTCATTCATTAAAGGTCGAAGAAGTTGCGAAGTTACTGGATGTCAATCTAAAAACTGGGTTAAATGAACACAGCATTAACGACAGAATTACAAAATACGGTTTAAACAGTTATGCAGAGCAAAAGCAAAAAAGTATATGGCTCATTTTATTGGAGCAATTTAAAAGTCCGATAATAATATTGCTGATTGTAGCTGCCGGCTTTTCATTTTTCTTTCAGGATTGGATAGAAGGGTTTTCTATTATTGGAGTAATTTTTATTACCGCATCACTAGGTTTTTTTATGGAATTACAAGCCCGAAATTCTATGAAGGCACTAAAAGAAATGGACGTCAGCGTTTCTAAAGTGTGGAGAGATAATGCTCTTAAAGAAATTCCGTCTGAAAGAATTGTACCTGGAGATATTTTGGTGTTAGAAGCTGGCGATATGGTGTTGGCCGATGCAAGATTAGCAGAAGTAAATCAATTTGAAGTGGATGAATCGTCACTAACGGGAGAATCATTATCGATTGAAAAAAAAATTGAAATTTTAAAAAAGGAGGTGTCCCTTGCTGATAAAGTCAATTTAATTTTTAAAGGGACTTCTGTTGTGAAAGGCAATGCCAAAGCCATTGTAATCGGTACTGGATTACAAACAGAATTAGGAAAAATTACCCAATTAGTAGAAACCGCAAAGCAGGATGATACTCCTTTAGAAAAAAAGCTGCAGGGTCTTACAAAAATATTAATGCTGATTACCGCTGCGTTTGCTAGTATATTTATTATTACAGGTTTATTACAAGGTAAGCAGGTTTACATTATTGTAGAAACAGCGTTAGCATTGGCCGTAGCCGCTATACCTGAAGGGCTGCCTGTTGTAAGCATCATTGCACTTACTTATGGCATGTTACGACTTGCAAAAAAAAAGGTACTTATTAAAAAACTAGCATCGGTAGAAACACTTGGAGGAATCAATACCATTTTTACAGACAAAACCGGTACACTTACAGAAAATAAAATTGATGTGAACAGCTTGGTGTTTTTTGATGAAGACATCACAATAGATAAAAATGAAAAAGACAGTAGTGCCGCAGTTACAAAAAATAAAGCTGCGCTTGAAAAGCTATTGCTCATCTCCACTTTATGCAATAACGCTGTAAGCAAAAAAGAAAAAAATAAGAAAAAACATTTGGGCGATCCTATTGAAATTGCCCTCTTGCAATTTGTAAATTCTAGCAAAACAAAAGCGTCAGAAATAAACGCATCCTATCCTCGAATAGCAGAAGAACCATTTAATTCTGAGACAAAATTAATGGCTACTTTACACAAAAAAGAAAAGGGCAACTTTGTAGCGGCAAAAGGTGCTGTAGAGGAAATAATAAATAAATGCAGTTCCTACTGTGTAGGCGACAAGGAAATTCCTTTAAAAGATGCTGACAAAAAAATATTTCTACAAAAAGCAGAAACTATTCAGGCACAAGGATCAAAAGTATTAGCATTTTCTTTTAAGGAAGCGGCAAATATGTCCACCGATAATTTTTTATCAGACTTGACGCTCGCAGGCTTAATAGGGTTTTTAGATCCACCGCGAATGGAAGTGGTAGCTGCCTTGCAATCATGCAGGGATGCTGGCATTAAGGTAATTATGATTACAGGCGACCATCCGGCAACAGCGCTCAACATTGCTGAAAAAATAAAGCTATCAGAACAAGAGAATGTTGTTATCAATGGTAAAGAATTAGACAAAAAATTATCTGACAAAAAATTATTTGCGGCAACTATTTTTGCAAGGGTTACTCCAAAGCAAAAGTTAGATATGATAAGCCTATATCAAAAGAAGGGCAATATCGTGGCCATGACGGGTGATGGAATAAACGATGCACCTGCGCTTAAAAAAGCAGATATTGGTATTGCCATGGGCATTCGGGGCACCCAGGTAGCAAAAGAAACAGCAGCAATGATTTTAAAAGATGATTCGTTTAATTCTATTGTGGCAGCCATTATGCAGGGCAGAGTGATTTTCAAAAACATAAAAAACTTTTTAGTGTATCTTCTATCTTGCAACCTTAGTGAAATATTTATTGTGTTTTTTTATGGGTTGTTAAATCTTCCATTTTCCGTCCTTCCACTTCAAATACTCTTCCTCAATTTGGTTACAGATATTTTTCCTGCTCTTGCATTAGGGCTTGGCAAAGGCAATAATTTAATTATGAAAATCCCTCCAAGAAATCCGAAAGAGCCTATTGTTATGAAAAGAGATTGGTTTACAATAAATGCGTATGCGATTTTGTTAGCATTGCCAATTATGGTAGTAACTTGGTACTGTAGCTATTACTTAAAGTATGATGCTAAATTGTGTAACAACATCACCTTTTTTAGCCTTGCTTTAGCACAATTGTGGCATGTATTAAATTTATCATCCCGTAAAATTTCCTTTATCAAAAATGAGATTACACGTAATAAATTTATTTGGGCGGCCTTGCTGATATGTATTGTTATAATGGCTGTCTTCTATTTCGTCAGTCCGCTCAATAAAACAATTGGGCTTAAAATGCTGAGTATAAATACTTGGTTAATTATAACTGCTACGAGTGTTGCACCAGTGATTTTAATTCAACTGTTTAAGAGGCTATTTAAACTTATTGATTAGTATAAAAATGAAATAATTATTCAACCAAAGCAATAGTGTTTTTGGAGAATTTAAAACTATTAAAATTAAAGATAGCATGTTAGCAAATACTTTTAACATAAAAGGCTTAACGAGCGAAGAGGTATTAGTTGCCAGACAAAAATACGGGCAGAATAAGTTAGAATATAATAAAGAAAATGGATTTGTTGATGCATTAAAAAGCCTCATAGAAGAGCCGATGATTATTTTATTATTAGTTGCGGCGCTCATTTATTTTGTAAGCGGGAAATTAGGCGATGGCATTTTTCTTTCCTCGGCGATACTATTAGTTTCGGCTATTTCATTGTTTCAAGATTCTCGAAGTCGCAACGCTTTACAAAAGCTAAAAAAACTGACGCAACCTGATTGTAAGGTAATCCGAAATGGGAAAACTTCAACTATAAAAAGTGAAGACTTGGTCGTTGGAGATAGTTTGATAGTCGAAGAAGGAACTTCCATTACAGCTGATGGAATCATTGTTCATTCGAACGATTTTTCGGTAAACGAATCTATTCTTACAGGAGAATCGTTCCCTGTTTTTAAAGACAAATCAAAAGAAGATAAACTTATTTATAAAGGCACGACCGTTGCCAGCGGCTTGGCTATTGTCATTATTACTAATATTGGCAATGAAACCAAGTTGGGAAAAATTGGTAAAAGCCTAGAAAGCATTAAAGAAGAAAAGACACCTCTAGAAAGGCAAATAAGCAATTTTGTTAAAAAGTTAGTAATTGCCGGCGCGATAGTTTTCATTGTGGTTTGGGCGATCAATTATTTCCGTTCATACAATTTACTGGATAGTTTGCTCAAGGCGCTAACTTTGGCGATGAGTATTCTGCCGGAAGAAATTCCGGTTGCATTTACCACATTTATGGCCATTGGTGCCTGGCGATTAATGAAAATGGGTATTGTGGTCAAACAAATGAAAACAGTGGAAACATTGGGTTCGGCAACAGTTATTTGTACGGACAAGACAGGGACGATCACCGAAAATAAAATGAGCCTGACTAAAGTATTTTCGCTGGCGTCGCAAAATATAGCAAGCACAGATAAGGCCAATGACGATGAAAAGGCGGTGATAAAAATGGCAATGTGGGCAAGCGAACCTATTCCGTTTGATCCAATGGAGGTTGCATTACATAAAGCATATCGCGATTTACATAGAGACGATGAACGCTTAAATTTTAAATTAATTCACGAATATCCATTGAGCGGAAAGCCGCCGATGATGACGCATATTTTTTCAAATAATTCGGGAAAAAGAATTATAGCGGCTAAAGGGGCGCCCGAAGCATTGATGAATGTTTCCAATTTGTCAAAAGAAGAAACGCAGCAAATTGAAAAAGCCATGCAAACGATAACCATTGAAGGATACCGGGTTTTGGGTGTTGGCGAAAGTGATTTTACGGGCACCGATTTTCCAAAAACACAGCAGGAATTTCAATTTAAGTTTAGCGGAATTGTCGCTTTTTACGATCCTCCAAAAAAGAATATCGAAACCGTTTTAAATGATTTTTACACAGCAGGCATCGCTGTGAAAATAATTACAGGCGACAATGCCCCAACAACGGTAGCAATTGCAAAACAAATCGGTTTTAAAGGGTTTGAAAATAGTTTGACAGGAGATGAATTGATGCAAATGTCAGATGCTGAATTGCAGGAAAAAGTGATGCAGACCAACATTTTCACCAGGATGTTTCCCGATGCAAAACTAAGAATCATTACCGCCTTAAAAGCGCAAAACCAAATTGTGGCCATGACCGGCGACGGTGTAAATGACGGACCAGCTTTAAAAGCGGCACACATTGGTATTGCAATGGGAAAGAAAGGAACAGAAATCGCTAAGCAAGCAGCCTCGTTGATTTTATTGGAAGATGATTTATCAAATATGGTTGATGCAGTAGCAATGGGTAGAAAAATTTACACGAATCTTAAAAAGGCAATTCAATACATTATTTCCATTCACATACCGATTATCCTTACCGTTTTTATTCCGTTGGCATTAGGCTGGATTTATCCGAATATACTGTCACCCATCCACATCATTTTTTTAGAATTGATAATGGGCCCAACCTGCTCTATCATATTTGAAAATGAACCCATGGAAAAAAACACCATGCTTCAAAAACCACGACCATTTACTACAACCTTTTTCAATTGGAAAGAGTTGACCACAAGTATCATTCAGGGAATAGTCATTACAATAGGAACTTTGTTGACCTATCAATATGCGGTTTATCAGGGATTTGATGAAGCGCATACACGAACAATGGTATTCACGGTTTTAATAACTGCCAATATATTTTTAACCCTCGTGAATCGTTCGTTTTACTATTCTATCTTTACTACTACGCGATACAAAAACAATATGGTTTTGCTTATTATTGCCATTACAATTACTATTACAGGATTATTACTGTTTGTACCACCATTGACCACATTCTTTGAATTTAAGATCCTTAGTATTTCACAGCTTTTAACTTGCGGTGGAATAGGATTTATATCAGTAATTTGGTACGAATTAGTGAAAATAAAAACTAGGTCAAAAAACAAAGCCGACAGACAGTATAGCTGAAAGTCGCCAAAAATCATAAGTACTTTTCGAGTAACCGATTTACTTTCAAAAAATAATTGCCGAACCATTGTTTCGGATTTAAACTGCTGATGATCTCTCCAATAAATGAAAATACTCAATGCCTGAACTTTCTCTTCAGTCGCAATAGCCTTAATTTGGTGCTGTCATAAATCAGGCCGCCTAATAATGCAATTACGCCAAACAGTAGCACATGCAGACCCATTTCCGAATAAAAAATTCCACCTGTGATTCCGCCTGCAAAGAAGAAACTAATAATGGTAAGCCTTAATTTTATTGACGTAAAAAGTTTTGCCCTTGCCTGGATTTCATGATAAAAAAACAATTGGGAAAGTTCGATTCCTAAGTCGGTAAACAGACCTGTAAGGTGTGTAGTCCGAACAATGGCATTTGAAATCCGAGTGACCAGCGAATTTTGAAGCCCCATGGCATAAAGCAAAACGCAGGCAATGAGGTTTGGATGTTCTGCAATCCATCGCTGTCCAAAAATAGCCACAATCAGTAAAATACAACCTTCAATTCCGGTAGGGACAACATAAGTGTAATTGCTGTTTCTTCGGGTGATGTATTCGACCAGAAAACTCGAAGAAAATGAACCAAGAAAGAAGAAAAAAATATACAGGAAGTAAATAAAGCCCTGCCAGAAATTAAGTTTAAAGAATTCATCTACAAAAAAAGCGAAGTGCCCGGTTACATTGGTAGTCAACTTCTCAATTGCGAGAAATCCCGCGACATTAACAATTCCTGCCACAAAAGAGAGTAATGATGCAATTTGTAGGTTGTGACTTGATGTTCTTTTGTTACCCTGATGTGTGAACATTTATGCAGTATTTAATACAAGTATTATGGAGTTTACAAGTTACTGATTATTAAACTGAAATTCTATTGTAAGATCATAAATCACACTTATACTTTCGTTCCCTGAAGGATTCTTTTCATGATTCTTAAACTTTATGTAAATTTTTTTGCCAACGAAAATTTTGACACAGATTTTGTGTGAAATTTTTTAAAATAATAATTTTCACACAAGGCGTTGACGGCTTTACAATAAAATAAACTTACAGCGTCGCGGCTGCAAATGTTGTTAGTAAGCTTGGCAATTTCTCCAGCTGCGCTGGTATAAGTACCGTCGATCCTCGTCGGAGCATCACCCTTATTGTAATTAATTTTTATCTACAAACATTTAACAAGATATTTTGTCTAAACATTCCTTTATTCTCTTAAACAAACCATACCTTTACTGCATTAAAAAAAAATATGGCAACTACAAAAAAAATGACTAAAAAAAAGAACGTTCTTGATGCGGATCAAATTATTGCATTATACATGGATTTTGTTTTATCAACCGACCAAACACCAAACAGTGTGTATTCTTTTTGCCAAGCAAACGAGATGGATGAAGCCGATTTTTATAGTCACTTTGGCTCCTTCGATAGTGTGAAACAGATTATTTGGGTTAAGTTTTTTGAAAACGCTCGTGCAATTATCGACAGAGACATAGAATTTCCTACCTATACGGATAAGAATAAATTGCTGACGCTTTTTTATACGTTGTTTGAAGTGCTGACATTAAACAGAAGTTATGTGCTCTATTCTTTAAAAGGAAATAAAGAAGGGCTAAAAAATCTGAAAGACCTCAGACAATTCAGAACACATTTTAAAAGATTTGTACAAACGATAATTGAAGCAAATCAGGACAAGGGTTTTGCCAAGTTAGATACCATTACAAAACCAGTTTTCTCAGAGGGCGCATGGATTCAGTGGCTTTTTATTTTAAAATTCTGGATGGAAGATGTTTCCCCAAGTTTCGAAAAGACCGACATCGTCATAGAGAAATCAATCAATACGGTGGTCGATTTATTAAATACAAAACCACTGGAAAGTCTGATAGATCTCGGGAAGTTTTTATGGAAGGAAAGAAGAATGTAAGTTTAATTTTCAACTGCTTTTTAATTACATTCTTTAACGCTAACACTCATACATGAAAACATTAGATAAAATTCCAACCAACAAAATTGAACGCGCAGGTCACTTGGTAAAGACCGGATTTAAAGTCGGCGGAAATTACATCGCGTATTACGGCGAAAAAATGATAAACCCTTCTTTATCCAAAGCAAAACTAAATGAAAATAATGCTGAAGATATTTACAATGGACTCAAGAATTTGAAAGGAAGTGCACTTAAAGTAGCGCAAATGCTGAGCATGGATAAAAGCATTCTTCCACAAGCTTATGTCGACAAATTTTCTTTATCTCAATTTTCGGTTCCCCCTTTGTCGGCGCCCTTGGTTCGCAAAACGTTCAAAAAGTATTTGGGCAAATTTCCCGAAGCGCTATTCGATTCCTTTTCTCCCGATGCGATCAATGCCGCCAGTATTGGTCAGGTGCATGTCGCCTTTAAAGACGGAAATAAATTAGCGGTGAAAATTCAATATCCCGGAGTTGCAGATAGTATCAATTCCGATTTGGCGATGGTGAAGCCCATAGCCACCCGTATGTTTAATCTACGAGGCGAAGATTCCGAAAAATATTTCATTGAAGTACAGCATAAATTACTGGAAGAAACAAATTATATTCTGGAATTACAGCAAAGTATAGCGATGGTGAAAGCATGCCAACATATTGCCGATTTAAAATTTCCTACCTATTATCCCGAATTGTCTTCGGAGAAAATCCTGACAATGGACTGGATGGAAGGAGCGCATTTATCGGAATTTACGGCACATAATACCGATAGGAAGAAAGCAGATCAAATAGGTCAAGCTTTATGGGATTTTTATATGTACCAAATGCACCATTTGCGTCAGGTGCACGCCGATCCGCATCCGGGGAATTTTTTAATTGATGTCGATGGTAAATTGATGCCTATCGATTTTGGTTGCATCAAAAAAATACCCAATGATTTTTATGTCCCTTATTTCGAATTGGTTGATCCTAAGTTAATTAATAATCCAATGTTGTTCAGTGAAAAGTTATACCAATTAGAAATCCTTAGAACCGATGATACACCTGAGGAAATTCAATATTTCACCGGCATTTTCCACCGATTGTTATCCTTATTTACCAAACCTTTGCACGGAGATTATTTCGATTTTTCCGATGAAACTTTCTTTGCAGCGATCGCTGTGATGGGTGAAGAATTCACAAAAGACACGCAGCTGCGGAAGATGAACGCAAATCGTGGGTCGAAACATTTCTTATATATCAATCGAACATTTTTTGGCTTGTATAATTTGATGTTTGATTTGAAGGCGAAAGTACATACTCAAAATTATAAGAAGTATATTTAATATCCGCCGCGACAATTACAATAAATGACAACCGAAAGTACACTTACATTTTTACAGGTTGACCGCATAATAGAAATGGCCTGGGAAGACCGCACGCCTTTTGATGCGATCACCTTTCAATTCGGATTAAAAGAGTCGGATATCAGGGCCTTGATGAAACGCCAGTTGAAGTTCTCAAGTTATATACTCTGGCGCAAAAGGGTCGAAGTCTGCCAAACGAAGCATGCTGCAAAACGCGCTGCAGAGATTGGGCGTTTTAAATGCAGCCGACAGCGCGACATCAGCAATAATAAAATTTCAAAACGATAACCAATTCAATTTACTCCGGCAATTCTTCAATAAAATCCGATTCAAAATCCGTAAACGCAATATCCTCGCGCGACAACCAATATTCTGAAGTAATCAAATGAAAATTGGTATTATTATCCGTTTTTAATTCCCAAATAATACTCTCAGCATCTGGAAAATCAACTGCAGTAGTAAGTTGTTCCTCAAATAGTCGCACCAACAAATTACTTGGAGACAGGCCTTTATACAATATTTTTAACAACTGCGCCTTGGTGAATTCGATGTTGCTTTCATTATTGCTGATCGTGAATTCTAAAATCGTCGCCTTTGTATTGGGGAAAGCGCCGTTAAAAGATTTGAACAGCAATTGATTGATGTTAAATAAGGCGTAATGCAAAGAAATATTCGGATACTCTTCAGAAATTTTGTCCAATAACATCTCGTGCGACAGTTGATCCATCTGACCTTCAGTCAGATATTCCGACAATTTGTATTGTAAAATGACTCTCGCGGCATCGGCAAACTCAAAATCGGTGATTGCCATTTGCAGCATCTCCAAAAGATTTTCAGTTTTGATGCTTTTGGAATCGGGAAAATCAAATAATTCCAACAGTTGTCGGTAATCTTCAGAAGTCCAATAATTGGGAATTTCGTCGATCGATTCCAACGTGCTAATCTGTACTTTGTAATTCATATTTTTTTTTTTTTGGCGAACAGCCGGGCACTCCGCTTTATCTTTTCCTTGCTAAAGAAGCAAGAAAAAGGATGCCGCTACGATCCCTGTCGCACTGCCGAATAAGATCTAATGCATCGCAATAAATTTAAAAACTGAGGGCCGATACTACCGCTCCTTTTTCCCAAACATCCACTTCACACCCCAAACCAATAGCACAACCAAAACTCCGGTAAGCAAACCGATGCCAAACTCTTTCACTATTGCCGGCACATTCGGAAGCAAATGGTGTAAATAATCAATATTGTGGACAAATATGCCACCTGCAACCAACAATAGAGCGATGGTTCCCACGAAAGCCAGAAGCTTAATAATTATGGGAAGCGACTTCACTAACAAATTGCCCAACCAATATAAAAAGCCTTTACTTGGAGCGCGTTTCATCAAACTCAAACCGGCATCGTCCATTCTGACAATCAATGCTACGATTCCGTAAACACCTACAGTTGCTAACAATGCGACTACAGAAACAGTTAAGATTTGTAGGGTCAGACTTTTATCGAGCACGCTTCCTAAGGCGATGATGACAATTTCTACAGATAGAATGAAATCGGTTGTGACAGCCGACTTTATTTTCGTTTTTTCGGCATCGCTGTCATCCTTAATTTCCTGAATGACTTCATGACCCGTTTTTTTCTTATGGAAAATAAATTCCATGATTTTTTCAGCCCCTTCATAAGCCAGATACAAGCCGCCCAAAACCAGCACAAACTTTATAGCTACCGGAAAAAACACATTGAGCAATAACGCGATTGGGACAATAATAACCTTGTTAATAAACGAACCTTTGGTAATCGCCCAAAGTACGGGCAGTTCACGGGAAGAAAGAAATCCGGTAGCTTTCTCAGCATTCACAGCCAAATCGTCCCCCAATATTCCCGCAGTTTTGCGTGTGGCGATTTTAGCGGTAACTGCGACGTCATCCATCAATGCAGCGATATCATCTAAAATTGCGAAAAAACCTGATGCCATATTTTTGCTTCTAAAATGTAAAAATAAGAATTAAAATCCGATTAGCCCAGTAAGGCTTTTGGTTTACAAAGAAGTTTAACAGCTTCAAAAAAATCCAATTGGTGTGTAAATGCAAATTGGTTCTTCGGCGCATTGCAATACAGTAAAGCCACTGCTGTTTATATGTTAACAATGGGTTCCCAGAAAAAAAGTTTTAGTTTTCCGTTTCCAATCGTACTCTGGCAATGAAGCTGTAGAATAGTTCTGCATACGCCTTTTTCGTGTCTGCTGCTTGTAATTGTTCAATAACGTTCAGTATTCCCGATTGAATGTATTGATCTTTTTTTCCGTAGTTCCAAATTGGATGAATGAATTTTTCAAATAGTTGTTCAAATGACGAAACGGGTGTCGATATTCTAGTGATGTTATCAGTATCCTTTATGATGGATGGAAGACCACAATACAACCTGAAATAAAACAAATCAGAAAGTGCGTTTAAAGCAGTAATGGCTGTTCCGGGATCGTTTATTCCCGGACTCAATGCTTTGATGGCAATTTCAGCTAGTTGACTGAAACCATAATCCGCATTCCTGTCGATGGGTTGGCCGCTGAAAAAATCGGTCGCCGAAGCTATTTCCCGAACAATGTTTTCAGTAATAGAACCGTTGCTGTACACTCTGATTAACGGGGTTTCGCGCAGCAGAAAAGTGGATTGCGAGTGTAAGATGCTGATATGTACATTTTCCGCCGAGGCAATTTCCAACAGTTTCTTTACGTTGAAGCTTTGGAAATAATTGGATTCTTTTACTTTTATTTCTGTAAATGGCAAATTCTCCCATGTTGCTATTTCTGCGCTCAGTGGTTCAAATTTTTTCTTCATCGTGTCAAGTGCCTTGTCTTTTACCCGATTAATGATCGTTTCATATTTTACTGTTTGCGTGACATATTCCAAAAAGTAAATAAAAAGGAAAATATCAATCACCGTCAAAAGTATCAGAAGATAGATGCTCAATGCAGGCACATAAATACCGCTTGCAACTTCCCTGATTGTGGTGAGTAAAAACAGCGCATAT
>Ga0136636_10000231_pt1 | contig 25968 bp, 23 predicted proteins | sample AntDrymUQ8522106_2_FD_104653 | JGI IMG/M metagenome (GOLD analysis project Ga0136636, IMG submission 104653) | Polar desert sand microbial communities from Dry Valleys, Antarctica - metaG UQ852 (21.06) | ecosystem: Environmental > Terrestrial > Soil > Desert | place: Antarctica: Dry Valley... | reverse complement strand
TCTGGCCGGGCACGCTGCTGTGATCAACATGCTGCTACAAGAAAACGATTTGGCTGGCACCGAAACGCAGCTCGCGCAAATGAAAAAGATTGGGGCCAACCACCCACAAACCAAATACCTTGAGTCCAGCTTGGCATTTCAGAAAAAAGATTTCAAAACCGCCCGTGAGTTGATTCAACAGGTATTGAAATCAACCCCCGAAAACGTGCAAGCCCTGCAACTCGCCGGCGCAGTGGAGCTACAACTGAATTCACTGATCCAGGCGGAATACTACTTTGGCAAGGCTTTGCAGTCCGCGCCCAACCTTGCGTTGGCAAGACGTGCTCTGGTCGCGCTTTACCTGCGTTCGGGTCAGATAGACAAAGCCATGGCGACCTTGACGCCGGGCCTGAACCGTGAAAACGTCGATCCAGAGTTGTATGCAGTGGCGGGTCAGGTGTATCTGCAACATGGGGATGTCAAAAAGGCCGAAGAATTTTTCACCAAGTCCAGTCAAAAAGACCCCAAAAACGCCAGAAAGCGTACTTCACTGGCCCTTACCCATTTCATGAGCGGTCGGGTTGAGACAGGCTTTGACGAGTTGCAAAGCATTGCTGCATCCGACAGCGATATCACGGCAGACTTGGCGCTGATCAGTGTGCACTTACGTCGCCAAGAATATGACAAAGCGATGGTCGCCATTAACGGGCTGGAGAAAAAGCAAGCTGACAAACCCCTGGCTGCCAACTTGCGCGGCCGGACCCTGTTGGCTAAAAAAGATGTGGCGGGTGCCCGCAAGAGTTTCGAACGTGCATTGACAATTGACCCTACCTTCTTCCCGGCGGCCGCCAGTCTGGCGGGACTTGACCTGGCCGACAAAAAACCGGAAGACGCCAGAAAGCGCTTTGAAGCCGTATTGGCCAAAGACCCCAAAAGCGCCCAGGCCATGCTCGGGCTGGCAGAGTTGGCAGCCAGAAGCGGCGCGCCTAAAGACGAGGTCGCCAAGCTGATCAGTAATGCCGCCTCTGCCAACCCGACCGATGCTGCGCCGCGCTTGCTGTTGATTGATTATCACCTGCGCAACAAGGACATCAAGCTGGCCACATCAGCGGCACAAGAGGCTGCCGCAGCCTTGCCGGACAGCCCGGAAGTGCTCGACCTGCTCGGCCGCAGCCAGCTGGCCGCCGGTGAATTCAATCAGGCGATTGCCAGCTACAACAAGCTGGCTAGTATGCAACCCCAGTCGCCGCTGCCCCACATGCGTCTAGCTGACGTTCACATGGCCAGCAAAAACAAGGAAGCAGCTGCTCAAAGTTTGCGCAAAGCGCTGGAAATCAAGCCAGACCTGCAGCAGGCCCAACGCGGGAGCATCATGCTTGACGTCGACGGCAAAAACATAGAGGGCGCGCTGAACACTGCGCGTAACATGCAAAAGCAAGGCCCCAACGACGCCATGGGGTATGTGCTGGAAGGTGACATCAACGCCTCTCAAAAAAACTGGGACCGCGCCGCAACGGCGTATCGAACTGGGCTCAAACAGGTCAGTTCGGCTGAACTGGCAGTTAAATTGCACGCTGTTTTAACGGCATCCAACAAAACTGCGGATGCCGACCGACTTTCGACCAGTTGGCAAAAAGACCATCCGACAGACACCATCTTCCTTCTTTATCTTGGCGACGCTGCCATCGCGCGCAAGGATTACGCAGGCGCTGAAAAACTCTACACGACGGTCACAAAGATGCAAGGTAACAACGCCGTGGCCTACAATAACTTGGCCTGGGTGACTTCCAAGCTGAACAAGGAAGGTGCGATCAATCTTGCAGAAAAGGCCATCGCACTGGCACCCAATCAACCGGCCTTCATGGACACGTTGGCGGTGCTGTGGTCAGACAAGGGCGACTACACCAAGGCACTTGAATTGCAAACCAAAGCTTTGGCGTTGCAACCGCAAAATCCGGTGTTCAAACTGAATCTGGCCAAGATACATCTTAAGGGGGGCAAGAATGATTTGGCTAAAAAACAGCTTGAAGAATTGGTGAAGCTAGGGGACAAGTTTGGTGGTCAGGTGGAGGTTACGGAATTAATAAAAGGACTTTGATGGTGTCGATATTTTTTACAGACTGGCCGAATGTTATCCTTCAAAAGTCTAAAAACGTTTTAAAATCAATGACTTGCTTTAATTGGCATTAAAATTGCGTTATTCCTAAAATAAATGTTTATCTTGAGTTGCTCAGGACACTAATGAACGGCGGAGATCAAATGATCGACACAAACAAACACAGTCACGAAACACCTGTAGATGCCAATGACTATAGGCGCAGGCGCTTTTTAGGTAAAGGCATCAAAGCAGCGCCGTTCGTACTCACTTTAGCTAGCCAACCAGCTTTGGGTGCAACCTGTTTTACTCCTTCGCGTTCTCTGTCTAAAAACACCAGCATTTCCCAACAGGGGAAAAATGGCGAGTGCACGAACGCTGAGTCAGCGGAAAACTACAAAACGCATCAAGACCCGAGTGCTTCTGCTTTCCACTGGCCCAGAACGGTGCCTCCAAGCACCCCGTTTCATCCGTTGTTTAGACAAGGCTCATCTTCAGCAAATTCGTTTACAGTTCCGTTGTCAGGTGGTGGATCCAGAAGCATGACGTTAGGTGAGGTTCTTACAGATGGAGCAAGTCAGGATAGCGGCGAAGTCGCCAAACATCTGATTGGCGCTTACCTCAACACCATGGGTGGCAACGCCGCATTTATTCCGGCCAATGTTATGACGCCACAAGGAATTCTTGGTATTTGGTCAGAATATGTCGCCAACAACGGGTTTTATGAGCCTGTTGCTGGTGTCAAATGGTACGCGTATGAGATCAAATATTACCTAACGTCAAACGGCATAGTTAAGTAACCATCGTTCACCGATGGTAATAACTGGTCGCTTTCATGTAAGACAATGGCCAGATGGCAGCGTTGTTTTTGACCGTCAATTTGGTGACACACATGCCCTTGACCCAGTTGTTTCATCAATCTTTCTTTCTCTGGTGAGAGGTGTGGTGGAGAGGGCGGACTTGCTAAGACAAATCGCGCCCTTTTATCTGGATGAGACATCCGAAGGTCTGGATGCTCACCTTAATGACGTGCTGGTGCAGCTAGATAAGCTTGGACTAATGAAAGCAGATATAAATTGAGTCAGCCCCTATGCAGGGTGAGTGAGCTATCGCTAGAAGCTCTTCAATCGCATCTTCAGGACGGTTCGTTTGCGTTACAAACGGGTAATTTGATCTCTCGTATTACGACAAATTTCCCGGATGTTGCTCTTTCAGTACATATACTTTACGCGAACCACCCCTGTCAAATTTCACCAGATTTTTCTGACTTTCATGTCGAGATTCGACAGCCTCGTAACCTAAGACGCTGGTTCAAACAGCAGTCTGAATTTCTCATTGATGGAGACGCGCCTTTTGAGCCATTGCCTCGTGAGCAGGCTCCTGCCTTTCTTGAATGGGGTCTCAATTGGGCAGTCGCAGCTTCTTGTCATCAATGGTTCACGCTTCATGCAGCCTCGTTGGAGCGAAATGGCTTGGCAGTCATACTCCCGGCGCCACCGGGCTCAGGAAAAAGTACGCTGTGCACAGCTCTGGCTCTTCGTGGTTGGCGTCTACTGTCAGATGAATTGACCCTAATCAATCCACAATTAATCACTGCCAGTGCGTTGGCAAGACCAATTAATCTCAAAAACGCTTCGATTGAACTCATACGAAACTTCGAACCAACCAGTGCGTGGGGCCCCGAGACATATGACACAGCCAAGGGCCGTGTCACCCACCTTCGTCCGCCGGCAAATAGCGTGGAAAGAATGCTTGAAAATGCACAGCCGCGCTGGATTGTTTTTCCACGCTATTGCCCCGATTCAGAACCGCTGTTAACCCCCCGCACCAAGGCTCAGACCTTCATTCACTTCGCTCAAAACGCATTTAACTACAGCACGCTTGGTGAAACTGGATTTGACGTGGTTGGTCGGCTGGTTGATCAGTGTGACTGTTACGACTTTACATACAGTCGACTTGAAGACGCACTTGAAGTCTTCGACTGGCTATCCAACGGTGCATTGCCTTGAGGCTACTATGCATCATGAGTAGCCCATCTTCAACCCAAATACTGATCAATGCCTTCAAGTCGCCGCAAAAGCTGCCAGACACGCCATTGCGTCAATGGGATTTGATGCTTAGGCTGGCAAAGCGAGCCAATTTGATCGGTCGACTTGCCGAGACCGTGCATCTTTATGGTGTGATGAATGAACTTCCCACGCAAGTACAAACCCATTTGAACTCGGCACGAGTTCTCACCACACACCAGCGACAAGCCATCGCCTGGGAAATCAGCCATATTGGCAAAGCGCTCAAACCACTTGGGGCGCCACTGGTGCTTTTGAAAGGTGCGGCATATGCCATTGCAGACATGGCTGCTGCCCGTGGTCGCCTTTTCGGTGATGTCGATGTACTCCTTCCCAAAGTCCTCCTCAACCAGGCTGAGGCGGCACTCATGTTGCATGGCTGGGGCTCCGACGAAGCAGATCCCTATGACGATCGCTACTATAGACGCTGGATGCACGAATTACCACCCATGGCTCACCGTAAGCGGGGTACAGTAATTGATGTTCACCACAACATCTTGCCGTTAACTGCAAGAAACTTACCGCCAGCAGATTTGCTGCTAAGTGACAGCGTTCCCATTGCCGGTACAGACTTTCGAGTTTTATCCCCCTGCGACATGGTCATCCACAGCGCAACCCATCTTTTTCATGAAGGTGAACTGCAAAACGGATTACGAGATCTTTTTGATCTGGATGCGCTACTGAGCGAACTGTCTGAACAACAACCAAGTTTCTGGCATGAACTGACTGAACGAGCAAACGTACTGGGTCTGGCATGGCCACTTCACCTTGCCCTTCGTTACACCAAAGCGATTTTGAACACGGAAGTGCCTGAGTACGCCTACGACTCCATAGCAAAATCTGCGACACAAAGCAAGATTTCTCTGCAGCTTCTAGACAGCGTGTATTTACGCGCATTTCAACCAGATCACCCTATTTGCAACAATTTGCAAACCCAAATTGCACGAGCTGCAATCTATCTCAGGAGTCACTATCTCCGTATGCCCCTGGGTCTGCTGTTCATCCATCTCGGACGAAAGTCGGTCATCCGCCTCTTCAAAAATACCAGTCGCTCGGTTTAACATTTCACCCCTGACAACTGCACAAGCCCAGACGTAAAAATTGTTCCTTGCTACACAAGAAAGGGTAAATAATGAAATCCACCGTAGCTGTCGTCGTTATAGCATTCACAGGCGTGCTTTTCAGTGGCCCACTTTGGGCGGACCTGCCCGACACCATTGCCAAGATAAAGCCTGCAGTGGTGATTGTGGGCACTTACAAGGAAACAGACAGCCCGCGCTTTCGGTTACGTGGCACCGGATTTGTGGTGCGGCACACAAACAAAGACAGCAGCAACCTGGTGATCACCAACGCGCATGTGCTTGCTCAACCCGCTGACGCAGATGTGGACGCCACGGTCGTTGTGCAAATTCGAACCAGTCCCAACGAACTCCAAATGCGCCTTGCTGTGGTTCTTGAAGTTGACCGGCAGCATGACCTGGCACTGTTGCAGTTTCAAGGCCCGCCAGCCCCCGCTCTTACCGTCGGCGACTCCGACGCAGTTCAAGAAGGACTGACCATTGCCTTCACAGGTTTCCCGATTGGGGGTGCACTGGGTTTCTCACCAGTCACGCATCGCGGCATGATCTCATCCATTGCTGCGGCGGCCCTGCCCACACCGACGGCGCGGGCGCTCAATGCCCAAACCATTCGTAGCGTGCGTGCAGGCAGCTTCAACATTTTCCAACTTGATGGCACCGCTTACCCAGGCAACAGTGGCGGCCCGCTGTTTGACCCAACCAGCGGAGCCGTGCTGGGCGTGGTCAACATGGTGTTCATCAAGGGCTCGCGCGAATCCGCGCTCAGTGCCCCGTCTGGCATCACTTATGCCATTCCTTCAAAGTTCGTTAATGAATTGCTGCAAAGGCATGCCAAGCAGCGAGACTGAAGGCGGGGTCACTGCGGCAAGAACCTGGTCGCGTTTTCCAGGTCATCGTGGGTAATGCCGGCATTCAATGCATTGAAAAACTTACGCCAGGCCAAGTCTGGCTCCGACACCTTAAAGGTAAATGACTTGCCGAACTGGGTTTCACGGTCATTGATCACCATCACCTTGACGTGTGATTTCTCATTCTGTCCCAGTTGAATGTTGGCTTCACCCCATATATTCAGCGGCAAATTTGTTCTGCAAATGGCCTGAAAGCTGAAAGCCGAAAGCTCAATGATCATCACCTTGAACGGCTCCTGATGTTCAGTTGAAATCACCTCAAAAGTGCCCGGGCATTTCACCGAGTACCGCTCATGCTCACGATGCTGATATTCATTGGGCTTGCCTACCCGCATTCCGGGCAAGACGTTTTGATAAGCCGGAAGGTTGTAAATGTCGTGCAGAAGTCCTTTTTTTCGCTCCTCCAGATTAGCAAATACCCGAGTGCGCTGATTGAAGAAGTAGTCAAGCAGTTCGGGCGTCATCACCGGGTCATTAGTGGTGAAGTAGCGGCGGCTGGGTTGTACAACATTGGGCAAAACCGTCTGGACAAAATACTGGTGCAAATTTTTTTCTGGCTTCTTCTGCCCGTAAACACGCTTGAAAACACTCGGGGCATGGTAAAGATCCAGCGCGGCGCCAACTGCGGGTGCGCCGTTGGCGAAGTCGTAATTAGCCACAAAATTCTCGTTCAACCTCTGAAAAAACAACAGCGACTCATACATTTCGATCCGGTTCGGATTAACTGCAATCACCAGATGCCGTGTGTCAAAAAAGGTCGAGCAATAGTTGTACATGAACTTCATCAGCGGGAACAGAATAGTGCCGCCTGTTTTCCGGAACTTCGGGTGCACCGCCAGCGCCGACACCTCGGCGATATTGCCTTTGTGCCTGCGCACCTCGCTCAGATCAAAAATCGCCTGCAAAGGAAAACCAAACAAGCTCTCCCGAATAAGTGAAATGGTTCCTACCACCTCACCGTCAAATTTAGCGCACAACGTAGTGGTGGTGGGCAGTGCATGGTAGATGGTTGCACGCATGCCCGAAGGGTCTGGCAACATGAAACCACTGCTCACATAAGCGTCGTGCAGCAACTTGAAGCAAGCTTCAAGTTCATCTTTGGTTTCGGCAATTTTCAAAACCAGGCGCTTGTCGGGATTGGCATTGCACTCAACAAATGAACGGTAAACGGCAAACCGAACATCACGAGGCAAAAATGAAAACGCCTTGCGAAACCCCTGATGCAATGAGCGTCTGACATCCATAAGATTCCTTAATTTGATTTCGGAAATTATCGCCATATTGGATGCGATTGAAAGATGTCGATTTACTTGACAGTTGATTGCATTTTCATCTTAAACGCTGCCTTTTTATCGTTAAATTCTCATTTAAATCATTGATTTCATTACATTTTTTCTTTTTGCTTCATCTTGGTTCATTTATTGCATCTAATTGGCGTTAACAGTCGTTGGAAATACTGGCCACATAAGTTAAGACATGAAATCACCCCTCCGCATCAATAAGTCCAGTATGCCTGGCGCCAAGCGCAGCGCCGACCGCTTTGACACCCAATTGCCGGTTGAAATAGACGGCATTCCGAGTCTGACACGTAACATCAGCGCGACAGGCATGTACGTACTGACAGACAGTCTACAAAGAGCGGGCTCACGCATTCACTTCACAGTTGAGGTGGTTGTGTGGGGCAAAAAATTAAAACTGGTTTGTGACGGTGAGGTGGTTCGGGTTGACCAAAATGGTGATAAAACCGGTGTGGCTGTTAAATTGGACAACTCGTTTTTTGCTGATGACGACGCTGCAAAACTGCCGTTATACCCCACACCCTCACAATGACATGAAAATATTACTGACTGGATCCGCCGGTTTCATCGGCATGACCACTGCGTTGCGGCTGATTGCCCGCGGCGATCAGGTAGTTGGCCTGGACAACCTCAACGACTATTACGACGTGACACTGAAACTAAGCCGCTTAAACCGGCTCAACAACCATCCTGGTTTCAAATTCGTCAAGCTAGACGTGGCCGATCGTCCTGGCATGGAAACACTCTTTGCCACCGAAAAGTTTGATCGCGTGATACACCTTGCAGCGCAGGCCGGTGTGCGCTATTCCTTGCAGAACCCGCATGCCTACATTGAGAGCAACATTGTGGGTTTCACCAACGTGCTCGAAGGATGCCGCCACAACCAGGTGCAGCACCTGGTTTACGCATCAAGTTCTAGCGTATATGGTGGCAACACCAAAATGCCGTTTTCAGAGCACGACAGTGTTGTTCACCCCGTCAGCCTGTATGCCGCCACCAAAAAAGCCAATGAGCTGATGGCCCACACCTACAGCCACCTGTACGGGTTGCCCACCACAGGCTTGCGCTTTTTTACCGTTTACGGCCCGTGGGGCCGGCCCGACATGGCACTGTTCCTGTTCACCAAAGCCATCCTTGAAGGCAGCCCCATCGACGTGTTCAATTACGGCAACATGCAGCGCGACTTCACCTACGTGGATGACATTGTGGAAGGTGTCATTCGTGTGCTGGACCGCACCGCCGCGCCCGACCCGGCCTTTAACTCTGCCACGTCAGACCCGGCTACCAGCAACGCGCCCTATCGGGTGTTCAACATCGGCAACAATAACCCGGTGCCCCTGCTCGACTTTATTGGCTGCATTGAAATCGCTTTGGGTAAAAAAGCCGAAAAAAACCTTTTGCCCTTGCAGGACGGGGACGTGCCCGCCACCTATGCCAACACCGATGCCCTCAAGGACTGGGTTGGGTTTGTGCCTGGCACCGGGGTCCAGGACGGCATCAACCGATTTGTTGCGTGGTATCGCGGTTACTACATGGCATAACGCCTCAGAGAGCCCTGGTCTGCGCCCCGATCAGTCCATCCAGCCCGGCTTCACACAAATCCAGCACACGCTCAAATCCGGCCAAGCTACCGTAGTACGGGTCCGGAACCTCGCGTAAACCCAACTTGGGCGCAAAGTCAAGCAGCAGGTGCAATTTGTCAAGCTGCTGCGGCGCGCACTGTTTTTGCAGCGCCAACAAATTCGCTCGATCCATTGCCACAATCAGGTCAAACCGTTGAAAGTCTTGCGCACTGATCTGGCGTGATCGGGTCTTGGCGGGTTTGTAATGGCGACTGGCAAGCACCGTGGCAGCGCGAGGGTCAATGCGGGTACCCGTGCGGGGCACATGGGTGCCGGCTGAATCAAACTCGAGGCGCTTGGCCAGCCCAAGCTCAAGTACCCGCTGCTTGGCCACCGTCAAAGCCGTTGGTGACCGGCACACGTTCGCCATACACACCAGCAAAACCCTGGTCATCGCACCAAAAGTTTCTTCATCACCGGGGACGGGCGTGTCACCCTTTCGTCGAACGGGTGAACCAGCGCGCCAAACGAAGTCAGAATGCGCTTCACATAACCGCGGGTTTCCATGTAGGGAGGCACCCCGCGGTAACGCTCGACTGTGCCCTCACCCGCGTTGTAAGCGGCAGCCACCAGTGCCACATCACCTTCAAAATAAGCCAACAGCCAGCGCAAATAGGTCAACCCACCGCGAATATTCTGAGCTGGGTCAAATGCGTTCTTGACGTTAAAACGCTCGCTGGTCTCAGGTATCAGCTGCATCAACCCCTGGGCACTCTTGTTTGACACCGCAAAACTATTGAAATTGGACTCCGCTGAAATGATGGCTAGCGCCAACTGCGGCGCTACCTTGAACTGTGGCGCCATCGTGTTCACCAAGTCAAAAATCTTTCGCGGCGCAATCAGTTGGTAGTCCACCAACGGCATCAACCGTGCCGCCTGCACTGGTTCGGCGATCTTCGGCACCACTGGGTCGCGCATGCATTCGGGCTTTTCAGGCAGCGGATCGCCAACCACCTTCAACATGCGCTGGGCAGCTTCCATGCCCTGGCCAGCTGCGGCCTTGAAGAAAAAGCTGGCCAACGCATCATCGCGTGCAATACCGCGCCCGTTGGCGTACATCCATCCCAGGTTGTACTGTGCATCAGCATCTCCCATGCGGGCGGCTTTGCAGTACAAGTCAGCGGCCTGCAGCGGGTCACGCGCCACGCCCTCGCCATTTTCAAGGGCGCGCGCTTGCTGAAACAGTGTGTGTGTTACTGTGCCGTCCTGCGCATGGGCGACACACCCGACCAACACCCACGCCACGGCCAACGCCATGTGCACGCGAGTTTTCCTAGTCGGCTTGTCCACGAATCAGCTCCAATATGGTTTGTTGCGGTAAAGGTCTGTGATAGTAATAGCCTTGCACCACATTACAACCCGATTTTTCCAGATAGCGCAACTGAGACAAGGTTTCTACCCCTTCTGCCACCAGATTCAACCCCAAGCCGTTGGCAATTGAAATGATCGCCAGCACCACTGGGTATTGTGTTTCATCGTCACGGATTTCCACCACAAACGAGCGGTCGATCTTCAAGGTATGAACTGGAAACCTATGCAGATACGACAGCGACGAATAACCCGTGCCAAAGTCATCAATGGCCACTCTCACCCCCAACTGGCACAGTTTTTCTAGCTGCTCAATGGCCATGTTCGGGTTGCGGATACAGATGTTTTCGGTCACTTCCACCTCAATCTGCGAGGAAAGAATCTGGTGTCGCGCCAAGGTTTCACTCAACTTGCCAAAGAAATCCCCGCGGTCCAGGTACTGTGGTGACAGGTTAAGCGACAAGATGATAGGCGTTGACCCCACCATGTTCCACTCCAAAAGATCCAGGCAAATGGATTCCAGCATCCAGTCGCTGATGGCAATGATGAGGCCGCTTTCTTCCGCAAACGGCAAAAATTCGCTCGCTGTCAGGAAGCCGCGCACTGGGTGGTTCCAGCGCATCAAAGCTTCGGCACCAATGATTTTTTTAGACCTCCCATCCACCTGGGGCTGGTAATACATCTCCAGCTCACCTCGCGCCAGCGCCATGTGCAAGCCATGTTCAATTTCCATCTTTTGGCTAGACACCGCCAGCATCGATTTCTCAAAAAAAGCGTGCCCGTCTTTGCCCTTGCCCTTTGCGTGGTACATGGCAATGTCAGAATTGCTGATCAATTCGTCAATCGAATCACCGTCCTGCGGATACACCGCAATACCGATGCTGGCGGAGATATGAATCATCTGCCCCGCGAGCTCAAAAGGCCGACGCAAGCTCTCCAGAAACTTGTCCGCAATCAATACTGCGTCTTGGTGATTTGACAATTCCGGCAGCACCGCCGTGAACTCATCCCCGCCCAACCGCGCCAACGTGTCGCCACGGCGCAAGCACGCCTTCAGGCGAAGCGCAGCCTGCTGCAGCAGCACATCGCCTACCGCGTGACCGAGCGTGTCGTTTACCAGCTTGAATCGGTCCAGGTCAATGAACATCAAGGCCAGTTCTGTGCCATTCCGCTTGGCCTGCAACATAGCCAGGTTCAAACGGTCCCGGAACAGCACCCGGTTGGGCAAGTCGGTCAGGATGTCGTGGTAGGCCTGATAGGAGATCAGTTGGTCAGCTTTCATGCGGTCAGTGATGTCGCGGGCCACCCCATAGGTGCCATGCAACTCAAACCGGTCAGCCGCGACCACGCCGGACGCCTCTTGCTTGCCGTAGGCTATCGCCACCAATTCGATGTTGAAGCTGCGCGCCTCGCAGTCAGGGTGGTGCGACTTCAGCCGTAACTCGATGTTGCGCGACAGGCTGAAGCGGCTCCAACCCTCCTTGAACGCGTAATAGGCCCGCTTTTGGTCCTCGTCATGCACCAGTGACGAGAAGTGCTTGCCAATCAGTTCGTCACAACTGAAACCCAGCAACTGCTCCACCCGGCTGTTGATGATGGTGAAGAACCCGTCGTGGTTCAGCATGAAAATAATGTCTGGTGAACGGTCGACCAGATTGCGGTATTTGGCCTCGGAGCGCTCCAGTTGGCGGGCTATGCGTTGGTTTTCAGCCACCAGGCGGCGCTGTTCCAAGGCGTTGTCGATGGTGTTGAAAAGTGCTTCACGTGAATATGGCTTTCGCAAGTAATCAAACGCACCCCGTTTCAGGGCGCCAATGGCGGCATCGATGTCGCTTTCGCCGCTGATCACAATCACATCCGCCGACATGTTGGTCGCCTTCATGAAATCCATGACCTCATGGCCACTGACGTCGGGCAGGCCCAAATCCAACAACACCAGATCAAAGGTACGCATGCTGAGCTGATGCATGGCTTCGTCTCCGCTTTGAGCGCAACACAGCTCAAGGTCACGCCCCTCCAGCGACGCCTTCAGGCTGCTTAGCAACCTGGGATCATCCTCCACCAAAAGCACTAAAGCCTGCAGTTCGGTAGTCAGGGCCGGTGCCAACCCTGACACCGACAAACCAAACACCGTTGGATCCAGACCACTGTCAAACAAGATGTCTCCTTAAAGCACCGAACGTCATGCAATATCTCTCGCAGACGCGGGTGTAGCCACTGGCACCAACTGTTTTTTTGACGGCATCAAGATTTCAAACACCGTGCCCTCCTTGCTGCTGCGACAACTGATTGAGCCATCAAGCTTCTTGATGAGGCCTTGGACAATTCGCAAGCCAACACCCCGATTTTTGCCAGGCTTTGTGCTGTGCACTGGCGAAAACAAATGCGCCATCACCTCTGGCGGCATACCCGGGCCGGTGTCAATCAGGCAGAGCTCCCTGTAACTTCGGCCCTCACGCACCACCACACCGTTGACCTGCACCACAATCTGCCCGCCCAAAGGCATGGCCTCCACCGAGTTTTTGATCAAATTGATCAAAATCTGCTTGAGCACGTCTGTCGCCCCGTCCACCTCTGCTGGCTGATCCGGTAGCTGGGCGCTGATCTGCACCGACGCCGGCAAAAACTTGCTCTCACGAAACAGATGCACCAGGTGTTTCACCACCTCATTCACATTGGTCACACCCACCTGCGCCTTGGGCGCGGCACCGGCAAATTCATGCAAAAGCTGTCCCACGCGGTCAATTTCTTCTGAAAGGATCGATATTTCGTCAGCCAGAGGTTCCTTCCGACTGGACTTTTCGTCCAGCACACCCAGGTAATTCTTGATGATGGCAAGCGGGTTGCTCACCTCATGCACCATTTTGCGTGCGTTTAGTTCGTGCTCTTCGCGCAACCTGGCAATGCGCCGGTCCATCTCGCCACGATCAGACGCCGCATTCAGCGCCATGGCAACCTGGGTGCCAAACGTTTGCAGCCATTTCTCCTGTCGCTTGAGGCCTGGGATGCGCCACGCAGCCACACCCGCCACCAGCATCCCCAGGCAACGCCCCCCGGTGGCTATCGGCACACACACCAGGCATTCCGCGCCAAAAACCCGCAGCAACTGCTCTTCCACCAAGCTCAGCACACCCTTTTCAGGCCCAATAAACGCCGGGCGCCGATGCTGTGCCGAGTCTGCCACGGCACCACCTGCTGAAAGCCTGATGGCAAACTCAGCCAAGCGCTGGCGTTGCTCAGAAAACGACACTCCCATCATGACCTGCCCGTTGCCACTGAGCAGGAAAACAACTGAGTCCTCCAGGTTTAACAACATGCGGGCGTTTTGCCGCACCGCCTTAAGCAACTGGGCATCCCCCATGTGACGGGCCAGTGACTGCCCCAACTCCGCCATCAAGGTCCGATTGCGCACCTCGTCATTCAGTCGCACTTGCGCTTGGTCACCGGCCATTGGCTGCGGCATGGGCTGCGGCGACGCCAGCAAATCTGCCGTACCAGAAATGTCTACGCCCAAATACGCTGCAGCGCGCTCCACCTGGGCGGCTCCCCCCTGCAGCATCACCTCAAGATCTGCCGCGTCAATTTGGCAAATGGCGCCGGCATCTGATGTCGGCGCCTGAGACACATCATGGCTAGCCATCCAATGCGCCAAGTGCACGATGCGTATCAAGGGGTGCGCGTCCATTAGGCGCGCGGTGGCCTCGTGGTGATAAAGCACGCTGTCAGCCATGAAAGAGTCAAGGTTCCAGCGCTCAATCAGCCAGGCACCTGCTTCGGCGTGGGAGATATGCAAAAAGCGCTGCTCTACCGCGCACAGGTCAGCCGAGTCCTGCATCAAAAAATTACGCACATACTCATTGGGCGCGGCCGACAGTAGGGCCAACCGTCCGACGTCATGCAACAAACCCGCCAGGTAAGCCTCTTCAGGCTGGGCGTAATCAATCGCTTTGGCCACTTCGCGAGCCATCACGGCGACTGTCAGGGAATGTTTCCAAAAACCCCGCAAATCGATGCCGCTGGCATGCGGGAAGCCGTTAAAGGTTTGAAGCACTGATTCGCTGATGACCAGGGTCTTGATGAACTCAGATCCAAGTACGGTCAGCGCCTGAACCAAACCCACCTTGTTGCCACCGCGGTGGTAAGCCGAACTGTTGGCCACACCCAACACTTTGGCTGTCATGCCAGCATCACTTGAAATCAGCTTGGCCAGGTCGGCCATACCCGCATCATCCGCTTCACAAAGCTCTATCAACTTGAGAAGAATCTGCGGCATTGCCGGCAGCCTGGCCACCAGCAATTGATTTCGAATGTCCTGAATGGATTGGGTCATGTTTTTTGGTTGCAAGTGTCAGGCAGAAGTCTTGCGCTCACCCAAATATACCTGAAGTCGATACAAAAAGACACGAATTGCGGCGTTTCATGCTATTCAACAAGGAGCGTGAGATTACCAAGGAAAAAGCTGTCACCCCCCTGACACAGTTGGCGCCGATTTACCGAAATGGCCACCGCCTAGAATCCCGGCGCATGACCTTCACTGAAGAAACCACCTTGTTTGGCTGCGCCGGCGACATGCTGCTGGGCATTTTGGCACGGCCTGCCAATCCCGAAAACACTGCAGTCGTCGTGGTGGTGGGTGGGCCGCAATACCGTGCAGGTAGCCACCGGCAATTTGTGTTGCTGTCACGCGCGCTGGCAGCAGCGGGTATCGCCGTGCTGCGCTTTGACTACCGCGGCATGGGTGACAGCAGCGGCACCCAGCGTGATTTTGAAGGCGTCAGTGCCGACATTGGCGCTGCCATTGACACCCTGCAACAGCGTCTGCCGGGGGTCACGCAGATTGCCTTGTGGGGCCTTTGCGACGCCGCCGCCGCCGCCCTGCTGTACTGCCATGACACCCAAGACTCGCGCGTTAATGGCCTGTGCCTGCTAAACCCATGGGTACGCTCCGAAGCCAGCTTGGCACGCACCCAAGTCAAACACTATTACCTCCAGCGGCTGCAGCAAAAAGAATTCTGGCTCAAGCTGCTGCGCGGCGGGGTGGCTACTCAAGCGCTCGGTGGCTTGGTACGAAATATCGGTACAGCATTTGGTGGCGCCAGTATCAATGCCTCGGGATCAAGCCACGCTACAACACCTCAAAAACCATTTCAGCAGCGTATGGCCACAGCGTGGCACCAGTTTCCAGGGCAAATTTTGTTGCTTTTGAGTGGCGACGACTACACCGCTAAAGAATTCCAGGAAATCGCCAGCACAGACCCCGCCTGGAAAAATTATCTGGCTCACCCGCACCTGCAGCTTCATGAAGTGCCAGGGGTTGATCACACGTTTTCTGGCGCTGCATCGCGCCAGCAAGCGGAACAACTCACACGGGAATGGGTTACTGCACTAAGCGATTCATGAATCCAAAAATCACAACGTCAGCATGCCTGGGCTGGACGCCAGATGGCGTGCTGCTAAAGCTGGCGGAACTGGACCAGCGCATTTGGGAACTCTTGCGCATCAACCGCAAAGCAGTTGGGCTCCAATGTGTCAATTGAGATCTCCACGAGCGTTTTGGCATCCTAAGCCACTCGGCTGGTGCTCGAAACCAACACCAGTCCACATCAAAATGGAAATCCTATGTGCGCCACACGAAAATCTATGAATTTAAATGACATTTAGGCTTCTAGCCCCCGTATTTAAAAGATTCGACGCTATTATTTCTATATCAATAATCGGGTTTAACTGCGTCGATCGACCCATTCAACGGATTTGATACCCCGCCGGGTCAAGTCGGCCAATCCATCTTTTGCTAGCATTCGGGCATGTCCGCCACCCCACCCCATCGTCTCGTTGAAGTTGACACCTTGCGTGGCTTGGCGGCTATGGCGGTTGTGTTTTTTCACTTCACTTCACGTTTTGGTGACCTCTTTAAAGGCCACCCCACATGTCAACACTGTATTGGTTGTCTCGCGTTAACCTCAATGCCGACTTTGCAAAACTGACTTGACGAATGAGGCCACCACATAGGCCAACGCCTTGCCAGACGTTTCTCGGAATCGCAGAGAGGTCCCAAATGTTTTACGCGCTTCGTCGTACAAGCCAGCACGGTACTGCAGGTACCCGTAGTTGAAAAGCGCACGAAACTGTCTTTGGTTGATGTCATTCATGTCCAGCCCTGCTGAACCCAAAGCGTTTGCACGTTCAAGCGCCCTGGCCCTCAGTTCAAACTCCACGTTTCTAGGCGTCAACTTTAGCGACGTTTGCCCGCCATGCACACGGTAGAGCGCCACCGCCTGTGCAAGCTTGACAAATCTGAAATGCTCAGCGGCCCTGATCACAATATCCCAATCGTCTGCAGGTGGCATGGCAGGATCAAACAGCCCGACTGTTTCGAACACGCTGCGCCTGATTACTGCCGTGCTCAGCAAAACCCAGTTGGTGCGTACAAGCTGTGAAAGAATAAAACCGGAAAAATCAGCATCCACCCACGTGCTGTCAATTGCCTCATCTGGAAAAATCGGTGGCGTCAGTGGATCCCACCGCAAAAATTCGCCGTAGACGATGCCACAACCGGGATCGCGGTCAAGCACTGCGCACTGGGCTCTCAATTTTTGCGGGTGCCACAGGTCATCATGGTCCATAAAAGCAATCCACTCGCCGCGTGCATGTGATATGCCCACATTTCTTGCCACTGCAATGCCCTGGTTGGGCTGCTGCACAACGCGAACGCGCGGATCCTGGGCCGCCGCAATTTCCGCAGTTGCATCGATAGAACCGTCATCGATCACAATGATTTCAAAGTCACCAAAACTTTGAACTGTGATGCTGGCAATTGTCTGCTGAATGAATAACGCGGCGTTGTAAGCCGGCAAAACAACAGAGACTTTAGGCATGGCAGTACTCATCTTCTTAAGAAACCGAAAAAAATTAACGGCGGAACTCATGGTACAACCGACAGCGGCTACAAAGTAGCCCACGCCTAGAATGCACATCTATCTAGAACCGAGGAAAAAACAAATGATGCCTGTAAGGACGCTTTTCGCGATCTGTACTATTTTTGTTCAAATAAACGTCTTTGCACAAGTCAGCGCAAGTTTTTGTGGCGACCTGAAAAACGGCTTTGGCCCGTTTGACTACCGCGCTGACCACCATATTCAAGCACCTGGCGACCAGATGCCACACAGCGAAAAGCGAAGACTTGTCGAGGGCGCACACTTCTCCCGCCGCGTAGAAAATTTAATAGGCGCACAATCAAGCGGGCAGGTTGGTCCGCCCGGCTCCGACCTTGATTACACGCTTCGTGCCTTTCCCAACAATCACCGAGCCCTGATGGCTGTGATGCGTTACGGAGAGAAGACCGGTAGCCAACAGCCACCTGGCCTTCCTCGCGTTGTTGAATGCTATTTCGAGCGCGCCATACGGTTCAAGTCAAACGACACGGTGGCACGCATTATCTATTCAACCTACCTCGCCAAAAACAAGCGAGGACCAGAGGCCGTTGCCCAATTGGAGCAAGCCACAACTTTTGCAGGTGACAACGCATTTACCCACTACAACATTGGCTTGGCCTACTTTGACCTGAAAATTTATGACAAAGCGTTGCGTCAAGCCCACCGCGCTATGGAAATTGGCTTTGAGCGCACCCAGTTGCGAGACATGCTGGAAAAGGCTGGGCAATGGAGAGAGCCAAGCCTTGCATCAACTGACGTTCTGAATGCCACACCTGCTTCAGCACCGGCTGTGTCACTTGACCTTCCGCCAGCTGATACCCCGGCATCCAAGTAAAAGGCAGAACAATAAATCGTAGTTGCTGTCGGTCCATGACGCATCCCATACCTAGGCTACCCGCGCTTGACTGGGGAAGCTTTGCAGGTGCCAGCGCATCAACCACACCCTGCCTGCTCACGCACCCTACCGCCCAATTCACTGTCAGTGGCCGCGCATCCATTTTACTGGCCCTTGAAATGCTCAAAATTGGCCCTGGCGACAAAGTGTTGGTGCCCACCTACCACTGCCCTACCATGATCGCCCCAGTGGTTGCTTTAGGTGCACAAGCTATTTTTTACCCTATTAACAACAACGGTAGCCCTGATCTGCATTGGATCAAACAACACCACAGCACCGGTATTCAGGCCATTTTGGTGGCCCATTTTTTTGGGCTTCCGCAGCCCTTGGCAGACATTCGCCAATGGTGCGACGCACATGGTGTGCGCCTGATCGAAGACTGCGCCCACTCCCTCTTTGGCATCAGTGGCGAGCGCACTGTAGGCCAATGGGGTGACTTGGCCATTGCCAGCCTGACCAAGTTTTTGCCCGTGCCTGAAGGCGGCTGCCTAGTTGACAACCTGGTGCCCGCCCCCTTGCCGTTGCTGCACCAGCCCAGTTTGATGAGCCAGTTAAAAGCCGGGTTTGACATCATCCACACCGGCGTCAACCACGGGCGGCTCGCCGGGTTAGGCATTTTGGTCAACGCAGCAAACCTGGCACGCAGCCTGCTGAAATCAAAGCCAATTGACCCACCGACGAGTCAAACCCCACCGACAGAACCAAACAACCACGGTTTCACCATTGACATTGACCAGTCGCATCTGGAGCTAACTGCAGCCAGCCGCTGGGTTGCGCAGCACATTCCCCGCGCACGAATCGTAGACAGGCGGCGCGACAACTACCAGTTTTTTAACCATGAGTTGTCGGGTATGAAGGGCATGCACCCGCTGTTACCCACGCTTCCAAACCACTGCGCGCCTTATGTGTTCCCGCTATGGGTTGACCAGCCGGACCCCGGCTACACCGAGCTGCGTCGGCTAGAGTTCCCGGTGTCGCGTTGGGACCGCGTCTGGCCATCCGTTGCCCAAATTGATGACGACCTTGGCGTTCCATGGTCACACCATGTGCTGCAACTTGCCTGCCACCAGGACCTTACTGCCAGTGAATTGCGGCGCATGGTTGCCACGCTCAAGCAGATTTACGCACCGGCACCGCCACACCCGCCAGCGCAAGCCTCTTGAGGCGTGGCCATGCAAAAGCTGCTCATGATTGCCTACCATTACCCGCCCCTGGCTGGCAGCAGCGGCATACAACGCACCCTACGCTTCAGCCAAGACCTGCCTTTACTTGGCTGGCAACCCGCCGTGCTCAGCGCCCACCCCAGGGCTTATGAAAAAACCAGTGATGACCTGTTGCAAGACATAGCTTCAGGTACCGACGTGTCCCGTGCTTTTGCGCTTGATGCGCGCAGGCACTTGTCTTTCTTCAACCGCTACCCTGGCTGGATTGCGCGGCCAGACCGCTGGCTAAGCTGGTTGCTGGGCGCCGTGCCCGCTGGCCTGCAAATGATCCGCCGGCACCGCCCAGATGTGATCTGGAGCACCTACCCCATCCCTACTGCCCACCTCATCGGCTACTGGTTGTCACGGCTCAGCGGCCTGCCTTGGGTGGCAGATTTTCGGGATCCGATGGCCCATGTGGGTTACCCGGCTGATCCCGCCACTTGGCGCAGCTACTTGTCAGTTGAGCAAAAAGTGTTTGCACAGGCCAGCCGCATGGTGTTCACCACACCCGGCGCCGCCAGGCTTTACCAAAGCCGCTACCCCACCCAAGCCAGCCGCATACAAGTCATTGAAAACGGCTTTGACGAATCGTCTTTTGCACCGCTGGCAGGACAGACCGTGCCCGGTGAAATGCCCATCGCCTTGAACCCTGGCAAAGTCACCTTGCTGCACAGCGGCATTGTTTACCCGGAGTGGCGCAATCCACAGGCACTGTTTGCAGCCCTGCGCCAGTTAGTTGACGCCCAAGACATTGACGCAGCGCACATCCGCCTCCGTTTTAGGGCGCCAGAGCACACTGAGTTTTTGGCAGCGCTGACTGTCACTTATGGCCTGGGTGATGTGGTGCAAATCCTCCCCCCTATTGGCTACCAAGCGGCTTTAACTGAGATGTGTGCGGCCGATGGCCTTCTGGTACTGCAATCAGACGACTGCAATGACCAAATACCCGCCAAGGTTTATGAATACATCCGTGCTGGCAAGCCCGTGCTGGGCTTGTGCGGGGCAGGCAGCGACACAGAAGGTGTGTTGCAGCGCGCCGGCATGCGGGACCTGGCACCACTGGAATCCACCGAACTTGTTGGTCTGGCCCTGAGCAATTTTGTGACTAAAGTGCAAAATGGCTCGTCACCTACCTGCAATAACAAGTTTGTAGAATCTTTTTCACGTTTTTCAAAAGCACGTGAACTGGCCCAACTTTTGGATGAAGTGCGCCATGAACATTTGGCGCACCACCCGGCTACCCCATGAGACCCCTGAATCAATGACCTGGACACTCCACCCGATTTCGCAATTTCCTCAGTTTGCCGGCCAATGGGACAGGCTTGCTCAGGCGCGCCCAGGCACACCCTTTCTGGAAACTGCCTTTCTGCAACCTGCCCTGGAAACTTTTGGCAATGGGCAAGAAATGCTGTGCCTGTGCCACACCAACGGACAACTTAGCGCAGCTGCCATCGTGCAGCGCGGCCCCAAAGGCATGTGGCAAACCTTTCAACCATCGCAACAGCCTCTGGGCGCCTGGGTAGCCAATGGGGGAATTGACCTGACAACCACGGTGAGCGCGCTGGTGGCCAAGTTACCAGGCTTGACGCTGGGCCTGGGCGTGACCCAGCTTGACCCACGCTTTCATCCCCGGCCGCTAGACAGCACCACCCTGCGCACCCAAGACTACATAGAAACTGCCTGGGTTGACTTAGAAGGCACCTTTGATGCCTATTGGGAGGCACGGGGCAAAAACCTGCGGCAAAACACCCGCAAGCAACGTAACAAGCTGCAAACCGAGGGCACTGTCACCCGCCTGGAATGCATCACCACAGCGGCAGATGTGCCCCAAGCCATTGCAGACTATGGCGCGCTTGAAAGCGCGGGCTGGAAAACCGCCGACGGCACTGCCATACACCCCGACAACGCCCAAGGCAAGTTTTACCAAAAAATGCTGGAAAACTTTTGCAACCAAGGGCGTGGCCGCATTTACCGCTATTGGTTTGGCGACGAAGTGGTGGCCATGGACTTGTGCGTGTGTGACAGCACCACCATCGTCATACTAAAAACCACTTATGACGAGTCTTACAAACAAGTGTCACCCTCCACCCTGATGCGGCAAGACGAGTTTCAGCAACTATTTGACGAAGCCAAGTTTCAGCGCATTGAGTTTTACGGCAAGGTCATGGAATGGCACACCCGCTGGACCTTGAACGCCCGCACTGTGTACCACGCCAATGTGTACCGCCACTCCCTGGTGCTGCGTTTGCTGAACCTGCGTGCCGCCATGCGCAAAAAGGCGCCACAACCCACCCCTGAAGCAGAGGTCACCCATGCCTGACGCATCTTTTGCTGCAGACGAACTGCTGGAGCTGGGCCGCGAAGTCTTGCGGCTTGAAGCTGACGCGGTGCACAGCCTGATTGACCGCCTTGGCCCCAGCTTTGTTGAAGCACTGCGCTTGATTTTGGCGTGCCGCGGGCGCGTGGTGGTCAGCGGCATGGGCAAGTCTGGCCACATCGGTTGCAAAATTGCCGCCACCCTGGCCAGCACCGGCACACCGGCATTTTTTGTGCACCCTGGCGAAGCCAGCCACGGTGATCTGGGCATGATCACCCCTGAAGACGTGGTGATAGCCTTGTCAAATTCCGGCGAAAGCACTGAGCTTGTGGCCATCGTTCCCCTGCTCAAGCGCCACGGCACACAGCTGATTGCCATTACCGGCGCAAGCCACTCCACGCTGGCCACATTGGCCGACGTGCACCTTGACGCCGCGGTTGAAAAAGAAGCCTGCCCTCTTGGCCTGGCGCCCACATCCAGCACCACCGCCGCGCTGGCGCTGGGCGACGCACTGGCCGTGGCGCTGCTGAAGGCACGCGGTTTCAGCGCGCAAGACTTTGCCCGATCCCACCCGGGTGGCAAGCTGGGCCGCAAACTGCTGGTGCGCATCAGCGACGTGATGCACACCGGCGCAGACCTGCCGCAAGTTAACAATACCAGCACCCTGGCCGCGGCCCTGCTTGAAATGAGTGCCAAGGGCCTTGGCATGACAGCCATCGTGGATGACCAGCGCCACATACTGGGCATCTTCACCGACGGCGACCTGCGCCGCATTCTGGCGGCTGATGTTGACCTGCGCAGCGCCAAAATTGCCGACCTGATGAAACGCAACCCGCGCACCATCAAAGCAGACCGCCTAGCTGCCGAGGCCGTGAAACAAATGGAAACCCTGCGCATCAACGGCATGCTGGTGGTGGGCGCTGACAACCGCCTGGTGGGTGCCTTCAACATGCACGACCTTTTCAGAGCCGGCGTGATTTAACGATGAAACCATCCTTGGGTCGGAGCAAGATTGCCTATGGCACCCACATTAAATGGGGCGTGTTCCGGCTGCTTGAGCGCCTGAGCGACCTCAAAGGCAACAGCACGGCGGGCCACCTGGCGCTGAATGTGCCCGCAAAGCCACTTGCGTCGCTTTGGGTGTTTGTGTCAACCATTGGCGAACTTAATGCCATTGACCCGCTGCTGCGCCAAATTGTTACCAGCCAGCCGCAACTCAAACTGGTGTTGATCACAGACCATCCGCACTACCGCGAAAGTTACTTGGCGCGTTACCCAGCGGCTGAAATCTGTGTCACCCGTGGCCACGGCGCCGACGCCGCCACACTGGCCACACATTACCCGCCGCAACTGCTGGTGGTGGCAGAAATACCCTGCTGGCCGTCTGATGCACCCTGCCGCTTCTCTTTTGCGTTTTTGCTGGCGGCCAAACAAGCGGGCGCAGCGACCGTATTGGTTAACGCCTGGCTTTATCACTACAGTACCGCCAGCCGCATGGACGCCATTGAACGCAGCTTGTTTCAAACAGACTTTGTGCGCGCCTTTGATGCCGTTGGCGCACAAACCCCTGAAACGCGTGACAACTTGCTGGCCGTGGGTGCAGACCCCAACCGCGTGCAAGTGGTTGGCAACATCAAGTTTGACGCCATGCCTCCCAATGACTGGACCCCCGCGCTGGCCCGTAGCCCGGCCATGCTGGGCGCACTCATTGCCTCGGGGCGGCCAGTGATTGTGGCGGGCTGCATCACAGATTACGCGGATCAGCACATGGTGCTTGACGCCTTTGTGAGCGTGCGCCAATTGCATCCAGACGCCCTGCTGGTGCTGGCCCCGCGCCACCCAGAGGTTGCCAAACACATGGAAGCCCTGCGTGGCTTTTTGGCCAAGCGCAGTCTGGTCGGGGTATTTAAATCAACCGTGCCAGACGCACCCATGGCCTTGGGTGTTGCCTGCCTGGTGCTGGACACTATGGGCGAGCTGCGCGACTTTTATGCCGCCGCCACCGTGGCCCATGTGGGTGTAGACCACAACGTGCTGGAGCCGCTGGGCTTTGGCAAGCCGGTGACCGTGGGCGCGGGCTGGAACACCACCTACCCGTCTTACCCGGTGTACCGCTTGCTGTCGGACGCGCACACCCTGCTTGAAGCCACCACCGCAGACCAGTTGGCCTGCACCTGGCTTGACCTTATAGACAATGCCGATCATTACCGCAGCAACGTCCAAGCCACTGGCAACACTTTGGCCAAGGCACGCGGTGCCGTTGCCCGGCACCTGAACCTGTTGGCCCCCTTCATGCCCAAAATTTGAAGCATTTCATGCCGGTTAACTGATGAACCCTGCCTGATATAGTCAAGACAGATCTGCCAACGCAGAACAATCTTATCGGTCAACATGCTTCATCGACACCTTAATCACCAGCGATTCACCCTTGCCGCCATCGACGATGTCATCGCGCGTGGCCGCTTGGGCGACTGGGTCGATCTGCGGCAAGCGGCGTTGGCGGACCGCGCTTTGCTGAACAAGGTGACGCGAGTTTGTCTGGCCCACACGTCTGATCCATACGCTCAGCGGCATCATTTCTGGCTGCACTATGCCCGGGAACATTGCACCGCTGCCTGATTGGGAACTTGTGCTGTCAGCCGCAGCACGACTCCAACGCATCCTGCCAGATGCCGTGCTGGTCGGCGGCACGGCTTCGGCCATCCATGCAGCCCATCGCTTTTCACGCGACGCAGATCACGTGTTGACTGACATGCGCAGTCGTTTTGATGATGTGTTGAAAGACCTCGAATCGGTCGCGGGTTGGAAAACTGCTCGAGTTCAGCGACCGGTACAAATACTGGGTAACCTGGACGGAATCGAAACCGGGGTTCGACAACTGATCCGTGATGAGCCGCTACAGACAACTGTGATCGAATTCGACGGCGGTCGCCGCATCACAGTTCCTACTGAGGCTGAAATTCTGCGCATCAAAGGCGTGCTGATTCTGAAGCGCAATGCGACTCGAGACTATCTGGACTTTGTGGCGCTGGCGAGTCATCTGGGCGATGACGACGTAGCCTCTGCATTGCAATCATTTGATCGTCTGTATGTACAGGTCAGCGGTGAATCGCCACTGCAGCAACTGCAGATCCAGTTGGCCAACGCCATGCCGTACGATCTGGAAGAAACCGAACTGACCGAGTACAAGAATCTCAATCCTTGCTGGCATGACTGGCGGACCGTCAAGGCAGCTTGCTCGCACCTTGCACTCGTCATTTTTGACCGGGTTTGCTGAGGGTCTATCCCTGAAACTGGAATCAACCATGATCCGCATCAACAACACTATTCACGTCTCTAACACCGGCCCCTTTGTACTGTTTGGCGGCATCAACGTGCTTGAGTCGCGCGAGCTTGCCCTGCGCGCTTGTGCTGAATATGTGCGTGTCACCCAAAAGCTGGGCATACCCTATGTGTTCAAAGCCAGTTTTGACAAAGCCAACCGATCGTCCATTCACAGCTACCGTGGACCGGGCCTGGATGAAGGTTTGAAGATTTTTGAGGCCGTCAAGGCAGAATTTGGCGTGCCAGTGATTACCGATGTGCACGAACCCTGGCAAGCCCCCGTGGTGGCCGAGGTGGTAGACGTGCTGCAGTTGCCCGCCTTTCTGGCACGCCAGACAGACCTGGTGGTGGCACTGGCCAAAACCGGCCGCGTGGTCAACATCAAAAAACCCCAGTTTTTAAGCCCCAGCCAAGTGCTGAACATTGTTGAAAAGTTTAAGGAAGCCGGCAACGAGCAACTGATCTTGTGTGACCGTGGCACCTGCTTTGGTTATGACAACCTGGTGGTTGACATGCTGGGCTTTGGCGTGATGAAAAAGATGTGCCACAACTTGCCTATCATCTTTGACGTGACCCACGCACTACAGCAACGTGACCCCGGTGGTGCGGCCTCTGGTGGCCGCCGCCAACAAGTAGCAGAATTGGCCAGGGCCGGTATGGCTGTTGGGTTAGCTGGTATCTTTTTGGAAGCGCACCCTGACCCGGATTCGGCCCGCTGTGACGGTCCCAGCGCATTGCCGCTTGACCAGTTGGAGCCTTTCCTGGCGCAACTCAAGGCGCTGGATGACTTGGTGAAATCGTTTGCGCCACTGCACATTGCTTAAGCACATCACATGCAAATTCTTCACCTGGCGCTGACACCTCTTGTTGGCGCGCCGATGCGAATTTGCCGTGCATTGGCTTTGCACGAAGGCATTTCTGCTCGATTCGCCGTTCTTGA
>Ga0136636_10000230_pt1 | contig 26062 bp, 25 predicted proteins | sample AntDrymUQ8522106_2_FD_104653 | JGI IMG/M metagenome (GOLD analysis project Ga0136636, IMG submission 104653) | Polar desert sand microbial communities from Dry Valleys, Antarctica - metaG UQ852 (21.06) | ecosystem: Environmental > Terrestrial > Soil > Desert | place: Antarctica: Dry Valley... | reverse complement strand
GCGCTTTTTCAGCTACGGAGACGCCATGCTGCTCGAACGGGAAAGGTCTGAACCCTCCTCCGCCGCAGAGAAGGCGGGACATGCAAACGAATGATCAGAAGTAAAGTTTTTCTCTGCGCCCTCTGCGTCTCTGCGCCCTCTGCGTTGACAGCGTTTGAATTGTTATTTATTAGGATGAACGATGAATTTTGAACTCCTGGCCAGCGATGGCGCGGCGCGGCGCGGCCGTCTGACCCTCGCCCACGGCGTCGTCGACACGCCGGTCTTCATGCCGGTCGGCACCTACGGAACGGTGAAAGCGATGACGCCGCGCGATCTGACTGAAATCGGCGCGCAGATTTGTCTTGGCAACACCTTTCACCTCTGGCTGCGCCCGGGCCTCGAGGTTATTGCCGCGCACGGCGGCCTGCACCGGTTCATGGGCTGGGACGCGCCGCTGCTCACCGATTCGGGCGGCTTTCAGGTCTTCTCGCTCGGCGCGCTGCGCAAGATCAGCGAGGAAGGCGTCCGCTTTTCCTCGCCGATCAACGGCGACAAGCTCTTCCTCACGCCCGAGGAGTCGATGCGCATCCAGCGCGTCCTGAACTCCGACATCGTCATGGTCTTCGACGAATGCACGCCCTTTCCGGCGAGCCTCGACGAAGCGGCAAAATCGATGCGCCTCTCGCTGCGCTGGGCGCAGCGTTCGCGCGCCGAACACGATAGCCTGAACAACGGCAACGCGCTGTTCGGCATCGTCCAGGGCGGCATGTACGAAGAACTGCGCGACGAATCGCTCGCCGGCCTGGCCGGTATCGGTTTTGACGGCTTCGCGATCGGCGGCCTCTCGGTCGGCGAGCCGAAGGAGGAAATGTCGCGCATCCTCGCGCACACCGCACCGCGCCTGCCGATGCACAAGCCGCGCTACCTGATGGGGGTTGGCACGCCCGAGGATCTCGTCGCCGGCGTGCAGGCGGGAATCGACATGTTCGATTGCGTGATGCCGACGCGCAACGCGCGCAACGGCCATCTGTTTACGCGCTACGGCGACGTCAAGATCAAGAACGCGCAGCACAAGAACGACACCCGACCGCTCGACGAGCACTGCAGCTGTTATACCTGCCGCAATTTCTCGCGCGGCTATCTGCATCATCTGCACCGGATTGGCGAGATTCTCGGCTCGCAACTGAACACCGTGCACAACCTGCATTACTACCAGACGCTGATGGCCGAATTGCGCGCGGCGATCGCCGCCGGCACGCTCGCCATGACAGTCGCACGCTTTCATGCCGAGCGCTGCGCACAGGCCAGAGTGATACAATAGTTCGCTTATTTTTCGACGCTTTCGTCTTTTTACGTTTTCCCCAAGGAGATCAATATGTTGATCAGCAACGCATACGCCCAGGCAGCGGCCTCGGCCGGCCCGATGGACAGCATCATGCAATTTTTGCCTATCATCCTGATGTTTGTCGTCCTCTACTTCCTGATGATCCGGCCGCAGATGAAAAAGGCCAAGGAGCACAAGGCGCTGGTCGAGTCATTGAGCAAAGGCGATGAAGTCGTCACCTCGAGCGGAATCGCCGGCCGCATCACCAAGGTCAGCGACGACTTCGTGACCGTGGCCATCGCCGACAACGTCGAAGTCCAGATGCAGAAACCGGCGATCGCCGTCGTTCTGCCCAAGGGCACGCTCAAGGCGCTGTAAGGACAAGCCGGGCGAGAAGCGCGGGATAACCGCCGCGCTTCTCGCTTCCCCCGACTCGACTCCTTGTTCCTCACCCTTCACTCCTCACGGCTCCCATGAACCGCTACCCGCTCTGGAAATACATCATCGTCGCGCTGGCCCTGGTGATCGGCTTCATTTACACGCTGCCGAATTTCTTCGGCGAATCGCCGGCGGTTCAAGTATCGAGCGCCAAGGCGACGATCAAGGTCGACACGCGGACCATGGAGCGCGTCGAGACGACGCTCAGGAACGCCGCCGTCGCGAGTAGCGGAACCTTCCTCGATGTGAACGGCGTCAAGGTCAGGCTCACAAGCACCGACGATCAACTCAAGGCCAGGGACCTGCTCGAAAAGCAGTTCAACCCCGACGCTACCGACCCGCAGTACGTCGTTGCACTCAATCTGCTGTCGAGCTCGCCACAGTGGCTGACCAAGCTGAACGCCTTGCCGATGTATCTTGGCCTCGACCTGCGCGGCGGCGTGCATTTCCTGCTCCAGGTCGACATGAAGGGTGCGCTCACCAAGCGCCTCGATTCGATCAGTGCCGACCTGCGCAGCCTGATGCGCGACAAGACGATCCGCCACGGCGGCATCGGCCGCGAAGGCGAGCGCATCGTCATCCGTTTCCGTGACGAAGAGACGCGCAGCAAGGCGCGCGTCGTGCTCGAAGACAATCAGCCCGACCTGCTGCTCACCGATCAGGGCGAGGGCAGCGACCTGCGCCTCTTCGCCACGCTCAAACCGGCGGCGTTGAAGCGCATCCAGGAATCTGCCGTCAAACAGAACATGGGTACGCTGCACAACCGGATCAACGAACTGGGCGTCGCCGAGCCGGTGATCGCGCAACAGGGCGCCGACCGCATCGTCGTTCAGTTGCCGGGCGTCCAGGACACGGCCAAGGCCAAGGACATTCTCGGCCGCACGGCGACGCTCGAAATCCGCATGGTCGACGACACGCCGGGCGCGCTTGAAGCGGCGCAGGCCGGACAGGTGCCCTTCGGCACCGAACTCTACGTCGAGCGGGGCGGGCGGCCGTTGCTGGTCAGGAAACAAGTCGTGCTGACCGGCGATCGGCTGACCGACGCGCAGGCCGGTTTCGACAACCAGACGCAGGAACCGGCAGTGCATCTCAGTCTCGATTCGGCCGGTTCGCGCATCTTCAAGGAAATCACGCGCGAGAGCGTCGGCAAGCGCATGGCCATCCTGCTCATCGAGAAAGGCAAGGGCGAAGTCGTCACCGCGCCGGTCATCCGCACCGAAATTGGCGGCGGCCGCGTGCAAATCTCGGGCAGCATGAGCACCACCGAAGCCAACGACACGGCGCTGCTCCTGCGCGCCGGTTCGCTCGCCGCGCCGATGGAGATCATCGAGGAACGCACGATCGGTCCGAGCCTCGGCGCCGAGAATATTCAGAAGGGGTTCCACTCGACGATGTGGGGCTTTGCCGCGATTTCGGTCTTCATGATCATGTATTACATGCTGTTCGGCCTCGTTTCCGTCATTTGCCTCGCCGCCAACGTGCTCTTCCTGATCGCCCTGCTCTCGATGCTCCAGGCGACGCTGACCTTGCCGGGCATCGCTGCCATCGCACTGGCGCTCGGCATGGCGATCGACGCCAACGTGTTGATCAACGAACGCATCCGCGAGGAGCTACGCAACGGCGCAACGCCGCAGGCGGCGATCCATACCGGCTACGACCGCGCCTTCGGCACGATCATCGATTCGAACATCACGACGCTGATCGCCGGCATTGCGCTGCTCATCTTCGGCACCGGGCCGATACGCGGTTTCGCCGTGGTGCACTGCCTCGGCATTCTGACCTCGCTGTTCTCCGCCGTCGTCGTCTCGCGCGCGATGATCAACCTGATTTACGGCCGTCGCCGCAAACTCGACTCGCTGGCCATCGGCCAGATCTGGAAGCCGGGCAACAGCACGGCAGCCACCCAGGCCAATTAAGGACGCACGAAGATGGAATTTTTCCGCATCAAAAAAGACATCCCGTTCATGCGCCATGCGCTGACCTTCAATGTCATCTCGCTGATCACCTTCCTGCTCTCGGTCCTCTTTCTGTTTACGCACGGCCTGCATCTTTCGGTCGAGTTCACCGGCGGCACGCTGATCGAGGTGAACTACGCGCAAGCGGCCAATCTCGAACAGATCCGTAAGGGGCTCGACAAGGCCGGGTATACCGATCTCGCCGTGCAGAACTTCGGTTCGAGCCGGGACGTCATGATCCGCCTGCCGCTAAAAGCCGAGCAAAGTTCGGCAAAAATAGGCGAAGCGGTCATGGTCGTACTCAACGCCGAAGCGCCCGGGGCAACGCTCCGCCGCGTCGAGTTCGTCGGCCCGCAGGTCGGCAAGGAACTTGCCGAAAACGGGGCGCTGGCACTGCTCCTCGTCATCCTGGGCATCGTCGTCTACCTCTCGATGCGCTTCGAGTGGCGCTTTGCCGTGTCGGCGATCATCGCCAACCTGCACGACGTCGTCATCATTCTCGGTTTCTTCGCGTTCTTCCAGTGGGAGTTCTCGCTCTCGGTGCTCGCCGCGGTGCTCGCCGTGCTCGGTTACTCGGTCAACGAATCGGTCGTTGTCTTCGACCGCGTGCGCGAAACGTTCAAAAAGGTGCGCGGGCTGACGACGCCGCAGGTGCTCGACCACGCCATCACCAGCACCATCTCGCGCACCATCATCACGCACGGCTCGACCCAGTTGATGGTGCTCTCGATGCTGCTCTTCGGCGGCGCGACGCTGCACTACTTCGCGCTGGCGCTTACCATCGGCATCTGCTTCGGCATCTATTCGTCGGTCCTCGTCGCCAGCCCGCTGGCCATGTGGCTCGGCGTCTCGCGCGAGCATTTCATCCAGCCGAAGAAGAAGATCGAAGGCGCCAACGAGGACGGCGCCGTCGTCTGAACGCGGAGCCGACCGACTGTTTCCCTGACGGGCGCCTGATCGGCGCCCGTTTGCGTTAATGCTGCCAAGGAGAATGACATGACTGTCCGACGCATTGTGATATGGGACCTGCCGACGCGAATCGTGCACTGGGCACTCGTCGTGCTCGTCGTTGCCGCCGTCATCAGCGCAAAAATCGGCGCGATCGATTGGCATGGCCGCATCGGCCTGGCCATCATGGGCCTGATCGTCTTTCGCCTCGTCTGGGGCCTGATTGGCTCGACGCATGCGCGTTTTGCCAGTTTCCTGCCGACGCACACATCGCTGCGCGCGTACTTGCGCGGGCAGTGGCGCGGCGTCGGCCATAATCCGCTTGGCGCTTTCTCGGTCATTGCCCTCCTCGCGCTGATCGTCGTTCAGTTCTCCACCGGTCTTTTTGCCAACGACGACATCGCCTTCAGCGGTCCGCTCTCTCGCCTGGTCGATAAGGATTTAAGCGACCGGCTCACCGGCATCCATACCTTCTCGATCAATTTCCTGATCGCCATGGTCGTGCTGCATATCGCAGCGATCGCTTTCTACACCTTCGTCAAGAAAGAAAAACTCGTCGCACCGATGGTCACCGGCTGGAAAGAGGTCGAGCCCGGGGAAGGCGAATCGGCCAGCGGCGGAGGCCCCATCGCTCTGCTCGTCGCGCTGCTCATCGCCGGCGCTGCGGTCTATGGCGCATCCGGGGCGTGGATCCACATAGCGCAGCCTCCGCCAACCTCTGTCGCTCCGCCCGCCGTCTGGTAGTGGGCGCCAGCGCGTCTATGCCAGGCGCAAAATACCCTTTGGACAAGCAAGGGAAAAGCGTATCCTTGCCAGAGTCAATTCAAAGCAAAGGGGAGCCATCTTGCGTATCGTCGTCGCACCGGATTCTTACAAGGGCAGCGTTTCCGCACTGGGCGTCGCGCAGGCGATGGAACGCGGAATTTTGCAGATTTTCCCCGGCGCCGACGTGCGCAAGGTTCCGATCGCCGACGGCGGCGAAGGAACGGTCGAAGCGCTGGTTACGGCGACCGGCGGCCAATTGCGCCAGACCGAGGTCAGCGGACCGCTCGGCGAGCGGATTAGCGCGCAGTGGGGCATTCTCGGCGACGGCCAGACAGCGGTTATAGAAATGGCCGCGGCGTCGGGCCTGCCGCTCGTTGCCAAGGAAAAACGCAATCCACTCGTGGCAACGACCTTCGGCACCGGCGAGTTGATGCGCGCCGCGCTCGACGCCGGTCTGCGCAAAATCATCATCGGCATCGGCGGTAGCGCAACCAACGACGGCGGCACCGGGATGGCGCGCGCCTTCGGTGCGCGTTTCATTGGCGAGGATGGCAAAGACCTTGCCGAAGGGGGCGCGGCGCTGATTCGGCTCGAACGAATCGATGTCAGCAAACTCGATGCACGCCTGCTCGAAACCGAGATCACCGTCGCCTGCGACGTGGACAATCCCTTGTGCGGTCCGCGCGGCGCTTCGGCGGTTTTCGGCCCGCAAAAAGGCGCAACGCCGGCGATGGTCGGCGAACTCGACGCGGCGCTCGCCCACTTTGCGGCGTGTGCGCGCCGGACGACGGGCCGCGATGTGGCCGAGTTGTCGGGCGCCGGCGCCGCCGGAGGCCTCGGCGCCGGACTGATGTTTTTCACGGCGGCGAAACTCAAACCTGGCGTGGAGATCGTTCTCGATGCCGTCGGTTTTGCCGATGTCGTCAAGGAAGCGGCCTTTGTCATTACCGGCGAAGGGCGAACCGACTTCCAGACCGCCTACGGCAAGGCGCCGGTCGGCGTCGCCAAAGTCGCCAAGCGCTTCGCGGTTCCGGTCTTCTGCTTGTCGGGCGGTCTCGGCGAAGGCGCCGATGACGTACTCGAGCAAGGCATCGACGCGGTGATCAGCATCTGCGACAAGCCGATGACGCTCGACGAATGCATGAGCGCCGGGGACGCGCTCATCGAAGCCGGTGCGCTACGTCTGTGCCGGATCATCAAAGCGGCCCGGCCAGTTTGGTAATCGTTGTCAGACTCAGCGTCGTCAGGTGCTGGGTTTTTTTGCAGGCCAATTATTATAGGGAGGACAGGTAATGGTACAGGGACCCATGCTGCTCGTTATTCTCGCCGTCGCCATCGTCGGAATTGTCGTGCTGATTTCCAGGTTCAAGGTGCACGCCTTTCTCGCGCTGCTCGCCGCCGCATTTTTTGTCGGCCTGGCCGCCGGCATTAACCCGATCGAAGTCACCAAACTGATCATGAAAGGTTTCGGCAGCACGGCCGAAAATATCGGCATCGTAATCATCGCCGGAACCATCATCGGCGTTTTTCTCGAGCGGACCGGCGCCGCGCTGACCATGGCCGAAACGGTGCTGAAACTGGTCGGACCCAAGCGTCCGGCGCTGGCCATGAGCATCATCGGCTATATCACTTCGATTCCCGTTTTTTGCGATTCCGGTTTTGTCATCCTGTCGGCGTTGAACAAGTCGCTGTCAAAAAAATCCGGGGTGTCGATGGCCGTCATGGCCACGGCGCTGTCAACCGGGTTATACGCAACGCATACTTTGGTCCCGCCGACGCCGGGTCCGATCGCGGCGGCGAACAACCTGCATGCCGATCTCGGCATGGTAATTGTCGTTGGCCTGCTGGTGGCGATACCGGTCGCCGCGGCCGGCTACCTGTGGGCGGTCAAATTCGCCAGCCAGTACGAGGTCATCGCCGAGAGTTCGCTGAGCTACGAAGAACTTCTTGAGCAATTCAAGACTTTGCCGAGCCCGTCGGCTTCGTTCCTGCCCTTGCTTCTGCCCATCGTTCTCATCGCCTTAAGATCGATCGCCGATTTCCCGGCACTGCCTTTTGGCAATGGCACAGCCAAAGCGCTGTTCGATTTCATCGGCATGCCGATGAATGCCTTGCTGATCTCTCTTGTCGTCTGCATCTTCATGCTGGCGCCCAAACGCGACGAAGAGGTGCTGTCGGGATGGGTCGGTCAGGGCCTCAAGGATTCGGCAGCGATCATCATGATTACAGCGGCTGGCGGTTCTCTCGGTGCGCTGCTCGCGGCGAGCAAGATTGCCGCCTATCTCGGCACCAGTCTCGCCGTCTTCAATCTCGGCATTTTCCTGCCCTTCGTGATTGCCGCGGCATTGAAGACTGCACAGGGATCATCGACCGTTTCGCTGATCACGACGTCGGCCATCGTTTATCCGCTGCTCGATTCGCTCGGGCTGGCGAGCCCGATGGGCGCCGTGCTGGCGACGATGGCGGTCGGTTGCGGGGCAATGGTCGTCTCGCACGCCAACGATTCCTACTTCTGGGTTGTATCGCAATTCTCCGGCCTGAAAGTCGACCTCGCCTACAAGTGCCAGACGCTCGGCACGCTGGTGCAGGGCGTCGTCGGGATCACCGTCGTTTATATCCTGCGCCTCGTCCTCATCTAGCGCCGATCCCGCCAGGCAAGGGCCTGGGCGCTCCAACAAAAACGCGCACCGGAATCCGCTGCGCGTTTTTTCAAGGACGGCAAAAAGGCGCCGACCGGTCAGGCTTACTTGCTCTGGAAAAGATCGTGGCAGCCTTTGCAGGTGCCGCCGGTCTTGCCGAACTGCGCCTTGACCGCCGCGGCGTCGCCGCTTGCCGCGACCCTGGCCAGCTCGTTCGTTTCGCGCAGGTAGTTCATCGCCACCTCGCGCGCCTTGTCAGGCTGCTGAAAATACTCGGGCTTGAGGCGAGTCTTGTCGCCCATGGCGCTGGTGTCGGTGCCGGGAATAAACAGCTCGCCACTTCGTGAATTGGCGATGGCGGCAATTGCGTTGGCCGCCACAACGACCTGATCCTTGTTGAAATCGCCCTCGACGTTGGCCTTGATCCGGCTCATGTTCCACGACTGATAGTTCATCGCCGCCTTGCGGTACTTGATGGCGTCCTCGGGCTTGAGCGATTGCTGGGCAAAGGCGGCGCCGACAAAGGCTATGGCGACAAACGCAACAACGGTTTTTTTCATGGTTATCTCTCTGTTGTAATTGAACACCGGACACCGGACAAATCGGAAAACCGAAGCCATTTTCCATCGGCGTGCAGTCATCCCACCCAAGCCAGCCGACGCGTGTTTAGTCAATTGGAAGACGACAGAAGTTGCACGCTCAGAACGAAAACAGATGCTTGATGCGCAGTGTCTTTTTCTCTTCGATCACGGCGAGCAGCCGGTCGATATTCGGATGTTTGCCCGGGTGCGCGCGCGCCTCGTCGGCATGCTCGGCAAACAGATCGAGACCTTTGCGCGCCGCCTCGGGGGTGATCGCCCCGAAAGTTTGCGCGAGGTGGTTATAGACGGCGAGCGAGCCCTGACTACCGGGCTTGTTCTCAATCACGGCGATGATCTCGCCTTGCGCATCGAGCAGATTGAGCGCTGCGAGATGCGAGATTCCCGGAAGCTTCTTGAGGTTGTCGGAAAATTGCGTCAAGCGATGGGTCCTTTCTTCGTTCAGATCCGACGTGCCAGTTCGCCCGCCTTGCCGGTGTAATCCCACGGCGTCAGCTGCAACAGCGCGTCTTTTGCCGTCTGCGGGATTTCGAGCGAGGCGACGAAAACCTGCATGCCTTCGCGCGAAATGCGGTTGCCGCGCGTCAGCTCCTTGAGCTTTTCGTAGGGATTGGCAATACCGTAGCGGCGCATCACCGTCTGGATCGGCTCGGCGAGCACTTCCCAGTTGGCGTCCAGGTCTTTGCGCAGGCATTCGGGATTGGCCTCAAGTTTGTTCAGCCCGCGCCACAACGAGTCGTAGCCGAGCAGCGTATAGCCGAGCGCGACACCCATGTTGCGCAGCACCGTCGAGTCGGTCAGGTCGCGCTGCCAGCGCGAAATCGGCAGTTTTTCGGCCAGGTGCTTGAGCAGCGCATTGGCCAGACCCAGATTGCCTTCGGAGTTCTCGAAATCGATCGGATTGACCTTGTGCGGCATCGTCGACGAGCCGATTTCGCCGGCTTTAAGCTTCTGCTTGAAATAGCCGAGCGAGATATAGCCCCAGATATCACGGTCAAGATCGACGAGGATGGTGTTGGCGCGGGCGAAAGCGTCAAACAGCTCGGCCAGCGCGTCGTGCGGCTCGATCTGGATGGTGTAGGGATTGAACTCGAGACCGAGCTTCTCGATAAAGCCCCGGGCAAAATGCTCCCAGTCGAAATCAGGGTAGGCGGCAAGGTGCGCGTTGTAGTTGCCGACGGCGCCGTTGATTTTGCCGAGCAGCGTCACCGCGACGATTTTCGCGCTGGCGCGTTCGAGGCGATAAACGACGTTGGCCATCTCCTTGCCGAGCGTTGTCGGCGTCGCCGGCTGGCCGTGCGTGCGCGCCATCATCGGCAGGTCGGCGTGCTCGTGGGCCAGTTCGCGCAGACGTGCGACGACCTTGTCGAGCGCCGGCAGCAGCGTCTCTTTGCTCGCCGATTCAAGCATCAGCGCGTGCGCGATGTTATTGATGTCTTCCGAGGTGCAGGCGAAATGGATGAACTCGGCGACGCGCATCACTTCGGCGTTGCCGCCGAGCTGCTTCCTGATCCAGTACTCGAGCGCCTTGACGTCGTGGTTGGTGACAGCCTCGATGTCCTTGACCTCGGCGGCCTGTTCGGCCGAAAAATCGGCGACCAGGCGATCGAGTTCCTGCACGGTGGCCGGTGAAAACGGCGGGATCTCGGCGAAGTGCGCTTCGCCGGCCAGCGCCTTGAGCCACTCGATCTCGACCTGCAAACGCCGGCGGATCAGTGCGTATTCGGAAAAATGGAAGCGGAGCCCGTCAAGCTTGGCGGCGTAGCGACCGTCGAGCGGGGAAAGTGCGGTAAGCGCTGAAGACGACATAGGGGTTTATCCGTTGGAATTACCGTGCTATTTTACCTGCCCGACAAAACCTCCAGCAAATTGATCGCCGGGGGAATGTTATACTCTGCAAAACCACCCCCCAACAGGAAGCAGATGAAGCTCATTGGATCGTTGACCAGTCCTTACGCGCGCAAGGTGCGGATTGTTCTGGCCGAGAAGAAAATCGATTACGAATTCGTCATCGATTCGCCGTGGACGCCCGACAGCACTGTTCCGAACGTAAACCCATTGGGAAAAATACCGGTCCTGGTTCTCGATGATTCGACGGTAATCTTCGATTCGCGCGTCATCGTCGAGTACATCGACAGCGTCGCTCCGAACAACAAGCTGATGCCCGAATCAAACCGCGAGCGCGCCGAAGTCAAGCGCTGGGGCGCGGTTGCCGACGGCATCTGCGACGCCGCCGCGCTGATCTTCCTCGAGAAGAAGCGTCCGCAGGAACAGCAGAGCGCCGACTGGATCACCCGCCAGCACGACAAGATCACCCGCGGTATCGACTACATGGCCGAACAGCTCGGCGACGGCACCTGGTGCATGGGCACGCATTTCTCGCTCTCCGACGTCGGCGCGGGCTGCACGCTCGGCTATATCGCTTTCCGCTTTCCCGAGATCGACTGGAAGGTCAAGCACGCCAATTTGGCCCGCCTATACGCCAAGCTGATGCAGCGCCCGGCGTTCGCCGAAACGGTCCCGCCCGCCGCCTGATCGCTGCTCCGCCACAGGCCCCGAGTCGGGCCTGTGGCGACTGCTCCGCGTTCTCTTCCCGGTCCGCTCCCCTTCTTTCCCGATTCCTTCCGCTGTTTCCCAAGTTGCATTTCGCCAGCTCGGTTATCGTGCTGGCGGTCGCGTTTTTGGCTCCATGAGCGGCGTGCCCATTTGCCCCCAGCACGGCGCAGCCGATCTCTTCGTCTGCCCACCGATCTGTTTTGACGCCGATCAGGCGAGCGATGGCAAACAGCTTTGGGCGCCGGCCGTTGAGCGTCGGCAGATCGGCGGCTCTGCCGCATTGCCGGCAAAGACATCGGGATAAATAGGCAAGCCGTCGCCGGTTCGCACAACGCCGAGCATGACTTGACGAATGATCAGGCCTTCCTTGGCCAGGCCATATTTGCGGCGGTCGTCAACCGGAACAACCAGCCTTTCCGCATGAATCGTCGTCATATCGTAGAAGACCACCGACAGGTGCTGATGCGCGATCGATTCGGCGTTAATCCCGGGCATGGCCACCGTTTCCATCCAGCGCAGGACACCGAGTTTGAATTCCGGGTCGCACAGGCGACTGAAGACCATCGCCCGAATCAGCGCTTCGACATCGATGCTGTGCCGGATTGCTGTGCATCTGCGTGGCGCCATCGGCCTATTGGTTCATATCTCTGCACAATACAACCTAAAAATGTCGATTGTCCATAATGCTGGAGAAATGTAGAGTTCTTCCATCGGATAGAATTTAATTTGGAAATCATTCCAAATTAAGGAAACATCACCGAACCGTTGACTCTAGCTGGAATAAAACAATGGAAATGATTTCTTCGACTATCGAGCGTGTTTGTATTTTTAAATTTCCGAACGGAGAGGATGTGTTAATTTCACTGCGCCAAGCTGTTGAAAAATCCTCAATCAAAAACGCTCTGATTCTTGTCGGAGTGGGCTCCCTGACACGCTACCATTATCACGTCGTCGGAGACGGGAATCTCCCTCCCTTGAACACGCACATAGAATCGGATGCCCGTGCGATTATGCCGGTCGATATTGTAAATATCACTGGGTATGTGATGGATGGCAGAGTCCATGCTCATATTGGCATGTCTGATGCAAAAATTCAGTTCGGTGGACATCTAGAAGAAGGCTGTAAGATCCTGACGTTTTGCACGATAACGCTTGGAATTCTATCCGACGATATCGATATCACAAAATATGACAAGTATCCGCTAAAACCTGCGGTTGAGCATTCCCCCGAAACCGTCTAATCAGAGCGAGCGCTTTAGATTTAAACGCTTCGCTGATTGCTACCAGTATTTTCACGCACCTTGTTGCCGAATATTTCCTCCAGCAAGTTTTCGCTGGAAGCGAGTACGCACTGAAACAGAATGAAAACCACGTCTAGCCGAATTTATTCTATTTTTGACTGACATACTGCTAACTGTAATGACCTCGAGGAGAGAATGATGCTTAAAAGAATGGTATCGACGCTGATTGTCGCCACGATCGCTTTTTGCTCTTTGGCGACCGCGGCAGGGAATAAATTTCCCGACGGCGACGTGACCTTCGTCACTCCGAATTCCGCGGGTGGTGGCAACGACCTGATCATGCGTGCGCTGATTCCGGGGATGAAGGCCTCGCTCGGCGTGAACGTCATCCCCGACAACAAACCCGAAGCGCGCGGAGCAATCGCCGCCCTGGCGATCTCGAACGGCAAGCCGGACGGCCAGAAGGTCTATATCAATTCGATGACGCTGCTGCTCATGCCCTACGGCGGCATCGACGTCAATCTCGACAAGTTCCAGCCGGTTGCCCAGGTCGTCGACGATACCGGCGTCATCCTGGTCAAGACCGATGCACCGTACAAGGACCTCAAGGACCTGATCGCCAAGGCAAAAACCTCGAAGCTCAAAATCAGCCATAACGGCGTCGGATCGCTCTGGCACTTCGCCGCAGTCTCGTTCGCGCAAGCCGCCGGCGTCGATTTCCAGTACGTCGCGTATTCCGGCGGCGGCACGCCGATGCTGACCGCACTGGCGACCGGCGAGGTCGATATCGTTATCGTCAACCCGGCCGAATCGAAAGCGTTGATGGACGCCGGTAAAATTCGCCCGCTGGCGGTGATGAGCAAAGACCGGGACTCGGCGCTGACCACCGTCCCGACCTGCATCGAAAGCGGCGTCAACGTCACCTTCCCGGTCTGGCGTGGAATTTTCACGACCAAGGGCGCCAGCGAAGCAATCCTCGACACGCTCGAAAAGGCGGTCAAAGCCGGCATGGAGAGCGCTGAGTTCAAGACGCTTGCGAAAAACACCGGGCTCACAGCGAAGTTTATGTGCCACAAGGAATTCACCCAGTTCATCGACGAGCAAAAACGACTCGTCGCGGTGACGGCAGGCACGATGAAGGATCTGACCAAGAAATAAGGGCGCACGCTGCGGATCGGCATCGCGCCGATCCGCTTCACTGAGGAGTCACCCGCTGTGCACAAAGACTATATCAACGGTTCCCTGACCGTTGCCATCGGCACGTTCGTCCTGATTTACTCACAAACCTTTTCACGCGGCGGCTTTTCGGTCGCTGAAAACGCCGCCGTCTACCCGCAGATGCTCGCCGGAGTGTTGATCTTCCTCGGCCTTTTGCTCTCGGTGCAAACTGGGCTGGCCCACAAGCGCTCCCAGACGCCTGCTCCCGAATCGCTGCCCGCAGAAGGCGGCCGCGCGCGGGTAGCGCTGATCGCCGGCGCGCTGACCGGCTTTGTCGTCATCACCTGGCTCGCCGGTTTCATTCCGGCCAACGTCATTTTCTGCTTTCTCGCCCCGCTCGTTCTCGGCACCAGCAAGAAGACGGCAGCGATGGTCAGCGTCGCGCTGACCGTTTTCATCTATCTCCTCTTTTTCAAGTTCTTCGAGATCCCGATCCCCTACGGCATCCTTTTCGAATAAGGCGCAGCAATGGATTTCAGCCTCTATACCGCCGGCTTTCACCTGCTCGACTTCACCGCGCTGTCCTTCATGGTCATCGGCGTCGTCCTCGGCATCATTGTCGGCGCACTTCCCGGCCTCACCGCGACCATGGGTGTATCTATCCTGATCCCGCTGACTTATTCGCTTTCGCCGACCGCAGCGATCCTCATGCTGCTCGGCATCTATTGCGCGGCCAATTATGCCGGTTCGATCTCAGCGACGCTGGTCAACATACCGGGAACGCCGTCGGCCGTAATGACGACGCTCGACGCCTTTCCGATGGCGCAGAAAGGCGAGGCCGGCCGGGCGATCGGCATCGCCACGATATCCTCGTCGATCGGCGGACTGTTCAGCGTCGTCACGCTGGCGCTGATGTCGCCGTTCATTGCCGAGATTGCGCTCAAATTCACTTCGCTCGAGATGTTCCTCGTCGCCTTCTGGGGCATCAGCATCATGGCTTATATCTCGCCGGGTTCGATGGTCAAAGGCCTGATCGCCGGCTTCCTCGGCCTGCTCATCGCCTGCGTCGGCTTCGATCCGCTGACCGCCGTCTCGCGATTGACTTTCGGTTCGGTGCACCTGCTCGCCGGCGTGAATTTCATCGCCGCGATGATCGGCCTCTTCGGCGTCACCGAGATTTTCCTCAACGTCGAAAAAACGCTCAAGACGCACAAGCACGAGTTGTTCAAGGTCGAAAAAAGCGCGTCGAGCTTCAAGGAAATCAAGTCGCTGTGGGGCGTCATCGCGCGCTCGAGTGTGATCGGCGTCATCGTCGGTGCGATCCCGGGCGCCGGTGGAACGATCGCCTCGATCGTCGCCTACGCGCAGCAAAAGCGCATCTCGCGCAACCCGCAGTTGCTCGGCAAAGGCGCGCCCGAGGGCATCGCCGCCGCCGAATCGGCGAACAACGCCTGCTGCGGCGGCGCCATGACGACCCTGCTCTCGCTCGGCATCCCGGGCGATGCGGTCACCGCGATCATGATTGGTGCCTTCGTCATGCACGGGATCACGCCCGGACCGATGATGTTCACCAAGAATTACGACCTCGTCTCGGCCATTTTCATCGGCATGGCGCTGATCCAGGTCCTTTTCCTGGTTTTCGGCTTGTACGGCGCCAAATATTTTGCGCGCCTTTTGTTCATACCACGCCCGATTCTCAATACCGGCATCCTCGCGCTGTGCCTGATCGGCACCTACGCCATCCAGAGCAACCTATTCGACGCCGGCGTCATGCTCGTTTTCGGAGCCCTCGGTTACGCCATGAGCAAGATGGAGGTGCCGCGGCCGCCGATGATTCTGGCGATCATTCTCGGCACGCTGATGGAAGAGAACTTCCGGCGCTGGCTGTCGATCACCGACGGCGACATCTGGACGACCGTCTGGAAGTCGGCGTCGAACAATCCGGTGACCATCGTCCTTCTCGTCCTGGTCGGCATGACCCTCGTGCTGCCGATCTTCCAGAAGGAAAAAATCGTCTCCGAGGACGCGTCGGCGTTTGTCAAGAAGCAACTGGACGAGCAGAAAACCTAGGACTCATTCAGTATTGTCGGGTTAAAACGAATCCGCAATTCCGACGGATGGCATTTGCTCAAACGGCCTATCGTGAGAGCTTCCGTGACATCAAGGTGACTGAATAGGTGTTCCTTTTGAATGCTTTCTTGATCGACCCGTCAGTTCTAAACCAACATGGGACTGGTTTCTGTTGTAATTAGCGCAGCCCAACGGACTTAGCGGCTAACTGTGATGCACGGCATTGCTGTGTGAAAGCGACGGCGGTTGTAGAAAACCTCGATGTATTCGCCAAGTCCTGTTTGGTCTGCGCACGGGTGGCGAATCAGTGGTGATTGGCATTTATGCAAAAAATAGGGACAAAATGAGACGCTTGCCCGCCATGCACGATTTGATCGCTTTCGAGACGACTGCGCGATATCTCTCGGTAACGCGCGCGGCAGAGGAACTCTGCCTTTCACGCTCAGCAATAAGCAACCAACTGCGCGGGCTCGAACGGTTGCTTGGGGTTAGCTTGTTTCACCGAACGACACGAACCATGCGATTGACGGATGCCGGGTTGAGTTATCTCCAATCCATTACGGGGGGCTTAGAACGTATTGCTACAGCGACCCAAGACATTGCAGATGCTGGTTTCACTGACTTACTAACCATTCAGTGCCCCCCTAGCTTTGCGCCTGGGTGGCTGGTGCCAAGGCTGGACGGCTTCCTGGCTGAATATCCAGAAATCGACCTCCGCATTCTTGCCACACCGGACCCAGTCGATCTACTTCATAGCTCGGTGGATATTGAGATAACACGTCGGCTTGGTGATTCGGCTGGACTTGTGGTTGAACCGCTGTTAGAAGAAATAATTATTCCTTTGGCAAACCGAGCGGTCGCTCGACGTTTGCGTGGAAAATCACCAAAAGACGCTCTGAATTCAGTCCGTCTTATCCATTCCGACCGCAGTCCCATTCCGTGGAGTGCTTGGCTCCGATTACATCAGGTAACAGGCGTAAAGGCCACGCGCGGGCTACGATTTGACCGAACCTACACATCGCTTCAAGTGGCAGCGGATGGCCTGGGAATTGCTCTAGAAAGCAATGTGTTTGCTGATCGTGCCATAAGGACAAAACAACTAGTGCCTTTATTCCCAAACATCGTAGAAACCACGACTCGGTTTCACTACATGACATTCTCGCAGTCGAATTCGAAGTTGCCTAAAGTAATTAGATTTCGCGATTGGATCATCCGTATGGCCGCAATGGATCAACTATCATCACAACCATAAGTGGGCTGGCGTTAAAGCCCGTCCGAGAAGTCGAAAAATCCTGGCGCCGCCTTCGCGTCAATAGAGATGGCTGACATTGGGCCAAGGATTGCGAAATCACCGACGGGTGTATGCGCCGAACTGGTGGAACGCCTAGGCCATATCGGCCAATAGAGCAGAAAGAGCGACGGCGAACCCGGCGTAAAAACCCTCTGGCAGGGATTGCAACGTCTCAGAGACTTCGTCGAAGGTGTCGAACCTATGCGCGCTGTTTATGCTCAGTGACTTGTGTGTAACGGCTGGCGCTTAAAGGCGAGAATCCTGCGCTATTCGACGTGAGCGGAGCGCCACCATTGCCGGTTTTCGTCGCGCAGCTGCTGGAGCGAGGGCATCGGATAGAAGGCGAGATCGGCGCCGTTGCCGACATAAAAGCCCTTCTTGACCATGCGGTAAGGAAAGTCGAGCGAATGGATGCGGTGCACCATCTTGCTGTCCTTGGTACTCGGCTTGTCGCTGACGCGCGGCTCGAGGACCATCAGCGCTTCACGCAAATGATTGATGAAGAGATAGGGGAGCTCGCTGGCCTGGCCGTTCGCCGGATCGCTGGCGAGGTCGCCGATTTCGAGCTCGACGAAGCACAGCGCCGGAAAACGGATGAACCGCGTCGGGCTCAGCGTCACGCTGGCGTAGAAGGCAAGCGGATCGAGGTTGCTGACGACGAGACTGTTGATCGGCGCCAGGTCCTGATAGAGATGCAGACAGGCGTCGGCCTGCGCGACGCTTTGCGCGCCGACCTGACCGGCGAGTTCTCCACGCGACAGGGCAACGGTATCGCCGTAAGCCGTGGTCAGATAGAGCTGGCCCAAGACGGCGGTCGGCAAGTGTTCGAGAACGCGATACATCGAGACATAGACCGAGTGCTTGGGCGTTCCGTCGGCGGCCGGAACGCAGCGCGCGATGGCTGCCTCGACGTCGAAATACGGACTGCGAAAGTCGATATCGACGGCAAAGAAAAGACACTGACCCTTCGACTTGAAGCTGCTTCCAGTCGCGTAATACCGGCCGAATTTCTCGGGCGGCAGGTTGGAGGCGATCAGCGCTTCGGGGATCAGCGAAAAGTAGAGGTAAACAGTCATCGTTGAAGATCCCCATTAGCGATTTATCGGTGATCGGTGATCGGGCCGAAGTATCGGGCGCCGGGCGCACAGCCTGCGGCGCGTCATCTCGGACGCGCAGGAACGACGAAGATTCCGCATTCGCCATTGGCCACGTTCAGCACAACCGGCTGCAAGGCGCGATGATACCGCGCCCCGCAGTGCTTGTGCAGCAAGCGCGCAACTAACGGGCTTCACCGCGCGCGGCGAGGTAAATGCCGCCGAGCAGCAGGACGAAACCGGCGGCCTGCGCCGGAGCAAACGATTCGCCGAAGAAAACCCAGGCCAGCGCCGCGCTGCCGACCGGCTCGCCCAGCGTCACCACGGCGACGAAAATCGCCGACACGTGTTTGAGCGACCAGTTGTAGGCTGTATGACCGAGAAGCTGCGGGCCAAGCGCCATGCCGAGCGCCGCGAGGTAGGCGGGCGCGCTGTACCCGGATAGCTCGACGTTGGCGGCGCCGCAGCCGAGCAGCAGAAAGAGCGCCGCTGTTCCGTAGGCCAGCCAGATATAAGCGGGAAGCGGCGTATCGGCCCGCAGCCGGCGGCCGATCAGCAAATAGGCCGAGAAGCACCAGCTGCCGGCGAGTGCCAGGGCGTTGCCGAGCGACGGATTGACACCCGGCCCGCCGCTGTCGCTCCAGAAGATCAGGCCACTGCCGGCGAGCGAGACGGCCATGCCGACAGCGGTGAGCCGGTTCGGCTTCTTGCCAAAAAGGACGAAGGAGGCGATGGCGATCCACAGCAGATTGGTCGTCACCAGTGCCGTGCTGCTGGCCACCGAGGTGTATTCGAGCGAACTGATCCAGGTGGCAAAATGCAGCGCCAGGAAGAAGCCGGCGCCGAGCGCGAGGAGCAGCTGCTGCCGGCTCAGCGCGCGCAGCGTCGGCAACGACCCCCAGAGAACGACCGGCGTGATGAGCACGAAGGCGAGGCCCAGACGCAGCGCGGCGATGGCCAGCGAAGGCAGGCCAAAACCCTGCGCCAGGCGCGCCAGGATGGCGCCAAACGATATCCCGACGAGCCCGATACCGAGAACGACGAAAGGCATCCAGCGCGGCAGTGATCGAGAGTCGGACATGAGCGAGACGGCTTAGCGGACCTGCCCGCCCTCGAGATACGCGGCGCGCACTTCGGAACTTGCCAGGAGCTCGCGGCCGCTTCCCGAGAGGACGATGCTGCCGTGCTGCATGACGTAGGCACGATGGGCGACGCGCAGCGCGTGATGGGCGTTCTGCTCGACGAGCAGGATGGTCATGCCGTGCTCGCGGTTGAGTTCGCGTATCGTCTGGAAAATTTTCTTGATGTAAAGCGGCGCGAGTCCGAGCGAGGGCTCGTCGAGCAGCAGGAGCTTGGGCCGCGCCATCAGCGCACGGGCGATCGCCAGCATCTGCTGCTCGCCGCCCGAGAGCGTTCCGGCGCGCTGATGGCGGCGCTCGCCGAGTATCGGAAAGAGCGCGCACATGCGCTGCAGGTCGACGTCGAAATTGAGCGTATCGGCGAGCGCTGCGCCCATTTGCAGGTTCTCGAGAACGCTCATGCGCGGAAAAATGCGCCGCCCTTCCGGAACCAGCGCGATACCGCGCCGCGCGATCGCATGCGCCGGCAGGCCGGTGATGTCTTCGCCGTCAAAAATGATGTGCCCGGCGGAGGCGCGCGGCAGGCCGAAGAGCGACATCATCAGCGTCGATTTGCCAGCGCCGTTGGCGCCGATCAGTGTCACCACCTCGCCGACCTGCACTGACAGATCGATGCCGTGCAAGGCGTGGATATGGCCGTAGTGCGCGTGCACCGCGCGCAGTTCGAGCATCATCGGCGCAACGCTCCCGACAACATGTTCTCTTCGCTGCCTTCGCTGGCATCCCTGCCTTCGCCGCCGTAGTTGCCGTAGTCGCCCTCGCCGTCGTCCTCGCCGAGGTAGGCCTTGATGACTTTCGCGTCGCTGCGGATTTCGTCGGGCGTTCCCTCGGCGATCTTGCAGCCGTAGTTAAGAACGCAGATGTGATCCGAGACGTTCATGACGACGTTCATGTCGTGTTCGATCAGGAGGATGGCGAGACCCTCTTCGCCGGCCAGCGACTGCAGCAGCGCGTTAAGTTCGGCCGACTCGCGCGGGTTGAGCCCGGCCGCCGGTTCGTCGAGACAGAGCAGGATCGGATCGACGCACAGCGCGCGGGCGATTTCGACGCGCCGCTGCATACCGTAAGGCAGGTCGCCGGCGACCGCGTCGGCGCGGTCGAGAAGGTTCAGTCGTTTCAGTCGATCGACGGCGATGGCGATCGCCTCCGCCTCGGCGCGGCGGTAGGCTTGCAGGCCGAACAGGCCGGCCAGCGAAAAGCCGGAAGCCCGCTGCAGGCGCTGATGCTGGGCGACGATCAGGTTCTCGAGGACGGTCATTCTCGGGAACAGGCGAACGTTCTGGAAAGTACGCACGACCTGCGCCCGGCTCGCCACCTGATGGCTGTCGAGTTGTTCGAGTCGCAGCGTTCCGCGCTGCGGGTGGACAAGTCGAACGCTGCCGCTGCTCGGCTTGTAGAAACCGGTCAGGCAGTTGAAAAGCGTCGTCTTGCCGGCGCCGTTCGGGCCGATGACGGCGGTGATGCGCGCGGCCATGACGTCGAGGCTCAAGTCGTCGATCGCCGTCAGCCCGCCAAAGCGCATGCTGAGGTTTTCGACGCGCAAGAGCGGTTCGCTGCGGCTCATGGGCGCTCTCCGTCGCGCGGCAAGGCGCTGTAGCGCAGGGTCGGCTCGCGTTTCGCGAGGATGCCGCCCGGGCGCCAGATCATGATCAGGATCATCGCCGCGCCGAACAGCAGCATGCGGTAATCGGCAAAATCGCGCCCGAGTTCAGGCAGCAGGACGAGCACCAGCGACGACAGGACGACGCCGAGCTGGCTGCCGGTTCCGCCGAGAACGACGATCGCCAGGACGATCGCCGATTCGTTGAAGGTAAACGATTCGGGCGAGATGAAGCCCTGGCGCGCGGCGAAGAAGACGCCGGCGGCACCGCCCAGCATCGCGCTGATCGCCAGCGCCGAGAGTTTGACCTGGGTGACGTTGATGCCGAGCGCCTTGCAGGCGATCTCGTCCTCGCGTATCGCCTCCCAGGCGCGGCCGATCGGCAGTTTGCGCAGGCGCGAAACAAAGACGTTGGTCAGCATCGCGAGGGCGAGGATCAGGTAGTAGAGGAAATGAATCCGGTGCAGCGGCGAGAACTCGATGCCGAAGAACGAAGCGAAGGTCGCCTCGTCGCCGGGCTTGAACGGCAGGCCGAAGAACGTCGGGCGCGGGATGGAGGCAATGCCGTTCGGTCCGTTCGACAAGTCGGTCCAGTTGACGAGGACGACACGAACGATCTCGCCGAAGCCGAGCGTGACGATCGCCAGGTAATCGCCGCGCAGGCGCAGCGTCGGCCAGCCGAGCAGCAGGCCGAAGCCGGCGGCAAGCGCGCCTGCCACCGGCAAGGCCTGCCAGAAACCCCAGCCGAACTGCGTCGCCAGCAGCGCGTAGGCGTAGGCGCCGACGGCGTAGAAAGCCGCATAACCGAGGTTGAGCAAACCGGCGAGGCCGACGACGACGTTGAGTCCCCAGCCGAGCATCACGTAAATCAACACCGTCGTCGCCGTATCGACGACGTAGCGATTGTCCGAGAAGAGAATCGGCAAAAAGAGCGCGCTGGCGAAACAGCCCCAGCCGAGCCAGTTGGTCAGGACGCCGTAGCGGCGCGACGACGGCGTCGCACGGTTTTTCGTGCGCTCTTGGCTGCGCCGGCCGAGCTGCCAGCGCTCGAAGGCATAGCGCGCGATCAGGCGGCCGGCAAAGCACAGCGCGACGAAGGCCGCGAGTACTGGCCAGCGCGTCGCGACGCGCAGCGCGCCGCCCTGGTCGACGGTAGTCAGGCCAAGCATCGGGATACCGAGCAAGAGCGCGATGAAAGCGACGGACGCCGCGTCTTTCAAGCGCTCGGCGAGCGAAGGCGTGTGCTGCGCGCTGACCACGACGCCCATCAGACCTTCTCCACTTCGGGGCGGCCCAAGAGGCCCGAGGGGCGGAACATCAACACCAGGATCAGCAGCGAAAAGGTCGCGACGTCCTTGTACTCGGGTGCCAGATAAGCTACCCAGAAAGCCTCGATCAAACCGATCAGCACGCCGCCGAGCATCGCCCCGGGCAACGAGCCGATGCCGCCAAAAACGGCCGCAGTAAACGCCTTGATGCCGACGACAAAACCGATGTAGAAATCGACGACGCCGTAATAGACCGTCACCAGCACGCCGGCGACCGCGGCGAGCATGGCGCCGAGCATGAAGGTGAAGGAGATCGTCCGGTCGACGTTGATGCCGAGCAGCGCGGTCATCGTGCGGTCCTGTTCGCAGGCACGCTGCTGGCGACCGAAGGAGGTGCGATTGATGACGAAAGTGAAAACGAGCATCAGCGCGACGGTGACGAGGACGATCAGCATCTGCGAATACGCGAGGTGCACCGTGAATCCGTCGATGGTCAGAACGTCAAAGCCGCCGACGAGAACCGGCGGAATCGGCTTGACGCGCGCGCCTTGCGTGAGCTGCACCATGTTCTGCAGAAAGATCGACATGCCGATCGCCGAGATCAGCGGCGCAAGGCGCGTCGAACCGCGCAGCGGACGGTAGGCGGTGCGTTCGACGGCCCAGCCATAAACCGAAGTGAAGGCGACCGAGACGACGAGCACGACGATGATCGCCAGCGGCACCGAACTGACGCCGAAAGCGGAGAGCAGCGTGAAGCCGGTCACGGCGATGAAAGCGCTGACCATGTAGATGTCGCCGTGCGCGAAATTGATCATGCCGATGATGCCGTACACCATCGTATAGCCGATCGCGATCAGGCCATAGACGGCGCCGAGCGTGAGCCCGTTGATCAGTTGCTGTAATGCCAGGGCCATGCCCCTGCTCCAATGCTGTGTGGCGTAAGCCCGTGCAAACGGCTGCGTAAAGTTGAATCAGCCAAAACCATCACCTTTGCTGATTTATTCGTCGCCCCGGCGAAAGCCGGGGCCCAGTTCGTTGATTCCCTGGATTCCGGCGTTCGCCGGAATGACGATTCAGTCTTGATCGGCGCATCCCTGCAGGTTTGCACCCCGCAAGGGGATTTCCTTCGGGGCACCTTTGCGGTGAATTTTCTTTTTAATCTGGATAACGCTAAATTACTTGGCGACGTAGTCGTACTTGCCGCCCTGCCAGCGATAAACCATGAAGCCCGGCAGCTTGTTGTCGCCCTTGGCGTTGAACGAGAGCTTGCCGATGACGGTGTCGAAGTTGCCGCCGCGCAGCGTTTTTTCGAGGTCGGCGTACTTCGTGCTCTTGGCCTGTTCGGCGGCCTGCGCGAAGAGCTGCATGGCCGCGTAGGCGTACATCACGTAACCCTCGGGCTCGACCTTGGCGTCGCGAAAGCGCTTGACGATATCGGCAGCTGCCGGGTTCTTGCGCGGATCGGGCGAGAAGGTGAAGAGAACGTTGTCGGACGCCGCGCCGGCCGCCGTGACGAGTTCGGAGTTGGTCATCGTGTCGCCGCCCATGACGGTGAGCTTGAGGCCGGCCTGCTGCGCCTGGCGCAGGATCAGCGCGACTTCAGTGTGGTAACCGCCGAAGGCCATGACCTCGACGCCCGCCGATTTCAGCTTGCTGACCAGGCCCGAATAGTCCTTCTCGCCGGCGGTGACCGACTCGCGCAGCGCAAGCTTCACTTTCTTGCCTTCGATGGCCTTGGCCATTTCGTCGGCGAGACCCTTGCCGTAGGCGCTCTTGTCGTCGACGACGGCGATTTTCTTGCCCTTGAAGTGGTCGGCGAGGTAGTTGCCGGCCACGAGCCCCTGCTGGTCGTCGCGGCCCATGATGCGGAAGAGGTTCTTGAGGCCGCGTTCGGTCACTTGCGGATTGGTCGACACCGTCGCCATCGGGATCTGCGACTCGTTATAGACGTCGGACGCCGGGATCGTCGAGCTCGAGCACCAGTGGCCGTGCATGAAGACGATTTTCTTGTTGACCATCGCGTTGGCGACCGAAACCGCCTGTTTCGGATCGCAGGCGTCGTCGCCGACTTCGAGCTTGAGTTTCTGGCCGAGGACGCCGCCCTTGGCGTTGATGTCGGCAATCGCCATTTCGGCGCCCTTGCGGATCTGGTCGCCGGCCGACGCGTACTGGCCGGTCATCGGGCCGGCAATCGCCACCAGATGATCGGCGAAGACGGGCGTCGCGGCAGCGGCGAGCAGACTCAGATTGAATGCGGCGAGCAGGACGTTCTTACGCATTGATATTCTCCTGGGGTTAGGGCTGGCGATCGGGCAAACGACGGGCGCTGCAGACACTTTGACGCTTTTGACGCAAACCGCGCATTCTGCTGGCAAGCGCGATGTAATTCAACTCCCTTGCACAAGATTGTGCGCAGCCGGCATAACAAAAGTCCATTGGCAAGGCGGCAGGCGGTCGGCAAGCGGTGTGCTGCGCCAATCAGACGATCACCCCGCCGCCCAGGCAGACGCGGCTTTCATAGACCACTACCGATTGCCCCGGCGTCACCGCCCACTGCCGCTCGGCGAAGTGTATCTCGCAGGAGTCGGCGTCAACGCGTTCGATTTGGCAGGGCGCGTCGGCCTGACGGTAGCGTGTCTTGGCGCAGTAGACCCAGTGCGTGTGCGGCATTTTTCCGGAAACCCACGACAGATCTTCGCCGCGCAGCACGTCGGTGAGGAGCGCCGGATGGTCGTGGCCGCGCACCACGTAGAGGACATTGGCGGCAAGATCCTTGCGCGCGACGAACCACGCGTCGTGCGCGCCGTCCTTGGCGTAGTCGCGCCTGCCGCCGATGTGCAGGCCCTTGCGCTGGCCAATCGTGTGGAAGCTCTGGCCATCGTGCTCGCCGAGCACGCGGTCGTCGTCGAGGCAACGGATTTCGCCCGCCTTCGGCGGCAGGTAGCGCAGCAGAAATTCCTTGAACGGCCGCTCGCCTATAAAACAGATGCCGGTCGAATCCTTTTTGGCGGCGACGTGCAGCCCGGCGGCGACGGCCATCTGGCGGACGTCGCGCTTGTACAGATCGGCGAGCGGGAAGAGCGTCCGCGAGAGCTGCTGCTGGTTGAGCCGGTGCAGGAAATAACTCTGGTCCTTGGTCCCGTCCTCGGCCTTGAGTAACTGGAAGCTGCCGTCGCCCTCGTTCGATTCGCGGACGCCGGCGTAATGGCCGGTGGCGATCTTGTCGGCGCCCATCTGCATGGCGTGTTCGAGAAAGGCGCGAAACTTGATTTCCGAATTGCATAGCACGTCGGGATTCGGCGTCCGGCCGGCCTGGTACTCGGCGAGGAAAGCGGCGAAAACGCGCTCCTTGTATTCCTTTACGAAATTCACCACTTCGACGTCGATGCCGATCTTGTCGGCAACGCTCATCACATCGACCAAGTCCTCGCGCGACGAGCAGTACTCGTCGTCGTCATCGTCGTCCCAGTTCTTCATGAACAGGCCGACGACGTTCCAGCCTTGCTGCTTCAGAAGTAGCGCTGCGACGGCCGAATCGACGCCGCCGGACAAACCGACGACGACCGTCTGGCCTTTGTTCTCACTCACTGCCATGCGGACTTTCTCCAGCTAACCAGTTGGCCAGCGGCATGATCGCCGCCGGCTGGCCGTTATCAAAAAACCAGCTATCGACGAGATAGCGCGCCGGCGCCCCGTTGTTCGACTCGCTCGGCTGCGTCGCCTCGATCTGCGCTGCATAATGGTCGAAGATCGCAAAGCGCCGACGCAAGGCCGGTTCGAGAACGCGGTGATGGCGCAGCCAGCCACGGCTTTCGATCAGGTGCAAAAGCCGTGTCGTCGTCGTCGCGTGGTCGATGCAATCCATTTTTCCGTGCACCGCGTCGTCGGCATAATTGCCGCCGCGATCGGCGTTGATCGGCGTCTGTTCGCCGGCCCAGCCGAGCAAGCGGCCAATCGTCATGGCGATCGCCTGGCGCTCCTCGCCAGCGTCGCGC
>Ga0136636_10000227_pt1 | contig 26137 bp, 28 predicted proteins | sample AntDrymUQ8522106_2_FD_104653 | JGI IMG/M metagenome (GOLD analysis project Ga0136636, IMG submission 104653) | Polar desert sand microbial communities from Dry Valleys, Antarctica - metaG UQ852 (21.06) | ecosystem: Environmental > Terrestrial > Soil > Desert | place: Antarctica: Dry Valley... | reverse complement strand
GCGGCCTCAATCGCGTCAAGCAAGGGAGTGACCTCCTGATAAAGCTCGAAGACCGCAATGATTTTCTGATCTCGCAAAATCGGGATATAGCTTGATACCAGATCAATATTGAAGCGATCGCCTTCGGTCGCACTGAAACGCTTTCGGTAACCTAGCTCACTGTAGGTTTTGCCATTCAGTGCCGAAGTGAAGCCGACATTATTGCTTTTATCCTCGCCAAACTGAGCTGGATCGGTCGAGAACACCACCTTGCCCTGAAGATTGTAAAGTTTCAGCTTGGCGATGTCGGAATCCCACACAATGCCGGCGATCTGCTGGCGGATTTTCAGGACATCTGGCGCATCCGGCGACCGTACTGGTTTGCTGACCAGTTCATTCAACTCTGCTGACAACAGATTGACGAAAACCTTGGTCATCACCTCATTACGATTTTCAATCAAAGATTCGAGTAGTTTGATTTCGTTCTGCCGGACCAGCCAGCCGATCACCAATCCAGCCAGCAGTATTAAAGCCAGCGAGAGCAAGGCAAAGCGACGGGAGAGAGCGACAATGCGCATGAATGAACGATGGTTAGCCTAACTCCCCAAGCTTATCGTTTGGCAACATTGAAAACCAAACTTTTCACGGATTTTTTTGAAAAATTACCACTTATCACCAAATATAAAACAAAAAAATCCCGCCAGACAAGCCGAGCGGGATTTGCGTGAATGCAGAAGCGAAAGCGCAGAACGATCAATGCATGAAATACATCTTTGCCTTATCCAGCTTGTAGGTCCAGGGCAAATTGGCATTCTTCCAGCCGTTGACCGCACGCTGTCCATCCTTGGCGCCGCCCTTGGCCGTATCGCCTTCGAAGCCTTCGGCAATACCATAGACCTTGGTGTAGCCAGCTATCTGCAAGCGGTCCTGCGCCTTGGCGCTGCGGTCGCCTGAACGGCAAATCAGAATAATCGTTGCCTCCTTGCCCAAGCTCATTTCCTTGAGCCGGCGCTCCAGTTCCGGGACGAAATCCTGATTCGGTTCAAGTTTGTACATCTGGCGCTTGTCATCCCATTCGGTCATCAGTTCCGGATGCTCGACGTATGGCACCAGCGCATCGGCATCACTCGGCCAGCCGACGTACATCGTTTCGGCCCGGGTGCGAATGTCGAAGAAAGCAACACCTTTCTTGTCTTTCATCTTCATTTCGTAAGCCTGCTGCGGCGTCAGATAAAGCGCGGCCTTGCTCTGTTTCACTTCCGGCAACTTGCCCCAATCGGTACTACCCGGCGCCCAGTCGGCAGCAAAACCCAGTGACGAGCTTGCCAGCAGGCCAACCGCCAGCCAACGCCTGATCGATGGGTTTTTCTTCATCATGCCATCCCCGGATTATTCGCCGCGCCTTTCAGCGTCGGCAGATTGAGATTGACCGGCTTGACCGTCTTGATGTCGCGCAGGTAGGTGGCGACGACATCCCAGATCGGCTCGCCGATATTCTTCGCTTCTTCCGAAACCGGCGCCCAGCCAGCCACCTTGTAGATTTTGGCCGGATTTATCGGTTGACCGCGCAACATCATGTTTTGAATACGGCCGCCCATCTTGCCGGTTGGGTCGCAGGTGTATTGCAGGCCACCAACACGCACCATGTCACCGCCCTGCTGATAGTAAGGATCAGGATTGAACAGATTGTCGCAAACATCTTCGAGAATGGTCTTGATCATCTCGCCGCTCATATTGGTGACGGTCGTCCACGGGTAGGTGATGGCGGTCTGGTCGAGCACATGCTCCATCAGGATCGGCTGTCCCGGCAGCAGCGAAGTACCCCAGCGGAAGCCGGGCGAGAAAGCAATTTCAGCATCCTTAACTTTCATCAGCGCATCGAGAATGACTTGATCGAAAGTGCCGTTGAAATTACCCCGGCGATACAGCGTGCCTTCGGTGACGGCCAGCTTTTCGTTGAGCTTGGACAGATACGGCGCCCGTGCCTTGTCGATCAGCGTCTGCATGTCCTTGTCGGCTGGCAGCAGATTGGCGAAGACCGGCAGCAGTTTGTAACGGTAATCGGCAATCTTGCCATTTTTCACGTCAAAATCGAGTACACCGAGGTACTTACCGTTCGAGCCGGCATTGGTTACCAGCGTCTGACCACCGGCATTCTTGACGATGACCGGTGCCGGCATGCCGTCGTGGGTGTGGCCGCCGAGAATGGCGTCGATACCTTTGACCCGCGAGGCCATCTTGAGGTCGACGTCCATGCCGTTGTGCGACAGCACGACGACAACCTGCGCGCCAGCCGCACGGGCTTCGTCGACGGTCTTCTGCATGCTCTCTTCCTGGATGCCGAAGCTCCAGTTTGGCGTTTGCCAGCGCGGGTTGGCAATCGGCGTGTAAGGAAAGGCCTGGCCGATAATCGCCACCGGCACGCCATTCATCTTCTTCATCACGAAGGGCTTGAAGACAGCATCGCCGAAATCGGTGGTCTTGACGTTCTGAGCGACGATGTCGATCTGGCCGGCAAAATCCTTTTCTTCGATTTCCTTGACGCGAGCTTCGCCGTAAGTTGATTCCCAATGCAGGGTCATGACATTGACGCCAAGGGCCTTGCAGGCGTCGACCATATCCTGAGCGTTGCTCCACAGCGCCGTACCAGAACCCTGCCAGGTGTCGCCACCATCAAGCAACAACGCGCCCGGGCGATTCGCCTTCATGCGTTTGACCAGCGTCGCGAGGTGCGCGAAGCCACCGACCTTGCCGTAGGTTTCAGCGGCCTTTTCAAAATTCAGATAAGTGTAGGCATGCGCCTCAAGCGAGTTTGGCTTGAAGCCAAAATGCTTAAGCAGGTTCTCGCCAACCAGATGCGGCACCTTACCAAACTGGTCGCCAAAGCCAAGATTGACGTTCGGCTCGCGGAAATAAATGGGCAGCAACTGAGCGTGGCAGTCGGTGATATGCAGCAAGCTGACATTGCCAAATTTTGGCAAATCATATAGTTTGGCCGCGCCTTTTTCGGCCAGGGCAAAATCACTGTGCAAAGACATGCCACCCGCTGCTGCAACAGCCATGACCTGAAGAAACTCACGACGATTCATGCTCATTTTGTATCCTTTTCTAGTTATTAGTCGCAAGTTACTAGTCCCTAGCCGCTGGTTGCTCGCGACTAACGACTAGCGACCAACAACTAGTCCTTATTGACCGGCGACTCTGGATCCATTATGAAAGCCACGACATGCGTGATTTCCTCCGGGGTCAACCAGTTATGCAGGCCAAAGCGCGGCATGTTGGTACAGGCGTTAAAGGCGTTGGAGTTGTAGACCTTGTCGTATGCGTACTTGACGATATCGTCTGAATAGCCACGAATCTTGCCGAAGTTATGGAGGCTAGGGCCAATCGTGCCGTATGCAACCTCTTTCTTGTCCAACTCGTGGCAGGCGTAACAGTTGCCACCGCGCGGCGTCATTGGCTTATCCGGCTGGATAAAACCAACATGACCGCCACGACCATGAGCAACAATCTTTTCGCCTTCTTTCCAGTTACCGATCAACTTGCCTTCGACTGGATAGCGAATACTTGCCTTCTGGGCCAACTCAATTTTCTGACGAAGAGCCGTCGGTGGATTGTCTTTGTACTGGCCGCACAGCTTCATCGCCTCATCCTGCTCGACACGCTGCATCCAGTATTTCGGGTTATCGATACGGAAGGAATCACGGAATACTTTTTCCGCCTCAGCGGTTACCGGATTCTTGGTGACAAGCTTGCCGGAGGCCGCCTTCTCTTCCGCCAGAACAGTTTGAGCCAACCCGGCACACAGCGCTGCAATTAACAGTTTTTTCATCATCATCCCCTTAGCGCTTGATACCTGGCGTTTCCATCACGGTGCCCGTGGCGTTTTTTTGCAGATAAACCTGCAGGGCAATGATCGAATCGGAGAGATATTTTGGTTCAGGGAAACGCGCCTGACGCATGCAGTCGATCAACCGACGTTCCATGGTCCATACCGCACCTTGCGAAACGCGATAGGATGGCCAGCTTTTCATCGCTGTCCCGGCACCTTCCTTGGTCGTCAGATTACCCAGATCCTGCAGGCGAATCCGCTTGCCGTCCTGACCGTGGCAGATGGCGCAGGAAAAATCCTGCGGGCCTGACCGGCGGTAGAAGACATATTCGCCAATCTGGTACATCTTCTTTTCCGCCGGATGTGTTGCCGGCACATTGATCGGCTTGCCATTCGACTTGGCACCGATAAACGTGACCAGCGCCTCGATATCGGACTCCCGGCCCGGCTTCGAGAACCAATCCTTGGTCAGATCTTCCTGCTTAAATCCTTGCAGCGTCACCATGCAATGCACCAGGCGGGATTCAACATCCATTACCTTGTTGGTGTCCTTGAAGTATTTTGGCAACTGGGCGTAAGCCCCATCCAGCTTGCCAGGGCCAAGGCCGAAGTCACATTGCTCCAGCGAGGCGTTCTTTGGGCCGCGTTTTTCAGCCCACAAGCCTTCGCCCTTCACTTCGAACAAATCAGCTGGATTGCCATCGGCCAGCGCTTCTCGGTATTTGGCGAGTTCTTCAGCCACCTTGTTGTCCTGAGCCAGCGCCCCGCTACTAAAAGCGGTTGCCACAGCTATACCGACCAGAATTCTTGTTAAACCTTGGATCATCTTTACGCCTCCGGTGAAGACTAGCGGCGGCAGCGGTCGACGCCGCTTTACCGCCATTTTTCAAGCATTAAGCAATGGCTGCTTCGTCAGTACGGGTTTCGCCCTTGGTGTCTTTCCAAGTGACAACGATTTTGTCGCCCTTGGTGCCACCCTTGAACTTGAATGCCAAGTAGGGATTTTTAGACACGGAAGGACCAAACTCGCTAGTCAGCACGACCTTGTCGTTATGCTTGGCGGTCAGTTCGGTAATGAACCAGGCCGGCACGATGGCACCAGCCGCATCTTTACGCTGACCAGTTTCCATTTCGTGGCTGATCAGCACCTTGACTTCAGTAACGCCCTCTTTGTTGCTGGCGCGGATTTTCATCGGATTTGCTGCCATGTGTATTTCTCCTTAATTCAATGTTTGAAAACGGGGAATGAAGCGTCGTGAGCGATCGCAGGACGAAGCGCGTTTGCGAGACAGTGCAATCTGCACGGCGAGCAAGCGCAACGAAGTCATGTCGAGCGCAGTAGCGTCGAACCCGTTTTTAGCCGCCGCAACCGCCTAAGGTGACCTTAATTTCCTTAGTTGCCATGAAAAATTTGCCATCCGACTTGACCAGTGCGTAAACGTTGGAGGTCTGGCCCATCTTGACGCGTGTCTGAACATTGGCTTCAGTGCCTTCCGGCAGAATGAAGCTGGCCGCCAGCGCATTCGGGTTCTTTTCGATCAGCACGGCAACCATCGTCACGTTCGGCAACGTCGAGCTAACACCGAGCGGCACCACGGCGCCGTTTTCAGCGATATCCGGACCAGTCACCTGAACATCCTTGCTGTCCGCCGGGGCAACTGCGCCCATCGCTTTCAGCGTATCGGCCATACTTTTGGCATCAAAAGCCGCCTTGTTCCAGTCAGCCAGTGCCATACCCGGGGTGATGATGCCAGCGGTGGCGAGAATGCTCAGGAGTGCAGCACCAGAGCCGGTCTTCAGTACATTACGACGTTGATTGTTCATAACTTCTCCTCTCAAAATTTTTGAAATTACTTTGCGCCGGACAGAATCCATTGGACGATTGTCTTCAGGTCTTCATCCTTAATATGCCCATTCGGCGGCATCGGCACCGCCCCCCAAACGCCCTGTCCGCCACTCTTTACCTTGGCGACCAAACGAGTATCGGCATCAGGTTGTCCCTTGTAGCGGGTCATCACTTCGTTGTAACCCGGACCAACGATCTTGTTATTGACGCCATGACAAGCCATGCAACCGCTCTTGGTCGCCAGATCCATCGTGCCGGAAACGGCAGCGACAGGTGCCGCCGCCGCGCCAGCGCTGGTCTGCTGACCACGGACGGGGCCAAAACTGCGATTCTGGTCAGCCAAGTTGCCATGCGCATCGCGCGCATAGTCAGGCAACACCGAGCCGATCTTGACCTCGGTCTTGCAGTTCTTCATGCAGGCAACGTTCTTCACATCCGGCTTGCCGCCGTTGCCCATGCCGCCCTTGGTGGCCGATGCCCCGGTCCACATACCGTGGTCGGTCGTCATGCCATTGCGGTTGGGCAGAATGTTCTGCACCTCGGCAATGTTCTTGTCAGACAGCACGAAATCAGCCGGCACCATCTCGGACAGGTTAAGCAGGTAAGCCAGAATGGCGTAGACCTCATCCGGTTTCAGCGACTTCGGCGCAGTCCACGGCATGGCGCGCTGGATGTAGTCGAACACCGTCGAAATCGTTGCCACTTTGGTAAAGGTGGTGCGTTGCGGCAGTTCGCCCGAAGACAAGCCCTTGACGCGGCCCGTCTTCATGTCGTCCTTGGTTGTACCACCAACCAGCGGCGTGAACACCTCATTCGACTCGCCGAATGTGCCGTGACAGGAAGCGCACTTCTCCTCAAACAATTCCAGGCCTTTGTCGACCGAACCAGAACCCTTGGGCAAACCCTTGAAGTCCGGGCGCACATCGATGTCCCACGCCTTCACTTCAGCCGGTGTGGCCTGACGGCCAACGCCTTTATAGTTATCAAAAGCGAATGCTGCGGTCGACGCGGAAAAAAGGGCAAAAACGAGTACGGTTTTAGTAACACAAAGGCCAAGGCTGGCACTAGAGAACCTGGACATTGCTAACCTCCCCGCTTTCAACCACTTTCCAAGACTGGATGGCGTTGTTGTGATAAATCGATTTGGTACCACGCACCGCGCGCAACTGGCCGTAGCTTGGCTGCACGTAGCCGGTTTCGTCAATTGCCCGTGACTGCAGAATCGCTGGCTTACCGTCCCACACCCAATTTGTGTTGAAGCGAGTCAGCGCCTTGTTCTGCACCGGGCCTTCAATACGCGCCGTCTGCCAGTTAATGCCGCCATCAAAGGAAACATCGACCTGCTTGATGCGGCCGCGACCGGACCAGGCCAGGCCGGAAACATTGTAGAAACCCTTGTCGAGCAGTGTTTGACCGCCGGAAGGAGAGGTGATCACCGACTTGGCTTCCTGCACCGAACTGTACTGACGATGCAAGCCGCTCGGCTGCAGGTCGATGTAATGCACCGCTTCATCCTTGGTCGCATACGGCTTGTCACCCACTTCGATACGACGCAGCCATTTGACCCAGGAAACGCCCTGCACACCCGGTACAACCAGGCGCAGCGGGTAACCATTTTCTGGCCGCAGCATTTCGCCGTTCTGTCCGTAAGCCACCATCACTTCGCCCGACTCGACCATTTCCATCGGAATGGTCCGTGTCATTGAGGAACCATCGGCGCCTTCGGCCAGCACATAACGCGCTTTTTTGTAATCAACGCCGCAATCTTCCAGCAGCACCTTCAACGGCACGCCGGTAAATTCGGAACAGGACAACATGCCGTGCGTGTATTGCACCGTCGGCACCGCAACATTGCCCCACTCCAGACCGGTATTAGCGCCGCATTCGATGAAGTGAATACGCGAAGCCGATGGCAAGCGCATCAACTCATCCAGCGTATAAACCTTCGGTTTCTTGAGCAGCGAGTCGTCCGAACCATTGACCATCAGGCGATGCTTCGATGGATCAATATCGTGCCAACCCTGGTGATGACGCTCGAAGTGCAGGCCGGACGGCGTGATGATGCCGAAAAGGCCCTGCAGCGGCGAAAACGACACCGAAGCGCCACCCACCCGCGCCAGACCCGGAGATTCACGACGCAGCAACTGGCTTTCATATTTCGAAGGCACGCCATACGGATTAGTCGCTACCGGCAAACCGAGCGAAGTCGTCCATGGCGGGTTTTCAAGAATATTCGGGTCACCTTCGCTGGCCCGCGCCACCATCGGTGCAGCCAGTGCCGCCCCGGCGGCGAGAAAGCTCTTCCGGATAAAGTCGCGGCGGCCTGTTGCAACCGCCTTTACCTGCGCTTCCGACAGGAAATTCTCCGGTGCGGACTGCAGTCGCCCCGGCTGCTTGAACATATTACTCATAGAGAAAATACCCCTCCGCTTATTGAACTTCAATGACTGCAATTCACTTCGCCACACCCAACTCTTCACCCAAATCACGGCAAGCCACCGTAATGCTGACGGTGCGGCAAATATCGACAAAATTCGGATCAACCACGCGGTACATGACCGAAGCCCCCTCCCGCCGGCGATCAACCACACCAGCGCGGTACAAAATATTCAGATGTCGGGAAATGTTTGCCTGCGTCAGGCCAATTTTCTCGACCACCTCATGGACAGCCCGCTCTTCGGCACACAAACAAGAGAGAATGCGCAAACGGGTCGGATCAGCGAGCAATCCGAAGTAATGCGCAACCTGCTCAAATACCCGAAGCGACTCGTCCATAGCGTTCTTTTGATCTGAATTAAGAATTAATGTATAACTGAGTAGTTATATAGTCAACCACTAATATTTGTGCGCTGCAGCATGCAATTTGTGCTAAAGGCCTATAACCTTTGCCCTACGCTGATCAACCAAACTAGTACCAAAACACCTCAGCAGAGTAAAAATTATCTACATCATTCAGAGGAGACGTCTCAATGAAACTGACCACCACTGTCGCTGCCCTATGCCTGTTTGCTGCCACCAGTGCCGCCCAGGCGACTGACCCGAATCTGGCGCGAAACCTTGCCGCCACTTGCGCCAACTGCCACGGCACCAACGGCAATGCAGTCAAGGGCGCCGGGTTGGACTCGCTCGCCGGACTCGACAAAGCCAAGGCGCTGCAAAAGCTGGCTGATTTTAGAAGTGGGGACAAACCCGCTTCGATCATGCATCAGATCTCGAAGGGCTATACCGACGAGCAACTGGACCTGATTACCACCTATTTCGCCGCGCAAAAGTAAGGGGAGAACAACATGATGCTGATGAAACGACGTGATTTTCTGAAAATTGGCGCGGCAGCCGGCGCAATGGCTTCACTTTACGGCTGCGCCGGTGGTGGCAAGGCCAGCGGCCATGTCGTCGTGGTCGGTGGCGGTTATGGTGGTGCCACGGTGGCCAAGTACCTGCGCATGTGGAGCGAAGGCGGCGTACAAGTCACCTTGATCGAACGTAATCCCACCTTCATTTCCTGCCCGATATCCAACCTGGTCATTGGCGGCACCAAGACCATGGAGGACATCACCATGAGCTACGACGGCCTGAAGAATAAATGGGGCGTTCGCGTTATTCAGGACGACGTTACTGCGGTCGACGCCGCAAAACGCACAATTTTGCTCGCCAAGGGCGGCAACATGACTTACGACCGGCTGGTGCTCTCCCCCGGCGTCGACTTCATGTTCGATCAGATTCCCGGCCTCAACAATGCCGCCGCCCAGTCGAAAATTCTCCATGCCTGGAAAGCCGGCGCCCAAACCGTCGCCCTGCGCAAACAGTTGGAAGACATGAAAGACGGCGGCACCTACGCCATCGCCATCCCGAAAGCGCCCTATCGCTGCCCGCCCGGCCCCTACGAGCGCGCCTGCCTGGTCGCTGACTACTTCAAGAAGAGCAAGCCGAAATCGAAGGTCATCATTCTTGATGCCAACGAAGACGTCACCTCGAAGAAAGGCCTCTTCACCAAAGCCTGGACCGATCTCTACAAAGGCATTGTCGAATATCGCAATAACAGCGAAGTGAAGGATGTCGAGGTCAGCACCAACACCGCGATTTTGGAATTCGACAAGTTCAAGGCCGACGTGCTGAACATCATTCCGCCGCATCGTGCCGGTGAGATTGCCGCCAAATCGGGGCTGAAGCTGATCAACAACCGTTGGGTAGACGTCAATTGGCTGTCGATGGAATCGACCAACACACCGAACGTGCACGTGCTCGGCGACGCCATCTTCCCGGCGCCAACCATGCCCAAGTCAGGCCACATGGCCAACCAGCACGGCAAACTGGCGGCTGCCGCCATCCTTAACCTGCTCTCCGGCCAGGAACCAAGCCCGACGCCAGTCGTCATGAACACCTGCTACAGCTTCGTCGACGCTAAAAACGCCATCCACGTCACTTCCGTTCACCAATACGACACTGCCACCAAGGTCGTCCAACCGGTCAAAGGTGCCGGCGGCGTTTCGGTCGCACGCAGCGAACTGGAGGGCAAGGTAGCGCTCGGCTGGGCCAAGAACATCTGGGCCGACATGCTGACCTGAGTTTTATCCATGCAAGTAAAAAGGCCGCTGAAATCAGCGGCCTTTTTACTTTGTTAGGTCGTAAAAACTCAATCCAGCGTCGCGATGTACTCCGCCACGGCATTGCGCTCCAGCTCGCTCAGCTTCGACGCCACGGTATGCATCACCGCGTTGTCGTTATTCCGCTCACGGCTGTTGAACTGCTTCAACTGATCCTCGATGTAACGTGGATGCTGCCCGGCCAGCCGGGGCAACTGTGGGGTGCCATGGCCTTTGGCGCCGTGGCATGTCGAGCAGGCAGGCAAGCCGGAAAACTGGTTGCCGCGATTGAAGACGTACCTGCCGACACCGACCAACTCGGCATCACGCCCGGTTCTCGCCGTCGTTTTCTTACCCTCGAAGAAGACGCCCAGCGCCTTCATTTCAGCTGGTGTAAGCTCCTCAGACTGCGGCTTCATGGTCTCGCTCTTGCGCTTGCCGGCCTTGAAGTCGCCAAGTTGCTTGGCGATGTATTCCGAATGCTGCCCGGCCAGGCGCGGAAAAATCGGGCTAGCCGATTCGCCTTCCAGACCATGACATAGGAAGCAACGCCCGGAGACAATTTCTTCGGCCCGTACCAGATCCACCTTGGGATCAGCCGCCAGCGCTGGTAGCGAAACGATTGTCGCGAGCGCCGCCCACACCATGTACAAACTGAACTTGTTCATTCGCCATCCCCAGAAATAAAGCAAATAATTAAATCGTAATTTGCTTACACCCTGCTTTCAAGCCCAAAATTTATTCAGGCCTTGCCGGTGCTGCCAAAACCCGCTTCGCCACGCTTGCTGGCGTCAAACTCTTCAACAATATTGAAGCCAACCTGCAAGACAGGAACCACCACCAATTGAGCAATGCGATCGAGCGGATTAAGCGTGAAGCTTTCTTGGCCGCGATTCCAGAGCGAAACCATCAACTGCCCCTGATAGTCAGAGTCGATCAATCCAACCAGATTCCCGAGCACGATGCCATGCTTATGCCCCAAGCCCGAACGCGGCAAGATGATGGCTGCCAGCCCAGGATCGGCTAGATGAATTGCCATTCCGGTCGGCACCAGCGTAGTTTGCCCCGGCGCCAGTTGTAAAGGTGCTTCGATGCAGGCGCGCAGGTCCAACCCGGCCGAACCAGGTGTGGCGTAGTGCGGCGGGTTATCGCGCAGGCGGTTGTCGAGAATTTTGACGTCAATACGGTGCATCAGTTTTTTCCTGTCAAAGTTGCAATGTGTTCTATCAGTTGACGCGCCAGCACTGATTTCGGCGCCGGGTTCAAGGGATGTACGCCGGCATCATCGAACAGCACCAGCCGGTTATCGTCACCGCCAAAGCCGTCCTGAATCAGATTGCCGGCGATTAATGGAATATTTTTCTTGCGCCGCTTGGCTTGCGCGTATGCCTCAAGATTACGGCTTTCTGCGGCAAAGCCAACGCAGAATGGGCCATCCGTGATTGCCGCGACCTCGGCCAGAATATCCGGGTTTTCGATCAGCTCAATCGGCGGAATGCCATCCGTATCCTTCTTGAGCTTGTGCTCGGCGGCATTGGCCACGCGGTAATCGGCCACTGCCGCCACGCCGATGAAAATATCCGAACGTGCCGCCCGTTCCAACACCGCCGCATGCATCTCCAGCGCGCTGCGCACGTTGATGCGGTCGACTCCCTGTGGCGGGGCAAAAGCAACCGGGCCGGAAACCAGCGTCACCATCGCCCCCGCTTGCTGGGCAGCCCGCGCCACGGCATAGCCCATGCGGCCGGAGGAAAGATTGGTAATGCCACGCACCGGGTCGATCGCCTCAAAAGTCGGCCCGGCAGTAATTAACACGTTTTTTCCGGCCAGCAGCTTCGGAGTGAAAAATGCAATTACCGCTTCGAGAATCTCTTCCGGCTCCAGCATCCGGCCCGCACCAACTTCCCCGCAGGCCTGTTCACCACTGGCCGGGCCAAGAATCTGTACGCCGTCCGCCGCCAGTTGCGCAACGTTGCGCTGCGTCGCCGGGTTTTCCCACATCTGGCGGTTCATTGCCGGGGCAACCAACAAGGGGCAATCTCGCGCCAAAACCATGGTCGCCAATAAATCGTCGGCCAAGCCATGCACCGTGCGCGCTATAAAGTCAGCGGAGGCTGGCGCGACCAGGATCAAATCAGCCTGACGCGACAGGTCAATGTGCGCCATCGCATTTGGCATCCGCGCATCCCACTGATCGGTATAAACCGGCTTGCCGGAGAGCGCCTGAAAGGTGGTCGTAGTCACAAAATGGGTGGCCCCTTCGGTCATCGCCACCTGCACGTCGGCGCCTTGTTTGCTGAGCAAACGAAGCAGTTCGGCGGCTTTATAGGCGGCGATTCCGCCGGTTACCCCAAGAACGATGCGCTTTCCCTGTAATTCCATTGTCTTGCCATTAGAATGAGAGCCCGATCATTCTACTGGAAATAGCATGGCGATCACCGACTGGCCCGAAGGCGAACGACCGCGCGAACGACTGCTGGCGCACGGCCCGGCAGCACTTTCCGATGCTGAATTATTAGCCATCTATTTACGCGTTGGCGTGCGGGGAAAAAGCGCGGTTGATCTGGGCCGGGATCTTTTGCAACGTTTTGATGGCCGGCTTAGCCGCCTTGCCGAAGCGACGCTGGAAGAACTAGCCAGCGTTTCCGGCATTGGCCTAGCCAAGGCTGCGCAGTTGAAAGCCAGTTTCGAGTTGGCGCGACGGGCACTCGCCCAGGAAATGAGCGCCCGCGACACTTTTTCTTCCCCCGGCCAGGTACGTGACTGGCTGCGCCTGAAACTGGCGACGCGACAGAACGAAGTATTCATGGCGCTTTGGCTCGACGCACAGAATCGCCTGCTAAAAGCAGAAGAGTTATTCACCGGCACACTGAGCCAAACTTCCGTTTACCCACGTGAAGTCGTTAAAAGCGCCCTTAGCCATAATGCTGCTGCCGTTATCCTCGCCCACAATCACCCCTCCGGTGTCGCCGAGCCTTCACGAGCCGACGAATTGCTCACCAAAGCCCTGAAAGACGCACTGGCTATGGTTGACGTCAAGGTGCTCGACCACTTCATCGTGGCAGGAAATGCCCCGCCACTATCCTTTGCTGAACGCGGTTTGCTATAAAAATCGCAAAAGCACTTGAAAGAGGCATGGTATTTTGGTTATACTCGTTGGCTCTCTTCTAGCGAATTCTGGAGCACCATCATGGCGCGAGTCTGCCAAGTAACGGGTAAAGGCCCGATGGTTGGGAACAAAGTTTCCCACGCCAACAATAGAACGAAGCGTCGCTTCCTGCCGAATCTGCAGTATCGCCGCTTCTGGGTCGAAAGTGAAAACCGCTTCGTCCGCCTGCGTGTATCTAACGCCGGCCTGCGTGTTATCGACAAGAATGGCATTGATGCCATCCTGGTTGATCTGCGCGCCCGTGGCGAAGTCTGATTAATAAAGGATAAGAAAAATGGCTAAAGGCGGTCGCGAAAAAATCAAGCTGGAATCCACAGCTGGTACCGGACACTTCTATACCACCTCCAAGAACAAGCGTACGACGCCTGCCAAACTGGAGTTTATGAAGTATGACCCGAAGGCTCGTAAGCACGTTGCTTACAAGGAAGTTAAGCTGAAGTAATTTAGCGAACTAGCTTCCCTGCTTTCGATAAACCCGCCTTTTGGCGGGTTTTGTTTTTTGGGCGCCGAAAATTTAAGGCACGTTTTTTTGGCGCCTAGTTTGTTTACGCCAAGCTCCTCAATTCTTGCGAGTCAGAAAGAACGCGGCGTAGCCGGCAATCCCGGCAAAAACCAGCAACGACCAATTTGCCATCGATAAATTGAGAAACACCCAATCGCGACTGGTACAGAAACCGGTAGCCATAAACATTGACGGCCACGCCATACCCAGCCAGTCAACCAGACGCTCAATCGCATTCGGCTCGGCGTAACCGCACTCCGTCGCCAATTCAGGAAAAGCCTGCATCCAGGTTTGATACGCCGCCACACTGCCGCCCAGTACGGCGAGCAAACCAATCAGGCCAGCCCAGGCTAGGCGAATGGTCGGCCACAAGAATCCGAGCACAGCCAAACCACCGATCACCAGATAGAGCAGGCGCTGGAAAATACAAAGTGGGCACGGCGCCAGCCGAAAAATGGTTTGCAATTCCATACCGATAGCCACCAAGCCAAAACAGCCCAGCGACAAGGTGGCAAACCAGGCGCGAACCGGTATTTTTGAAAAATCCATATCAATGCATCCGTTTAAAGTTTTCAGACAGAAGTTGATTTTAAGGCATGCCTATGTCGACGCGCGGAAAACAGCATTTTTTTGGCGTCGACCGCAGCAAAGTGGACCGCCAGCCAGTGCGCCGTTAATATGGGCGAATGACTATACGTATCCTGCTTGTCGAAGACGACGAAAGACTGGCCGAACTTACGGCTGAATACCTGACCAAGAATGACATGCAAGTCAGCATCGAGCCACGTGGCGATACCGCCGAGGCCCGTATCCTGGCCGAGCAGCCCGATCTGGTCATGCTTGATGTCATGCTGCCCGGTAAAGATGGCTTCGAGGTTTGCCGTGCCGTTCGGCCGCATTACCGTGGCGTGATCCTGATGCTGACCGCTCGCGATGAAGATTTCGACCAGATTCTCGGCCTCGAAATGGGTGCCGATGATTACATTGCCAAGCCCGTTCAGCCGCGCGTTTTGCTCGCCCGGATCAAGGCATTGTTGCGCCGCCTGCCAACAGCTGGCGACAGCCAGAACCAGGAATACGAGGCGATGGTGTTTGGTCAGTTCAAGATCAGCCAGTCAACCCGCACGGCATCGCTCGGCGGCATCACCATTGATCTGACGACTGCCGAATTTGATCTGCTTTGGCTACTGGCCTCGCACGCCGGCAATGTGCTATCGCGTGATGATCTGTTGCAGGAGTTGCGTGGTATTGGTTTTGACGGCCTGGATCGCTCGATTGATGCCCGGATTTCCCGCCTCCGCAAGAAACTGAATGACGACCCGGAGAATCCGACCCGGATCAAGACTGTGCGCAGCAAGGGCTACCTGTTCAGCAAGCATGACTGGAACTGAAGCCGAGGCAGGGGAAAAAACCGAGAAAGAGCGTAATCAGGGCCTTGCCCGTTCGCTCTTCCGGGTTTCCTTGCCGCGTTGGCGCGGTGGCCGTTACAGCCTATCAAAACTCTTCTTTAACTTTTACCTGCTGGCGATGGGCTCCTTCGTCGCCATTGCCTTTACTGCCGATTTCGTCATCTCCACCGCCCAACGCGGTATCACCGACGACTACGCCCGCCGCTTCATGCGGGGCACGATCACGATGATTGAAGATGAACTCTTCCGCCACCCGCGCAGCACTTGGCAGAAAAAAGTACGGGAAATTGACGAAAAATTTTCCTACCGCCTCGGCATTGTCGAACGCATCACCCTCGACCGCACACTAACGCCCGTCCAGGTCGACAAACTCGACGCCGGCGACATCGCCATCGATCACGATGGCGACATCATGTACCATCGCCTCGGCACCAGCAGCCAAGTATTGGTCGTTGGCCCACTGGCGTCCAGCCGTAATCCGGAACTGAAAGATCGTCTACCACTGGAGCTGCGGCTGCGCCTGTTGACCTGGAGTTTGACCGGCTTGATTTTCGGTATCGCCCTCTGGTTCTGGGTCCGTCCGGTCTGGCGTGACCTCGAAGCCCTGCGCCAGACGGCCCGCGATCTAGGCGATGGCGATTTTGAAGCCCGCTCCCCACCCGCCCGCAGCCAACTCTTCGCCTCGCTCTCCGACACCATGAACAGCATGGCTGAGCGCATCCAGCAACTACTGGCGACGCACCGTGAACTGGCCTGCGGCATTTCACACGAATTACGCACACCGATTGCCCGCATGCGCTTCGCACTGGAAATGCTCTCGGAAACAGAACAAGCGAATGAGCGCGAGCGTCTATGGGCAATGATGGAAGACGACCTCGACGAACTTGACCATTTGATCGACACCAGCCTGACCTACGCTCGTTTCGAGCGTGAGGCTCCACAACCGCATTTTTCCAGCGTGCACTTTGCCGAATGGCTGGCTGATGAAGTCGACTCGGTCCGCCTGCTCGGACGCCAGCTGAATGTTACGGTCGACACAGAAAAACTGCAAAAAAGCATGAATATCGACCTCGACCGCAAGGCCATGCCCTACGCCCTACGCAATCTGCTGCGCAATGCCTTCAAATATGCTAGCAAAATGATTGTCGTGAGCGCCGAACTGATTGATGAGCGCATCCTGATCCATGTCGACGACGATGGCATTGGTATTCCTGTTGAAGAGCGTGATCACATTTTCTCCGCCTTCACCCGCCTTGATCGATCTCGTGACCGGGCTACCGGCGGTTACGGCCTCGGCTTGGCGATCGCCCGGCGCGTTCTTGAACTGCATGGCGGCACCGCCACTGCCGATGCCTCACCGCTCGGTGGCGCCCGTTTCACCCTAAGCTGGAAAGCGCACCAGTAACTCAGCGAGCCTTGATGTTACAAAGCGTCACAGAAGATCAAACCTTGTTACCTCTAAACGACGCTTGCGCAACAGACGGCCCGCCAACAATTTTCTAAAATGCACGGCATGGAAGTTGAACAACCCCGTGAAGAGGAGAGTACAGAAATGATTGAAATCATCATCAAGGAATTCATTGCAACCGCCCGCGCCCACCTGTTTGGATTGAGCCCGATTGACCAGCCGGCAGGAATCTCCAGCGTAGCCCATCAGGCCACCTGAAATGGCCTTTGCCGACAATTTTCCAGTCAGTGAAAGCTTCGGCGTTTTCGTCGGTGTCGCTGGTATTGACTGGCTGACCGATGGCCATGCCGAACCGCTGAAAGCCGCGATTGCCGCCATCGCTGTTGGCGCAGTCATTGTGGTTTCACGCCACTGGCTAAAAAACCGCCATAAGGACTGATCGACCGTTTTACCCCCCCTCTCGAATTCCCCCTTTCGAGAACCTCTGTTTCCCGCCCTTGTGGCGGGTTTTTTTTGCCTGAAAAAAAAGCGAATGCTCGCGTCTTATGGTCAAAATCCCGAGGGAAAACTTCACCATACCGACCAAGCCCCGAGAATATTTTTTGTCTGTCACAAATACGCAAGAACACCTAAGTTACTATTACTTAAGTCATTGAAGCAATTAATTTTGCAAAGTAATATAGCAACGACCTAAGGTATGTCGTCATTAACCTGATACCGGCTTCGGGCTATTCCACGGTAAGAGACAGGACGTTATGTTTCAATTGAAGCTGGCTTCGCTGCACAATCGACATGCAGGATCAACCCTGCCGGTCGACAGTACCTTGCCTAAAAATCTGCCGCGCGCCCACTCCGCCTTAACAAATTATTCGGATCAATATGCATAAGTTGCCCGAACCGATCCTTCATGCCATTGAATCTGGCCGGGTTCCTTCGCCACCGCAACTGCTTTTGCGTTTATTGCAAATGGTCGACGACGAAGGCACGACGACGGGCGAGCTGGCCAAACTGGTCAGTCAAGACCCTGGCTTATCAACCCGGATCCTGAGTGTCGCCAACTCCCCCGCGCTTAGACGCGGTAGCGAGTTAAGCAGTCTCGACAATTGCCTTACCGCCCTAGGCACACGCCTTGTCCGCTCGATTGCCACCTGCCTGTCAATCCAGAACCTTTTCGACCGCCGCGCCGGGTTTTCGGCCTCCGACCTCTCTGGTTTTTGGGGCCATTCCTTGCTGGTTGCAGAACTCTCCCGCAGCCTTGCCACCACCACCGGCTACGCTCACCCGGACGAAGCCTATCTGGCTGGCCTGTTACATGATGTCGGCGAGTTAATTCTCCTCTCGGCACTCGGCGAACCTTACGCTCAGCTCCTCTCCGCCTCACCCGATGAAGACGCACTGCAAGCGCTGGAAATCAGCCGTTTTGATACCCATCACGGAGAAATCGGCACTTGGCTGGCCGACAAGTGGAATCTCGATTCGACCTTTGCCGATGGCATTCTGTTTCACCACGTCTCGGCAGAAGAAATCGTCACTGCCGGCACTTTGCCCAAGCTGGTCTGGCTGGCACATCGGCTGGCATCGATAGAGAATGTTTCACCCGAACTCGACAACCACCTGCCCCTTTTGTTTGGCCACAAGAGTCAACATGACCTTGCCGTCCTGCGCAATCAGGCAGAAATGCGGACCGGGCAGATTGCCGAGGCCTTGGGCGTGGTATTGCCGGATAAAATTGCCAACATACATGTCTGGGAAAAACTGAAGGTCGCCTCCCAAAAGGTAGAACCCAAAGACAAGGCGGAGGAAGAACTTTCCACCATGATTGGCGGCATGGCATTGCTGCAACCGTTCCAGCAGGATCTTTTTGCACTTGAAAGCGATGTCGAAGTTCTGCTTTCATTGCGCGAATCTGCAAAAATTCTCTTTGACTTGAATCGAGTCGCCTTTCTGCTGTGCAATCACGCCGAGGGCAAACTATCAGGCGCCTCTATTGGTGGACAGCCGGCCATATTTCGGCAAGTCGATATTCCGCTCACAGGAAACACCTCACTGGTGACTAACGCCGCCCTGCGGCGGGAAATTTGTAGCTCTTTCGACGCCAGAGAAACACCTCAGGTATCGCTGATTGACATCCAGTTTGCACGCGCCTTTGCCACGCCCGGCCTGCTGTGCATTCCGATGATTGCGCGTAACCGCATATCAGGTGTAATGGTTTGCGGCCTGAGTCAATCACAACACAGCCGGTTAACCCGTCGCTTGCCTTGGTTACTCAATTTTGGGCGGATTGCGGCGATCAGTCTGGAAACCATTCAGGAAGCACGAGCCTTTCGGGAGAATGCCGAACAGGAAGCATCAAACCAGTTTTCCAGTCGTGCCCGCCGCATCATTCATGAAGCCGGCAATCCGCTGGGCATTATCAAGAGCTACCTGAAGATTCTCGACCAAAAACTACCAGAGGAAACTGGTGTTCGGCAGGAGTTGGAAATTCTGACCGAAGAAATCGACCGCGTTGCCAACATTGTCGGGCGGATGAGCGAGATTCCAAAAGAACCAGCACTGGCTGACGGCCTGAATGTCGGTGACTTGGTCGGCGAGTTGCTCCTGCTTTACCGCGAGCCTTTATTTGAAGCCAAGGGGATTCGGGTCGACGTCAGCCAACCAGCTGAATCCCTTCTTGTGCGTTGCGAGCGAAACAGCCTGAAGCAAATTTTGCTTAATCTCTGGAAAAATGCCTCTGAGGCACTGATCAGGGGGCAGCAAATAAAAATTTCGCTGACTGATCATGTTGTTCATAACGGCAAAGCCTACATTCAGATCCGCCTGGATGATAACGGCCCGGGCATGTCCGAACAGGCCATGCGCTCGATCCATCACCCACCACCGAGCACTGGCAAACGTGGCATGGGTCTTTCCATCGTCGGCGAGCTGGCGAACCGGCAGGAAATCCCGATTACCTGCCGCAGCCTGGTTGGCAAAGGAACTAGCATTGCCTTGCTGCTCCCGAAATACTTTGCCGAATCGACAACCAGCGACCCTACCCTGGCGTTGCCCGCAGCAATGGACATCAAATGAACGTCGCCCCAGGCATCGATTCTCTGACTCGCGTTCCCGATGCGACTGACATCCATCGCATTCTTATCGTTGATGACGAACCGCGCTTCCGCAGTGCTTATCGCCAACTACTCTCCGGTACCAACCGGATTATCGAGGAGTGCAGCACCGGCAAGGCAGCTATCGAACGACTGGATCGGCGCGACATTGACATTGTTGTCCTCGACCTCCGCTTGCCGGATATTGACGGCCTGGAAATCATGGACTGGCTGACGCGCAATGTTGTTTCCACCTCAGTTATCGTCTTCAGTGCCGACGAATCGATTGATTCGGCGATTCACGCCTTACGCCAGGGTGCTTTCGAATTTATCCGTAAACACAGTGACCCGAATGAGCTGATTCAAAGCGTCGAGCGAGCACTACGCCGCCGCCGGATGGAGCTGGAACATACACAGATGACGGCCCGGCTGGAGCAATCCGAGCACCTGCATCGTTTTCTGGTTGAACAGTCGCCAGACCTGATTTACACCCTGGACAATGCCGGCTGCTTCATTTTCGTCAATAGTCGCATTGAAACGCTGCTGGGCTACAGCCGGGAAGAGATAATCGGCCAGCATTACTCGATTCTTGTTCATGAAGATGATATCGAGCAGGCGCGTTATGCATTCCATGAGCGACGGATTGGCGAACGCGCCACGACCAACTTTGAAGTCCGACTGAAAAACAAGCAAAACGGCGTGCAGCACTTTGACAACCGGATGGTGGTTGCGATTCTGAGCTCGCAAGGCATCTACGCGCCGGAAAAAGACATTTCGCAGCAGCACTTCATGGGCACTTCCGGCTTTGCGCGTGATATTACCGAGCGCAAACGCGCTGAAGAAACGATCAATTTCCAGGCTTTTCACGATCTCCTGACTGGCCTGCCTAACCGCACTCTCTTCATGGATCGGCTTGAACTGGCGCTCATTCAGGCCAAACGACGCAATCAGCAGGTTGGTGTGATGTTCCTCGATATTGATCGCTTCAAGCTGATCAACGACACCTACGGCCACCACGAGGGTGACAAACTGCTACAGGATTTTGCCTATCGAACGCGCAATTGCCTACGCTCGGGTGACACCCTGGCCCGCCAAGGTGGTGATGAATTTACTGTGCTTTTACCGGACATCATCAATGGTGATGACGTCACCATGATTGCCCGGAAAATACTGACCGAACTGCGGCTGCCCTTCACGGTTGCCGAGCAGGACTTTACCGCTACCGTCAGCATTGGCATTGCCATTTATCCGGAAGATGGTGAGACGCCAGAGGAATTGATTCGCAATGCCGACATTGCGATGTATCAAACCAAGGCGCAAGGAAAGAACGGTTACCTTGAGTTCACCCAGGCGATGAACACAACGCATGTTGATCGCCTCTCGCTGGAAAACGATTTGCGCCTGGCGCTCAAGCAAGGCGATCAATTTGAACTGCACTACCAGCCGCAAATCAGCCTTGCCAAGCGTTGCGTTGTTGGCATTGAGGCCTTGATCCGCTGGAATCACCCGACTCAGGGCTTGATTAATCCCGACGCGTTTATTTCGCTGGCCGAAGAAACCGGCATGATCGTCGCCCTCAGCGACTGGGTGCTCCAAACCGGTTGCGCCCAACTGGCCGCGTTGCGCCGCCTAGGGTTTAATGCCTTGAAACTTGGCGTCAACCTGTCACCGAAGGAGTTCGAGCGAGCCGACCTCTTTGAGCGTATTGCCACGCCACTGGCTGAACATGGGTTGCCGGCTGAAATGCTCGAAATCGAAATCACCGAAAGCCTGTTGATGAAAGATGCTGAAGCGGTGATCACCAAGGTGCGGCAACTGCGGCGTGCCGGCGTTCGCATCTCAATTGATGATTTCGGCACGCGCTTCTCCTCGCTCAATTACCTGCGGCGTTTTTCGGTGAACAGCATCAAAATCGACCAGTCTTTCATTCGTGACCTGGGGGCAATCCACGGCTCCAGCGGCATTGTTCACGCAATCATGGGCCTTTCCCGCAGTTTTGGTTTGGGCGTTCTGGCCGAAGGAGTCGAGAACACCACGCAGCTCAAGGCCCTGGCCGATCTCGGTTGCGATGAAATGCAAGGCTTCTATTTCAGCCGCCCGTTGCCGGTTGATCAGCTGGAAAAATACCTCACCAGCGGCCTCAAGATCTGATTGCTGGCGCCGGACATTGCTGGAAAGTTGAACACCCTCAGGCTCTTCTGCACCGATTGCTCCGGTCAACCGGCAAAATAACGGTAAATCCTTGCCCCAGCATTGTGGGCAGTAGCCACCGTCAGTGATGGTTACAAAGAACCCAAACAAGTAGAACAGACACTCATGCCCAGTCTCGCTAAAGTGATTTTTCCGTTAGCTCAACAAGGAGACATCATGGAAAAGACCCGGAATAAAGCGAAGAAATTTTTCAAGCTGGACAAGCTTGGGCAGCGCATTCTGCATGTCGCCCGATCCATTGCCAAGGTTCGCAAGGAGCGGGCCGAAAGGAATTTTGAGCGCCGCCTGATGCTGAACTGATCAGCCGCGCGCCCCGTCCCTAAGTGGTGGATTGGCCAGTAACAATTGGCCTGTCCACCGTTTGTTCGTGGACGATGCGCAAGTCGCGCTGCGGGAATGGAATCTCGACACCGTTTTCGCGGAAGGCGCGCCAGATGGCAAGGTTGATATCGGAAATGATATTGCCCTGCCCTTCCTCCGGGTCAGCAATCCAAAAACCCAACTCAAGATTCACGCTACTGTCAGCAAAAAGAGTGAGAAAGACTTTCGGTCCTGGGTCGGTAATCACCCGTGCCTGCGCAGTGGCAGCTTCGGTCATCAGGCGCATGACCAGATCGAGATCGCTGCTGTAGGCGACACCGACTGTGGTCGCTAGACGCAAACGGCTATCCGACAAGGTCTGATTCTGCACGACACCGGAAATCAGCAGTTCATTGGGCACAATGAACTCGGTGCCGCCGGGATGGCGCAGCACGGTGTAGCGAGTGGTGATTTGCGTCACCTTGCCACTGTCAGTACCAATTTGCACGACGTTGCCAAGGCGGATTGAGCGATCAAGCAAAATGATGAAGCCGGAAACATAATTGCTGGCAATCTTCTGCAAACCAAGGCCAAGACCGACACCGAGCGCGCCCGTAAAGACGGAAAGTGCGGTCATGTCGATGCCGACCAGCGACAGGCTGGCGACTATCGCAACCACGGCCAGCAGCGCCTTGGCAACCCGCACACCAACCATGCGCAGACTGGAGTCAAGCGTATCAATGCGCATCAGGCGCGCTTCAATCACACCCGCAACCCAGAGCGCCACAATCACGGTCAGCAGGACAGTGAACATGCCATGAACAACAGTCCATAGCGTTAAGTGTTGCTTGCCGAGCGGAATCGATACCTGCTCTAGCGACTCGATGACATCTGGCGCCAGATCAGTGATGTAAAGCGCCATCCAGCACCAGATCAGGGCAACGATAATGCGCTCCCAGGAGGTCAGCCAGGCAGCCTTGGGGAAAGCTTGACGCAGCACATATATAACGAGGCGGACCAATGCCATTGAGGCGAACAGTGGCAACGCCAGCTTGAGCAGATTGACATTGGTAAACTGCTGCAATACGAGTTCGGCGAGACCGACCAGCACGATTCCGGAAAGCGGGAAAGCCAGCCGTGAACTGGCGTCGGTAAACCGGCCAGCCCCTTCTTCATGCCGACCACGCCACCAGCGGGCAATTAGCCCGGCGAGCACCACGCAAAATACCAACGCCAACACTTGCCAAATAAAATTCGGGTCGCTAAGGTCGGCCCAAATATCCTTGATCAGTTTGAGCGCCGGACTTTTTTGACTCATGCTTTTTTATCAAGAACAGCAGCGAAAAAGCCATCGGTATTGTGCTGGTGGGGCAATAGGCGCAGCGTATCACCGGCCAATTCAATACCCTGTTTAGCCAGCACGCTGGAAGCCGGGGTCAGCGTAAAATCGGGATGGCTGGCGAGGAAACCTTCAATGATGGCATCGTTTTCGGCGACCAACAGGCTGCAGGTAGCGTAAACCACGCGGCCGCCGGGGCGCACCATCTTGGCAGCAGAGTCGAGAATGGCTGCCTGCTTGACGGCCAATTCAGCCACTGATGTTTCATTCTGGCGCCATTTCAAATCCGGATTACGGCGCAGGGTGCCCAAGCCGGAACACGGTGCATCGACCAGCACGCGGTCCGCCTTGCCGGAGAGACGTTTGATCTTGGTGTCACGCTCGTGCTCAATGCGCGCCGGATGGACGTTGGAGAGACCGGAGCGGGCCAGACGCGGCTTCAGGCGAGCCAGGCGCTTGTCGGAAACATCGTAGGCATAAAGGCGGCCAGTGTTCTTCATCAAGGCACCGAGGAGCAGCGTCTTGCCGCCGGCGCCGGCGCAGAAATCGACGACCATTTCACCGCGCTTCGGGTCGAGCAAATAGCCCAACAGCTGGCTGCCTTCATCCTGCACTTCAAAAGCGCCGGAGAGGAAAAGCGGGTGCTTGGCCAGTGCCGGCTTGCCACGCAGGCGAATGGCGGTCGGCGACAGCGGGCCAGCGGTGGCGGCGACGCCTTCGCTGGCGAATTGGGCGAGCACAGTGTCGCGCGTCGTTTTCACGGTATTGACCCGCAGATCGAGCGGTGCCGGCTTGTTCAGGCCATCGGCCAACTTGATGACCTCTTCGGCGCCAAATTGCGCTTCGAGGGCGTTGTAGAGCCAATCAGGCAAATCGCAACGAATGGCCGGGGGAAAATCCGCATCCGACATCGCTTTGGCCGCGGCCAACCATTCTTCCTCACTGGCCTTGAGCACCGGCGCCAGCTCCCGCTGCGTCCAACCACGGGTCACAGCGAGCGCTGCCAGCAGCAAACGGCGGTCTGACAATTGCCCGGCGCAGCGCGCTTCCAGACTGCGACCACGGCGCAGCACAGCGAACACGGTTTCGGCAATAAAACCCCGGTCAGCATGGCCAAGTTGCGGGTGCTCGCGGAAAAACCGCGACACAACGGCATCCGCCGGGTATTCAAAACGCAGCAATTGCGTCAGTACGGCTTCGGCATGGGCAAAGAGCGAGGGGGTAAAACGTGCGTTCATGGCATTCCTATTTCAGTGGCGACCTGCTCATAGCTTTCGCCTTTTTTATCTGTAAAGCGAATTTTAACCGGCAAGCGGCCGTGATCGAGCGCGATCCAGATTTCCGTCGTGCTATCGGTCATTGCCCGCAGGTGTAGCGTGCGGAAATGGCCGGCCGGCGTATCAATTTCTTCTTCACCAAGTGAGTCTAGGGCATAACGCGCGTATTTCTTACCAGTCACCACGCCAATCGAGGCGCCATCGGCCAGTTTACCGAGGTAAGCAAGCTGGTAATTGAGCGACAGGATGTCCTGCGTGCCGGGCGCAATCGACTGCACGCTACCGTCACGGGAAAGGCTGACTACTGCGGTCGACCAAGAAAAATCGGCATTTTCATTAGTATCCTGGCCGTTTTTCCAACTACGCAAGGTTTCCGGCTGCAAACCGCCCACCACCAGGTGGCCACTGCTTTCAATTTCCAGTCGTACCGGCTTGAGCAAGGCGGCCAAACCGCTAGTTTCGGTCATGCCGGTCAGCCGGTAACGGCCATCCTCAGTAAATTCCCAGTGATGCTCGGCCCGGCCGACTTGCAGGCCGAGGGATTCCTTAAAAATAGCGAAGCGAATGGTGCCGCTGGCCGGCAGAATGGCCTTCGCTGGCGGAACAACTGGGGTGACTGCTACGGTCGACAGTAATTCCGGGGCAATTTCCGGCACCGGCGGGGCAACAGCAGCCACGGCGGATGCTGTTTTAGCCTGGGTTTGCATCGGCGCTTTCTTTGTTTGGCTTGGCCGAGCCGGTTTAATCGCTGGTTTGGCTACTTCAACCGGCGCCGCCGGCGGCAACTGCCGAATTTCCGCTTGCAAAGTCACCGGTTCCGGGTCGCTACCGAAGAGTTCAGCATCAGTCCCGAATAACGCAGCAACATGAATGGCCAGCGAACCGGCGAGCGCTGCGAATAGCGCTATCGGCACGGCAAATCAGAAGAGTTGCGGCGAAATAAGTACCGAGCCTGCGCTCAGTTCGGCCGCCAGCCTGACGCAACCATTCTCCAGCCGCAGCTTGTCTTCGGCAAACCAGCGCACTGCCTGCGGGTAGATTTTGTGTTCCTGCACCAGAATGCGCGCCGCGAGTGCTGCCTCATCGTCACCATCGAGCACCGGCACGGCGGCCTGGATGATCACCGGGCCATGATCCAGCGTCGGCGTGACGAAATGCACGGTACAACCGTGAATCCGCACGCCCTCTTCCAGCGC
>Ga0136636_10000226_pt1 | contig 26243 bp, 22 predicted proteins | sample AntDrymUQ8522106_2_FD_104653 | JGI IMG/M metagenome (GOLD analysis project Ga0136636, IMG submission 104653) | Polar desert sand microbial communities from Dry Valleys, Antarctica - metaG UQ852 (21.06) | ecosystem: Environmental > Terrestrial > Soil > Desert | place: Antarctica: Dry Valley... | reverse complement strand
TGACAATAAAGGACTATTTTCCGCAGTAAAATGCAAAAGTTCCTTGCCTCCATCGGCAGACATAAGGAAAACACCTGCTTTTTCGGTTCCTATCCATTTTTCGTTGTTCCCGTTTACAGTAATTGCGGTAATGAGTTCCGTTGCAAGCAGTGGATGAATTAATCCGTCAATCACTATTTCTACCGGGCGTGCATCATAATCGCCACCGTTAAATACATTACCCGGCGAAGAAATCCGATACACTCCCTGGTCGGAACCCAGCCATAATTCTCCGTTGCGGTCAACTGCCATAGATGCAATTACGGTTCCCGGAAGTTTACCATTGCCTTCCGCACTGGTAAGTTTCATCATCTTGTCGTCGGCAGTATTATCAGGTGTATAATTATCATTAAAAACGAATAGTATAAGATCTCGGGTTTGAATCCATTTCTGGTTTTCCTTGTCAATAACAATACCAGCCACAACAGGAGAATTACCAAGTGAACTGAGGTTAAATGATTTCCACTCTCCGGTTGGCTTTCGCATTGACAAAATTTTATATGCCTCCGAATTGGTAACCCAAAGATTGTTATTGTTGTCAATAGCAACGCCACCAATTCTTAAATATCCGTAGCCATATCCGTCAATATATTGTAAGGTGCTGTTTTGCGGAATATATGTTTTTTTCAAAACTCCTTTTTCAAATTCAAATAATCCAAATCCCCAGCTCCCCATGAAAGCATGGTTACCATCATTCGGATCTGCTACCACACAAGAAATATCGCGGGCACTCATCAATTCCGGGATGGCAGTATAATTAAAATTACTCCAGGAGTTATTGGCAAATGTATAGCATTCAGCAAACCTCCATAGGTTTGCAAACCTTGAGGTTGTTCCGCCCGCCACTGCCCACAGTTGCTTTCCAACGATATCCATTGCAGCTACCAGCGGTGATGATGGCCCGTCGAATGTATAATTGGCTCCTGCCTGATCGCCGCCAATGCTCCACATTCCCTGTTCATTATCGGCAACCCATATTTTACCATCCTTATCAATCAATGCATCGTTCGGCCGGATGGGAATTACTGTATTATATTGCGAATACATTGCATCAGAAGTGCCATCGGGTTTATAGGTGCGAACCTGATATTGGTTGCAGATAACCAATCGCTCGCCACATACCCGCATGGATTTATGGTTCGAAAGGTCGGTCAACTGAAACTTTGACCACTTGTCTCCATTTTTTACAAACAGTGTGTCCGAATCCCAAACGCCAGGGACCGTTTTATTAACATATACTTTCCCGGAAAATGATGCAATAAGATTTGTATAATCATTAGGGCCTGTTATTTTTTCTTTGGTCCAGTTTACATAATAAGCCAGGTTGGTATTCGCAACAGCCGAAAGTATACCCTTTTCGGTAGCTGCATAAAACTTGTTATCAGCCTGATGAAAGGCAATTGAGAGCACATTGATCTGTGAACCCGAAGGACCTATATAATATGTATCCTTTATTTCCTCCTTCGCAATATCAATCACAACAATTCCGAAACCACAAGCCAGGTATGCCAGTTTGTCAACGATCAGAATGCTGTTAATGGTTTTATTCCCCAGGATTTGCTTTCGTTTGATATCCGGAATATTTATTACATCCGGGCCTTTTACCAGGTCGATATTTGTATTTGAATAAGCGACAACCAGTGCATTTAGCGGACTACAGTATGCAATACTGCTGACACCTATATCCGAAAGGCCTGAAGGAGTAACTTTATTCTGCCGGTTAAGGCTGTTATCCGTTTTATCAAAATAAATTAAGCTGTATGGTGTTGCTGAGTATATACGGTTGCCTACTTCGGCTACAGCTATACATTGTTTATAGGGCAGGTGATCGAGCCACTGATTATAGCTTGTATTTTGTGCTTTTACATCATACACTGATGCTATCAGTATGAAAAATACCAATAAAATACGGCAGGAAAACTTCATAATAACTGTTGATGACTGGATGCTCATTAATAACTGTTCAAAATGGTTTTTAGTATGTATGGTCTGACTTATACAAATCAAAAATTCAGGCCATTTAGCGGCTGTTGAACCTGTTGATGAGTTTTCCTCATTCGATACAAAAGTAATGAAGTTAGAAAGACCAGAAAACAGTTGAACATCTTTAATTTTGCCGAAAGAAGTCCTGATCCCGCTAAAAGCAATGCTCAATCTTGCAAAATCGTGATAGTATATAATCCTTTTTGTGTTTTAAAAAAATACCTTGCATCTAATCAGCTGACATTAAACACTATAACAATGTTTTATTAAAAAATGCAAAAACAATCGGGTTAGCTTTTTAAAATATTTCTTACCTTCACCTCCCAAAAACCACGAAGACCTGCATTAATATTTTGAATACCATCATTTTGATGTTATTTTAGAATATTAATAAACTGTCCTTCAATACTGTATGCATAAAAAACCTTTACCAGGGAAATGATTCACTATTCTGATTTTGCCATCGTAGAAGGCCTCCGGCTCAATAGTGATTTCATTATTCGCTATGTGTATAAGGAATTCTTTCCTACCATAAAATATTTGATCAAAAACAACGCCGGTCTCGAAGAGGATGCCGAGGACGTATTCCAGGAAGCATTATTAGTAATTTTAACTAAAATAAAAGATGATAATTTTGAGTTAAGCTCTTCATTTATAACTTATCTGTATTCTATCAGCAAGAATATTTGGCTCCAGAGGCTTAAACGCAAACGGATGACCCATAAAAACCAGGATGAACTTACCCGCTATCTCGACACACCTGAAGTAGGATCAGAAGTGCACCTGGAATATGAAGAAAAATACCAGTCGTTTATCAGGCAATTTGATAACCTGAGCGAAGACTGCCAGAGACTCCTGCGGTTGTTCCTCACCAAAATGTCGGCTAAGGAAATAGCCGAAAATATGGGATACAAATCAGAGTTTTATGCTAAAACCAAGAAATATCTCTGCAAGGAAGCATTGAAAAAATTGGTTGAAAACGATCCTGACCTCAAAGGAATTATCATGTAAGCAGCAATCGCTATAGGACTGTAAATCCCAAACAGGAGGAAAATGGCTTCACCTTACACATCCGGTATTGTAAACATAGGCGACTTGCCGCTTGGCGGGCTTTACCCTATCAGGGTTCAGTCGATGACCAATACCAATACCAACGACATCAGGGCTACAATTGAACAATGCAAGCACCTGGCTTATGCCGGTTGCGAATTGATACGTATTACTGCCCAGGGAATTACCGAAGCCTCCAACCTTGCGCTGATCAGGAAAGGATTAAGAACTCAGGGTATTAATGTTCCGCTTATTGCTGATATTCATTTCAACCCGCGTGCAGCCGAAATTGCCGCAACTATTGTCGAAAAAGTGAGGATAAACCCGGGAAATTACTCTGATAAACGCGATTCGCACAGCATACTATCTCCAAAAGAATACGATGAGGAACTTGAACGAATAGCCGAACGCCTGGATCCTTTGCTGAAAATCTGCAAACAAAACGGCACAGCCATCCGCATAGGAACCAACCATGGATCACTAAGCGGCCGCATTATGGACCGATATGGAGATACACCTGAAGGAATGGTTGAAAGCGCTTTGGAATTCGGAAGGATTTGTCGCCGTGAAGGATTTCTCAACGTTGTATTTTCGATGAAATCGAGCAATGTGAGAGTGATGGTGCAATCCACCCGGTTGCTGGCACAAAAAATGAAAGCAGAAGGAATGAATTTCCCTATTCATCTCGGAGTAACCGAGGCGGGCGATGGCGAAGACGGCATCATTAAATCAGCTGCCGGAATTGGCACCCTGCTCGAACAGGGAATTGGTGATACCATACGCGTTTCGCTAACCGGCGATCCGGTAATAGAAATCCCTGTGGCCATTGCTATTGCGGACCGTTATAATTTTTCAAGAAAACATAAAACTCCGGAGAATTCCAGAAAGCCAGCTTCGGTGAACGCCACATTCTTAAATCGTGAAAGCATTGCCGTTTCAGGCATTGGCGGGAATTATCCGGTTGGTGTGATTGCAGAAAAAGATGGAAGAAACTATTTGGTTGATGAGCATTTTGAAATCGCCGGTTTATTGTCCGATCATAGCTTTCAGCATCTTCATATAATTGATGGCAACTCAGCTGATATGCATCAACAATTGGTTAACATTAAACCTGAAAGTTCTTGTCCGGTTATTCTGAAAAACTCGTATCAAACAGATAATCTGCTACGTTTCCAGGTCTACAGCGCCATTGATTTCGGCAGCCTGCTTATTGATGGAACCGGTGATGCCATATGGCCTGTTGCTCCAAATATCTCACCGGAAACGGTTAACCATACCGCATTTGCCATACTACAGGCAACCCGGGCACGCATCACCCGAACTGAATTTATTTCGTGCCCTTCGTGTGGACGAACACTTTTTGATATTGAAAAAACGCTGCACCAGGTGAAAGCTGCAACCCAACATCTGAAAGGTCTGAAAATTGCCGTAATGGGCTGTATCGTAAACGGTCCCGGCGAAATGGCCGATGCCGATTACGGATATGTAGGAGCCGGACCCGGGAATGTTACGCTTTATAAAGGAAAGGAAGTTGCCTATAAAAACATCTCAGAATCAGAGGCAATTCCGGTGCTGATTACGCTGATCAAGGAATCAGGTGATTGGAAGGAAATTGAGGTATCCGGGGGGTATAACTCCACTTGTGACGTAACAGGAACATAAAAGTCGTCTTAAATGATTAGCACTAAACACTGAATGAAAAATGAAAAACTGGTCACAAACAACCATGTTACTTCATTCCTTTTAAATTGAAAATTAAGTGTTATTTGTTTTTCATTCCTTTTCTCCTCACTTCAGCCCGCTCACCACATTCAGACTCTGCCTCAGAATATTGAAAACAAAAGGAGTATGTCCCAGTGATTCGCCGTCGGCTTCCATAAACATCGGTGGTTCGGAATGAATAATTATTTTTGAGGACCTGAAGGTACTCACTTCCGGCAAATTCGTAAAACTGCCATCGAACAGCTTTATAATATTCCTGACTATCTTAAATTTCCCGATCGGTTTTATAAGCGTAAGATCGAAAAGTCCGTCATCGGGCAACGCATCCGGAGCCTGTTTCATACCTCCGCCATTGTACTGACATATCCCTATACTCATACTAAAAATATCGGATACAACTTTTTCGCTGTCGAGCAGAATGGTAACTTTGGTACTGGTGTAAACAAATAAGCTGGAAAGGATATTTACCACGTACAACATCGGATTGCTCTTTCCAAGATCTTTCTGCGTATTGGTTTTTTTTGCTACCAGAGCATCAAATCCCATTCCGGCCATATTGATGAAATACCGCGTTTTTTCTTCTCCTTCAGACGAAATGTATTTTATAGTGCCGGTATCCTGGGTGAATATTTTTCGCTTCGTAATCAGTTTTATAGCCTCTTTGTAGTCACCGGGAATGTTATACATGCGGCACCAGTCGTTGCCGGTTCCGACCGGAATCATCGCCAGCGTGATCTTTTCAGTTGGAACATGAGCCTGGGTAAAAATTCCGTTTACCACTTCGTTCAGAGTACCATCGCCGCCAACCACTATAATATTTCGGTAACCATTTTCGACATACTTACGGGCAAGTACAATCGCATGTCCACGATGCTTAGTGAATACACTGGCATACTCAATTCCGGCGGCGGTAAGCTGGGCTGCAATCTCGAGCCAATCCTTTTCTCCTTTACGTTTTCCCGCATTGGGATTAACAACAACAAACCATTCCATAGTAAGTGGTTAAAATGAAAAAACTGGTTTTGAAGGCTGAAAGATAGGAATAATATTTTAATCGTTTAAGGAAAAACCTAAAAATTGGTTATGGTTTTTGTCTCTCTTCCCCTCAGTCTCTCTGCCCCACAGTCTCTTAGTCTCTCAGTCTCTCTGTCTCCCACTCTCCCCTTCTCCCACTCCCCCCATCTCAAATAACCCTTCCTTCCCATTTCCCCATTTTCAAATAAATCCACGAAAGTGAGCCCAACACAATAGCGTACATATATTCACACAACCATACAATCTCGATAGGCTGGCGTAATTTAACGGCCAGAAGCCAGGCAAAAACGAGGTAAAGGCACAGCGTGAAAACCTCAATAGCCAGTCCCGAACGGGTGTTGCCGGTACCAAGCACACCGTTAAACAAAACGATGGTAGCCGAAAACAGGAATACTGCCCCTAAAATTATATAATAAGAGGCCACTGACATTTCGAGAAGATTGCTATCACTGGTATAGATTGAAATCATAAAACGAGGAACAAATGCAGCCAATAGGGCAACAGCAAGCATTATTGCCATGCTGAAAACAAGAACTTTTTTAACAATTGGGATGACTTGATTATTAAAACCTGCACCGATGGCATTACTAACAATGCTGCTGGTGGCCGAACTCATGGCCCAGGCCGGAATCATCAGCAGCATATAAATACTCCTTATTATATTAGAAACAGCCAGCGAGGTTTCACCCATTTTCTCAATTAAAAGGAAAAATCCAAACCAAACAGCATGTGATAATACAAACTGAATCATAATGTAAAGCGACACATCCAGCGTTTTTTTTATGATTGAAAGATCAGGTTTTACGAAGGCAAAAAGTTTATACTTTTCCAAATGTGCTTTTCGGGCGGTGATGGCAAAAAAGAAGAACAAGGCGCAGGCTTCGGAAATAGAAGAAGCCAGCCCCGCCCCGGCGATACCCATTTCCGGGAAACCAAGCTTACCGAATATCATTCCATAATCAAGTATCACATTGAGGCCAGCCATGATTGCAGCGCTGATGCTGATGTATTTTGTGAAGGCGATACCTGTATAAAACGACCGGAACAGCAATGCCGAAGAAGCAAAGAACAATCCGAAAATCCGGTATTTCAGGTAGATAGTACTTGCCTGAAAAACAGCGGCTGAAGCAATAAACGGCTTCAGCAACTGCGCCCCGAATAGAACAATGACTGCAGTGATAATAAATGTTGAAATCCCCAGGAAATAGAAACCATTATCAAAAATGGAACCAATAGCCGGGTAATCTTTTTCGCCGTGTCTGCGGGCAATCAAAATCTGTACACCAGTGGTGAAACCATAGGCAACCATAAATAACGTGACATAAAACAATCCGCCGATAGCCGAAGCACCCAGTTCAACAGCTCCAACATGCCCGAGAAAAGCTGTATCGGTAACATTTACAATATTCTGGGCCACCAGGCTAATCATGATTGGCCAGGATATAATCCAGATCTTTTTCAGGGTTGGGGTGTGAGGCATGGGTAGAGGTTGGGTAAAAGAAAAAGAATAGTCCTATAAAGAGGTGTCAAAAGATTGAATTTAATTCAAATATTTGAAATAATGAACTCTATAAAGGCATTTCCATTTTACAATCAGGCTTCAAAATTAAGAGATAAATCTGTATGGCTGGTTTAGCAGGCAAAACTATTACTTTCCTTGCTTTAAATTTATGCCAGTTGACAAAATTTTTTCATCTCATTATCCTAGTATAAAGACCCGAACAAGCATTACGGAGGGCTGAACATAACCTTGGCAACCACACTCTTGCATCCGGCAACTCTAGCATTGCTGGTAATATACTTTGTTCCGGATGTTTATGATAAGTACATCATTAAACCCATATCGGAGTTAATAATATTAGCCGGAACAAATAATTGAGTATTACGACCTGCATCATGATTGTGTTTCCGAATGGCACTCAGCCGGTGAAAACGGAATCATAGGTTCATATATAGCAATTCGCAATCAGTTAGGAGTGTTTTTTCACTGGGATTTTGATGGAGAGTTCCTGCCAAACCGACAAAAATAATTTTACCGCAAAGTGGAAGATCCTGGAGCTTAACCGTAATTACGGGCAATTCAGCCTGGATAATTTTATAAATTCGGGTGGTGAAGAGCCATCGAAGGAAACGTTCGAAAAGGATTGCATTTCTCCGGATAATCAAACTGGCGCTTTTGGGGTAAACCTTATAATGCCTGTGAGCCAGTATCAGCGTATTAATCGTGCCGCCTAATAAGGAGTTCTTTTTGTGATACTTACGTTTGTGACTATCTTTTTCTTTTAATTACTAAAGAAAAAATACGTCCACCCTTTGCAGTATCTGGTTGTCGGATTTGCGATTATGCTTTTCTGCCTTTTGCTGCTTTCGTTCGCCAAATACCTTCTTTTCGATTTAGCGTATGTCATATCAGCCCTGGTAGTCACCTTAATGGTATTAGCTTTAGCCGGTGCCATTTTCAGCAACCGGAAGTGTGAAATTATCGTTGGACTCTTATTGTTTATGCTTATTTTTACACGCTTCTACAGTTGCAACTCTATTCGTTTCTATTTGACTCTATAGGAATGGTGGTTATGCTTTCGGTAATTATGCTGTTGATAAGGAACCTGAATAGGGAAAGGGAAGCAAATCCGGAGGGATAACCAGATGTTTAAAAACCGGAGTCTGAGGTCATTGTAAATATATGCAATTCAGTTGGTTAGATCGGGAAAAGTTATCCGGACACATTAATAACTTAAGTAATCATATGTGTTATTGAAAATGGAATGGATACAGCAAATGCTAATGTAATGATTAAAGAATGGGTTAAGTTGTATTCCGATCAGCTTTACACCTGGGCTTATTACAAAACCTCTTCAATAGATACTTCCGAGGACCTGGTACAGGAAACATTTTTGGCTGCGTTGCACTCATTTAATAATTTTGGAGGCATGAGTGAACCTAAAACATGGCTACTCTCCATTCTGAAAAACAAAATTGCTGATCATTTCCGGAAATCGTATCGTAGTACTTCCCATAATTCAGTTTCGGTGTATCAGTTTTTTCAGGAGGACGGACATTGGGCTACTGAACACCAACCACATAACTGGCAAGTAGATGATGAGCAACATCTTTTGGATGATCCCGATTTTCAGAAAGTATTAACGCTTTGCCTTGAGCATTTACCGGCAAACTGGAAAGCATCCGTTATTCTGAAGTATTTAAATGAAAGTGATAGTGAAACAATTTGTCAGGAATTGGGAATTACCACGACAAACTATTGGCAGATATTGCACAGGGCAAAATTGCAATTACGAAAATGCATAGAATTAGGCTGGTTTAAGAAATGAAAAAACTCATGAATTACCTGATGTTGTCGTGCAAAAAGGCAGCTTCATTAATTGATAAAAAAGCGGAGGTGAAACTCACTTTCAACGAAGGCATGCAACTGCATGTTCATAAAAGTATGTGTGCTGCCTGCACCGCTTATGAAAAACAAAGTTTGTTGATCGACAAGGCCTTGCGTCAGCAAACCGGGCTTGGCTTGAAATCTCCTGATCCGATAATTGGAAACAAAAATTTACAGCAACGTATCATTGGAAAACTGTAATTTGGATTGTAAACCGGCTTCCTAGTAAACTGATTTGGTGCGTTAAAAATATTTTTTTTATTTTTTGTCAGGATAATACATCTGGAGCGACTATTAATTTGATAATACAGATTTATAAACAATTTAACCAGATAAATATTTGAAGTTTACTGTAAATGAATGCTGTATTCTGTATTTTTGCACTACTTATTTTATTCTACTCCAGCCCACCTTACAATTTCAGTTTTTAAATGGCCAGCCGCATTTATGCCGATCGTAAACTAGTAATCATCACTACCTTCCTGGTTATCGGTTTTATCTATCTTGTGAGGTTGTTTTATATACAGGTCATCGACAGGAGTTATACTGTATCGGCCAATAATAATGTGCTTCGTTATGTTACCCAGTTCCCTGCGCGAGGATTGATTTACGACCGTAACGGGAAACTGCTTTTGTACAACGAAGCTGTTTACGACCTGATGGTAATTCCCCGGCAGGTTAAAGATGTGGATACTGCCGAAATATGCCGCTTGCTTGATATTCCGGTCGAAGGCTTTATGGAAAGAATGAAAAAAGCGAAGGATTATTCGCCTATTCTTGCTTCTCCGTTCGAAAAACAGATTTCGAAGGAAACGTACGGGTATATAGAAGAAAAGCTTTACCGTTTCAGGGGATTCTTTGTACAGCCGCGAACTTTGCGTAAATACCCCATGTCGATAGGCGCTCACCTCTTAGGTTACATCGGTGAGGTAACTCCATCACAGATCGAAAAAAATGTTTACTATAAACAAGGAGATTATATCGGAATAAGCGGAATTGAACGAGCTTACGAAAAGCAATTGAGAGGTATCAAAGGATTGAAAATCCGTATGGTGGATGTGATGAACCGGGATGTTGGCAGCTTTGAGAATGGACGTTACGATACCGCAGCAGTAATGGGCGGCGACCTGCAAACCGGTATTGATGCCGATTTGCAGCAATATGGCGAAAAACTCATGACCAATAAACGCGGAAGTATTGTTGCCATCGATCCCAGGTCCGGCGAAATACTATGTTTCCTATCGAGCCCCGGATACGATCCGAATTTACTGGTTGGAAGAGTAAGGGGTAAAAACTATGCCGCTCTCAACCATGACCCTATCAAGCCACTGTACAACCGTGCCATAATGGGGCAGTATCCTCCGGGTTCGACCTTTAAAATGGCCAATGACATGATAGGTCTGCAAATGGGTGTTATAACCAAGGAAACACGTTTTTCGTGCCAGGGCAAGGGATCATCGCCAATCAAATGTACTCACGACCATGTTTCGCCGCTGGATGTATATATGGCTATACAGCAATCCTGCAATCCGTTTCACTGGCAGGTGTTCCGTAACATTATGAACGACCCGGATTATGCAACTATAAAAGAGCGGTATGATGTATGGCGCAACCATTTATTGAGTATGGGCTTTGGCCGTTTGCTTAATACCGACCTGGCTTTTGAATTAAAAGGGAACTTGCCCCCCTCATCTGTATTCGATAAAATTTATGGTAAGGATCATTGGAATGCCATGACTATAAGATCATTATCCATTGGTCAGGGAGAAGTTCTTACCACTCCGCTTCAACTTGTTAACTATGTTTCGATGGTTGCCAACCGGGGATATTTTTACCCGCCCCATGTGGTACGGTCTGTTGGAAGCGAAAAAACCAAATTCTCCACACAAAAAAATATTTGTACGATTAATACTGAATATATTGATGTTATCATCGAGGGTATGACTGAGGTTTTTGAAGGTGCTCATGGCACAGCAAGGGCTTACAAGATCGATAGCTTGACTATGGCAGGTAAAACTGGTACAGCCCAGACTACGAGCGGAAAAGACAACTCAAACTTTATTGCTTTTGCACCGGTTGAAACCCCTAAAATAGCCATCTGTGTTATTGTAGAGGAAGCTGGTTTTGGTTCAACCTGGGCGGCTCCGATTGCTTCGCTGATGATAGAGAAGTATATCAATAGGGTGGTAAAAAGGAAAGAAATAGAAGAACGAATGATCAATGCTAATCTTCTGAACAATTGAAAGAACAAAAAGGAATATTCCGGTATATCGACCGCACACTTGTACTTCTGTACCTCACATTAGTGCTGATGGGCTGGATAAGTATTTATGCTGCGGTATACAATAATGAACATTCCAGCATTGTCGATCTGTCGCAGTCGTATGGAAAACAATTGTTATGGATAGGTACATCTCTGTTAATTGCATTAATGATAATACTCACCGATGCAAAATTCTTCAATGCGTTTGCATACCCGATTTATTTAGGGACTATTGTACTGCTCATTGTTGTTTTATTTCTAGGAAACGAAACCTCAGGCGCAAAGGCATGGTTTGAGATTGGCAGTTTTAAACTTCAGCCTGCTGAATTTGCCAAGTTTGCCACTACCCTGGCCTTGGCTCATTACCTGAGTGCATTGGATTTTGATAACCGGAAAAGAAAATCCCAGATCATACCCTGGATTATTATAGGGCTTCCGGCTATACTCATTATTCTGCAGAATGATACCGGATCAGCAATTGTATATTCCGCATTAGCTTTGGTATTATACAGGCAAGGAATGCCAGGTATCATTTTACTGATAGCTGTGGCCGTGGCAATACTGGCAATAATGGCTCTGCTTTTTAATCAGTATATTGTTATTCTGGTTGTTGCAATATTGTTGATTGGTTTTGTTTTCTTTATCCGGCGCACACTGAAGAATATTCTGACAGTATTTGGTATTTTTATTATTGCTGTGTTGTTTGTGCTGAGTGTGGAGTATGCTTTTCAGAATATCCTCGAGCCGCACCAGAAAACACGTATCAACGTGGTACTGGGCAAGCAAATTGATTTGAAAGGTGCCGGGTATAATGTAAACCAGTCGAAAATCGCAATAGGATCAGGTGGTTTCTGGGGCAAGGGCTTTCTGAAAGGAACCCAAACCAAGTTTAATTTTGTGCCCGAGCAGAGTACTGACTTTATATTTTGCACAGTTGGTGAGGAATGGGGATTTGTAGGTGCTACGGTAGTAATCCTTTTATTCATGGCGTTATTAACCCGAATTATCCTGATGGCCGAGCGACAACGCTCGGAATTCAGCCGCATTTATGGGTACGGAGTAGCCAGCATTCTGTTCTTTCACTTCGTGGTGAATGTCGGATTTACTATCGGGCTGATGCCTGTAATCGGGATTCCGCTGCCATTCTTCAGTTATGGAGGTTCTTCCTTATGGTCGTTCACCATACTGTTGTTTATTTTTATCAAACAGGATTCGAATAGACTGCAGCTGGTGTAGCCATTTAGTGTTAGTTCAAACCAGGAATTACATACCGGGCTCTCCCCTTGTAAACCGTTGATTTTTCGAGAGGAACCAGGGGGCCCACAAAATCCGCACTTGGTAATTTAAAATTTTCGCGTAGGTGGGCAGTTGCATTTCCACTGGCTGGAATGTAAACAGACATATTGATCAAACCCAGGTTGGTTGATACACCCATTTCAATATTGAATGTTCTTTTCTTTTCATTTCGCTCAACTCTCCAGCTGGTGATATTCCCGCTTGCTGTTACGCCGCCAACATCATTTAATCCCATCCCGGCGTTATTCCCCGACTGGACCACAGCCTGTGCAGAGTCAACCATTATAAAGTTAAGGCTGGAAGTAACAGAGGTCTTTGTTCCGTCGCGGCTGATAATGTAACCGGCTTCAAGCACAAAACGCCTACTGTTGATCAACGCTGTTTTCTCGTTAAATTGCTGGATTTGAATTGCTTCACGTTCTTGCTTTTTATCTTTTTTTGTTGATTTCTCAGCCTGTGGTTGCGAAGCATTTTGCTGGGCAAATAATCCGGTTCCCAAAGTCATCAGGACTATTGCTAAAATTAAGTTTTTCATCATACGGAATTTTTAAAAAGGATTATGAATCGTGATTATTTTCGCTTATTCCAATAGAATTCTATAGCAATAATCATTCCAAGGAATTAAACCACAACTCCTGCCGGTCTCTGTCCGGGGTCACCGCTTTTATGTCGGCGGGCAATAAAAAAACCGCTTCGTTTCCAAAGCGGTTTTTAGAATGTAGTGTAGTATTTTGTTTAATAGAAGACCAACCTGTTGTCTTTTATATCGGCTTTTTCCTGGAGGATGTTCGATAACATTCCGGCACGGTTCTGGAAGTACATTGACATTTGCATTTTCTGATTTGTGAAATCGGTGCTTGCAGGGGCTTCTTTTACCTGATCGAGTACGAAAACATACACGCCTTGTTCACCCTTTAAAGGACCGGTAAGAACACCTTTTTTAGCTGAGAAAATATCGCCTGTCAGCTTAGCTTCATGTCCGTAGTTAGGGATATTGGCACTGGCAAATGCTACATTAACTGTGTCGATTTTGGTGCCGGGGAATTCCCGAACAAGTGCATTCATGTCTTTGCCTTTTACCTTGTTGATAAGGTATTCAGCTTTTTTCTCGCGGATAACCATAGGTTTGATCGGGTCCTTCAATACTTCGAGTGGAACAAAACCTTTTTCTATACTGGTTTTCAATGCAGCTACCACATAAGTTCCTTCGATGTCGAAAACATTGGAAACAGTGCCAATTTCAGTATCCTTGTTAAAGGACCAGCGAACTACCTCACGGGCAGTTTTCAGGCCAGGGATTGTATTATCACTTTCCGAAAGTTTGTCGGCGTTACGCATTCCTTTGTTTTTTGCAGCTTTTTCAAATTTCTCCAGTGTATTATTGGTTGAAGAAAAAGTGCTGGCTTCGTTATAGATGGCCTCTATTGTTTTAGCACCGGGTTCCATAGTGAAATCGATACTGGCAACTTTTATTTTCGTCGAAAGATCTTTTTTGCCAACTACTTTTATGATATGATAACCAAACTGGCTTTCTACTTTTTTAATGTCACCAATGTTGCCATTAACAACAGCTTCGTTAAATTCGGGAACCATAGTTCCGTCAGCAAACCAGCCGAGATCGCCCAGTTTTGTTTTTGCAGTTTCATCATCGCTGATTGTTCCGGCAATGCCTTCGAAAGCTACGGGGTTCTTTTGCACAACCTGAAGAATACTGTCAGCAAGTTTATCGGCGGTTTCACGGGTACGGGTGGCAGTTTGAATCGGAGTACCGGCGTATGAAATCAGAATGTGGCTTGCCCTGAGTGAATCAGGTTTACTCTGGCGGTCAACAACTTTAAAAATACGGAACATGCCATTATCTTCCATCGGTTGCAATACCTGGCCAACAGGTGCAGTGAAAAGCAGAGTGTCGATATTGGGGGCGAAACTTCCGCGTTTGCGCCAGCTGCTGTCGTAACGGTTGTCGGAGGTTGAATTTACAAAACCTGCAACATCAGTAGCGGTAGCAAATTCATTATAGGCTTTGTCAACATTACTTTTCAGAAGTGTCATATCTTCTGCCGACATTTTTGGCTCGAAAATAACATACTCTATATCACGGGCAGGCTTATCCTGTTTGAATTTGTATTTATTCTCGTTGTAGTATTTTTCGTAATCGGCATCCGTAACTTTTACTGCACTGTCCGAAACTGTCTGGTAACGGATACCAGTAATCCGAACCGATGCCATAGTATTCGATTCGTTGTAGTTGCGTTTTGCAAACGCTGTAGGTACATAGAATGCTTTGGTGATCAGGCTGGTGTATTTGGTTGACTGCCGGTCGTTTTTAATAGCTTTTTCCATCATCAGGTAGCGCTGTTTCATTTCAGGCTTAACCATTTCGGGGTTGTCGAGATTCTGAAGGAAGCTATTAACGGCTTTGCGATCAAACTGCCCGGTCTTGGGATCCGAAAAGCTTTGAACAATATATTGATGAGGATTATTGCCCCTGATCAGATCATCAAGTTCTTCAACCGAAACCGAAACGCCAAGCATATCGTATTGCTTGTTCATAACAATTTCATTCACCATCTGCTGCCATGTTTGCTGACGGACCTGGTAGTTTTCCTCAGCCGTAAGATTTCCCTTGCCGGTGCTGGCTTTCTGCATTTCGGTGTTTTCATCAACCTGTTTGTTGAATTCGGTAATTGCGATTTTCTCACCTGCAATAGTACCTATGGTATTGGTTTGCTTGTTGCCTTTGCGCTGAAAATCGCTGAGCACGAAAAGCAGTAAAGCAACACCAATAATTGCTACAAGTAACCAGTAATGTTTTCGTATTTCGCCAATAATTGCCATTTGTATTTAATTTAATAGTTTTGGTAAAAAGAGGTGCAAATTTACAATAATTCCTCAGTTGGAAAAATAATTTTTGCATTCTTATGGGATAAGGGATAAACGGAAAGCCTTTAGTAATGAATCCATTAACAGTTGCGACCCCGAAACCTTCAATTCCGTAAGGGAGCGTGGGTTATCAATGCCGGAAACAAGGGGAATTATATATCAATATTCATCATAACTTTATCGATCCTGCTTCCTGATGCTTCAAGGATTGTAAAGATAAACCTGTCGATCCGGATCTGTTCCTTTATCTCAGGGATACTCTGGTGATGACTCAGGATAAGACCGGCAAGTGTTTCATATTCATCACTCTGTGGCAGGTTTAAAAAATATTCCTGGTTAAGATAATCGATTTCTAAACGGCCTGCCAGTATAAATTCATTTTCACTGTTTTGTTTTACCAGTAGCTCATCCACATCAAATTCATCCTCTATTTCGCCGAATATTTCTTCGATCAGGTCCTCGACCGTCACCATTCCGGCAGTACCGCCAAATTCATCCACAACCACGGCTACACTCTTGCGCTGGCTTATCATCATATTAAGCACATTGCTGGCCGGGATGGTTTCGGGGACAATCATTACGGGCTTTACTACCGAGTTAATTCCCGCCGGCCTGGCAAACAGGTCGTACAGGTGCACATAGCCTGTAAGATTATCAATACTTTCTTTATATACAGGTATTTTCGAATGCTGTGATACAATGAACAGGTCGTGAAGTTCCTCAATGCTTATAGTATCCTCAACCGCAATAATTTCGTTTCGCGGCACCATGCATTCGCGCACTTTGGTCGAATGGAAGTCGCGTACATTCTGAATCATCTGCATTTCAGGTGCTTCATCCACCTGGGCAGCCGCAGGGTTGTAAAAATCGCGTATGTACTCATCGAAATCAATTGCCGTGAACTGGTACCGGACTGTTCCTGTTTTCATGCCAAATATATACCTGAGTATGAGTTCGGATAGCCCCAGGAAAAAATACATGAATGGATAAAGTATAAGGTAGATCAGGTAAACCGGTACAGCGAAAAAATTCAGCAGCCCGTTAGGATTGAGCCGGAAAAGTATTTTTGGAAGAAACTCTGCTGTGATCAGTATCAGCAACGTTGAAAGTATGGTTTGAAAACCCAGGATGATGACTTCGGTTGCGAGTGATGCCGGAAGTGCGTTCTGAAGCACCGGTCCAAGGATGGCTGCTGCAGCAATACCATAAATAACCAATGAAATATTATTGCCGACCAGCATAGCGCCTATAAAGCGCGATGGATGATGAATAAAGCCTGAAACAAGCCTGGCTGACAATAATCCTTTGCCTTTTTCGAGTTCAATCCGAAGTTTGTTGGAGCTTACAAATGCGATTTCCATTCCCGAGAAAAAAGCGGAAGATGCAAGCGTAAGAGCTATTATCAGATAATTGTTCATTTTTAGGCCTGATGGAATTCGGCTTTAAAACCGGTGATCATGAAGATAGAGATACTTGCCTGACTATTTGTTTTCATTCACATAAAATGTTCCAGTAACATTCTTAATAACCCAGTTATCGAATAATTCATCCGATTCCATGCCTTTCCCGAGGATTGTTCTGTCGAGGGTAGTAATTTTTACGAATTCATCGGTCGAAACCTTTTTGGCTATCTGATCATAAAGCAGGCTTTCGGTATTGAGTTGTTCCTGTTTCTGGAAATTGCGGACCACAACATTCCCACGGGCCAGCATGGTACGCTTGCTGTCGTAGCTAACGCCATAGTTGGCTGTAAGCTCGCTTTTGGGCTGCATAACGGAGTCGTAAAATATGATTTTGAGTCCGTTCGGAAATTCGGTGTATGAATCACTATTCTGGTAACTGATCATTTTAGGTGCAGTGAGTTCAAGGGTCATTTTGCCGTTTTCACTTTGTTTTACATGCACATTATTGATAGAAATATCGGGAATGGAATCTTTCGACGATAGCTTGATCACAGCCATCATATCATTTTCGCATGAAAAAAGCATTGTTGCCAAAAGGAGTACAACAATGCTGAATATAATCCTGTATTTAAATATCGCAGATAATTTCCTGCTCATAATGACCTATTGATGTTTAAGAGTGATTTGCGGAATGCAGTTACAGCAATTTGTTTTTTTTGGAGTTCAGCAGCTTAATCTCAACTTTTAAATGGAAGTGTTCCATGTTTTTACAACGCGAAAACCGGTTTAGTTAAAGCGCCGCTTCAAAAACCATCTTTCCTGTAATGCGGCACCTATAGTAAATCGAACGTAGTTAGCTTTGATCAGCCCGTTATCGGTTGTTCCTTGTGTACCAACCTCAACAGCAATGTTAATGGTTGATCTCGATTTTTTCATCGGCAGGCCTACGCCAAAACTTACTCCCAGGTCGTTGACACGTGTATTTTTAATTTCCAGGTTGCTTTGTTCGAACCTGAACCCGGCGCGATAATTTATACGCTCGTAATATTTACCCATCTCAACAATTGACGGGCGAAACTGTCCACCTAATGCAATCCTGAGTGTGTTTTTCATTTTCAGATCGTTTCCCAGGTATCGGAATTCGGTCCATTGCTGCCAGTTTATATCAGCTGTAGCAAGCCAGCGGTTGGTGCTTCCTATCATAAAACCGCCTCCGATGGCTGCTGGCAATATCACCTGACCTTTGGTACTTGTTGCAATACTTACGGTATCTTTTACTACTTCAAGATCTTTCGTTTTATCCCAGAGGTAGGAATATGCAATCTTTTCGGAATTTCCATCAATAATCTGCTGTGGCTTATAAGTGAGGCCAAGCTGGAAATACCGTCCTTCTTTAAAATTTTTGCGGTAAATCAAACCAAAATCAAAGTTTACTTTGTTAAGCCTGGCCGTGCTGCGGACCATAGTGTTAACATAAGCTCCTGAATCAGGGAAAGTCAGAGTGCGTTCTTTCACAATATTCCCGAAAAGGTAAGCCATATTGATACCGACCGAAAGGTTCTTTACCGGCGAAAAGGCAGTGCCGATATATGCTTTATTTAGTCCTCCGTTTCCTTTGTAAATACTTACCGTACGGCCGATGTCCGTAATTACCTGGTCGCCATACACTTCAAAGCCTACATTTGAATAGGGCATGATCCCGGCGCTGGCTCCCATCCATTTGGTGACCGGGAAACCGAAATATAAGTTCGAAATGCTGCCAAATCTTGTTTTTTGGGACTGGTCAATGGTTTTCAGCGTTTCCGACCGGAGATGAAATGCACCGTCGAAAACAAAACTATTGGTATCGAATGCAGTGTAGGAGGCAGGATTGGCAGGGTTAATATAATATGGACTGCTGAAGGCTGTAGCGGCTCCGCCAATAGCCATGTTCATCTGGCTCCGGATGCCGTATAGATTACCTATACCAAACATCGAATAAGGGGAAGAAATTTTTACCTGTGCTGAGGTTACGTATGCAGATGAAATAATTGCTACAGCCAGTATGAGTTTTTGAATAACTTTAATGTGTTTCAATGTTGTAATCCAGGATTAGGTTTAAGCCCTCAAGTACCAGGTTGGGGGCTGCAAAGGTCTTAATTTTTAATCGTTTATCAAAATAATTATGATCGCCGCCGGTCAGAATTATTTTAAGGCCGGGATATGCAAGCTGGTAGCGTTGTATCATTCCCTCCATTTCGGCAACTGCGCCGTTGAGCACACCCGAGTGTATGCTGGTTGATGTATCGTCGCCGATGAGTGAAGCGTCGTCGTAATAATCGAGTAATGGCAACCTGCCGGTAAAAGTGTGCAAAGCCTTGTACCGCATTGTTATTCCTGGCGATATGGCTCCGCCGGGATATTCGCCACCAGCTGTAATAAGGTCATAGGTAATGGCGGTGCCTGCATCAATAACCAGGACATCACTGTCAGGGAATATCTGGTGTGCGCCAACAACGCCAGCCAGCCTGTCCTTGCCTAAAGTTTCAGGGGTGCCATAAATATTGGTGATCGGAACAAAAGTATTATGGTTGAAAAATACTGTTTTGTAATGTGCATTGAGATAATGGTCGATTTCGGATGAATACTCTTTAACCGTGGAGAGAATTGCATTTTTAACCAGCGCATTCGCCTCACAGAACTGAATGACATGTTTCGCATGAATGCCTTCAAAGCTGGTAAACGCAACCATCTCCCTGCCCTGAAATATGGCAAGTTTGGTGAGTGTATTCCCTGTATCGATTACTAAATTCATGGTGTTCCGCTTTATCGAAAAAGCAATTTCATAAAGGACAAAATTAGAAAAAGCAATAACCCCTTTACATAAGCCGGGAGTTTATACCTTTGCATTTGTGAATTTTTAACAAGATAAGGGCTCCCATTCCGTGACATATTTTCGCCAAATCTGTTAATATTGCAGCCCAAACAGAATCAATATCCTATTTATGAAACAGAACATCTTACTTTCGTTTATTATCGGGCTGCTTTGCCTCAATTTATCAGCCCAGGAGGCTGTGAAAATTTATAACCCAGCTGCCGATGCAAAAGCTGAAGTTGCTGCTGCCATCATTAAAGCTTCTGCCGAAGGCAAACATGTTTTTCTTCAGGTTGGTGGCAACTGGTGCCCATGGTGCGTAAAATTTCAGAAAATGGTAGCTGAAGATACCAAACTCGACAGCTTGGTTAAGGCAAATTACGTGGTTGTAAAAGTGAACTTCAGCAAGGAAAACGACAATCACGAGTTCCTGGCCACGCTTGGTTATCCTCAGCGTTTTGGCTTCCCTGTTTTTGTTATTCTCGGCGAAAAGGGCAATGTGCTTCATACCCAGGATAGCGGCTACCTCGAACAGGATAAGGGCTACAACCGCGAAAAAGTGGAGCGCATGTTCCAGATATGGTCGGCCTTTACAATGAAGGAAGCAGCAGTGAAATACGGAAAATAAGCTCGGTTTTTTCGCGCACTGTGCGATGGTTGTTGAGCGAAGCCGAACCAAACCGAACCAAACCGAAGTGTCGGATTTTCGATTTCCTTCCTATACTTACTTTATCTCCCTTCTCCCTTCAGTCTCTCTCTCTCCCTCTCTCAGTCCCTCAGTCCCCTTGTCCCCCACTCACCCAGTCCCTCAAAAAAATACTAAAAGTAAAAAATGGAAAACAACCGCCGTCCCTCTATATATCTGCCGATTGCCTTTGCAATTGTTCTCGTTATCGGAATCCTTACCGGATATTACCTTTTGCAGAGTTCATTTATTCAGAATCATATTCCGATAAAGGGTATTCAAAGCAAAAATACGCTTAACGAACTGATTCGCTTTATCGACAATAATTATGTTGACAGCGTTAATGTAAAAAAGCTGAATGAAGAAGCTATAACAGGCATGCTGCTAGGCCTAGATCCTCATTCTGTGTACATTCCTGCTTCCGAATTTGCCGATGCCAACGATCCGCTGATGGGCAATTTCCAGGGAATCGGCGTGCAGTTCAGGATTGAGCGCGATACCGTGATGGTGATAAATACGATTCCCGGAGGTCCTTCGGAAAAAGTCGGGTTGCTCGCCGGCGACCGCATAGTGAAAGTTGATGGTAAAAACATAGCAAGCATAAAAATCAATAACGAAAAGGTTATGAAGTTGCTCAAGGGGCAGAAAGACACTAAGGTAACAGTAAGCATTTTTCGAAGAGGTCTGAAAAAACTAAACGATTTTACCATAACCCGAGGCGTAATTCCAACCTGGAGTATCGATATTTCGTATGCCGTAAACTCGGAATCAGGATATATTAAACTCAGCAAATTCAGCGCAACTACCGGTGACGAACTCCATGAAGCATTAAAAGATCTGAAAGCAAAAGGCGTCCGCAAACTCATACTCGATTTGCGTGGCAATTCGGGAGGCTACCTGCAGGAAGCCATTGCTGTAGCTGATGAATTTTTATCCGATGATAAACTGATAGTTTACACAAAAGGATTGCATCGTCCGAAACAGATTGCCAAATCCACTTCTGAAGGCCTATGGGAAGACCTGCCCGTGGTCGTGCTTATCGATGAAGGTTCAGCTTCGGCCAGCGAAATTGTCGCCGGTGCCATACAGGACAACGATCGTGGAACCATTATAGGCCGCCGTTCCTTTGGCAAAGGATTAGTACAGGAGCAGGTTGGTTTGAGCGACGGCTCGGCATTACGGCTTACTGTGGCACGATACTACACACCTACAGGACGAAGCATTCAAAAACCCTATACCAAGGGAGCCGAAGAATATTATATGGAATACTATCACCGGATGACGGATGGCGAACTCGATAACGTTGACAGCATCAAACTCAACGATTCTCTCAAATTCAAAACACCGGGAGGCAAAACCGTGTATGGCGGCGGTGGAATTATGCCTGATATCTTTATTCCGGTTGAGCGCAATGCGGCTCTGAAATTCTACAATGAATCCGTAAATAAAGGAATTCTTTACCAGTTTGCATTTGATTATACCGATGGCAACCGTGCAAAGTTCAGTACTTATAAAGAGGCATCGCAGTTCGATAAAAATTTCCAGATAACAGGTAGCATGTATACTGAGTATATCGCTTATGCTGAAAAGAATGGCATCAAATATCCGCCGGACGAAACAGCCTCATCACAACAGAAAATAACCGAACTGATGAAGAGCTATATTGCCCGTAACCTTTACGATTCAAAAGGATTTTACCCTATTTTCCTGCGCTCGGATAAAACATTCCAGAAGGCAATGGAAATCTTTGGGAAGAAATAAGATAGATCCTTATGCTGAATGCCTTGAATGATTTTTGAGTTTCCGGATAATTTATTTCAGCAAGTTTCTGCCGGGTTTAAGTATATCAGGAAATATTTCACTTGCTTTGCAATAAATTTTGCCCTAAATTTGTTATCTGTTTAACCAATAAAACTTAATGCTATGGGAAAGTCGAAGGATAAAGAAAATAAAGAGGTTAAAAAACCTGCTGTAAAGTCACTAAAAGAAAAACGTCTTGAAAAGAAAGAGAAGAAAGCCGGTAAGGTATAATTCTCCTATATTGCTAAACCTTCAACACTACTTGCACCCGGGGCGAACCACTCCCCGGTTTTTTTATGGAAAATACCAAAAGCAGATAGTTCGCATATCAAAAATCGTTATTCCATGTTCATCAATCTTCGATCTGCTTTTTTCTATTAACCCTTTTCTATTAACTTCTAAAATATTAAGCCCTTACAAAGCCCCATGCCCCGGATTCTGTATCTGTTCAAACCTCCATTCGCTCAGCTGTTTCAGCCGGTGTGCCACATTGGTAGTTACGCGGTTATGGATAGCTTCCCAGGTTTTATTCAGAACCGTCACTTTCGAAAATGATTCTTTTCCGTAAAAATTAAATCCCACCAGGATAAAGAGCTGCGACATTTCCGTTTCGCCGAGCGAAGGTATTGATGAGCGGACATACATTGAAAAAACGCCGATCGGATAGCCTCCACTGCATTTGTAAAGCAGGAAGCGGGCATTATCGTTATCTGAAGGATCAGGGATTTGTTGGATTTTAATAGCATCAAGATTGAATAACTGCAAAAAATGAAACCTGTCTTTTTTAATTCCGGTATTCGAATTATATCGGGATAAGCCGAACAATGAAACACTGATTTTATCCAATTTGTCATCAATGAGTTTAAGCTTGGCAATATTATTGGGCCAGCAGTTGGAATCGCCGTTCCAGCGGAGCAATTCCTCGAAAAGGTAACTGGCCGGCGCTTCAACCCCTATCTTGTGGATATTCAGCATCCTGTATTTATCAACGCCTATTCCGGTGCGCTGTAAAATCCGTTCAGTATATTCCTCTCTGACGCCTTCCTCCTTAAATTTTACCAGAGTTTTCGGCCTGGGGTTACTCAGAAAAAAATACCGTATATCCGAAAAAAGTCCCTTGCTCCTGCGGGGTGGCTGTTTTGGTTCGGTGGCAGGAGGTTTTTTCATCAGATAACGATTCGTAGAGTTGCGTAGGATTCCGCATAATAATGCGGTATAAATTTATTACTTCTTTCGACATCATATGCATATCGTTAAATTTATTTTAAATATACTGATAAGCATCAACTCACAAGGTAAACCTCTATTTTTGCAGCTTATGAGACTCCGCCATTTTACCATACCCGTTTTTATTCCAGAAGAAGCCTGCCCGAACCAATGTGTGTTTTGCAACCAGTACAGGATTGCGGGGGCAGAATGCGCTCCTTCGGTTGAAGAAGTTATCCGTAAAGTGGAAACCCACCTGCAGACGATAGCTGTTGACGGTGAAGTTGAAATAGGTTTTTTCGGGGGCAATTTTACGGGTATTCCTGAAAAAGAACAGCAGGCTTACCTCGAATCGGTTCAACCCTATATTAAGTCAGGTCGGGTAAAGAGCGTACGCCTTTCGACACGCCCTGACTACATCAGCCAGGAAATTCTGGACTTCCTGAAACGTTACCATGTTACTTCCATTGAACTTGGGGCTCAGTCGCTCGACGAGGAGGTTTTGAAACTTGCCGGTCGCGGGCATACGGCGGAGCAGGTTCATGAAGCATCCCTCATGATCATGGAGAACGGCTTTCACCTTGGACTGCAGATGATGATTGGTCTGCCGGGTGATACTCCCGAAAAATCAATTTTCACCGCAAATGAAATCATAAGGCTAGGTGCCGACTGTACCCGGATTTATCCTACCCTGGTGATTAAAAATACGAAACTTGAAAATTTATACCTGGACGGAAAATACAGTCCGCTTTCGATGGAAGAAGCCATAAGCCGGGTTGCTGATATCGTTCCCTTGTTTATTAATGCAAATGTGAAAATTTTACGGATCGGACTTCATCCTTCGGAAGGACTGCTGGATAATACCAGCCTGGTGGCCGGGCCGTTTCATGTGGCATTCGGCGAAATGGCATTTTCGGAAATCTGGAGAAGAATTCTGAATACTATGGTTTTTGAGAACGGAAAAAGAAATATGCTTGCGCTTACTGTTGCTACAGGAATGAGAAACGCTGCCATCGGACACAAAGCAATGAATAAAGCCATGCTTCTGGAAGAATTCCGGAAAGTTGTTTTTGAAGAAAGCGCTGACTTTAAAGGATTTGAATACCATGCTCATACTGTGTGACAGCAAAATGCCTGAAACGGCAAAAATGAAACTGGCTGGTTATGGCGAAATCGTTGAATTTGCCACCGAAGGCATAACCTACAATGCTATCTCAGGACATCCCGATATCTTTTTCTGTCCCACACCTGAAGGATTAATCGTCGCGACTAACCTGCCGGATAACTATTTTAAAATTCTGGATCAAAACAGTATTAGCTATACAACTGGACAAATGCCGGTAGGCAAAGAATATCCTGATACTGCCAGATATAATACCTTAGTTACCAAAAAATTCATCATACAAAATCCTGCCATAAGCGATAAATCAATCCGAAACCTGAATCCAAATCATAAAACGATCAATGCCAGGCAAGGGTATATCCGTTGCAACCTGTTAGCTTTACCAAACGATTCATTCATAACTTCCGACCGTGGAATTGAGAAATCGCTCAGAGCCAAAATCCAAGATGTCCTTTTTATTGATCCTTCCTGCATAAAACTCGCGGAGTTTGAGCATGGATTTTTTGGAGGTGTCTGCGGACTTTATGGAAATACTTTATTTCTCTGCGGAAGTCTGACTTATTTTAAAGAGCCGGAACTTATCCGGGAGTTTACTGAAAAGGCCGGTGTTAATATCATTGAATTATACGATGGGCCACTCGTGGATATCGGGACAATTATGTTTCTGAATACATAGAGACTGTCCAAATTTCGTTTAAAGTACCCTCCCTGAAACCAGGGAGGGAGTAAAATAGTGCTGGATTCACACTATTTCATCTTAAGAAAATCTTTGTCAGCACGTTCTCCCCCAGGATGTTGAGCGAAGTCGAAGCACAGGGGGAGACAAAGGGGGTACAACAAGACTGGTATAAAATTTAGACAGTCTCTTAAAATTCAGAACCCTTCAAGGATTTTAAATCCCTGAAGGGTTCTTTCAAAATGAACAGGTTAAGGTTATTCTGCTTTTACAGGCGGCTGACCGCATCTGCCTCTCCATTCTGATTTTATCTTTTCCCTTTCTTCGGGAGTAAGATGCATCCATTTTTCACGCATTTCACGGCCGTGGCCATGGAAATTGCGGTGGCCATGTCCGCTACTGAATCCACCAAAAAGGATTTTCGACAGCACCAGGATTCCTATAGCCTGCCAGAAGGTAATAACTCCCAGACCCAGCACTGCCGGAATTATGGCGTTCCAGATGTACATTATCACCGTACCGAAAATAAATACTCCTGCAGCTATTGCAATAGGGATGAATATGGCTCTTTTAATCCAGAAATTTCTTCCCCTTTCTTGTCCGCAACACATCATGATTTCTAAGTTTTAATTGTTAATATTCGTTGTAAATTGTCCGAAGCCGTTCCCGCAACTGCGCAACCGCGTAACGCTTCCGCGATATGATCGTTTTAATACTTTCACCGGTTTTGTCAGCAATTTCCTGAAGCGTCATATCTTCGAGTTCGTTCAACACAAACACTTCCCTTTGTTTCTCAGGCAATTCATCAATAGCTTTGAAAAACATCTCTTTAAGATA
>Ga0136636_10000225_pt1 | contig 26244 bp, 18 predicted proteins | sample AntDrymUQ8522106_2_FD_104653 | JGI IMG/M metagenome (GOLD analysis project Ga0136636, IMG submission 104653) | Polar desert sand microbial communities from Dry Valleys, Antarctica - metaG UQ852 (21.06) | ecosystem: Environmental > Terrestrial > Soil > Desert | place: Antarctica: Dry Valley... | reverse complement strand
CCAACCTGATTACTTTTCCACATTGTTTCCACAAATTACTACAAGTTAACAATCATGCAATAGATACAGCAAGAGTGCCACGATACTATACGAAATATCTAGGTTACCTCGAAAGGATTATATCCTCCCAATTCATTATAAAATGTTACGACGATAACTTTTAAAAGTCTATGTTATCAAGCGACAAGCTACAATCTGGGTTCGTGAGTGAACGCAATGTAGTTAGAAAACCTATGCAACTTTTTTCAAAATACCTCGTGCCCCTCATATTCTGTTAACCATTAATGTTAACACCGCAGGGCTCAAAATCGGTAGGATGTGCGAATCAGTAGTATGTTGCTGAAAGCTGTGGCGGCGTCAGGAGAGCAGCGCAACAGCGCGCACCAGCCTCTACTTTTTTACCTTCGACACTCTCCATGAAGATTTGGAGCTAGCTTACCCCATTGTTGTCGGCAATCACCGGGTGGATACTGGCGTATAGCGGATGTTCGCTCTGCCGGTAACATCGACTGGCAGGAACAGACCTGAACCAGTGACCATGACGGAGCCATGGCTGACTTTGCCGACTTCGGCAGATAGCGTGAAGTCGCCTTCGCGCCGCTGGGCGATTGCCTTCTTTGCGGCGAACAGTACTTTTTCATAATCTTTGTTGAAGTCTTCAGTCAGTGCCGCGTTGATCTCGGCCAGAACCTCTGCATCGGAAAATAGCGACATGAGCAAATTAACGGCTTGGCTGTCGGTTCGCGCCGCAATTTGCAGGTCGCGCACTTTAATGATCTGCGAATTTGGCTGATTATACGGGACGGCGGATAACCAAATTACGCCTTTTGTACGTCCCAACGGACTGCGGATGACATCCGCGCTGGCCTTTATGCCGACGGCTAACTTGCCGCCTTCGGTCGCATAAATTGTCACTTTTCCAAATTGCACATCAACTGGCCCTATATTGTCTAACGAAATGCCCTTCGCCGCGAGTCTTTTCAGTGCTCGTTCGACAACTGGCTCAAGCTCTGCATAATCGGCGAGCACAGGAATATGGAAGCGAAGACCTTTGTCAGTAACCGCGCGACCCGGAGGCGGCAGAGGGGTTTTTTTCGGGTCTGCCGGGCGATCCCCGATAAAAGTCTCGGTAATGGTTTCTGCGGCGAGCAACATCTCCAATTGCCGTCCTTTGACACGATATCCCCCAAAACTAAGGCTTTGGGGCGTAATCCGCATCCACGCAGGTGGCCTCTCTCGATTGAGCATAATCGATGTGAACCCTTGTCGCCATGCGGCTTCGACAATGGCACGCGTATGTGCATTGGCAATTTCCCGTGACAGGTCGCGTTCAAGATCCGCAATAACCGACGCCATTTTCGCGTCTGCCTTGTCCGCAAACTGGATTCGCTTGCCCAGGAAATTAATGCCGGGCGGCTCTTTCCAGTTGTAGTCGATGTTCACTTTAGCGACGGGCGACCAGGCGTTGTTGATCGACATCTTCACGACGGCACGGACATCCGCCGAGGCGTTGGCTGTTTCGCGTTTTATGACACCGCCTACATCGCGCGCGCTGATGACCGCTTTAATGGGCAAGTGAACAAAAATCGCATCGCCCTGCCCGGACAAACGAATGCGCCCCCGTGTGACTTGTCCAACGATATTACACGCAACATCCGGCGTGACTTTGGCACCTTTGATGCCGATTTTGCATGCTACGTTTTTGCAGTTTCTGCCCTTGCAGTTTTGTTGGTGAACGGGACAGATGGTCACCCGTTGTGCCGGAATGCATTTTTGCTCGCGTTGGTTGATGGCCCAAAGACGTTGCGGAGTTGAACCGTTCAGCTTTGCCTCAATATCGTGAAGGCTCACCGTAAGCGGCACGACGATAGTTGATGGTTGTTTTGGGAAATTCGCTGGTGTGTTAATCCGCGGAGGCGCGGGATTGCCAACGTCTTTGTCACAAGCTGTGAGCAATAATGCTGCAATAAATATGCCGAATATCGGTATTCGCAACAATGTGCCCATCGTGATTAACTCAATTTTGAAGAAGAACCAGTTTAAGTTGTTTGTATAACTGTTCTCTGAAATTCCGTTCCTCTAAATTGCAAAAAAAATTACTGCATTAATTACCTAGTCTTTCTAGCGCCTGTCGGTGAGAGGGGAATCGCGAGGCGTGGCTGGTGATCAGCGTACCGATTTCATCCATGTTCGCAAGTTCTAGTCCCTTCAGCGACGCGACCAGTTTGTCGTCTGGCGGGAACGTGCCATAGCCTGCAAACAGGCAGTGCCAAGACAAAGCGCTATAATAGCGGCCAATGCCGAGGCGATGGATTTCGGCCGTGAGGTCAGCGCCTGTAAACCATGCGGACATTAGCACTTTAAGGTTGCCAGACAATGCATCGTTGCAGGCGTTGTCGCGCCAATAGGCCGAGTCATGCCGCTGGTTCATCCGGTAATGAGCGACGATATAGTCCCGGATGCCTTCTATACGTTCAGCTAGACGAGAATTCAGTTCATGCGCATATTGGTTAGTCGCCCCGCCCTTTTCAAAGGCTTCGATAAAACCTTCAACCGTTGCTTGGACGATGTGCAGCGCGGTTGCCTCAAGCGGTTCGATGAAGCCTTGTGATAGGCCAACGGCAAGGCAATTACGCACCCAGCAACGCTCCAGCCTTCCAACGTTCATTTTCAGATGACGGGCTGGAGCCTTGCTGCCCAACAGGCCAAGATGCTGCCGGAGTTCTATTTCGGCGGCGTCCGCGTTGATGTAGCGCGATGAATACATGTAGCCATTGCCGACGCGATTGGTCAGCGGAATGCGCCATGCCCAACCCGCCGACAATGCGGTCGCTTTCGTCTCGCTGGGAATATCGTCTTCGTCATTAGGTGTGGGCATTGCGACAGCGGCGTCGTTGAACAGATTATCGCCGAAGCTTATAAATCGTTCCTTTAGTACTTTTTGGATGATCGTCCCGCCGAAACCACTGCAATCGACAAAGAAGTCGCCGGATATTTCGTCATCCTCGTCCGTGCGTAACGCCTGCACGTTGCCTGCGGTATCAATCTGCACATGCTTCACTGTTAGTGCCATATGGGTCACGCCGAGAATGCCAACCGCATGGTCACGCAAAGTCCGCCCAACCAAAGTTGCATCGAAATGATAGCCATAGCCGATGGCATGCGGATAATCCGCGGCCGCCACTGGCGCGCGGCGTTCTGCGGCTATCCGGGCGGGTAGAAAGAAACGGTCAGGATGCGCCTCAACATCGCGGCCAGTTCGTCGCGCGCGGGTTTGGAAATAGAATTTGCTGTCGGTCAAATGATCCAGTTCCGTATGGAACGGATGGAAATATTTTTCAAAGCCAGGACGCTCGGACCAATTATGAAAACTGATGCCCGCCTTGTACGTCGCATTACACTTGGGCATCCATTCAGCTTCGGTTATCCCAAGCGTCTCGAAAAATGCCTTTAGCTGCGGGGTTGAACCTTCGCCGACGCCAATGATGCCAATGTCAGGCGATTCCACAACAACAATATGATGCTGCGGCCATCGCTTCGCAAACAAACAGGCTGTCATCCAGCCCGCCGTGCCGCCACCCAATATGACAAAGCGAAGTCGCGCCGTCCCCATTAACGCCGCCGAAGCATCCAGCCAAAGATATCATCAAGACGCGCCGCCCACGCATTTTCTTCATGCGGTGTGCCTACATAGACAGAGCTTTGAAAGTCGCGGCCACGTCTCCAGCCATTGGCAATCAAAGCGGCATCGAGATTGTCTTGGTAAGGCTTATAAAAAGCGTCCAACGTTTCGGTACCGTGGTCGAACCAGATGCGACGGCCTTTGGGTTTGCCCAGCTCGAACTTCACAAATTTTCGCCAGGCGGCAAAAATGTCCTGACGCTCTGCCTCCGACCAGTTGGGGTCGCCCAAAGGCAAATGCGTCGACACCGCGCCCGCCGTGCCAAACACTTCGGGATATTTACTAATGGCATAAAGCGAGATGAGCCCCCCCATGCTTGACCCCAAAATTCCGGTATGCGCGGGGTCTTTCTTGGTGCGATACGTGCGATCGATTTTGGGTTTAAGTTCGGAAACGATAAATTGCAGATAAGCATCGGCAATCACTGGCTTGCCATTGCCCTGTGCTTCAAGCTTCACGCGTGTGGCGGGTGACACATAATCGAGCATTGGCCGGGAAAAATATTGCCGCCACCGATCTGCGCCGGGTTGGTCAATGCCGACAATGATGAACGGCGCAACTTTATTCGAAGCGATGAGCCGGAGAGCGGATTTGTCCGCTGACCACACTTTGTTGAAATTTGACCGTTTCGGATCGAATAGATTCTGGCCGTCATGCATATACACGACGCCATAGCGGCCTTTGCCCGCGTCATAGCCGGGCGGGAGCCAGACAACGACCTTGGGCGGTGCGATTTGGTTGGTTGCGATGGGACCCAAGTCATCAAAGCGCCCCTGATCCTGTGCCCAAAGTTGCGTCGACGGTCCAAGCCACAGCGCTGTGCCGATGATGGCAGCCGCCGTTAACAACGACCGACGCCGCATCTTGGTCATTTACGCTCGACCAGACGGATAGCAAACCCGCCGCCTGGGGCGATCCGCATGTTGAGCATATCCGTACTGGCCAACGTCTTCCGCTCAATGGCAATCGAATGCCTTTTCTCGGTACGGTAATCGGCACCGTCGCCATCGCGGTAGATTTCGGCGGTGTATTTCTTGCTTGGCGTCAGGAAGTCGAGGTTGAAGCTGACGTTGCGTGCTTCTTCATCCCCGACTGCACCGATGTACCAGTTTTTACCGCCACGTTCTTTGCGCGCGATGGTCACAAAGTCTCCGATCTCACCGTTCAATACGCGGGTGTCCTCCCAATCGGTCGGCACATCGCGAATGAACTTCATGGCTTCGGGATATTTGGCGTAATTTTCCGGCGTGTCCGCCACCATCTGCACTGGTGAGTAAATGACGACATATAATGCAAGCTGCTTGGCGATGGTCGACAATATGTCGCTGTCGCGTTCGCCCTTCAGGCTCAGGATGCCGGGAGTGAAATCCATCGGCCCCTCCAGCATGCGCGTAAACACGACGTTCGCTTCATGCTCTGGCGGGTTTTTACCGCCCCACGCGTTATACTCCATCCCACGCATACCTTCGCGAGCTACCCAGTTGGGATAGGTGCGGTGCAGGCCGGTGCCTTTGACGGGCTCATGACTGTCGATGCCGACTTTGTATTTGGCGGCAGCTTCAAGAACGCGCAGCTGGTGGTTTACCATCCATTGGCCTTGGTGCCATTCGCGATATTTCTTGCCATCGGCATCCTCGCGCTCCATCTGGCCTGCGTCAGTTACGTAGCCTGTTTTTACAACCATATAATCGCGGTCCGCAGCAAATTTAAACGCCTTGTCGAACTGGTTCTCATAATGCGTTGCCGCGCCGCCGGTTTCATGATGCCCCATTAGGCGGACGCCGCTTTTCTTGCCATATGCCACGAGCATATCGACGTCGAAATGTTCAGTAGGCTGCGCAAAGTCCATATCATGGCCGTTGCCGAACCAGTCTCCGTCCCAGCCTACATTCCAGCCTTCGACCAAGAGATGCGGTATCTTATTCTCCGCCGCGAAATCGATGTAGCGTTTGACGTTGGCGTTGGTCGCGCCATGTTTTGGCCCTCGCGCCCAGCTCCATTCGCCCTTGATCATATTCCACCAAACGCCCGCGAATTTGCCGGGCTTGATCCAGCTGACATCGCCCAGCTTGTTGGGTTCATTCAGGTTGAGCATGATATGGCTGTGGTAAATACCTGCGGCATTGTCGGCGATGATGAGCGTTCGCCAAGGCGTATTCCACGCGCCCTTTTTCTGGACCTTGGGTTCGCCAGCGCCGGGATGCAGCGCCGCGCGCAGTGTGTTGCCTTCGGTACGCGCAACCGCCATACCCGAGTAATCGACCAACGCCGCCTCATGTAACGCAACATGCGTGCCGTCGGTGAGTTTGATGGTTACCGGCGTATCGGCATTGGCCACGGCTGACAAAGGCGTCTTGTTGTAAAGATACTCTTCGCGGTTCCACAAGAAGGCTGGCTTCCACCAAGCCGTTCCATCACTGGCAAAGGCAAATTCGGTCAGTTCATCGGCGATATTGGATTGCGCGAGATTAGGCTGTTCGGGAAATTCATAGCGGAAGCCAACGCCATCTTCATACAGCCGGAACGTCACGGAGAAGCCGCGCGCCAGCGTTGTTGTTTCCTTTAGATAAACCTTCAACTCGCGGTAGCGGTTGCGGATATTCTTCCATTCACCCCATGGCTGAGTCCATGTTTCATCAAAATCGCGCGTTTCCTGTCCAGCCAGGGCAAGCCGCCGATCAATTTTCACCGCATCGGTGAACAAAAACCCAAGCTTCGACGGCGCGAGGATTTGCTTGCCCTTGCGGGTCACGGCGTAGGCTGCGCGGCCATCGCCATCGATCGTCACATCAACTTGCACCGCGCCATCAGGCGAGGTTGCCGAAGCCACGGGTTGCGCATTAACTGCGACAGGCAAGAGCAACGCGCCAAAAATGCCCAACGCGGCGCAGGCTGATTTGGGCAGGTTGTTCTCAAGCTTATTGTTAGTGACGGGCGTCATGCAATTTTCTCCATGATTTGTGCAGCGAAAGCCGGGAGCAACTGGGGTGTTGCTGCATTGACAGTGCTGAGAGTCCTCCAACGGTCCGGCTGGGCTGGTTGCCACTTGATGGCTTCGCGTCCCATGTTGAACGCGCAGATGAGGTGCTGACGCGGACTGCGTCGTTCAAATACGAGCAAGTCACCATGCGCTTCGATGATCTTGAGGTCACCGCCTTGCAGCGCCGCATTGCTATTGCGGATTGCCAACAAGCGTCTTGTCAAAGCCAGCATGGACAGCGGATCGGCTTCTTCGACATCCACCGCCATGTCGCGGTGATCTGGGCCCAAGGGCAACCATGGTTCAACGCTACTGAAGCCGCAATTCGGTGCGTTGGCGGCCCATGGCATGGGCGTGCGCGTGCCGTCACGGCTTAAGGTCAGTGGCCAGTTGGCAATTGCTTCGGGGTCTTGCAGTTTTTCGAACGGGATATCGACTTGCGTCAGGCCAAGCTCTTCACCTTGCCAGAGGATCACATTTCCGCGCAGAGCAATAAACAGCAGCATCACCATGGCAGCATAATCTTCCCGCGCGTCCTCGGGTGCCCATCGGCTGATCCAGCGCGGCGCGTCATGGTTCGAAAACGCCCAGCTTGGCCAACCGATGCCGTCGACATCCGGCCAAGCTTCGACCGCTTCGCGCACCAGTGCTGGCGTAAGTCGGTCTGCGTAAAGGAAGTTAAACCCATAGGCGCTGTTGAAATGGCGTTCGCCCGCGGTAAACGCCTTCATTTCGCGGTCAGGTTCCGGACCGCCAACTTCAGCGACCGAGAAACGGTCGGGATATTGGTCCATTAATTCTCGCAAACGGGCAATGAACATGGGAATGTCAGGGTGTGACTGATTGTGGATCTTGAGCTGGAAATCAAAGGGCCGGGTGCGCACGCCATTTCCAAGCGGCGCGGGCGGATTGTCCTTCAGGTCGGGATCATGCATCGCAAAGTTTATCGCATCGACGCGGAATCCGTCCACGCCGCGATTCAACCAGAATTGCGCAACAGACAGCATCGCATTTTGCACAACCGGATTATGCATATTGATCTGCGGCTGGCTGCTTAAAAAATTGTGCATATAATATTGGCCACGCCGCGCATCCCAAGTCCACGCTGGCCCGCCGAATACCGACTGCCAATTGTTGGGTGGCGAACCGTCCGCCTTTGGATCGGCCCAGACATACCAGCCCGCCTTTGAATTATCCCGTGAGGCGCGGCTTTCGGCGAACCACGGGTGCTGGTCTGAGGTATGCGAATAGACCTGATCAATCAGGATTTTTAGGCCAAGGCTATGTGCCTCAGCGATGAGATCATCGAAATCAGACAGGGTGCCAAAAATGGCGTCGATGCCGCAATAATCGGCCACGTCGTAACCGAAATCCTTCATCGGCGAAGTAAAGAAAGGCGACAGCCACACTGCATCTACGCCCAATGAGGCAATATAGTCCAGCTTGGACGTGACCCCCGGCAAGTCGCCGATACCGTCACCGTTGGAGTCACAGAAGCTACGCGGGTAGACCTGATAAATGGTTGCGCCACGCCACCAAATTTGCCGCAATTCCTTCGCGGAGGAAGCTATCGTCTCAGTCATTTTACGGTGCAGATCACATAATCAAGAGGTTGGAGCGAGACAGATGCCGAACCGGGCGCATTCAAAACTGGGCAAGTGCCGTGGACTGGCGAAAAGGCTGTGGCGCGCGGGCTAAGTTCAAAGTTTCCAGTGATCGGCTGATCACTCGTATTTGCAACCACGACCACCTCCTCGCCGCTCGCTTCGTCGATACGGCTAAAGGCAAACAAGCCCGGCTTTTCGCCATGGTTGCGAACGGTGGTACTACCACGGCGCAAGGCGGGCGACGCCAGCCGGATTTTCGATAGCTTGGCAATGTGCCGATAGATTGGGTGATCCTGCGCATAATTGTCTACCGCATGGCTGTTATCAGTGCCGATGAGGTCATTATCGAGATAGACCTTAACCTTTGACGCAAAATGCGTTTCGCGGGCATCTTGATCGCCGCCGTCGCCAACAAAACCTTGCTCATCGCCCGAATAGATCGTCGGGACACCACGCATCGTGAACATCAGCGCATGGCCAAGCTGAACGCGTTTTAGTAATTCGCCCTGGCTGATGTCGGGCATGCGTTTACGCAAATTCGTCGAAAAACGGGCAATGTCGTGGTTGCCCAAAAATGTCGGCATTCTTTTGGCCGAGGATGGTCCGTCACGATAGAGCACGTCGTTCGCAATCAACCGGCTCAGCGCCTCTGGCCCGTTCTGTCCGCTAAGCGCCTCGACAACGGCCCAAGTGAACGCAAAATCGAGAGTATTATAGTGATCGGTCCGGTTATAGCGCGCGAGTGTGGCGGTATCTACGCCGTCCACCATAACCTCAGCAAATATGTGGAAGTTAGGGATGCCTCGCGCTTTTGCCCGCTCTTCCATGGCCGGAATGAAGGCCTGCCAGAACTCCGAATTTACGTGCTTCGATGTGTCGATTCGAAAGCCGTCGACGCCAAAATCGTCGATCCATTTGCCGAATACATTAATGAACCCCCTGACCACGCGCGGATTTTCAGTCGCGATATCATCCAACCCGACAAAGTCGCCATATACGACGCTCTCGCCCTTCCAATAAGAGTTCCCGCGATTGTGGTAGTAACGAATGTCGTTCAGCCAAGCTGGAACCTTAACATTTTCCTCGGCCTTCGGCACGAACGGTTGGTAGGCGAAATTCATATCGGTCAACTTGGCGAAATTTTCGTCGGTCTGGACGATGTCGCCCGCAAAACCCGAATTGATAGGCGCGCCGGTAACGCCGCCTTTGCGGGAATATGGATAATCGGCGATGTTGCGATAGGCACAATCGCCGGGACAATCGCGATATTGGATGACGTCCGCGGTGTGGTTGGCGACGATGTCCATATACACCTTCATCCCCCGCTTGTGCGCAGCATCGACAAAGGTTTTGAACTCCGCATTGGTGCCGAAATGTGGATCGATCGAGGTGAAATCGGTAATCCAATATCCATGATAGCCAGCGCTTTCCTGGCCCTGCCCACCCTGTACAGGTTTGTTCTTGAAGATTGGCGCAAACCAGATGGCCGTAATACCAAGAGATTGAATATAATCCAGTTTTTGTGTCAGCCCCTTAAGGTCGCCGCCCTGATAAAATCCCTTATGTGTCGGATCAAAACCGTGCTTCAACGGGCCACCCTTGATGCCGCCTTGGTCATTTTTCGGATCACCATTGGCAAAACGGTCAGGCAGCACGAAATAAATGACCTCATCCTCCGGCAACCGGTCGCGGTAGGCTTGCGCCGCCAGAGGCGCAGTTAATACGCTCGTGAGCAGACTGGCCGCGAGACAGAGCGACTTTGATTTCATGGCAGGACCTTTTTGATGTCGAGGAGAGGTGCAGCGCAGTTCGCTTCGATATATTGTTGATGCAGCGGCATCTGGTGAGACACGTGCCGGGCGTGCCGCGATGCGATGTCCAGAAACTCCTGCAATTGTTCAGTGCTGAGGAGGTCGGCCAATGGGTTATATCCTTCAGGACGAAGTCCCTGGCCCCACATCACCTGAAGCCAGCCAAGTTCCGTGAAAAGTTCATCGTTGAAGCGCAATATCCGGCCATTTGTCCGGAACAGCGCCATTTTCTCTTTTAGACTTTCGGGGATAACCATGTCGCGACACCGCTCCCAAAATGCACCGGGGCGATTAGTGGCCTTGTAATGCAGGATGATGAAATCGCGGATGGAATGAAATTCAAAATCCATGCGGGCATTGAACGCGTCGATGTCGGGTTGATGAAACGCGGTAGATGGAAAAAATTCAAGCAGTTTGGCAATGCCCGTTTGGATCAAGTGGATGCTGGTCGACTCCAGCGGTTCAAGGAACCCGCTCGAAAGGCCAAGCGCCACGCAGTTTTTCTTCCAGATTTCGCGCCTTTTGCCTGTCACAAAACGAAGCTGCCGTGGTTCTGCCAGAGGTTCACCGTCCAAGGTTGAAAGCAACGTGTCCGTCGCGTCTGCATCGCTGACAAAATCGCTGCAATAGACATATCCGTTCCCGGTCCGGTGCTGCAACGGGATGCGCCATTGCCAACCGGCATCGCGCGCTGTGGAGCGTGTGTAGGGCATAAGCAGGTCCACGGATTCACAAGGCACGGCCACGGCGCGATTGCACGGTAGGAAGTGCGACCAGTCCTCGTAGCCGCTGTTCAAAGCCTGTTCGATCAGCAACCCGCGAAAGCCCGAGCAGTCGATGAACAGGTCGCCTTCAATAACCTCACCCGATGCAAGCGTTAGGCTTTGTAGGTTACCGCTTTCGGCGTGGACCGCTACATGGGTAATGCAGCCTTCGGTGCGCATGACACCGCGTGCTTCGGCGTATCTGCGCAGGAACGTTGCATAAAGCCCGGCGTCAAAATGATAGGCATAAGCCAGATTGCTTGGCGGGCTACCTGGCTTTTCCTGCGGCCTTGCAAAGCGGTTTTGCGACGCGGCAAGTGCGGTGGGGGCATAGTCCCAAAGAGAGCTTGATCCGCCTTGCTGCTTATGCCGCAGCCAATATTGGTGGAAAGGCACTAGCCCAAGCGGCCGACCAATACCGCCAAAGGCATGAATGTAACGGTGCCCCGGTTCGCGCCAGTCGGCAAACTCGATGCCCAATTTGAATGAGCCTTGCGTTGCGCTGACAAATTCGTTTTCGTCTATCCCAAGGCTTTGGTTGAACAGTTGGATGGCAGGGATCGTTGCTTCACCCACGCCAACTGTGCCGATTTCTTCTGATTCAACCAGATGAACGGAATATGCCGGACCCAAAAATCGAGCAAGTGCCGACGCGGCCATCCAGCCTGCCGTGCCGCCCCCAGCAATAACGATCTTTTTGAGAGATCTCTCCATCATCCCCACTCAAGACAAAAAGCCCCCGCCACGTAAGGTGAAATCCTTCCGTGGCGGGGGCTTTTGTTAATCCATTAGAACTTGTAGTTAAAGCCAGCCAGGAAACGTCGGCCGTAGATCTGGTAATCGATAACCTGATTACGGCTTGCGCCCACGGAAGCAAAGCGCTCGTCCGTCAAGTTCTGGCCCTGCAGATAGAGCGACAGACCCTGTAGCGCGCTGCCGTCTTGGAAGTCGTAGCCAATCTGGCCGTCGACAATCATTTCGGCAAGCGCCGTGCGACGCGTTGGTGAACCGCCAAAGCCAGTGAAGTCACCAAGGAAGGTCGAACGGTAACGCACCGAACCACGCGCATTGAAGCCCCATTTTTCGAAATAGGCGGTGCCGTTGGCGACCCACTTGGAATAACCCGGGATTTGATCCACGTTGCCAGCAGCATCCTCAATCTTTGTTTTCGTATAACCAACGCCGCCGGTTACGCCAAATCCATCAAGTGCTTCGCTGATGTTGCTGAACGGTAAAGTGACCGCCAATTCCGCACCATATAGCTGGCCGCCGCCGGTGTTAAATGACGACTCCAATCGTCCAATGAGCGTCGCTGGCGGAAGGCCCGTAGGCAGCGGATAACCAGCATAGTCAAACGGGAAACGTGTGCGGTCAATATAGCTCTTAATGTCTTTGTGGAACAACTGGAGCGAGATCAGACCTGATTGACCGAAATATTTCTCGAAGTTCAGGTCAAAGGCATTGGCGCGATATGGACGGAGCTGCGGGTTCCCGCCGTTACCATCGATGAACGGCGCTAGTCCCGTGGGGCTATCAGCGATTGTGTTGTTAATCCCATAGGAAACAGCGACGCGAAGGTCATCCAGGCGCGGACGCTGAATTTGGCGCGAAGCGGCAAAACGGATAACGAAATCGCTGTCAAAACGCATCGACAGGTTAAGACTTGGTAGAACATCCCAATAGCTTGCACTTGCACGCACTGACTGCGCGACACCGCCCGCGAATACAGTCCCTGACGAACCTTGATCGGTGTGAATAGCCTGAACGCCGATATTGCCGGTCAACGTGCCATTGCCCATTTCCTGTTCAATGTCAGCCTGCAGATAGGCAGTCATCAAATCTTCGGTAACGTTGAACGCCTTCGCAGGAATATCAGGCGATGTGTTGCGATCCAGCACCAGCGTGCCGTCCGCGATCAAGTCGCGGGCGTCGTAGCTAACGATCGGACCAAGGCCGAGATATCCCAAGTTGGTTGGACGCAGCAGCGCATCTGCAGGAATGGACAATTCTAACGCACCACCACGCAAGCGCACCAGGAACTCGTCTGGAGTCAGGCTCTTGTCACGGTTGGTATAGTTCAAACCAAACTTGATTGCGGAGAAGAAACCTTCGACTTCTTTTTCAACACCAACACGATACTGCTTCAACTCATCTTCGACGATGCGGTTGTTGTAATAACCTGCCTGAGGAACAACGCCGCCACCCCAGCCGAGCGGATCAGTCAGTTTAATGAGCGCAGGATTGCTGTAATCAAGGCTTGGATCGAATACAGTTCCCGATGGGCCAGATGTGAAACGAATAGTGTCAGTCGCACCAAGCGCTTCACCAAAGCCAGTGCCGGAATAAGCTTCAATGCTCAATTCGTTGCGGTCGGTGCGTGAGTAACCAACGTCAATGAACGCCTTCCAGCCATCGTCGCCGGTGTATTCCGCGTTGTAACCGAACGAATAGAGGTCAGCTTTGCGCTGGAAGATATCGTTGCGCACGACGCCTTGCACATTGTTGAACGTCCCCGCAGTGACGAACCCGTCGGTTACGGTCGCTGTGGCTGGGTTAAACGTGGTGCCGAAGGCGCCAAAGCCGAGGGGCAATTCAATGCCGCGCTTCGACTGGTCGTCGTTAAAGTTCGAATAAAATGCATCAAGCGTCATGCGGACGGTGTCGGATGCCTGATATTGCAAAGTTCCATTGAGGCCGAGGCGCTTCAATTGAGTAGATGTAACGTAGGATTTCGAACCGCCAATGACCGCGGGTGATGCAGCAGTACCGGAACCCGCATAGCCCCAGGCGTTGAACTCTTGAAGTTGGTAAGGCTCATCGACATAGGATGCTGAAAGCGCAATGCCGATGGTGTCGTCCGCAAACTGGTCGACATAGGTTGCGTTTGCGCGATATCCGTATTTCTTGGACCCTGCGTTCAAAGCGCCAAGGTCGGCGTAGGTACCACGGGCACCTACGGCGAGAACGGATTTCCCATAATCCAGCGGGCGAACCGTGCGGATGTCAATGGTGCCAACAAGCCCCTGACCGACCAGCGAGGCAGTGGGTGATTTATACACCACGACTTGGCTCACGATTTCCGACGGATATTGGTCAAACTCAACGGCGCGGTTGTCGCCTGTCGAAGTCTGCTCACGACCATTCAGCGTGGTCTGCGAGAAATCAGGTCCGAAGCCACGGATCGAGATGTTGTTTGAGCGGCCATTGAGGCGCTGCGAGGTTACACCTGGCAGACGGGCAATGGATTCACCGATCGACGCGTCAGGCAATTTGCCAATGTCTTCGGCAGACACGGACTCAACGATCTGGTCATTGTTTTTCTTTTCATTGACCGCATTTTCAAGCGATGCGCGGAAGCCGGAAACGACGATCGCATCTTCTTCGGTGTCTGTTGTACCCGCATCTTGAGCGAAGGCAGGTGCAGCAAATGCTGCAACTATTGCTGCACCGAGAGCAAGGCGGCTGGCCCCATACCCAAATTGGCGCGCTGAATTAAACTGGAACTTGGCCATCATTCACTCCCCTAAAAGGCTCCATCCAATTTGCGCGGACAGTAACCAGCTTCGTTTCACATCCGAGCCAAAATCTTGGATGCTTTTTGTTGAATGCAAAATGCGCCGCGCCGGACGAATTGACCAGAAATCCACATACGTATTCAAAATATGCAGCCCGCACTGTGGCGTAATAGCCACACAGCACCATATGGCGCACGGCAAAAACACGCATCAGCCGGGACTTTGGCGGTGCTGTTGCGCTGCTTGTCCTTTCCATCTACCTTGCAGGCGGGAGTTGGAAAGGCGCAGACCAGCGATGGCATTGAAAGCCACATCATTTGATATTGCGCAGCTTGCCGGCGTGTCGCAGCCGACTGTGTCGCGCGCATTACGCGGCAGCCCGACGGTATCGGAACAAACCCGCCTTCGGATTGAGGCCATTGCAAAGCAGCTTAATTACAAGGTCGACAAAAACGCCTCCAACCTGCGGTTGCAGGAAACCCGTACGCTTGCTTTGTTGTTCTTTGAAGAGCCCTCTCCGGACGATACCGGTATCAATCCCTTCTTCTTATCAATGCTAGGATCTCTCACCCGGACCTGTGCCCAGCGCGGATATGATCTGCTGATTTCGTTCCAGCAATTATCGGCCAACTGGCATGTCGATTATGAGGACAGCCGCAAAGCCGATGGCATTATCTTGCTAGGCTATGGTGACTATGAACTATACCGCGCCAAGCTTGAAAAACTCGTCGAACAAGGCACGCATTTTGTGCGATGGGGCTTTGCGGAAGAGGGGCAGCCAGGGACGACCATCGGATGCGACAACTTCCGGGGCGGAATTGATGCTGCGCGGCATTTGTTGCAGCATGGCCGCCGCAACATTGCTTTTCTAGGCGATGCGAGTAGCCATTATCCTGAATTTCAGGATCGCTATCGTGGCTCCTGCGAAGCGCAAGGTGGTGAAGGCATCGTTGCGAACCCGAAATTGCAGGTAGATGCGCTCAATTCGCAAGAGGCGGGGTATGAGGCAGCGATGCATTTAATGGACAGCAAGGAGACTTTCGACGCCATATTTGCTGCCAGTGACACCATCGCAATCGGCGCCATGCGGGCGTTGCGCGATCATGGACTCGACATACCCGCCGACGTTGCCATCATTGGCTTTGATGACATTCCAGCGGCAAGCCTTACTCATCCGCCGTTGACCACCATCCAGCAGGATTATCGCCTCGCTGGTGAAATTTTGGTGGATGGTGTGTTGAAGCAAATTCGCAATGAGCAGGTACCAACTGCGGTGTTGCCGGCAAAGCTTATCGTGCGCAATTCCTGTGGATCGCACTGACGGCGCAGCCAGCTTATACGTATGCGTAAGGCGTAAACCACTGCGCTGAGCATTGCGGGCGCGTTTATATTCTGCCAGCCTAAGTCCATAAAAATATTCGGGAGAGAATGATGGAAAAGCCGCGTCAGGGCTTTTGGGGGCTGTGGAATATCAGCTTCGGCTTTTTTGGTATCCAAATCGGTTTTGCATTGCAGAACGCCAACATGTCGCGGATATTCCAATCACTGGGCGAAAGCCTCGACAACCTTACGGTCCTATGGATCGCAGCGCCACTCACTGGGCTGTTGGTGCAGCCGATCATTGGTCATATGAGCGATCGGACTTGGCTGGGGCGCTTGGGCCGCAGACGTCCGTATTTCCTCGCAGGCGCAATAATGGCGTCATTGGCTTTGTTCATCATGCCCTTGTCCCCTGTCCTTTGGTTCGCAGCGGCGATGCTGTGGATATTGGACGCGTCCATCAACGTGTCGATGGAACCGTTCCGGGCATTTGTCGGCGACATGCTACGCAAGGATCAGCATACTGCAGGCTACTCGCTTCAAACCGCCTTCATTGGCGCAGGCGCAGTCGTCGGTTCGATCTTTCCGTGGGCGCTTGACCAATTTGGGGTCGCCAATGAAGTTGCTGGCGGAGGTATTCCTGACACCGTCAAATACAGTTTTTGGTTTGGCGGCGTCGTATATTTGATGTCTGTTTTGTGGACCGTATTTACCACCCGGGAATACAGCCCGGACGAGCTCCGTGCTTTCGATACCGACAGCAATTTTGACACGCAATCGACCGTGCGCGCCCTTGCCGCGCGTTCGGTGACGAGCGCAATTGTCTGGATTGGTGCAGGCGTGGTTGTTGCAGGCCTTGTCATGATGACTGGGCTTGAAAAGGAAATGTACCTGCTGGCTGCCTTGCTGATGGCATACGGGTTAGCAAGCATCATCGCTGTCCAGCTTGCCAAATCTGGTCGTGGCAACAACATGCTCAGTGACATTATCGGTGATTTTTCCGGTATGCCTGACATCATGAAGAAACTAGCGCTGACTCAATTTTTTAGCTGGTCGGCGTTATTCATCATGTGGATTTACACCACGCCAGTCGTTGCCCAATATGCGTTCGGATCCAGCGATCCTGCCTCCGCGGCCTATAATGAAGGTGGCAATTGGGTCGGGATACTGTTCGCGGTGTATAATGGCGTTGCTGCCTTGGCGGCTCTGTTCCTTTTGCCGACAATGGCGCGACGTTTCGGCAAGGTGCGTACGCATATGATCTGCTTGCTGGCAGGGGCCGCGGGTTTTGCTGCATTCCTGTTCATCCGCGATCCGCAGATGCTCCTAATCGCCGAAGTCGGTATTGGCATCGCATGGGCGTCCATCCTTGCCATGCCTTATGCAATTTTGGCATCAAGCCTGCCGCAGCAAAAGCTTGGTATCTATATGGGTTTGTTCAACGTGTTCATCGTTGTGCCGCAATTGCTGGTAGCGACAGCGATGGGTACCGTCTTGAAGCAGTATTTTCCTACCGAGCCCATTTGGACAATGGCATTTGCCGCAGCTGTGATGGTAGTAGCGGCGCTAGCTATGCTGCGCATCAAAGAACCCGCCACTTAGTCATTTCGAGAATAGCAGACGCATCGGATTTCTGCGTCGGGCAAAGTGTTGCGCGGCTGTTTTTAAACAGATAGACCGACCCCAACTGTCATTGGGGTCCTTGTCATGTTTCGATCTGCAGTCTTTGTTTTATGTGCACTTTCAACGCCGGTGGCCGCGGAACCTTGGCAACCGGAAGAATCGGCCATGCGCGGGCATGTCGGGTTTCTTGCCAGTGACGAGATGAGGGGCCGCGAAGCTGGCACGCCGGAATATGACATCGCAGCGCGCTATGTTGCTGCTCAATTTGAAACGATGGGTTTGAAACCTGTCGGTGCAAAAGACAGTTTTATTCAGCCTGTGCCGCTCGTGACATTTCGTGCTGCTGAAAAAGGCAGCATTTCCCTCATGAACGGGTCAACGCAGACCGCGCTTGAATTTGGCGTGGATTATCTGCCCGGAACGACACCGCTGGTCCCAGAACTCAGCCTAGATGCGCCACTAGTTTTCGCAGGTTTCGGCGTGGTTGCGCCAAATTTCAAACGCGATGATTATGCCGGTATCGATGTGAAAGGCAAAATTGTTGTGCTGCTTGCGGGCGCACCGTCCACACTGCCAACTGAAGAACGCGCTCATTATGCAAACACAGTCAGCAAGCGTGAACTAGCCGCAAAGCGCGGTGCGGTGGGCATCATCCTCGTTGACACGCCCACCCGCGAGAAGGTCTCTGCCTTCACGCGGCGCGTTCGTAACTGGCGCTATCTTGGTGCAACTTGGGCGGACGCGAAAGGTATCCCCTATTACCCTGGCGGCACAGCGCCTGTGGTTGCATCTGTAAGCCTGGTTGGAGCCGCAAAATTGTTGGCTGATATACCCGGCGGTGCGACAGCTATCTTTGCCGCGTCGGAAAGCAAAGCAAGCAATCCGAAGCGCATAGCGCTGCCGACACGCGCGCGCGTTGCCCTCAAGACAGAGATCAACACGGTTATGAGCAGCAATGTGGCTGGCCTGTTGGAGGGGTCGGATCCCAAGTTGAAAGACGAAGTCATCGTTCTGTCAGGTCACCTTGACCACACAGGTATCTGCCCCGAAGTGAAGGGCGACACGATCTGCAACGGTGCCATGGATAATGCAATGGGTATTGCGTCGATGATTGAGGTTGCACACGGCTTCAAACATCTGAAGGCACGGCCAAAGCGTTCCATCCTTTTCATTGCAGTCACCGCAGAGGAAAAAGGCCTCGTTGGCGCCGACTATTTTGCGCAGAATCCAACGGTGACAAAGGCGAACCTTGTCGCCAACGTCAATCTCGACATGCCAATCGTCACTTATGACTTTACGGATGTTGTTGCCTTTGGCGCGGAACGCTCCTCTATCGGGCCTGCGGTCGCACGTGCTGGTGCATCAATGGGCATCGCGCTTGTCCCCGATCCGCAACCACAAGAAGGCCTATTCACCCGCTCGGACCATTATCGTTTTGTGCAGCAAGGCATCCCGTCCGTATTTCTCGTCACGGGTCCCGGAAACAACGGCGCAGTTGCTGGCGCAGAGTTCCTGAAGACAAATTATCATCAGCCGTCGGATGATATGAACCTGCCCATCAACTGGACCGCATCGGCAAAATTTGTTGGGCTCAATCTGGCTATCGCCCGCGATTTGGCAGATGCAACCGACCGGCCCCGTTGGAACAAGGGCGATTTCTTTGGGACGCTCTTCAACGGCTATGGCGCGACGGGAGACTGAGGCGCAAGCCATACTTTAAGGCATGCAAGCAAAGCGCGGGGGTACTTAAGCCCGGCAGGCTTGGTGTAAGCGTGCGCCAGTCGTGATCATAATGGAACAACGTTATCTGTACCGTGGAAGTGCCTTCCTCGTTCCAACCAGTAGGCAGCAATTCAACAACCGCACTAGGTCATCGGCGTCAAAAGTCACCGGCCGAGAGCTAAACGCCTTTGTGAAACTTGTCCCGGACTGTGCCCGGTATCAAAAAGTGCAATGCAAGTGCGAAAATGCCCAGTGATATCGGCCGAGACGAATGGCAGAAGCTGATAGATCAAGATCTGCACCTCACGCGGACTGTCATGCCCGAATTGATGCGCACACAGAGACGCGATTGGCCTGTCCTCAATGATTATTGTTTTCAGCGGATCGGGCTCGACTCGGTTGCAAGTGGCATCTGGTATGAACACCGCCCGCGGCCAGCGTATAAACATCTCAATCGAGATAGCGTGGCAAGCGATAAGCGTTTCATTTTATTCGGGGCCATTTGCCAATTATTTTCCGGCATTGCTCGACAAAATCAAAATGCGCGCAATAGGCTATCGACTCCCGCCTTATGTTCTGCTGTTATGTGCCCATAATAAAAGCAGCACGTCGTTAGGGAGAGAACGATATGGGCCGGATCGGGAATGCAGTGGCATCACAGGTCGTTGATCGCCATGCACTTTATCATTTCGAAAAGCATTTCATCTCCCCCGAAATCCATCAGCGCTCAGACATTAGCATGCGCCAATTTGACCTTGCGCGGATCATTTCGAACGACATTGTTCCTCGGCTTTTGCGTCTTCATACAGAGGTTGTACCCGATGCCCCGTCCATTGATGCGTTCATCGGCGCTCTGCGGCCAAGCAGCACCGAAATCGATGCGCTTGCGCATATTATCTTAGGCGACGATCTGGAGGCGGCAGCCACTTATGTCACGATCATGCGAGATCGCGGGCTGTCCATGGAAATGCTCTATGTCGAATTGCTTGAACCCACGGCTCGTCATTTGGGCGAGATGTGGGACAATGACGAGTGTGATTTCATTGATGTCACGATCGGCGTTGGCCGCTTACAAAAACTGCTTGCGATTTTTAACGACACATACACCCTGCCCCAATTGGGCACGCGACGCCGGGTGTTAATGGCGACCACGCCCGGTAATCAGCATAGCCTTGGTGCGTCAATGATCGAAAAACTTTTGTCCGCAGCAGGTTGGGACGTGGAGACAGAATATTCGGGTGAGATGGACCAGATCGTTCACATGGTAAAAAGCAACTGGTTCGCAGTGATTGGCCTAACTGCCGGGTCGGACGGCCAGCTTCCCGTAATGAAGTCGGCTGTCGCGCAAATTCGTACGTATTCGCAAAATGCGGATATTGGCGTCATGGTAGGTGGTCCCATGTTTACGCAAGATCCGCAACTGGTCGTCGCCATGGGCGCGGACACCACTGCCCCGAATGCACCGGCCGCGGTTCTCGCTGCACAAAAGCTGTTCGACATCGCTGCGCAAAATTGGCGGTCCAGCGGCGCATAGAGTGAATGTAACGCGAATGTTCAACCGTTGTACGTTACCTAATATTATTGGGCATATTGCCGATCGTCTCCGGCCATAAATTCTGAATCCATCGCTGCTGCGCTGGCGAGACGGATGACCTCAGCTATGCTCCTTACCTGAAGTTTCGCCAAAGCATTAGCGCGATGCATTTCGACGGTCCGAACACTTAACTCGAGCAGATGTGCTGCAGTTTTATTCGGGATGCCGCGCATCAGTACGTTGATCACTTCATGCTCGCGCGGGCTTAACAAGGCGAAAGCTGTCCGAGCAGCATTGCGCGCCGCAAAGCTGTCATTTTTTTCGGCGAGCTGCATAAAGGCTGCGTGTAGGGACAGATTAAGCGCCTCAAATTCAAAAGGCTTTTCCAGAAATTCGATGGCGCCAAGTTTAATCGCTTTCACCGCGGCTTGAATATCACCATGCGCGCTAATGATGATCACGGGCCAATTGACCTCCCGTTCGCGCAGAACAGCCATTAGCTGAAGCCCGTCGATAGAAGGCATCCGGATATCGAGCAAGATGGGCGCTGGTTCAAGCGCAGCAAAATTATCCAGAAAATCTTGCGCTGACGCAAATGGCCAACTCACTAACCCTACTGTTGAAAGCAGGAAGTGGAGCGAACGACGCACGTCACTTTCGTCATCAATGATATAAACGGGACGCCCCGGTTTAGCCGGCAACATATGTGTCCAATGCAAGTCAAAGGAAGCAGGCACGGGTGGTATGAGCATCGGGGGTTTCCTAATGTTACAGTTCACCCAAACCGCACAGTTGTAGCCCAAACTAAGAAAACAACATAATGTTCCACACCGAACCGTTACACCATGTTATTAGTGTATACCACAAGTTAAGAGTTTATTGCAGTCCTCCCCCGCACTTTTCCGATCTCGCCAACTGTCATGGAGGCGTTACAGGCATGAGGTTCAGAAAACTAATGGGCGCTCAAAACTGTGAATATCCTTTGCGGAACCGACAATTTTAATGTGCCAGATCTCACGCCTGCAGAGCGGGCCGCGGAAATCTTAAGGCGTTGTGCCGCCATTGACCGATATGATATTTTGGACACGCCAAATGAGCCGGAATTTGATGAAATTGCAAACCTCGCTGCCGCTGTCTGTGAAGCGTCTTTTGCCGCCATCAGTTTTGTGTGCGAGGACCGACAATGGTTTAAGTCGGAGGTCGGATTGGGTGTCCACCAAACGCCGCTTTCGGTGTCTTTCTGCGCTTACGCCATTCGTCAGCCCGATATTTTTGTGGTCACAGACGCAAGACGGCATCCGCTATTTGCGCACAATCCCTTGGTTACTGGGGATCCGAAATTACGCTTTTATGCTGGGATGCCCATTCAGGCAGCGGACGGCACGCCCATAGCGACCTTGTGCGTGTTGGATTCCGTGGCGCGACCAGCGGGGCTGACCGAGATCCAACAACTGACATTGCGCGTGTTGGGGCGGCAAGTTGAGGCGCAGCTTGAGCTGCGTCGTTCAATCAAGGAACGCGACCACCGCGCAGCCGAGCAACGCGCGGCGGCCAATGCTTTACAGTGGATTGCGACGCACGACTCTTTAACGCATTTGGGCAATCGGGCGTTGTTCCATAGCCAACTGGCGCTTTCGCTAAAGAATGCTGACCGCAACGGAACAGGCGTCGCCGTTATCCTGATCGACGTCGATCATTTCAAACAAATCAACGATTCCCTCGGCCATGATGCAGGCGATGCCGTATTATGTGCCTTTGCATCGCGGCTGCGTGATGTCGTACGCGAAGGCGATACTGTGGCGCGTTTAGGTGGCGACGAATTCGGCATCGTGCTGACTTCTGTCAAGGCCCGGAAGCATTTGGCTACTATCGTTGAATCGTTGAATATGCGCTTGCGTGAAAAGCTCGAGTTCAACGGTCGGTTGATAGAATGCCGCGCCAGCATCGGCGTGGCTGTTTATGGCGAACATGCCAACTCCGCCAAAGCGCTTATCAAATGTGGCGATCTTGCGTTGGGCGTTGCAAAAATGAAACGCGGTTGCGCTGTCGATTTCCATCCGGATATGGAAACCGATTTCGAACGCGAAATTAACATGACGGCGCTGGCGCGTTTGGCAATTTCGGATGATCGCGTCTTTCCCTATTATCAGCCAAAAGTCGATTTGGTCACTGGCGAACTGACCGGCTTTGAAGCACTACTGAGATGGGACCAAGTGTCTGGACACCTTGGTCTGCCGCATATGATTGCGCCTGCTTTTCTGGATACCGAACTGGCACTGGTTATCGGTGATCGAATGATGAATTTGGTTCTAGACGATATGCAGAAATGGGTCGCCGACGGTTTGAATTTCGGTCAAGTCGCGCTAAATACCTGCGCTGGCGACTTCGCCGCCAACGATTTTGCCGAGCGCTTGCTTTGTGCCTTGAAAGTGAGAGGACTTTCGCCCCGCCTGATTGAAGTAGAAGTCACGGAAAGTGTCTTTCTTGATCGAGGCAGCCATTATGTTTTGCGGGCGCTCTCCACCTTGGCTAAGCGCGGTGTGCGTATTGCCCTCGATGATTTTGGAACTGGTTTTGCCTCGTTGACGCATCTTAAGAAATTCCCAGTCCATGTTCTGAAAATCGATCAGACTTTTGTTTCCGGACTGGGAAAAAGTGCGGACGATGCCGCGATTGTCCGCGCGCTCATTGGCTTGGGCGCAAGCTTGGGCATGGAGACGGTGGCAGAAGGTATCGAAACACACGAACAGGCATCTTTTGTAAGAACCTGCGGATGCAACATCGGCCAGGGTTATCTTTATGGCGCTGCCCGGCCAGCAGCAGATTTGCCTGATCTGATAAAGAGCATGACGCGCAACGCCAATATTGTTCCCTTTAAATCTGCACGCATGATGGCGCTTTTGGCATCAAAAAGTCGGTAAGGTTTGGCAATTGAACGGATAATATATGTGAGCGAAAGCCGGATTGATCCATCCGATGCCAAGGCGATCATACCAAAACTTGTTGCCTCGGCTAAAACACGAAACGCAGACTTGGCAATCTCCGGCGCGCTTTTGTTCACAGGCACGCATTTTGCGCAAATACTTGAAGGGCCGCCCATCTCCATCGCGTTGATGATGACTGCACTGCAGAATGATCCACGGCACAGCAATATTTGTATTGCGGGGCACTATCCCATATCTAAACGAATATTCTCAGGTTGGCAGTTGGCCTATCACGGACCATCAAAATATGTTGCCCAGCACGTAAATCGCCTACTAGCAAGAAATTCGCTGTCTGATCAGAAGCGAGTAACTGAACAGCTGACGCAATTGGTCGTGGAATTTTTAAATCCGATGCATTCCCCGTAATGGTTCGCGCGATACCTCGCGTTGACATCTGCCAAATCTTAAATGGTTAATCTGTGTAGCTGGGCGAATACCGTATAGCGATAGATGTTATTTTTACTGAAAAAAAACAATTTTTTTGAAAAACACCGTAATTCTCCGAGGTCACCCGGCACGCAGCCGTTAACATTTCTGGGGCTATCTGGGGTTGTTGGCGGTCTGGTCCCTGCCAACCGGCGGCGGGCCCCACACCCGCCGCCACTCCAGTTCTTCAGGCTACCCGTCAGCGCCCATTAAGTGCTGCAGTCGGTCAAACGAAAGGCGTTGCGTGATGATACAAAAACACCCTTATCCCGCCCGTACAACCGCATTTCTCCCCCGGGGGCCAATGCATATAGTGAAGACTATAGCACTCGCCGCTTTGACCGTGCATTTGTCCGCACAAGGACATTGCTCCGACGCTGGCGAAACATCGCAGATTAGCACCGCTAATCGCAGCGCTACCTCAAAAAATTCTATGCCCGTAGCTGTCACCGATTACGTTGATCTTAAGAGTGCGGCGCTGGCCTTTAATGTGCTCGCGAATGACACAGATGCAGATGAGGACTCCCTGACCGTGATTGGCGCATCGGCCCAATATGGCGCAGTCGCGTTCACCCCGGATGGCTTGGTCGCTTACGCCGCCAACCCCTCGCAACCCCGAGCTGACGAAATCATTTATGTTCTAAGCGATGGCCGTGGTGGCCGCGCGCAGGGCAAAGTCATCGTCACAGCACTGTGACGATCAACAAATATGAGCGGTACTTTGGGAGGGGACGTTCAAAACATGGCATATAACGCTTTAGACACCGATGCATGGATATCAACTGATGCGGAAATCGCGCAATCGACGTCAAAACGCAAAGAGAACAGACAGCGTGTGCTTTTGCGTGCGCAAGTCCATGTCGTGCGTTTGCAAAGCCATCTCCTAGTCACTGACATTTCGCGCAGTGGTTTGCGCGGTACAACGGATGTCAACCTTCGCGTAGGGCAGACCGCATTTATCAGCCTTGATGACCTCACGCATGTTGCAGGAAGCATCAGATGGATTCAAGATGGTCGTTTCGGAATGAAATTTTCCAAAATGCTCGATGTGCTGCCCGCATGCGCGCATGTTGACCTTGGTCACATGCCAGATCACCAGGAACGCATGCCGCGGACAGCGACCCGTCTCAAAGCCAAATTAAGCCTTTCCAGCTGGTCATCGGGGGCCCGCATTCGCAACGTCTCCAAAACAGGAATGATGATTGAAACCGACCTTCCCGTCATTCCCGAGCAGCAACTTTTGATAACTCTCAGCGACGGCAAAATATTTGATGCAGAAGTAAAGTGGGTGGAAGGCGACAGGGTCGGAATTCAGCTTGCGACAGCCGTGTCTATCCTGCATCTGACATATGGTGATTTAGCGTAATTCCACCGGGTTGAGGGGCAGCGTAAAGCGAAACTCCGTACCGTCTTTGCCTGAATCTTCCAACCAAATGCGTCCGCCGTGCGATTCTACAATCGTCCGGCAGATGGACAGGCCTAGCCCCATGCCGCTTTCTTTCGACGAATCTATCCACGTAAAAATATCCTGCGCCGTATCCGCTGCCAGTCCTGGACCAGAGTCACGTACTGAAATGACAACTTCGTGATCCGTTGCCTCCGCTGCAACGCTGACCAACTGTTCTTTCATACCCGAAACAGCGTCACAACCGTTGCGCAACAAGTTAATAATCACCTGTTGAATTTGCACGCGATCAGCATTTAGCGACAGGTCGGTATGAATGTTGACATGGAGTTGAGTATCCACAGAACAGCCGCTGCGGACAAGATTCAACGCCTCTGCAATGACCGGCCTGAGCTGAAACTCGACGTTAGCTTGCACCCGGCGATCTGTCAGATTCCTCAGCGTTCGAATAATCGACGCAGCGCGTTCGCCCGATTCCTGTACTGACAACATCGCTTGCTGAATGGCATCCATATCAGCATCAGGGCGGTCTAACAACCGCAGCGCTCCAATTGTATAATTGAGGATTGCCGTAAGTGGTTGGTTTAACTCATGCGCCATTGTCGTGGCCATGGTTCCCATTGCGTTCACCCGCGACGCATGTGCCACCTTGGTTTTCAAAGTCGCCACCGCTGCTTCGGCTTGTTTTTGCTTGGTGATGTCATATCCCTCGCAAAAAAGTCCGACAATGTTTGAATCGGCATCGCGGACCGGGACATAAACGAAGTCGCCATAATGCCGCGTCACTTCGCCCGTGTCTGCGTCAGGAAATACATAGGGTACTGACTTGCCATGATACGGAATTCCCGTCGCATACACGTTGTCGAGCAAT
>Ga0136636_10000222_pt1 | contig 26398 bp, 24 predicted proteins | sample AntDrymUQ8522106_2_FD_104653 | JGI IMG/M metagenome (GOLD analysis project Ga0136636, IMG submission 104653) | Polar desert sand microbial communities from Dry Valleys, Antarctica - metaG UQ852 (21.06) | ecosystem: Environmental > Terrestrial > Soil > Desert | place: Antarctica: Dry Valley... | reverse complement strand
TGTTTTTGCGGATATCCCATCGTCCGCCGAGTGTGAACGTGCGTTGATTCATGGCACTGCGCGACACGATGGCCGTTGTCAAACTGTTGATTCCCGGGACGGGGCTCGTTGGTAAAGCCCCGCTTTCACTCAGGCGCCTGGACATTCCAGCAAAGGGTGTTACAGGTCCCAATCGGTAAGCTGCCAAGATGTATGTAGCCCAAGAGTCTTCATAGGCCGGGCTGTCATGTTTGACCTGATTCAGGTGGAATTGGAAGTTCAGAGGACCTTGGTCGTACACCACCCCCAAAGAGCTGAACCGCGACCAGCGATTGGCCATGGCCATGTCGGGCAAGATCGACAGGTAGGGCGTGCCGCCCAAGGGGTTGCCCGTGGCACGTAGCAAGTCTTCAATGGGTTGCTCTCGGTTGAATTTGGCTTGGGCCTGCCCCAGACGAATTTGCCATGACCCATTGAGGTAGTCCACGTAGCCACCCATCAGCTTGGTACCGGTCAAATCCCATTGAAAATGAGAGGTGAAAGGCGCGGACTCCGGCGAATGACCTGCAAAAAATTTGCTTCTGAGTAAGCCTGACCCAACGGGCGTGGTGGCCGTGACGTCTGCACCGTCGTAATAGGAAAACAGCAGCGCGCCATAGAAGTCTGGCGGTGGGCGCACGCTCACATTTGAGTAACCTACCAAGCGGGAGTCGCCCAGCATGTAAAACTCGGTTCCCAAGCGGCCCAAACGAACTGAAAGATCGGTTGAAACATCGTGGCGCACAAACGCCCAGGTCAGTTCAGGGTCAAAGTTGTCACCCGCGTGGTAACGACTTACCGCTTGAAAAACAGCCTCTGTCTTTGGCCCGAGTTTGATATTGGCCTGAACCCCAAACAGCGAGTCGGTGATGTGCGTCCATTGACCGTCTGCGCCTTTGGGTTGCGACAGGTCGCGAATGAACTGACTGCTGTCACTGTTGGTGCGCGTTACACCGATGGTGCCAAATCCCTGCAGCCGCAATGAAGATGTGCTGTCGGTGGTTTGTGACAAGGCGAAACTGGCATTGCAGAGGCAGAAGAATGCCAAAAGGGCCGGTCGTAGACGGTGCACATGGCACGGGGCCGTAAGCCCACTCGTGAATGGAGAGATGCACATGGTGATTGACGGGCCCCCTGATTATTATTGCGATGTCCTAAGGCGATTCGCTCAAAGCCAGTGTACCTATTTTGTAACATCTGGCAACTTCAGTTTACGCTGGATGCAATTGGTTTTTCTGTCGCAGAAAGCGCCCATTCCTTTCTAAACAACCACTGTTGCGGGTGTATCAAATTGGACAGGTTGATTTCGCCACTTCGGTGTCGACCTTTGACCTCCCAGCGTTGGTCCAGCACCCTGCAGGAAGGAAGGCACCCTGGTAGTGTTGTCTCAGAAGGTGTTTGTAGCCAAATCACAGCATCGTGATTGGTCAACAGGTCTTGCAATTTGGATTGCCGCTCGGGCTCTGGCATTGACGCGAGAGCCTCGCCGTCATAAGGCGTGAACCGATTGCCAGGAAGCAGAAACTCGAAGCGTTCGAATTGACCGTTGAAACTGCTGGGAACAGCGATGCGTTTTTGTTGTAACGTCGCAACGGTCGCTGCGCTGTAGTGACCTGCTGCCCCATTCAGCGGTGCGGTGGTCAAACCAAACAGGGTAAACACCATCAGGGTGGAAAACAAGGTGCAGATGCGCGTCCATGCGGGACGGGTTAGGCCCAGAAGCACACAAGCCAAACCGACTGCCGCTGCGCAGGCGGTGATCAACCAGTCTTGGCTGCTGGCAATGCGCAGTTCATGCGCCGCCCAAGCGATACGTCCTAGGATGCCAAAAAAGACAACGCAGAGCAGTAACGAAGGTATAAACCATGCGCGAGCAATGCGATGCCAATACAGGGCCACCATCATGGCCACCGCAGGCATGGCAGGAATCAGGTAGCGCGCTGACCGCTGACTCGGTAGCGAGAAAACCAACGGCCATACGCCAGCCCAGACCAGCAAAATGGCCACGCGGCTTGGCACGGCGATCGGGGATATCGATGAGCGAAGGCGCCAAGCGGCCCAAGCCTGTTGCAGGCCGAGCGCCATCAGACCCAGCACCACAAACGCCAACAAACCCGCATTTTGAACATAGCCCAGCAACTGCGCCCACATGCTGAAACCGCCACCAAACATCGCGGTCTGCCAATAACCTGCCCGGTTGTTCAACTTGCCCGCGTTCTCGCCGATGACAAATTCTTGCCACACCGCTTGGGGATCGGGGTCAAGCACAAACCACAGGCCAAAAAGACCCACCGCAATGACAGCGCTGAGCAAAACTTTGGCACTGATTTTGGCGACCGTGTGCAGGTCAAGTGACCGGTGGGCAACCAGCTGCGCGGCCCACAGCGTGGCTGCCGCAGGTGCAATCAAGGCAAATGACTTGTAGGCTAGTCCCAAACCCATCAGCAGTCCAAAGACCACGTGCGCCAGCCAGCCGGGTAGCGGTCGATTGGCGGATGGGTGCATCGAAGGTGCTGTGTGCCACAGCAACAGAAATATGGGCAGGTTCAGCCAGAAGGTCTCGGGCGCGCTCGTTAAATAGGTACGGCCGTATCTGAAGGTACAAAAAAAGGCAAGATACACACACATGGACAAACAAGCGGTTCGCAGATCGCGCGTGATGTTGTGTACCGTCCAACCAATGGCACCAGCGATCAGGACGGTATAAACCACACTCGGAAGGCGCAACGCGGCCATGGTCCAGTTGTCTCCCCAACCGCCCGCCACCATCGCTTGCCAAAACAGCAGGGGAGGTTTGGTATTGCGCATGTGATCCAAGTCGGAGACCAAAGGCAGCCACTGGCCGCTGGCAGCCGTCAGGCGCGCAATGTGGGTGTAGACCATTTCATCACCGTTGGTGGGCACATATTGGCCACCTAAGCCAAATACATAGACGGTGAGCGCAAAAACCAGTAGCCCAACCCATGGCCAGATGCCAAGCGGGGTAAGCGGTGTCGAAGGTAAGGAATGTCTGGGCAACAAAGGCATGGCCTATTTTGGCGCACGCTGGCCAAACGTCCAGCGGTCATTGGCCAAATAGTTGCACACGCTAGCCACCAAGATGGCCATAACATTGGCGACGAGGTAGTGCAGGTTGTGCGCCAGCCATAAGGTCAGCACATACTGCAAACCAATGCCGAGCCAAGATGCTAAGGCGTATCGTCCGAACTGCGCGGCAACCAGGGGATAGTCGTTTCCCTGCTTTCGGGGTTTTCCCAGTTGCGCCGCTTTGATGCGATCAGCCCAAGTCCACAGCCGGTTCCAGGTGAAGTTGTTCACGGTCGCGACGGCGATGGCGAGCGCCAACGACGCATACAGCCGCTCCCGGGTGTCGGCAATCGAGGCGAACAGACGTTCTTGAGCCACATAGAGCACCAGCATGTTGACCACCGTGCCACTGGCGCCGACGATTCCGAACTTGACGTATCGAATGCCCTTGAGCCATTCGATCAGGTGCAGCAGGCGCTGTTGCCAGCTTGGGGGAGAAGACATGCGAAAAATTAGTGAGTAGTGAACCGTCAGTGGCTGCCGTTCAGGGCGCAACGGAGACATTGCAGACATTCAAGAAATTGAGCGCATCAGCCAAAACCGGCGTAGGCTGAATGCGTTTTAAGCATTGGTTGTCGCCGTCACAAAATGTCAGGCGATGGTTGTAAGCGGACAAACAAGGTGAACATGCGATGCCAGATTCCAAAATCTGGGAGCGCGGCCCCAAGGGACCATACAAACGCCCGGTTTCAGGGCCAAAAAACACCAGAGTCCGAATCGGCGTAAGCGATGCAAAGTGTCCGGGGCCCCCGTCATTGGTGATGAGCAAATCAGCCGCATGGAACAGCATGAGTAGCTCCCGGATGCTGCGGGTGTAGCCGGTCAGGTCAATACAAAGGTCGCTGGCAATGTCTTTGCGCAATGTGTTGGCCAATTCAGCGTCTTCTCGCAGACCGATCAAACCCACGGCATGTCCTGCATCGCACAAACCACGTGCAACGGCTGCGTAGTGTTGGGCAGGCCATGCCCGTTCGGGTAGCAGTCCTCCACCCGCATAGAGTAGAACCAACTTGCGACCGCTGACACAGGGGTGATCGGTCACCACTTTCTGTTGGTATGAGCGCAACTCGTGGGCGCTGAAATCTACCGAAAGCCCTGTTTCCGTGGGTATGGCGCGAAGGGGCGCTGCCTTGTTGCGGGGTGTGTTGGTGCTTTCGATCGCATCCACCAACGACAGAAATTGCTGGCTAATGTGTTGGTAAGGGTTGTAGGGAATGGCTCGGTTGATGTAGCTGCCCCGGTACAGCCCCTCTTGAGTATGCGGTGTGAATCCCACGCGCAGTCGGGCGCCCGTGAAATAGCTCAGCAAACTGCTGACGCGCGAGAACAACTCGCAATCAATCACCACATCCAAGGGTAAAGCACGCATGCGCCGACTTACCCGCCAGATGTCGCCTAACAGGTTCAACACGGAACTGTCATCCACGGAGTGCAGATTTTCCGGCTCAGCGAGACCCAGGAGTTTGGCAACTTCCTGGTTTTTTTTCAGCTGCAAAACATGAACAGTGGCACCGGGATACCGATGGCGCAACGCGGCAAACATCGGACCTGCGAGCACCACGCTGCCCATTTCGGACAACAGGATCACCAGAACGTGTCGGACATTCTGGTCATTGCCGATGGGTGCCCCGCGACCTGGAACCCACCGAGCCCAAAGGGAAACCGCCAGGCACAGGCCTTGCCCTACCCAGCGGTCTATCCAGCGTTGTGTTTGCAGTTTCATGCAGTCGCTTATAGGCCTGCTGCAGCGCGAAGGGTTGCCACTTTGTCAGTGCGCTCCCAGGTGAACTCGGGCTCTTCGCGACCGAAGTGGCCATAGGCAGCGGTCTTTTCGTAGATGGGGCGCAGCAGGTCAAGCATCTGGATAATGCCCTTGGGACGCAAGTCAAACACTTCAGCCACAATGGCCGACAGCTTGTCGTCGCTGATCACGCCCGTGCCTTCGGTGTAAACCGTGATGTTCATGGGCTTGGCCACACCAATCGCGTAGGCAACTTGCACTTGGCATTGTTTGGCCAATCCGGCGGCCACCACATTTTTTGCGACGTAGCGAGCAGCATACGCTGCAGAGCGGTCCACCTTCGATGGGTCTTTTCCCGAGAACGCGCCACCACCGTGTGGGCAGGCACCACCGTAGGTGTCCACAATGATCTTGCGACCCGTCAAACCGCAGTCGCCTTGTGGTCCACCTACGACAAAACGACCGGTTGGGTTGATCAGATAGCGGGTGTTTTGCAGCCACTCTTTGGGCAGCACCGGCTTGATGATTTCTTCAATGATGGCTTCGGTGAAGCTTGCTTTCATTGTTGTTTGCGTTTCCGACTGGTCGGGGCTGTGCTGTGTGGACAGCACGACCGTGTCAATGCTGTGAGGCTTGCCGTCGACGTAGCGCATGGTGACCTGGCTCTTGGCGTCTGGGCGCAAGAAGGGCAGACGCCCGTCTTTGCGCAACTGGGCTTGGCGCTCCATCAGACGGTGAGCGTAGTAAATCGGCGCTGGCATCAGTTCGGGCGTCTCGTCGCAGGCGTAGCCAAACATCAGACCCTGGTCACCGGCACCGGTGTTCAGGTGGTCGTCACTGGCGTGGTCGACGCCTTGCGCAATATCGTTGGATTGTTTGTCATAGGCTACCAAGACGGCACAGCCTTTGTAGTCAATGCCGTAGTCGGTGTTGTCGTAGCCGATGCGTTTGATGGTGTCGCGCGCGACCTGGATGTAATCCACGTGCGCGTTGGTCGTGATTTCACCGGCCAGCACAACCAAACCCGTGTTGGTCAGAGTTTCCGCCGCAACGCGGGATTTTGGGTCTTGCTTGAAAATCGCGTCCAGAATCGCGTCAGAGATTTGATCCGCCACTTTGTCGGGGTGACCTTCGGACACTGATTCGGAAGTAAAGAGAAAGTCGTTCGCCATAAAAAACTCCATAAAAAGTTAACAACAGGATCGGATCGCGTTGCTTTGGCTTTTTTGGGGCTGTCAGCGAACGCTTTAGCAGACTTGTCAACCATGTTGACAAGGCACAATGGCGGGCTATTGGGGCTGCCGTTGTGGTGTCGCCCTGCAAGTAGTTCCATAACTCAGCGACGCACATAGTTTATCGCAGCCCATGACGACTTTGTTTAAATTGCTATCTGTTTGTCCACTGTGGCTGCTGCATGGGGTGGGCTGGCTGCTGGGGTGGGTCGTTTTTTTGGCGTCCGGGGTGTACAGGCGCCGTTTCGTGGCCAACGCTCGGCAGGCGGGGTGTCGGCCAGGGCAGTGGTTGCGAGCCGTGGGGGAGAGCGGCAAGCTGGTGGCAGAGTTGCCCGCGTTGTGGTTGGGGCGTGGCATCCAAGTGCAATGGGAAGGAGACGCGTATATCGCGCAGGCGCTCAAAGCGGGGCGAGGTATTGTTTTTCTGACGCCGCATTTGGGGTGTTTTGAGGTCGCAGCACGCGCTTATGCCCAAAGTTTTGGGCAGTTCGGCTCGCCCATCACCGTGCTTTTTCGACCGCCACGACAAGCCTGGTTTCGCAATTGGGTGGAAGTCTCACGCCAGCGCCCAGGGCTGTTGACGGCACCGACCAATTTGTCCGGTGTCAAACAAATGATCAAGGCGCTCAAATCGGGCGGATCGGTCGGTTTGCTGCCTGACCAGGTGCCACCCCAAGGCATGGGGGTAATGGCCCCATTTTTCGGAAAAGACGCTCATACGATGACCTTGTCTGTGCGTTTGGTACAGCAAACGGGCGCCACTGTTTTGCTGGCTTGGGGTGAGCGTTTGTCGTGGGGCCGGGGATATCGGGTCCACATTTCGCGCATGTCGGATGAGCTGCCAGCGTCGCTGGACGCGGCAGTGGCCATGGTCAACAAAGCCATGGAGGCATTGGTTCGCCAATGTCCGCAGCAATATCTGTGGGGTTACGCGCGGTATAAGCACCCGCGTGCGCAAAAGTAGGCCACAGATGGGTATTGCATTGGTTTTTTCCGGGCTCGTATGCTGAGCGTTTGGGGTGTCCGTTTGGTGCGTCTTCTAGGGTGTTTGCCTTTGTCTTGGCTTCGTGCGGTCGGGAGCGGCTTGGGTTGGCTGTTATACCTGTTGGTGTCGTCTCGGCGCCATGTCGTGGTTACGAACCTGGGTTTGTGTTTCCCGCATTTGACCGATACCGAGTTGCGTCAACTCTCCCGGCGTGTATTTGTGCGTTTTGCGCAGGCCTTGTTGGACCGAGGCTGGCTTTGGCACGGTCGTCCCGAAAAAGTACGCCATCGTCTGCGTATCGTGGGTTCGACGGCTGAACTAGACGCAGCAGACCCTGTGGTTATCTTTGCGCCACATTTTGTTGGGCTCGACGCCGGATGGGCCGCTCTAACCCAACAACTGCCCAGGCACTTCATCACCATTTACACCGATCAAGCCAACAAAGTGATGGACGGGTGGATGCTTTCAGGAAGGCAACGTTTTGGGTCAGCGCAGCTGTTTGGGCGCGTGGACGGTGTCAAAGGCATTGTGGCCAGCTTGCGCCAGGGCGATCCTTTGTACCTGCTGCCCGACATGAACTTTGGGCCTCACGAATCGGTGTTTGTGCCGTTTTACGGTGTGAGTGCCTGCACCGTGCCCAGTTTGTCGCGATTCGCGAAGCTGGGGCGTGCCAAGGTGGTACCGGTCGTCACGCGCATGACGTCAGAGGGTTACGCGATCGAGATCATGGCAGCTTGGACAGACTTCCCGACAGACGATCTGGTGGCGGACACGTCACTGATGAACGCGCGCTTGCAGACCTACATCGATGCGATGCCAGATCAGTATTACTGGGTGCACAAGCGCTTCAAAGATCGCCCGGACGGTGAATTGCCGCCATACTGATGAATCTGGCTCTAGCCCATATCGCGTCTGTGTTTTAAGCTGCGCTATTTGTAGTGATATCGGGTGTTAGGGGTGGGATTTCGGGATGAGCCCATTGCCAAAGCAGCATGGCCACTTCATCGATGCCCTGGCGCTTTGGTGCGGAGAACAAGCGAACCTCACCGCCACCCGCCTGCAACTTCATGATGGACAAAGCTTTGGTTTGTTCGGCACGTGTCAGTTTGTCCGCCTTGGTCAGCACCACCAAAAACTTAAGCCCCTCTTCAACCCGGGGACGAACCACGTCAAGCAAAACTTCATCCAATTCTGTCAAACCGTGGCGCGGGTCACACATCAACACAATGGCCTTCAGGTTCTCGCGTGTGACCAGGTAGTTGGCCATGACCTGCTGCCAACGAATCTTGTCTTGCTTGGGCACAGCGGCATAACCGTAGCCCGGTAGATCGGCCAATACGGCATCCGTTACCCCCTGTTTGCCAAGCGAAAAAAGGTTGATGTGTTGCGTGCGCCCCGGCTTTTTTGAAGCAAAGGCCAGTTGTTTTTGTTGCGTCAGCGTGTTGATGCAGGTTGACTTGCCTGCGTTGGATCGGCCGACGAAGGCAATTTCCGGCACGCTCAACGGGGGAAGAAAGTGCAGTTGCGGCGCGGTAGTCAAGAATTTGGCGGTGTGCATCCAGCCCATGGCGACGAGCGCTGTGACCGGCGGGTTGGGTGCAAGTGGGGAAACGTCGTCAGGACTGGTGTGGTTTGTCATTGAGTAAGGTCGGTGGAATGAGTGCATTGTAGAATCGTCTCGGTACGCACCAACGAATTGACCACCTTTCCCTATGAAGCATATTCCCAATTGTTTGATCGCTGTGTCCATGGCTGCCATGGCGTTCGTCTGCTCTGCGGCAGAGTCTGGTACCCCCGCGAATCAGCCTGATTTGGCCAAAGGTGAGGCCAGTTATGCGACCGTGTGCGCGGCCTGCCATGCGCCGGATGGCAATTCGATGCTGCCGGCAAATCCCAAGTTGGCCCAGCAGCACCCACAGTATTTGGTTAAACAGTTAACAGAATTCAAGAGTGGCAAACGCCCAAATGCTGTGATGACAGGAATGTCTGCGGCCTTGTCGGAAGCTGATATGAAGAATATTTCGCATTGGCTTGCTAGCAAAAAGGCAACACCAGGTGCCGCCAAGGAAAAGAGCTTGCTGTTGCTGGGTGAGAAGATTTACCGTGGCGGTGTTGCGGAGCGAAACATTGCCGCCTGCGCCGGGTGTCACAGCCCAAATGGCGCTGGCATTCCTTCTCAATACCCGCGCCTGAGTGGTCAGCATGCCGAGTACACGGTGGCGCAACTTAATTCGTTCCGGGATGGAAGCCGGACCAACAGCCTGCAAATGACAGGTGTGGCCGCCAAGCTTAATGACCGAGAAATCAAGGCGGTTGCCGATTACATTGCCGGTTTGAAGTAAAGCTTGACGAACCGGATCGCGGCCTTGGGCCGTTGATGGCAGATGCTAAAGGGTGAGACGCTGCGACGCCTCGCCCTTTTTGCTTTTTGGGACTCAGCGCGGCGCGTGGGTCGCACTTGTTGAGACTGGTTTTGGTCTGGGAATGCACAGTGGTGCGCGCAGGTGTGTAAGAAAGCCTATCCTTGCGCGACCAAGCCTTAATCAAGCCCCACCCAAGGATATTCACTATGCTGATTCAAACCGATCGAAGTGGCTTTAACCACCGCATCCCCAGCGACATCACAGCGCAACGGATTTACCAGCAACGACGAGATTTGATGCGCCAACTCGTTGCGGGCGCTGGCGGAGTGGCGCTGGCGTTGTGGGCCTCGCGTGAGGCGTTGGCCCAATCTGCTGGCTGGACGCCACCCGGTCAAAATGCCGGTTTGCGACGGGTGTCCTCCAAACTGGCGGGCGCGATCAGTTTGGACAAGGTGACCGAGTACAAGCACGCCAGTACCTACAACAACTTTTACGAATTTGGCACCGACAAGGCAGACCCCGCCAAGTATGCCAACACCTTGAAAACCAGCCCGTGGGCGGTTGATGTTGAGGGGCTTGTCAAAAAGCCGGGCCGTTTTGGGCTGGAGGACTTGCTCAAACTCAGTGCCCAAGAGGAGCGAATCTACCGGTTGCGTTGTGTAGAGGGATGGTCGATGGTGATTCCTTGGGTGGGTTACTCTCTATCTGAACTGATACGCAAGGTCGAACCTTTGGGTAATGCGAAATACGTTGAGTTTGTGACGCAGGCAGACCCTAAAACGATGCCAGGGCTTGGTACAGGGGTTTTGGACTGGCCCTATGTTGAGGCGTTGCGCATGGATGAAGCGATGCACCCGCTCGCGTTGCTGTGTTTCGGCATGTATGGGGAGGTGTTGCCCAAGCAGAGTGGTGCACCCGTGCGCCTGGTGGTGCCTTGGAAGTATGGGTTCAAAAGTGGCAAGAGCTTGGTAAAAATCCGTTTCACGGAGAAGCAACCCGCCACGGCGTGGAACAAGGCAGCGCCCGGTGAGTACGGGTTCTATTCGAACGTCAATCCCGGCGTTGATCATCCCCGTTGGAGTCAGACAACCGAGCGGCGCATTGGCGAAGATGGGTTGTTTGCCAAGAAACGTAAAACGCTGATGTTCAACGGCTACGAGGCTCAGGTGGGGCAACTCTACGCCGGCATGGATTTGAGAAAGTTTTATTGATGCTGAGCTCTGGGGTTTCCAAGCGCGTCGCGCCTCGTCAGCGTCTGCTTGCCAGTCGCTGGACAAAAAACGTGGTTTTTGTTTTGGCTATGCTCCCTTTTGCCTCGTTGGTGTGGGCCGCTTGGTATGACCAATTGGGTGCCAACCCCGCTGAAGCACTGGTTCGAGCGACGGGTGACTGGGCGTTGCGCATGTTGTGTATCGTGCTGGCAGTTACGCCAGTGCGTGTGGTGTTCAAACTGCCTGATGTGGCGCGGTTCAGGCGTATGTTGGGGTTGTTTGCGTACTTTTACGTGGTGTTGCATCTGTTGAGTTACAGCTGGTTTGATATGGGGTTTGACGTGCTCGATATCGTAAGGGACATCGTTAAACGTCCGTTCATTCTGGTCGGATTTGGTGCATTTGTGGTGTTGACTGCGCTGGCGCTGACCTCGTTCAATCGCGCCATCCGCTGGATGGGCGGAAAAGCGTGGAGTCGTCTTCATCAGGCCGTTTATGGGGTGGCAGGTCTGGCTGTGCTGCATTTTTTCTGGATGCGTTCCGGAAAAAACGATTTCTCAGAAGTAGCGGTTTATGCCGTGATTCTGGGTTTCCTGCTGGGGTGGCGGGCGTGGCGATACTTTAGTAAAAACAGCGCATAGTCCACATGAATAAGGGACGTGTTGCTATATTAAGTATAGTAAATGAAGCGCAAATCCCCATTCAGGGCGTTTGGGGAAAGTTGCCAGCGCTCCTACTGTCCATCGATGCTGCTGCGCTGGAGGGCGCTTGGGGACCACTGTCCTGCTGAGCAGCGGGTAAATACAGTGCACCTTGTTGCCCGCAAGCGCTTAAGCTGACCACAAAACAACCAACTACCAGGCCCGGCACTAAAATTTGTCGCAACTTCATCATGGCGAAATTGTAATGACTGACACAGAATTTTTGAATCATGCCGAAAAGGCTCTCAAAGCCGTTGAGGCAAGTTGCGACCGCATCAATGACAGCACTGACGCAGACATTGACAACCAACGCTCCGGTGGCATGGTGACGTTGGTGTTTGCCAATGGCAGCCAGATTGTCATCAATTTGCAAAAGCCGCTGCATGAAATCTGGATGGCTACCAAACGCGGTGGATTCCATTACCAGTTTGATGGCCAACAATGGCATGACACTAAGGGGCAGGGCGAGTTTTTTGAGTCACTGTCCCGCCACGCCAGCGATCAGTCTGGCATGGCGCTAACCTATGCGATGCCCACTTAGTTTTTGAACAGATCCAGGATGCGGCGCTTTTCTTCCCCCGGGGGAAGAGGGATGACTTGAGGTTCTTCCGCAGAGCTGTCCTCGGGGTTGCCCAGTGTGGAGATACCAGAACCTGGTACGTATTCTTCAAAATACCATTCGCCGTCGACGTGGATGACCCCGCTGGGCACGGCTGGCTCCATGACTGGAACCGATTTGAGCGCGTGGGCCATGAATTCAATCCAGATCGGCAAACTAAGACCACCCCCGGTTTCCCTGTCGCCCAGTTTTTTGGGTGTGTCGTATCCAATCCACGCAATTGCTGTCAAAGATGGGTTGTAGCCTGCAAACCAGGCATCCATGGAGTCATTGGTGGTCCCCGTCTTGCCATACAGGTCAGGCCGCTTGAGCATGGCTTGCGCACTGGCTGCAGTACCTGACCGTGTGACTTCTTGTAGTAAGCTGGACATCATAAAGGCGTTACGTTCATCAATGACGCGCAGTGAATCGTTCAAAACGGGTGGCGTGGCTTCGCTCAATACCTTGCCTTGCTGGTCAGTCACTTTGGAAATCAACCACGGATTGACGCGGTAACCGCCGTTGGCGAACACTGAGTACGCCGTGGCCATCTGCATTGGCGTGACGGAGCCCGCGCCCAAAGCCATGGTCAGATAGGCAGGGTGTTTTTCCGCGTCAAAGCCAAAACGGGACACCCATTTTTGTGCCGCCTGAGTGCCAACGGTCTGCAATATACGAATGGAAATCATGTTTTTCGACTTGGCTAGCCCACGACGCATCGTCATCGGGCCTTCGAACTTGCCGTCGTAGTTCTTCGGTTCCCAAGGTTGTCCGCCCGTCACGCCCGCATCGAAGAAAAGCGGGCCGTCGTTGATCACTGTGGCTGGCGTCACACCTTGTTCTAGCGCCGCAGAGTAAATGAACGGCTTGAAGCTGGAGCCGGGTTGGCGCCATGCCTGCGTGACATGGTTGAACTTGTTTTTGTCAAAATCGAAGCCGCCGACCATGGCCGTGATGGCTCCTGAGCGTGGATCAATTGCCACGAAAGCGCCTTCTACCTCAGGAAGCTGCGTGATTTCCCAAGTTGATTTGGATGTCAGCACCGCACGGATCACTGCGCCACGTCGTATCCGAATGTTGGCTGCGGCTTTGTCTGAAAGGCCTGATTGTGCTGGTTTTAGGCCAGCGCCAGTGATGTCGATGATTTCACCGTTTTGTCTCACGGCACGTATTTTTTTGCTGTCAACCTCTAAAACCACGGCAGAAACCACGTCGCCGTTGTCTGGGCGCTCCAGCAGGGTTTCGACGATCATTTCTTCGGCTTCGCGTGCCCCTGAGGGTAAGCTGACAAACTGTTCGGGACCGCGGTATATCTGCCGGCGTTCGTAGTTCATGATGCCGCGACGCAGCGCCTTGTAGGCGGCAGTTTGATCGCTGGAGCGAACCGTCGTGTACACATTTAAACCACGGGTGTACGTCTCGGGGCCGTACTGCGAAAACATGAGTTGCCGCACCGTTTCCGCTACGTATTCCGCGTGCACATTGATGTTGTTGGAATTGTTCTTGATCTGGAGTTCCTCGGCCTTGGCGGCGGCCGCTTGTTCTTCGGTGATGAAACCGTTTTCCAGCATGCGATCCACAATGTACAGTTGCCGCCATTTGGCGCGTTTTGGGTTGTTGATTGGGTTGTATGCTGAGGGTGCTTTGGGCAAGCCTGCGAGCATGGCCGCCTCAGCAATCGAGATGTCCGCCAATGGCTTGCCATAATAGGCTTCCGAGGCTGCTGCAAACCCGTAGGCCCGATTTCCTAAAAAAATCTGGTTCATGTAGATTTCCAGAATCTGGTCTTTGGACAAGGTGTGCTCAAGCTTGAAGGTCAGCAAAATTTCGTAAATCTTACGGGTGTACGTTTTCTCCGACGTTAGGTACACGTTGCGTGCGACTTGCATGGTGATGGTTGATGCGCCTTGGCTTTTGAAGCGTCCCAGGTTGGCGAGCGCTGCCCGCGCAATGCCGATGTAATCGAGCCCCCCATGTTGGTAAAAGCGTGTATCTTCAATCGCCAAAACCGCGTCTTTCATCACCTTGGGAATGTCTTGGATGGGTGTAAGGTGACGGCGCTCTTCGCCGAATTCGCCAATCAGTGCGCCATCCTGAGAATAAACGCGCAGTGGCAGTTTGGGACGGTAGTCAGACAGCGCAGAGATGTCGGGTAAGTTGGGAAAAGCCATGGCCATGGCAACAGCAACAACCAGTAACACTGACAGCAGTCCTGCCAAGATGACGCCGCTCGTGATGAGGAAGTATCTAAGCGCCCATTGCCACAGGTTGCGTGCGGGTGGGGTGCTTGTCTTGGTCGCGGAGGATGGTTCGCTGGTGGATTTTTCAGACATAAATGAACAGTAGTTGGCGCACGTTGAATATAAAAATCGAAGCAGTGCAAACGAAGCGGTTAGTATCCCACCTCGTGAGGCGCTGGATGCTGCAGATTGTTTCTGGCCTGGCCTGGCCTGGTGGTGGCGTCCCGCCCGATTCGTTTGCGTTTGGTAACGTTTGGTAACGTTGGGGAGTCGTAAAAGACGTAAATTTCTTTGCGTGACAATACTCTTACTGATAGCATTGAAGTAAATTATCAAGTTCGATTGCTGTTCGATCGGCTTGCCTTAGGGGATTATGTTGTTTTCTTTCGGGTCTTTATTTAGCCGCCAACCAGCGGCGATGTTGGGTCTGGATATCAGCTCATCCAGCGTGAAATTGGTCGAATTAGGCCGTGACAAGTCGGGGCAACTTGTGCTTGAAAACTGCGCCATTGTTCCGTTGGAGCGAGGGTGGATCACCGACGGAAACATAGAAAAATTCGATGAAGTTGCCGATGCTGTGCGCAGGGTCGTCAAAAAAAGCGGTACCAGAACCAAAAACGTCGCTATGGCGTTGCCCCCTTCTGCTGTTATCACCAAAAAAATCGTATTGCCGGGTGGTTTGTCCGAGCGAGAGTTGGAGCAACAGGTTGAAACCGAAGCCAACCAATACATCCCGTTTCCATTGGATGAAGTGAGCTTAGATTTTTGCATCGTCGGGCCAACGCCCAATGGCACAGGTGACGTCGAGGTATTGATTGCTGCGAGCCGTCGTGAAAAAGTTCAAGACATTCAAGGGCTGGCCGAAGCCGCAGGCCTCAGGCCCGTGGTGGTCGATGTCGAGTCTTATGCATCTCGGTTGGCGGCGAGCCGACTGATTTCCAACATGCCCAATCAAGGTATTGGTAGCATCGTCGCTCTTTTTGAGGTGGGTGCCATGACCACCAGTATGCAGGTGATTCGAAATGACGAAGTACTTTATGACCGCGATCAGGCTTTTGGGGGGGCGCAGTTGACCCAAATGATTGTTCGCCAGTACGGTTTTTCATTGGAAGAAGCCGAAAGCAAAAAGCGCAGTGGGGAGCTTCCTGAAGATTATGTGTCGGTTGTGCTGCAGCCGTTCATTGACAGCTTGGTACAGGAAATTGGCCGTGCATTGCAGTTTTTCTTTACAAGTACGACGCACAACAAGGTAGATATGGTGATGTTGGCAGGCGGGTCCGCTGCATTGCCTGGGTTGCCGGTGGCTGTGACCCAACAAACAACTTTCGCCTGCAGCGTTGTCAATCCTTTTGACGGCATGGAAACTGCGGGCAATATACGGCTCAAAAAAATGACGCGTGAAGCGCCTTCTTATTTGACCTCCTGTGGCTTGGCCTTGAGGAGGTTTCAGCAGTGATACTCATCAATTTACTTCCGCATCGGGAGGCAGCGCGCAAACTCCGCAAAGACATGTTCAATGTCGGGTTGGGGCTGTCTGTCTTGGGTGGCGGTTTCATTGCCGGCATGATTTTTGTCGGGTATACAACCCAAATTTCTGCGCAGCAAGATCGCAATGAGATACTTCAGACGGAGATCACACGGTTTGATGCGCAAATCAAGGATATTGCGGGGTTGGAGGCTGAAATTGCTGCGTTGCGCGCCCGCCAACAGGCGGTTGAAGACTTGCAGTCGGATCGGAATATGCCGGTGTATCTTTTGACCGATTTGGTGAGCCAGTTGCCCGAAGGTGTCTACATCAACAGCATGAAACAAGAAGGTCAAGGCGTCATCTTGTTAGGCGTTGCGCAATCCAATGAGCGGGTGTCCGAACTATTGCGTAATCTTGCAAACAACTCCCCTTGGTTGACGCGTCCGGAACTGATTGAAATTGTTGCGGCTTCTGTCAACCTTGGGCCCAAAGACCAGCGTCGGGTAGCAAATTTCACCATCAAAGCAACGCTGGTTCGGGCCAGCGACGCTGCCAAGGCGCAAGCTGCAGCGTCCGCGGCAAGTTCTGCCACCGCGCCGGCGTTGTCCTCGTCGTCGGCTCCATCGAAGTAAGGCAGGAACTATGGCAAAGTCTATGGATTTGAAACTTGACCTGAAACCTTGGCTGGATAAGGCCGCGGCCCAGTTTCGCAATCTCAATCCCAATGATCCTTCCAGTTGGCCCAATTTGCCTCGTTACCTGATGTTTTTTGGATTGGCCTGCGCATGTGTGGTCATTTTGTGGTTTGTTTGGGTGAGCGATGCGAAAGACGAGTTGATCAAGGAAGAAGAGCAAGAGGTCAAGCTGCGTGAAGAATACAAAGTCAAGTTGGCAAAAGCAGTGAATCTGGAAGCCTTGAATAAGCAGCGTGAGCAAGTGCAACAGTATGTGACTCAACTTGAGAAACAGCTTCCCAGCAAGGCTGAGATGGACGCGTTGTTGTCTGACATCAATCAAGCAGGTATTGGTCGCAGCTTGCAGTTTGACCTCTTTAAGCCGGGGCAGGTGGTGGCCAGAGATTACTATGCCGAGCTCCCCATCACCGTGCGTGTCTCTGGGCGTTACCATGACATTGGTGCTTTTGCCGCCGACGTTGCGAATCTTTCCAGAATCGTGACGCTGAACAACATGACCATTGTTCCGGGGCGTGATGGAGCGCTTGCGATGGACGCGACGGCTAAGACTTTCAGATATTTGGATGTTGAGGAAATCGCTGCTCAACGAAAAGCCACTGCTCAGGGGGCAAAAAAGTGAAAAGTTCTTTGCAATGGCTGTTACTGGTTGGATGTGGTGCGCTTTTGGCAGGGTGCTCGATATCGTCTGACGACGAGTTGCCCGACTGGATGGCTGAGCAGAAAAGTCAGACCTTTCCAAGGGTTGCGCCCATATCGGAGCCTAAACAATTCAAGCCAGAAACCTATGCCCAAATGGGTGATATTGACCCGTTTAGTAGCAAAAAGCTAACGCTTGCATTGCGCAAAGACGGTGCGCAAGCCTCCTCAAACAGCGCATTGGTTGCACCTGAGTTGGCCAGGCGCAAAGAGCCCCTCGAAGAGTTCCCTTTGGATACCATGGCACTGGTCGGAAGCATGGTGAAAAATGGACAACCCGTCGGATTGGTTACGGTTGGGAAACTGTTGTACCAAGTTCGCATGGGTGAATATTTGGGGCAAAACTATGGCCGTGTCACCAAAATTTCTGAAACGGAAGTTGTGCTGCGGGAAATTGTTCAGGACGCCGCAGGCGAATGGATTGAACGTACTGCTTCGTTGCAGTTGCAAGAGAGGTCAAAATGAAAAGATGCGGATGTAACGTTATGAACCATTTTTGTGGACGTGTATTGGTGCTCGCCAGTTTTTTGCTTGCTGGCTCGTTAGCGCAGGCTCAGGTGGCAATACAAGCCGTCACTGGATCTGTGCTGGGCGGCTCGGAGGTTGTGCGGATTGACCTCAACCAAGCCTTGGTCGCGTTGCCGGCAGGTTTTTCGATCCAAACCCCCGCGCGTATCGCTTTGGATTTTCCAGATGTTGTCAGTGCCATGGGGCGATCCAATGTGGAAGTCAATCAAGGCAACTTGAAGTCCATCAGTGTGGTTCAAGCCGGAAATCGCACGCGCGTGGTCTTGAATCTCAAGCAAGCCACGCCCTATAAGACGCAGATTCAGGGAAATTCACTGCTGGTTATCTTGGACACAGTGGCGCCCGTGGCTCCTGTGGCCAACACACAAGTGTTTGCGGAGAATCAGAATCGTGATGTAAAACCATTGCGTGATCTTGATTTTCGCCGGGGTGAAGATGGTTCTGGACGCGTGATCGTGACGTTGCCCAACAATCAAGTCGGGGTAGATATCAAGCAGCAAGGGCAGACGCTGGTGGTTGAACTCATGAAAACCACGTTGCCGGAGGGATTGCGTCGCCGTTTGGACGTCGCGGATTTTGCGACACCTGTGAAGACCATTTCAGCGTCTCAAACCGGGGATCGGGTTCGTTTAGTTATTGAGCCTCAGGGGCAATGGGTGCACAGCGCCTACCAAAGTGACGATCAGTTTGTCGTTGAGGTCAAGCCAGTCAAGGTCGATGCCTCCAAGTTGAGCCCTGGCCCAGGTTATACCGGTCAGAAGTTGTCGCTCAATTTCCAAAGTATCGAAGTGCGGTCGCTACTTCAGGTAATTGCCGATTTCACCAACTTCAACATCATTACCTCTGATTCGGTCAATGGTTCAGTGACGTTGCGTTTGCAGGATGTCCCATGGGACCAAGCGCTTGACATTATTTTGCAGTCCAAGGGACTTGGTATGCGCAAAACAGGCAATGTGCTTTGGATTGCGCCAAAAGACGAAATCAACACCAAAGAAAAACACGATTTGGAAGCGGTTGTTGCGCTGGAAGGGTTGGAGCCTTTGCGTACGCAGGCATTTCAGTTGAACTACACAAAAGCTGCTGAGGTTGCGGCACAGTTGGGCGTCTCCAATGGAGGAACCGCAACTACCCGTTTGCTCAGCGGTCGCGGCAGTGTCATCGCCGAGTCACGTACCAACCAGATTTTTGTGACCGATGTGCCCAGTATTCTGGAGCGAGTCCAACAGTTGTTGCTTCAACTTGACATCCCCGTGCGGCAAGTGTTGATTGAGGCGCGCATTGTTGAGGCGTCAGATACCTTTGGGAAGTCGCTGGGTGTGCGCTTGGGAGGTGTTGATTTGCGTGCGCAGCGCGGAGGAGATGGTGGCTATGGACTGTCTGGCGACAATCGCGTTGCCTTTGGCTCCAGCTATTCCAATGCTGTGTCCAGCAGTGGGGCTGGGGGTGCTGCTGATTTGTCTAGTAATTTTGTGAACTTGCCGGCGGTGAATCAGGGTGGCGCGAATGCTGCGACATTTGCCTTGGCACTGTTTAGCTCTGCTTCCAATCGGTTTTTGAACCTTGAGCTGTCAGCGTTGGAAGCAGATGGCAAGGGGAAAATTGTGTCGAGCCCACGCGTGGTGACAGCCGATCAGAAAGAGGCGTCCATTGAGCAAGGGATTGAGATACCTTTCCAAAAGTCCACAAGTTCCGGTGCGACAGCCATCGAATTCATCAAGGCGAACCTGTCCTTAAAAGTGACGCCACAGATTACGCCTGAAGGCAACATCATCATGGACGTTGAAGTGACCAAAAACTCTGTGGGTGAAGCAACCTCGGCTGGTTTGGCGATCAATACCAAGCGCGTGAAAACACAGGTGTTGGTGGAGAACGGTGGTACCGTGGTCATCGGCGGTATTTTTGAAATGACCGAGTCCGAAAGCGTGACAAAGGTACCGTTCTTGGGCGATTTGCCTGGTGTCGGGCACTTGTTCAAACGCCGGTCCACGATATCCAACAAACAAGAAATGCTGGTGTTTATCACACCTAAGGTCGTGGCTGAAAAGTCAGCACGATAGGTCTCACAATTCAGATGTAGTTACAGGGATAGATGTATGAAGCTGGCAAAGATTGTTTCAGTGGTGTCGTTGGTCATGGGCTTGGTTGCGTGCGGAGGGGGGGGGGGAAGTCCTGGCACTGTTCAAGGTGCTGCAGTTGCGCCGTCAGCTGCTTCTAGTAGTCCGGTCAGTGCCGCATCGATCAAAGTAGATTCGAATGTTCCAACATTGAAGGCAGATGGAACTTCTGTGGCAGAGATAACGGTGTATGCACTCACAAGTGGTAACGCAGCCCTGAGTGGCGTCAAAGTCGATTTGTCTGCGACCAATGGCGTCATTCTGAGTGCATCATCGGTTGAAACACTGTCTACTGGTGTCAAAGTCACAATGATCGCGCCAGCAGCAGATCAAACCAATCGAACGGTGACGATCACCGCTTCTTGTCTGTCGTGCGGAGCCACATCAGCAACGACTACAGTTAATGTTGTGGGTGCCACGGTTGCAATAGCAAGCAGTGGATCCACGTCGTTGGTAGTCGGAGGGGCGACAACTCCCTTGACTGTCACTGTCAAGAGCCTGGCTGGCGTCGGTATTTCCAACCAAGTTGTGACTTTTGCCTCAACCAATCCGACGGCGATTGGTTTAAGCGCTGCAACTGCTACCACTGATTCTTCTGGCGTCGCAAAAATCAACGTAGTTGGGGTGGGTTCCGGCAAGGCGTTTATCAACGTGTCGGCCTTAGGAAATGCTGCTCAATCTCTAGAGTTTGTCAGTGGTCTCGGCGCTTCTGTTTTGTCGGTAACCTCTCCTGCGAATAATGCGTTGGTGATCACGGGCGTTAGTCAGTCAATACAAGTCTCTGCCCCTCCAGGTGCCACAAAGATCACATTCGCCACGACTCTTGGGACATTTGGAAATGGGTTGACAAGTCAGGTTGTTAACGTTGGTGGTGGGGGCGCAACGGCGTTCTTGACGGTTTCTCAAGCCGGGATGGCTTCGGTAAGTGTTATTGACGATCTGTCCCCAAGAAATTCTGCATCGATCACACTCGTCGTTTCTCCTCCTGTCAGCAGCGCAAACAAAATTTTGTTGAATGCGAGTCAAACGACGGTGCCCCTATCTGTACTAGGCGGGCCACAAAATTCTATAAAGTTGACAGCCAGGGCGATTTATTCTGTGGGTGGAACTGACCAAGCGGTGGCAAATGTTCCAATCCAGTTTGCGATGACCGGAGGCCCTGGGGCAGGTGAATCCTTGTCCCCTGCCCTGGTTTTTACTGACGGTAGTGGTGTTGCTACAGCCACTTTCGCATCAGGTACCACTGCATCCGTTTCGAATGGCATCGTTGTATCAGCTGAGATTTCTGGAACTACCGTGAAAACAGGAATAGATCCGTCTGGCAACAATGTTCTTTTGACAGTTGGCGGACAAGCGTTGTCTGTTGCCGTGGGAGCAGCATCGGTTCTTGGCGAAAGCACGGACAAAACCCTCTATATACAAGCGCACTCAGTAGTGGTTACAGATGCAAACAACAATCCGGTTGCTAGCCAGTTAGTCACACTGAAAATGCGACCTGTCGCTTTTAGCATAGGACAACTATGTACCCCTGTGGCGACCTATTGCTCCGAAGATACCAATGGCAATGGCTCATTGGATAATGGTGAGGACGGGTTTAGGCTTCTCACTGCTGAGGCAACTGCAGGAACTTGTCCTAACAGTCTGCTCAACCCGGTACCAGACTTTTTAGCAACTCTCGATCGGAATTTGACGCCTGCCAATTCTGATGGTGGTGCTGTACCTGCGACGGTCACAACTGGGTCGGATGGCACTGCATCATTTAACATGACGTATTTAAAAGGCTCCGCTTACTGGATCATCAATAAGTTGACAGCCACTGTAAGTTCCAACGGAACGGAGTCAAGCAAGTCCATGGTGTTCCGTTTGCGGGGCTTAAAGTCTGATGTTGAGCCAACTTGTACTTTGCCAACTTCCCCATTCAGCTTCTAGGACTCGGGCATTTGATATCCCTCATCGGCCTTCCCGGCTCCGGTAAATCCACTGTCGGGAAGCAAGTTGCAAGGCGCTTGCAAGTTCCATTTTTTGACTCCGATCACGTGATCGAGGAGCGGTTGGGTTGTTCCATCCGTGAATACTTTGAACGCGAAGGCGAGGATCGTTTTCGCGATGTCGAATCACAGGTTATCGACGAACTGTCTCAGCGGCACTCTGGGGTGCTGTCCACAGGTGGCGGCATCGTGCTGCGTGAGGTCAATCGACAGCACCTGCGTGAAAGAACGTTGGTGGTGTACCTGAATTCTTCGCCTGATGAGCTGTATCGCAGGCTTCGGCATGACAAGAATCGGCCACTGCTGCAAGTGGCTGATCCGTTGGCAAAGTTGCGCGAGTTGTTCAAGCAGCGCAATGCGCTGTACCGTGAAACCTCGCGTTTCGTGATCGACACCGGGCGGCCTTCGGTGGCCACACTCGTCAATACCATCATGATGCAGTTGGAACTTGCAGGCGTCGCGCCAGCGTCCTTAAACCCATCTAAACTCTGAGGCATGAGCTCCCCAGATCTTCAAACCGTTGCCATCGACTTGGCAGACCGCAGCTACCACATTGCTATTCGTGGGTCCTTGTTTGATAACCCGTTGAGTTATTCGGAGTTGCCAAAAGCGGCCTCTGCCTTGATCGTGACTAACACGACGGTAGGGCCGCTCTATGCCACCCGTCTTGAACGCGCGCTGGCAGGCAAGTACGCCCAGGTGTTCACCGTGACACTGCCCGATGGCGAAGCGTTCAAAACGTGGGAAAGTCTGAATTTGATTTTTGACGCGCTTTTGTCCAATGGTTGTGATCGCAAAACCATCCTATTTGCGCTGGGTGGTGGTGTTGTGGGGGATATGACCGGGTTTGCAGCGGCCAGCTACATGCGCGGCGTGCCGTTCGTACAGGTCCCCACCACCTTGTTGGCGCAGGTGGATTCATCTGTCGGTGGCAAGACGGCGATTAACCATCCGTTGGGGAAGAACATGATCGGGGCGTTCTATCAGCCGCTCAAAGTAGTCTGCGATTTGGACACCCTGAAGACACTGCCGCAGCGTGAGTTGAGCGCTGGTTTGGCGGAAGTGATCAAGTACGGTCCGATTGCGGATATGGATTTTTTAGCTTGGATTGAAGCACATCTGGATGAACTTTTGAACCGGGACGGGGCGGCACTTGCGCATGTGGTCAAGCGCAGCTGTGAGATCAAAGCCTGGGTGGTTGGTCAAGACGAGCGCGAAGCTGGCATTCGCGCCATTCTTAATTTTGGTCATACTTTTGGTCACGCGATCGAGGCCGGTTTGGGTTACGGCAAGTGGCTGCACGGCGAGGCTGTGGGCTGTGGGATGGTGATGGCGGCGCAATTGTCGGCGAGGTTGGGTTTGGTGGATGCGTTTTTTGTTAACCGATTGGTGCAGTTGATTCAACGGGCTGGTTTGCCAACCAAGGCGCCCATGCTTGCGGCAGACGACAACGCCGGTCGCTATCTGGAGCTGATGCGCGTGGACAAGAAGGCAGAGTCTGGTGAGATTAAGTTTGTGCTGATTGACCAGCCAGGCCACGCGGTGGTGCAAGGCGCACCCGATGCGGTTGTTCGACAGGTGATCGAGGCTTGCTGTGCTTGAAGTTTGTTAAGTCGATAGCCATACCTCGAATGAACGCGTCGGTTAGAAAGTTGTTTCCCCGTGCTGTACGTAACGTATTGGCTTTTGAACTTTGGCGGCGTTGCAACCCCATGGGATACACGCGGGGATGTCTGTGGGGCCATCTATGGTTTGAGTCTCACCATCAGCCAAAAAATACGGTGGACATACAGGTGCAGTTAACGTGAAACACCACATTGGACCCTGGTTCTGGTCATGACGTTGCTGGCACCGTACGCCTGTGATCCTGCGCGGTCGCGCGGCCGCCGATTTGCACAGCCACCTGCTCCCACGCGCACCGAGTACCAGCGTGACAGAGATCGCATCGTGCACAGTTCCGCTTTTCGCAGGCTGGTGTACAAAACGCAGGTGTTCCTGAACCACGAAGGTGACCTGTTTCGAACGCGCATGACCCATTCGCTCGAAGTCGCACAACTCGGTCGGTCTATTGCGCGGTCTTTGCGTCTCAATGAGGACTTGGTCGAAACCATCGCCTTGGCACATGACCTGGGTCACACGCCGTTTGGACATGCTGGCCAAGACGCCCTGAACGACTGCATGGCCGGCTTTGGCGGGTTTGAACACAATCTGCAGAGCCTGCGGGTGGTGGACAATTTGGAGGAGCGTTACCCCGAGTTCGACGGGTTGAACCTGACGTTTGAGACGCGCGAAGGTATTTTGAAGCATTGCTCCCAGACCAACGCCCGCCAACTGGAAGCGGTTGAGCCCAACGGCGTGGCGCAGCGGTTTTTGCACCGTACCCAGCCCAGCTTAGAAGCGCAGTTGTGTAATTTGGCCGATGAGATTGCGTACAACGCGCATGACATTGACGACGGGGTGCGATCCGGCCTTCTGACGCTGGAACACCTTGAAGCCGTCCCGTTGTTTGATGTGTTTAGGTGTCAGGCCCTCAACGCGCATCCGCAGTTGCGGGATAAGACGCTTGGGCGGCGCTTGCTGTACGAGTCGATTCGGCGAATGCTGAGCAGTCAAGTTTATGACGTCATTGAAGCGACACAAGCGGCCATCGATAGGGTCAAGCCCATGTCGCTGGTTGACGTGCGCCATAGCGTCTGTCTGGTGCAGTTTGGCGATGGTATGCGGGCACAGTCGGCTTCGCTCAAATCGTATTTACTTGAACACCTGTATCGGCACCCGCAGGTGTTGCACACGACTGGGAGGGCAAAACAGGTTGTGAGTGATTTGTTCAATGCCTATTGTTCAGCGCCCCAGGAGATGCCTATCAGCTATCGTCGCCGTGCCCAACAAGTGGGCAGCGTTGCCGAGGATGCGCAGCCCGGGCCGACCGTGTTGACGCGAGCGGTAGCGGATTACATCGCCGGGATGACTGACCGATTTGCGGCGAAAGAGCACCAGCGGCTGACCGGCTTGCACCTGTTGCCAATGGAGGATGCATGATCACTGACGACCAAGCGATCAGCGACACAAAAGCGTGGCTGGAGCGCGCCGTCATTGGCCTGAATCTGTGTCCCTTTGCCAAAAGCGTGCATGTCAAAGGGCTGGTGCACTACGTTGTGAGTCAAGCGACGGATGCGAACGAGTTGTTGGCTGACCTGAAGCATGCGCTAAAAGACCTCGTGGCCCAGTCGGCGTCTGAGCGAGACACGACGCTGCTGATCGCACCGCATTGTTTGGCCGATTTTTTGGACTTCAATGACTTTCTTGGTCGTGCGGACCGAACCTTGTCAAAGCTCAAACTTGACGGGGTCTTGCAAATTGCTTCCCTGCATCCCTTGTACCAGTTTGCGGATGCCGAGCCGGATGAGGTGACCAATTTCACCAACCGCTCGCCTTATCCCACCTTGCACCTGCTGCGTGAAGACAGTATTGACCGCGCTGTGGCGGCTTTTCCCCAAGCTGAAGCAATTTTCGAGACCAACATGAACACCATGCGACGCCTCGGTGAAGACGGTTGGCGAGCACTGAACGTAGGCAGCAGCGCGGCAGTGGGTTGCCCACACGCGAACGGCGCGGCCAACCCGGCAATTTTCCTGTCAGACGTGGCATCATCAGCGGATGTCGAAAACAAAGTCTGTCAAAAACCCTAGCGTAGCCCCATCGGCGGCCCGCGTACCTGCCAGTGCCGTATCGGAGTTGCCGCCTGAAGTCCGTTCCGGTCAATCGGTGGAGCTGCTTAAGGAGCTGCACATCTTGACCCGCGAGGGCAAACTTAACCAAGATTCCAGACGCAAGCTCAAGCAGGTGTACCACCTGTACCAGTTCATCGAAAAACTGCTGCTTGAAGAAGAAGCCGTGTCTGGCAAAACTTCCGAGCTGACGCTGGCCGACCACGGCGCGGGCAAATCGTACCTTGGATTTATTCTGTACGACTTGTTCTTTAAGAGCCGAAAAGGCCAGATTTATGGCGTGGAAACCCGCCCGGAACTGGTCCAGAAATCGCGGGAACTGGCCAAGCGCTTGGGGTTCGAACGCATGTCGTTTCTTAACCTGACCGTGGCGCAATCAGCCTATTCGGACGAGTTGCCAGACCACATCGATGTGGTAACGGCTTTGCACGCGTGCGACGCCGCCACAGACGACGCCATCAGTTTTGGTCTGCAAAAAAAAGCGCGCCACATGGTGCTCGTGCCTTGTTGTCAGGCCGAGGTTGCCAGGGTTTTAAGTCAGCACAAAGCACTGAGTTTGGCGCGAACGCCGCTGTCTGAACTCTGGCGTCACCCTCTGCATACGCGTGAGATGGGCAGCCAGATCACCAACGTGCTGCGCTGCTTGTACCTGGAAGCATGTGGGTACCACGTCACGGTCACAGAACTGGTGGGTTGGGAGCACAGTATGAAAAATGAGCTCATCATTGCGCGCTACATTGGGCAGCCCAAACCTGCCGCGGCACAGCGATTGGAGGCCTTGTTGGCTGAGTTTGGGTTGACATCGCTGCTTCATACACGCTTTACAGCACTGAGAACCGGGCTTTACATCTCTGAGCCACAATTGTGCTCAGACGAAGTTTGAAGTTTGAAGTTTGAAGTTCTGGGTTGTGAACATTTTTAAGGAGTCCGTTATGCGTCCATTGTTGGCAATCTGCGTTTCATTGGTCATGGTTGCATTGCTTGGCGCCTGCGCCACCAGCAGTC